>Ga0315293_10006684_pt1 | contig 10768 bp, 10 predicted proteins | sample YL17G13_20_MG_FD_203071 | JGI IMG/M metagenome (GOLD analysis project Ga0315293, IMG submission 203071) | Sediment microbial communities from Yellowstone Lake, YNP, Wyoming, USA - YL17G13_20 | ecosystem: Environmental > Aquatic > Freshwater > Lake > Sediment | place: USA: Wyoming | collected... | reverse complement strand
TAGAATCTCGCTGCATCACCGCGCTGATCGGCCCTTCGGGATGTGGGAAGTCCTCTTTTCTGCGATGCGTCAATCGCATGAACGACTTGATTGAGGGCGCCCGCGTCGAGGGCGAGGTCTTCGTCGACGGCCGAAGCGTGTACGAGCCCTCGGTGGACCTCGCGGAGCTGCGAAAGCGAGTGGGGATGGTGTTCCAGACGCCCAACCCATTCCCGATGTCGATCTACGACAACGTCGCTTACGGGCCGCGCCTTCACGGGACGCGCGACCGGCGCGAACTGTCTGAGATCGTGGAGCGCAGCCTGCGCGGGGCCGCCATCTGGGACGAAGTGAAGGACAAGCTGCGCCAGTCGGCCCTGGACCTCTCCGGCGGACAGCAGCAGAGGCTCTGCATCGCCCGTGTGCTCGCCGTGGAGCCCGACGTACTGCTGATGGACGAGCCGTGCAGCGCGCTCGACCCCACGGCCACCTTCCGCATCGAAGAGTTGATGTTGGAGCTGATGGAGAGCTATACTATCGTGATCGTCACGCACAACATGTATCAGGCCTCGCGCGTTTCGCAGAACACCGGCTTCTTCCTGACGGGAGAGCTGATAGAATACGGGCCTACCGTCGACATCTTCGAGAACCCACAGGACCGGCGCACGGACGACTACGTGCGAGGACGGTTCGGATAGAGAGATCGACCATGCGACGCACGCGGCAAGCTTTCGACGAGCAGCTTAAACTTCTGGAAGAGCGCCTCCTGGAGATGGGTCGCTTCGTCGAGGCGATGTTGGACAAGGCCGTCCGCGCGCTCACCGAGCAGAACGTCGAGCTGGCGCGCGAGCTCATCGCGGAAGACGACACTGCCGACGCCATGGACCTGGACATCGAGCAGCAGTGCATGCGGCTGCTCGCGCTCCAGCAGCCCATGTCGCGCGACCTTCGCACCATCGGCACGGTGATGAAGGTGATAGCCGACGTCGAGCGCATCGGCGACTACTCCGTGGACATCGCCAAGACCGCCATCAAGCTGGCGGACACGCAATACTTCAAGCCCCTGGTGGATATCCCGAAGATGGCGGAGATCGTTCGAGGCATGCTGCGCCAGGCGCTCGAAGCGCTGGTGCACCGCGACCTCGACTTGGTCGCGCAAGTCATCGAGCGCGACGACTCAGTGGACAAGCTTTGGTATATGCTGCTCGACCAGATCGAAGACATCATGCAGGAGCACCCGGAGTTCGTAAACCAGGGCATCGCGCTGCTCCTGGTGGCGCGCTACTTGGAGCGGGTCGCCGACCACACCGTCAACATCGTCGAGCGCGTGGCCTACATGGAGACCGGCCGGCTCGAAACCCTGGCCGCGAGCCATCGGCCCGACTACCAAGTTGAGAATTCGACGCAGTAGCTCGGCCGCGCCACGCCCCTCAATCTGTGCCTCTGGGCCGCCGCAGGCGGCCGGGCGACACGTGACGTCTCCCCCAGTCTCCAGCGTCATCCTTGCCCCCTGGCCTCGCTGACAGGGACCTCCGACCAAAAGAAACACCTGCTTTCTCCTCGAAACAAGGGCTGGATATATCTCACTTCTCCCTCCGGGTGTGGAAAAATGAGATGAGTCAGCCGCTGCCATCAGCGCCGGATTGCGGTGGAGTGCGGCCGGCTTGGGGGTTCCGCAATGAACTGTAGGCAACGGGAGGGCATCGTGACGCGCCGATTGTCGCCCAACTCACAGCAATCAAAGTCCAATCTTACACTGCACCTCAGTGCCGCGGTTCTCTGCCTGCTAGTGCTGGCGGCCGCCGTATCCGGGGCGCGCGCGAGCTCCGCGGAGGCCCTCGCCGTCGAGAACGTGGTCGTCACCGGCGAGTCCGGGGCACTGACGGTGGAGATCACCACCAGCGCGCCTCAGCCCCCGGAGTTTCAGACCTACATCTACCAGCGACCCGATCGATTGATCATCGACCTGGGCGGATTCGCGTGGAAGCAGGGGCGCACCGCCCACATCTCCGCCGGCCGCGCAGGCGTGGACACCATTCGCGTGGGCCAGTACCGCAGCGACCCGCCGGCCACGCGAATAGTGTTCGATCTTTACGTATCTCCCGATCACCTCTCCTATGAGACCATCGCGACCCCGGGCAGGGGACGCTTGGTGTTCGAGTTCGCTCCGGTCGCGGGTACCGCAGCGCCGCAGCCAGCCCCCGTCGAGCCCGTCGCTCCGGCCTCTGTCGCCCCCGAGGAGGAGACCAGCACGGCGCCGGCCTCCCAGGAAGCCACCTCCGTAGAGCCCGAGCAAGAGACGGCCATGGCAGCCGCCATGGAGGTAGCCCCGCTTCCGCCACCCGTGGTTAGCGGCGCCGCAAATCCCAGGAAGATAATCGGCTGGGTTCTCGCAGGCGTTGCCGTTGTGCTCCTGATCGGGGCGCGGTGGCGGTGGTTCTGCGGATTGGTTTCCGGCCGGAAGCCGCGCGCAGCCGTGGCCGAGACGGCTCCAGCCGATGCGGCCGAGCCGGAAGAGGAAGAGTTCGTGGAAGACGCCGAGATCGTTGTGGCTGCTTCTGAAGGCGAGCCGCTTCCGATCGAAGAGGTCCGGCCCGAGACGAAGGAACTCCCGATGGTTGCTGCGGAGGAAGTCGAGGCGCCGGAAGCCGAGTCCCCCGTCGTCGAAGAAGACATTGCAGAGCCCGTAGTTGAGGTGCCGGCGGAGCCGGCCGTCGAGGTGCCGGTGGCTGAGGAGACGCCCGCGCAGCCGGTCGAGACTCCCTCCGTTGCCGTTTCGCCGCCAACCGCGGCGGCCCTCGTGGCCGAGCTGCCCGACGCCGACCCCGACACCAGAATGGCGGTTCTCGCGCGCCTGAAGGAGAGGATGGGCGACGAGCACGGATTGCTCCTGCCCTTCCTAAAGGACGCTGACCCCAAGGTGCGGGCGGCCGTTGCCGAGGCCGTGGGAGAAATCCGCGCAACCGAGTACGCCGGCGCACTGGCGGCGGCTCTCGGCGATCCAGACCGCGATGTCCGGATCAGCGTGCTCCGCGCATTCGAGGGTCTGGGGGAGGCCGCCTCCTACTACGTCGATTACGTGAAGTCCAGGCTGGCCGATCCCGATCCGTTGGTGCGCGCCCAGGCGGCCGACGCGGTGACGGCGATGACCCCCGTGCCCGAGTCTGACTCAGCGGCCGAGGCCGTCCTGAGCGGAGCCGGCGATTCCCGGCGGGACGCCTCTTAAGCGGCTCGAACAAGCAGCCTGCTCGGCGCCGGCTGGCGCTACGCGGAGAGCTTCATCAGCTCCGCCGCGTTCTTCCACGCGATCTGCTCCCGCTCGTCGTCCGTAAGTGGAAGGTCGTGCAGGCGTTTCACCCAGGTATCGATATCACACAGCGGGTAGTCGATGCCGAACACCAACTTCGAAGGGCCTAGCTCGCGCAGCGCGAGGGTCATGGTTCCCCCCGCCACCATGGGCCATCCGGAGGTGTCCGCCCAGACGTTATCGTGCGCCCGCGCCACGGCGATGCCCTCCCGGAAGGCCCAAGTGCCGCCGATGTGAGCCATGATGATGCGCGCCTTCGGGTGCCTTGCGGCCAGCCGCGCGACGGCCGCCGAATCCTCCGCCGTGGACGAATGATTGCTGATGGGGACGTCCAGCTCAATCGCCTTCTCATAGATGGCGTCCATCGCCGGGCCCTCCCGGTCGTGCCCCGCGATGTAAGGGCAGATCTCCCCCACGATCTTCGCGCCCCGCTGCTTGACCCACTCCTCCATGAGGGCCAGCGTGACATCGAGCGCGAAGGGATTCGGGGTGAAGCCGAGGAGGAACAGCTCGGGCGCGAGGCTCACCAGCTCCGCGGCGGCCTCGTTCGCCCGTCGCACCATCAGCGGCTCCTCCTTGAACTTCTCCATCCCGCTGCCGGCGAAGATCACCATCCGGCCTTCCTGCGCCAGCCGCGATTCCCCGACCGCCTTCACATACACCTCGGGTCCGATCGGCCCCGGCGGAGCCTGTGGTATCTCCCAGCCTGAGTCGTGGCCGTTCTCCCAATAGAGGTGCGAGTGCACATCGATGACACGCATTCCAGCCTCCCGCGCGAATACTCTGCCGCGACATCGACGCTTCTACTCGACGGCGCCTATCTCCCCTCGCCGAGCAGGAGGCGTTTCGCGGCGGCGAACAGAACCTCCTTTCGCGGTCAGTCGAGCAGGAGGAAGATTGTGAGGCGAGCGCAGGCGCCGAAGGTTGGCTTTGCCAAAGTCAAGGTGACCGACGCAGGAGATCTGGGCCCTTACGGCGTCCACGACGACCTCTACGCGCGCCTGCTCTACGTCGACTCCGCCGACGGCGCGTCTCTCATCATCTCCCTGGACGACATGGGCCTCACGCCGGGCCGGAGCATCGCCGTCAAGTCGCGCCTGGCGAAAGCCTGCGGCATTCCCTCTCGCCGCACCGCCATCTTCTACACTCACACGCACGCGGGGATTGACTTCAAAGCGGCCCCCCTCGCGCGGCTGCTCGCCCGCGGCGCCCGCCAGGCCCGGCAGGCAGCCGTCCCCGCCCAGGTGGCCTACCGGAGAGTGGACGTGGGCCATCGCTACAGCGTTAACCGAAGGGCGCAAGTGGGGCATGGCCTCGGCGTGGTCAGCATCATCTTCAATCGCAATATCGCCGTGGACCTGAGGAAAGGTCGGGAGGAGGCGGGCGCGCAGGTTCGCGACTTCATCCTCAACCGAAACAACATCTGGGGCACCACCTATCTCGAGCCCGAGCTCGACCCCAAACGGCCCGACCGCCCGCTCTCCCGAAGGCGGGCCGCGCTGCTACGCAAGCTCCCCTCGAAGATCCACCTCGACGGCCCGGTGGACCCGCACCTGGAATGGCTGGGGTTTCGCACGCCGCGAGGCAGATGGTTGGGCAGCATCATCCGCTTCTCCGCCCACTCGGTCATGTGGCGCAAGACCATCACGAAGATGATCTCCGCCGACTATCCCGGTGTGTTCTCTGCGGCCGTGGAGCAGGCCACCGGCGACGCCCCCGCGCTGTTCGTGAACGGACCCTGCGGCAACCTGAAGCCGCTCTATCCGGTCAATAACGAGACGGAAATGAACCGCGTCGGCACCTCGCTGGCGCGGGAGCTGCTGCGTGGCCGTGCGGCCCTGCGCTGGCGGCCGCTCGAGAGGGTCCTTTTCGCGTGCCGCAAGGAGAGCTTCCCGGTCCACGCCGACGTTCGGAAGCACGCCGGGCGCTGGCCGGTGGCGAAGGCGGCCGCCCGCTTCGCGGCCCTGGCTCGCCACGGCGACGACCCGGCGGCGATGAAGGCGGCCCTCGACTGGAGCCTGCGATGCTGGGGCAACGACGCCGCCGGTTGGCGTCGGCCCACCATCTCGCTCCCCTTCCACCTCATCGCCTTCAACGACATCGGCCTCGTGGGGCTGCCCACCGAGGTGTGGTGCGAGATCGGCCTCGCCGTCAAGGAGGCCGGTCAGGGGAAGCGCCTGATCGTTGGCTCGATGTGCGACGTCGCCACGAACTACGTGCCCACGCCGGGGGCCCTGCCGCGGGGCGGATACGAAGCCGTCAACTCCATGCTCGAAGAGTCGGCCGGAGACCGGTTCGCCGCCATCGGGGCCGCCCTGGTCGAAGAACATCTGTAGAGGAGCCGGCATGAAGTCCGCAACCGAGTATCTCTGGTTCACCACCGATCAGCCGAGAGACTACATAAACATCACCGATCAAGTCGCGAAGGTGGTGGCAGACAGCGGGATTCGGGAGGGCCTGGTGCTCGTCTCGGCCATGCACATCACCGCCGGAGTATATGTCAACGACGCCGAGTCGGGCATCATCCGGGACATCGACGAGTGGGCCGATCGCATCGCCCCCAAGGGGCCGGACTATCATCACCACGCCACCGGCGAGAACAACGGGGACGCCCATCTGAAGAGCTTGCTGATTCATCACCAGGTGACAGTCCCCATCACCGACGGGAGCCTCGACCTGGGGCCCTGGCAGCAGATCTACTATGCGGAGTTCGATGGGCGGCGGCGAAAGCGGGTGGTCATCAAAGCCATCGGAGAATAGGGGAGGAGCGACGCAATTGGGGGAGAGGTCGTGACGGGGCAAACTCCAGGAACTTTTCGCGGGCGGGCCGGCCTTGCCGGCAGCGTGGTGATCGCGGTCGGCCCGGCGTTGCTCGCGATTGCGCTTCGTCTGTTGCCCGGCCCGCAGATCACCGACGACGCCTACATCACGTTCAAGTACGTGCGGAACCTGGCCTCCGGCCTGGGCTTTGCCTACAACCCCGGCGAGCACGTCCTCGGCACGACCACCCCGCTGTACACGCTCTCGCTCACCGGGCTCTACCTGCTGCTCGGCCGCCTCGGCGCCTCCATCATCACTATCACCTACGTGCTGAACGCGATCCTCGACGGGGCCAACACGGCTCTCCTCGGAAAGCTGGCACGGCGGGCGACCGGCTCCCGCGCGGTGGGAGCGGCTTGCGGGCTCCTCTATGCCGTCTCCAGTGTCGCCATTGCGGTTTCCCTCAGCGGCATGGAAACGCCGCTCTACGTGCTGCTGATCCTCAGCACGGTGCTGCTGTTCCTCTCGGGTCGCACTCCCGCGGCCGCCATCGTGTGCGCGCTGGCCGTCCTCACCCGCCCCGACGGCCTGCTACTGGCAGTTGCCCTGCTGGCCTATCTGCTGGTGCGAGGAAGACGCCAACTGCCGACGGTGATCGCGCTCGGCGGCCTCGTCCTTGCGCCGTGGCTGATCTTCAGCTCCCTCTACTTCGGCAGCCCTATCGCCACTTCCGTCGCCGCCAAGAACGTCGTCTACCTCATCCCGCGTTTCGAGGCCTTGCGGGGCCTCGCCCACCACTGGTGCGCGCTGGTCGGATTGGACCTGAATGGACCTCCGGCCTACGCGCTTGCCGCGGCCCTCACGCTTCTCTGGCTGCTGGGAACGCTGAGCGCGGCGCGCCGCGACAGACGCTTCGCAGTGGCCGTCCTCTTCCCGCTGCTCTACCTCGGCGCCTTCGCTATTGCCAACAAGCCCATGTTCCGGTGGTACTACGTTCCGCTGGAGCCGTTCTACTTGCTGGGCCTCGCGGGGCTGGCTGAGGCGCTGCTGAAGGTGCGGGTCGCGCGCCGCACCGCGGCAACGCTCGCGGTGGCGGTCGTGGTGGCCGTGGTGGGCGGTCAGCTCTACTCGCTGAACCTGCTGCCGGACGCCTCCCGGCCGTGGCTCACGCCGAAACGCATCTCCCTGGAAAGGGAACTCCTCTACCACCGCGTGGCGGAAGACATCAACCGCAGCTATCGCGTGGACTCCGGAGTCACCATCGCCATCCCCGAGATCGGCGCCTTCGGCTATTACAGCCGGGCGCGGATATTAGATACCACCGGCCTGGTCTCGCCCGAGGCGCTGCGATACTATCCCATCGATCCCGCGCTCAGCCCGGAGTGCAACTACGCGGTGGCCCCGGACATGATCCGGGAGCTGGAACCCGAGCTGGTGGTCTCCCTGGAGCTGTTCATCCGCAACGGCCTGCTGCCGGACCCGTGGTTTCGTTCCCACTACACGCCGGCCGCGCGCTATGACACGGAGGCCTTCGGAAGCAAGGGGCTGTTGGTGTTCCGCCGTCGCGACTGGGCGCCGCCTTCGGAGTGGGAGGGTGCGTCAGGGGGAGCAGCGTCCGGGAGAGAGCGGTAAGGCGCTAGCCGTCGGGCGCGCCGCCCGCGGCCAGCTTGCCGTCCTTGACGACGTATGGGTGGACAGACTCGGCTCGCTTCCACTGGTCAGTCTTCCATCCGCGCGTGTCGTAGGAGCAGATGGCCACTGTGCCGGAGGACTTCAGCATCTCCGTGGCCCTGAATTCATACTGCCACCACTGCGGCATATCGACTTCTTTCAGGGCCGTCTTGGGGTAGGTCAGACAGCGCGTTCTCTTCCCCGACGGAATCCGAGATCTGAGCATCGCCGCAGTTGCCTCCAGCTGCTTGTCCGCAGTGAATGCCGCGCCCCGAAGGTATACCTCGCGGTCATCGAGGAGGAGCAAGTCCCCACAGCTTACCGCGCGGCTCCAGTCGGCTCCCGTCTCCCCAACAGCCTTGCAGAGGCCGGCCGTCCGGTCTGCGGGGGCGGCACAGATGCAGGTGTCGCCGGCCTCAAGGCCGGCGACAAGATACTGCGCCCCTATCCCCAGAGCGCGACACTTGCTGTTCGGCAACAGGCAGAGATGGCTCCCAAATGGAACGCGCGTTTCACTGAAGCCGAGGTCGACGCCGTAGTCGCCGCCGGGGGGCGCGTCCTCTTCGATCGGCAACACCTCTAGCTGTCGCCGACCGTAGTAACCTATGCGTCCCTCCTCGAACTCCACGACCACAAACGGGTGGCCGACCTCTATCACTTTGCCCGCGCTGCCGAGTGGTATCCCCGGCAACGGCACGCCGGTACGAACGTCGTTTCCGATTTCCATGTTGGCGTCCTACGCGGAGACCCAGATATTGCAGCCATATGCCTTACGGCATAAGCGTCGTGAACATATCCACTCGATCACTGGAGAGCTTTGCGTCGTAGCTTCTACCTAACATTGTACCTCATTTGGTGCGCCGTGACCTTTAGTGCCATGTTCAGAATTCCGCCAAGGACGGCCGGTCGCCAGCGCGCGAGCATCCGGGTGAAGATTGCGCGCCGCGCGAGAAAGTGCAACAACCGCAGCCTTTCACGAATGTCGCGCAGCAATCTTTGTACCCGTCTGGACACAGCCTTCGCTGTTTGTCGAACACTGCCTCACTGGAATAGCCTCAGGCGCTTGTCTTACGCGACCTGGTGCGCTACCGTGGTCGCCGTCAGCGTCCGAGACGCCGACACTGAATCAAGGGGCTCGAGACGGCCTCCGAGGAGACATATCCTCGGGGGTCGCTGCATTTCACAGCACCTGGGAGTGGGGGGAATCAGAATATGCAATCAGATGTTGCGGCCGACGGGGGAGCGTTCACCATGTCCGACATCGGCGCCGAGAGCGCGGCCGCGGTGGCCTCACCGGTGCGAGAGGGCGTCAATCTGCGAGTGCTTCTGGAGCTGCGGCGCCACCTGAAGTCGGCGGCGGAGAAGCAGCTCTCGCTGGGCGGGGACCGCGTGCGCCGGCTGCGCAATGAGGTGAGGCACGCCGAGTCGGAGCTGCGGCTCTGCTCCTGCGCGCTGCAGGCCTGCCTGAAACGGCTCGGCGAAGCCAGGGGCCGCGTGGAAGCAGCCCGGGATCGGGCCCGGGAGTCTTGTGCCCGTCTCTCATCTCTGGAACGCGAGAACGACGACCTGGCCGAGCAGCTGCATCAGGCCGAGGGAATGGCCGGCGGCCTGCAGCTATCCGTGCGGGCGGACAGAGCGACGCGCAACGGCGCTCTCGAATCCTTTATGCTGGCCACTGGTGAGCTCCGGAAGGAGCTGTGCCATGGGGTACAGGACCAACGCGCGATTCGGGCGCGAGCGCACGACTTGTTTGAGGACACGGAGGGGCTCGCTCACCGCGCGGGTTCGCTGCACGCGTGTCTGTTTAACATCCAGGGTGCGGCGAGCGCCCTTTGCGACGAAATCGCGCTCTCTCTGGATGGCGTGAGCGCTCCCGTGGGGGAGGCCGCTCAGGCCGAGCAGTCGGCAGAGCCGAGGGGCGAAGCCGATGCCGTGACACTACCGTCGGGGGGATAACACGCAACATTCTTTGAGGGGGGTGGGACCTGTGGTTGTTCGCGCGCGACTGATGCGAAGACTTGGAGCACTTCTGCATGGCCTCTGTCACCTATCGGGATCCGCACTGGAGCTTGCCTCGCGGCCCCGGCGCGCGGCATTGTTCGATCGCGGCGGCCGGTACTTCGTTCGCCGTGGGGCGCACCGCTGGGCGCTGTGGCTGTATCGCAGGGCGGCCGCGCTGGACGGCGGCAATCGCCGCATCTGGTATCATCGAGCCGCCGCCGCGGTGCGCGGAAGCGATCTCGAAGAGGCGGCGCTCTGCTATCGCGTCCTGGCGCGACTGGACCCGCACAATCCACGCGCTCAGTGTCGCCTTGCCGGCGTCTACGAGCTGGTGGGCGCGCCTCGCTCCGCGCTGGATGTGTGCCGCCGAGCTCTGGAGCGGGCCCCCGATTCGCCCTGTCTGCATCGCCAGCTCGGCCGCCTGCTGTTCAACACGGGAGCCGTGCACAGCGCGCTGCGTTCGCTTCAAAGGGCGGCCGATCTGAGTCCCAGCCACTGCGACACGCACTACTGTATCGGGCTGGCCATGCGACAAGCGGGGAAACTGCCGGAGGCGCGAAGCGCGCTTCGCAAAGCCCTGGCGCTGCGCTCCGATGACCCGAAGCTCTACTACGCGCTCGGGCTTTGCTGCCCTCCCAACGGCGATATCGACGAGCCGGTTGCCCTGCTACTGCGAGGTTTGGCGCAGGAGCGCCTCGACGCCGGGCTGGACCCGCCGTCGTACTCCCCGCCGCCGGGCTAGGCCACTCGTTCGACCTCGGCCTCCTCCGCCTTCGGCGATAGCACTTCGGCGAAACCGCGGTCTCGCTCGATGGCAACGCGGGCCCGCAGCGCATCACAGAAGTCCTGCACGGCATGCTCCAGCGCCCGCAGTCGCACTTCCAATTGGCACCGTCGCCGGCAGGCGGCGATCCCGAAGATCACGCCCCCCAGCGCCAGCGCCAGAGAGGCCGCCACGAGCCAGGCCAGCGCCGCCAGTCCCAGCCCACCATCCCCCATCGACACCACCCTCCTCTCCCCCACCATTTCGTCATCTTACATCTTCCCTGT
>Ga0315293_10006683_pt1 | contig 10771 bp, 6 predicted proteins | sample YL17G13_20_MG_FD_203071 | JGI IMG/M metagenome (GOLD analysis project Ga0315293, IMG submission 203071) | Sediment microbial communities from Yellowstone Lake, YNP, Wyoming, USA - YL17G13_20 | ecosystem: Environmental > Aquatic > Freshwater > Lake > Sediment | place: USA: Wyoming | collected... | reverse complement strand
TAAGTCTCCAAACCACCAGCAGCACCACCAGACTCATGGCACCGCTTCCATTTACTCAAAGCACATTATACATGGGATGGTCCGCGTGTCAAGAGGAAAAACCGAGTGGGGAGTGTTTTTTTTGCCGCGCGAATATCGAGAATTGGGCACAAATATGCTATTGCAGAAGAAATGGGGCTGTCCAATAATTGTTTCTCAGGGAAAGACCCGGGGAAAAAGGGACAGGCTGCTCTTCCAGTCGTTTATCAGGGCCACGCATCCTTTGCTGTCGAAGAAGCAGCTTGTCCGCTTTACAGCTAAACCGCACTGGCCGCTGCCCTCAGTCGTCGTCATCGTCTTTCTTGGCGTTGTCTTTGTCCTTGCCGTTGTCTTCGTCCTTGCCCTTCTTCGGGTCGTCGGGCTGGGGGGCGGCGAAGAGGAAGGCTTTTCGTTTTTGTTTTTGTTTTTGCCCATCGAAGTCCGTAAATGCCTTGACGGCGTCGGCGGCGGGGAGGATTTCCAGGCGGACGTCGCGGTAGTGGAGCGTCTGCTGGGCGCGGTTGCTGAGCTTGATCGGCTCGCGCGCGGTCTGGGCGACGAATACCACGTGCGGCCTGGCCAGGCAGAGCTGGCGGATCGACTTGTCGCCCAGCCGGGCCTTGTCGATGTCGGAGGCGAGCCTGTCGTCGAACTGGTCGCCGGCGATCATCGTGCCGTCGGCGCGGATGAGGCAGCCGCCCTGGTAGGAGCGCCCTGACACGCTCAGCCGCCCGTCGGCCCAGGCAAGCTTGGGGTAGCTCACACGGCGGGCCTTTGCGAACGGGTCCAGGCCGAGCTGCTGCTGTGCCAGCGCCACGGCGCCGAGCACGACGGCATCGTCGCCGAGGCTGGACTCAAGCACCCGCCCGCCAGGGCAGGCGCCGGTGAGCGGGTCGGCCTGGACTATTCTCTCGACGATCGGCAGGATGAATCCGCCGCAGGCCTCGATCACCCCGCCGCCCAGCAGAATCACCTCCGGGTCCAGGAGGTGTCGGATCGAGATGCATGCCCAGCCGATGACCTCGGCCGCCCGCGTGACGACCTCCATAACGACCGGATCGCCCTTGGCAAGGGCCTTCTTGAGCATCCCGGAGCGGATAGGCTCGTTGGGCTTGCCAAGGTCCGCCCAGCCTTCGATGATGGATTTTCGCCCGCCCTTTATGGCGGCGCGGATGTCGCGGTCGATGGTGCCGCGGCCGGCGATGGCCTCGAAGCAGCCCCTGGCGCCGCAGCCGCACTTGGGCCCGCCGATCTGCATGATCATGTGCCCGACCTCGCCGGCGCTCTGGCGAGCGCCGGTGACGAGCCGCCCGTCGATGATCACGCCGCCCCCGATGCCGGTGCCCACGAATATGCCCACCACGCTTCGCGCGTCCATGGCCGTGCCGAGCCACTTCTCGCCGAGCGTGCCGAGGTTCACGTCGTTGCCGAGGAAGACCGGCAGGCCGAGCTTCTTGGCGGCCAGCGGGACGATCTCCATGCCGCCGAGGTTCATGTTGGCCGTGGTGACAATCCTGCCGGCCGGCGGGTCCACCACGCCCGGAATGGCCATGCCGACGCCCGCGACGGAGCTTGTCTTTACCCCGCCGGCGGAGATGACGTCCCGGACGGTGTCGAGGATAGCCTCGACGACCAGGGCGGGGTTCTTCTCTCGCGGCGTGCTGATCCGCTCGCGTTCCAGCACCCGGCCGTCGGCGGCGACGAGCGCGGCATGGACCTTCGTGCCGCCAACGTCCACGCCCACGAAGAGCTTGTCCCTATTTCCCTTGGCCATGGCGGTAATTGCGTCCTTTCCTTGCCGCATCGGCGGCACATGTGCGTTGCGGATTATATGGGCCGGCGGCGGCGATGTGCAACGCCAATGAGGGATCGTGGTGCTGAGCTTGCCGTCTTAGGAAGCATGTCTTGGCCGGGAACAGGGGACATGCTTCCTAAGACGGCAAGCACAGCACCCAATCAATACTGCCCGGCCCCAGGTTGTTGACGGCCAGGCCGCTTCGTGCTACCTACGGTCCCCCATGAGAGGTTTTACCGTACGAGGAGTGGTGAAACTGGCGAACCTCGTTCGCCGCCAACTTGCCGGGCCGATGACGCCGGGCGGGCTGGAGAGGCTGCGCAGCCACGTCGGCGAGGTGATCGAGCAACTCGACCTGTCGCTCGTGGAGCAGGACGTGCGGCCGGAGGCAATGGCGCCGTCCAGCCGGAAGGCGTACGAGTTTCTCAAGAACGTCGATTTCGCCTCGGTCGCGACGAGCGACTCAGCCGTCCAGGATGAGCACTACCTGGCCAACGTTCGGCTGCCGGGGATCAAGCGGTTCTGCGAGGACATTGCCGCCCGGCTTGCCCAGCAGCCCGCCGAGCGGGAGCAGGTCGAGATCCACAAGCGGATTTGCCTGCGGCTGGAGGGCATCGAGTCGGTCATGGAGGCACAGGATGTGCGGGCCGAGCACCTCAAGGATGACTCGCGGGAGCTGCGCGCCTGGCTGGCGCTGCTGTCACGACGGGATGCGTTCGACCGGTACGTCTCGGCCGTGGGGCGGGCGAAAGCGGCGTTCGAGCGGGATGACCGGCGGCTGCGGCGGTTCCGCGCGCCGATGATGGTGCGGTTCATGCCCGGGCGGACCATCTACCGCCTTCGGGCCGATGGGCCAGGTACGCGGGTGGTCCTGCCGGCGCCGATGATCGCCTTCAGCGACGAGCAGTTCGCAAGCCTGGCGGACTTTGCCCTGCACCGCGGCCCAGGCGAGGCGGCGGTCGTCGAGGCGATGCACGGCGCGGGTTACCAGCAGATCCTCGCCGAGCTGGAGGCCCTTGGCGGCCCGGCCCAGCAGGGGCGCGGCATACACCACGACCTGGGCGTATCGTTCAACCGGGTGAACGCCGAGTATTTTAGCGGCAGGCTCCAGCGGTGCAAGCTTGTCTGGGGCGAGTCGTTCACCATGCGCAAGTTCGGGCACTACGACGGCATCCGCGACACGGTGATGGTCAGTTCTTCGCTGGACCGCCTCGACGTGCCTGCCTTCGTGGTGGACTTCGTGATATACCACGAGCTTCTTCACCGGACGATGGGCGTGGCGTACACCAACGGGCGGCGCGCGGCGCACACTCCGGCTTTCAAGCGTCAGGAGAGGGCCTTCAAGCTGTTCAAGGAGGCCGAGGCCGTGCTGGCGCGGCTGGGAAAGGCGAGGTAGGGTGTGGCGGGGTGGGAACTCTCGCGAATTGTCCCAATCGCAAAATCCGAATCTCGAATCTTGAAATCCGAAACAAACAGCCAAATTCGAATGCTCCAAACGCCGGCGGCGGGCGGGCCAAAGTTCCAAATCACAAGCACCAAATAACAAACAAGGACCAAACTCAGAGAAGCACCAAACTTCAAGCACCAAGGTCCAAACTCGGTCGTTTGGTCCTTGTTTTGGATTTGGTGCTTTGAATTTGTTTCGGATTTCGAGCTTCGAATTTCGTGCTTTGGTTTTTGGCTGGTGGCAAAAAGCGGGGCACCGCCTTTTGGGGCGGCGCCCGTATTGTCCATCATTCAACATTAGATTGGGCCGGATTATATGGGGCCGGCGATTACGGCTTGCGGACGTTGGCAGCCTTGGGGCCTTTTTCGCCCTGGATGATGTCGAACTCGACGGCGTCACCCTCGTCGAGGGACTTGAAGCCTTCGCCCTGGACATCGCTGTGATGCACGAAGACGTCGGTGCCGTCCTCGGCGGTGATGAACCCGAAGCCCTTGGTGTTGTTGAACCACTTCACTTTTCCGGTAGCCATAAGACGGCTCCTTCTTTGCAGATCGGCACTTGAGACTTGCAGCAAATGTCGTGGTGGTTCGGATTTCGGGGACAGATACCAAAATAGAAATTGTGTGGGCGTTGTCGGCTGGGCAGCACGAGTCCTATTTTGGTATCTGTCCCCGAAATCCGAAATCCGCGAATCCTGCAAATCCGCCCGGATGCCAACCGGGTCCCGCCGACGGGCCGGGAAGCGATTCCCCGAAACCACCCGTCAGCCATGATTAATCGACCATTATGTATTGGCCAAAATCGCTTGTCAAGCAAGATCGCGCGCTTTTGCGGGATTCTTCGGATCATCGTCACGCACGGGCAGTGCGCGTTACCCCAAACCTACAAATCCATCCCCAAAAACGCCGCTAAAAAAAACCGGGAAGTTTGAGGAGAATTTTGCCTATTGACAACCAGGCAATACGTGGTACAATTAACCGCAATCGATCAGACGGAAGGGTTGCGGCAGGCTGCTCGCCTGACGCACCGGAGTTGTAGGTTGTGCTCTTACGTCAGAGCGGTTGGCTGTGATAGGTGCGAACGCCATGTGGACCGTCGTGCGGCGGTCGGTGTGCGTATCACCATGGGAAGACGCGACGGGCTCAAGAAGAGAAGAGGAGAACGAGCATGAAGATGAGGAACTTACTGGTGTTCGGATTGGCGCTGGTGATCCCGGCCTTGCCGGCCTTGGCGGACGACTTCCTCCCGCCAGAGTGGCGAGACGGTGATCGCACCGTGGTGGCCAAGTGGGGCTTTGGAACCGCACTCAGCCCTGCTCCAGCGGATTACTTCGTTTCTGTCCCATCGGGCCTGGTGAGGCCGAATGCCACCATCACCCCGGCCCCAAGCGCGTCCTGGTTGTCAACCTGGGAGGGGCGGACTGGCGTCTGGCCGCTGTCCGGCGAAATCGAGATCCCCTTCCCGAACTTCACGGATGGGGATCAGAAAGACGTGTACATCCAGCTTACATGGTGGGAGGCGGTCTGCGGACCGGGCCCCACGGTAACTATCCAGGTGCCCGACAAACTCCCCGTGAACGCCACCCTCCGCTTCAATGACAACCTCGGCGGTGGCTGGTATCACTCAATCTACACGGGCATTATCATCCCCAACCCGAACATGGAGACCATCCGCATCAGCGGCGACATCTACATGGATCAGGTCGTCATTGACACCATCTGCCCCGAGCCGGGAACGATGTTCCTGCTCGGCCTGGGCGCGCTGGGAACCCTGATCCGCCGGCGGCGCAAGGCCTGATCGAAGCAGCACAGCCGTACTTGGTGTGACACGAGCGAGCCATCCTCGCGATTGCGGGGATGGCTCGTTTTCTTCCGCCGCTTCCGCTACGAATGACTGCCGCCCCACCGGGCCCTATCCGCGGTGCTCCCACGCCACCTGCCGGCCCGGCAGGTCCCATTCATCGTCACGCATGGGCAGTGCGCGTTACCCCAACCCCATCATTCCCCAAACGCCGCAAAAAATCGGGAAATTATAGCTTTTTATAGCTTTTTATAGTTTTTGGCATTGACAAAACAGGTTAGCCATGTTAAGATGCATTGTGTTGTCAGCTCCAGGATCGGCGTGGAGGTCGATTCTGCGAGGCGAGGAACTTCCGCTCAGATCTTCCTTCCCTCCGGCCAGCTTGGCCAAAGGCGGTTCTAGCTATTTTATAAGTCGCTTTTTGTTCCGCGCCGCGTGCGGTTTTCCCGCGTTGGGAACCCCGCGGCGGCTACGTGATCGGCAGCCCGTACTACCGGATGAATGTGGGTGAGTTCGAGAACTCCGACAGCCCCTACGGCACCTTTGATCAGGGCGGCAACATTTGGGAGTGGAACGAGGCGATCTTCTCCGTCGGGTCCTATCGCTGCCTGCGGGTGCCCCAAACGCCCGGACGGAAGCTGTGCCGGGCAGGATTACGGCCCGATGGCAGGCAAATGCCCGCTTGTTGGAGCCGGGAAAAAGCTTGTCGATTTCCGGAACCGTGATAGGAATCATCGAAAAGGCCCACGACGGTCGTGGGCGCGAGAAAATCAGCGACCGAACAAGACGCCACCGGAAAATGCCCACGACGGTCGTGGGCACGAGCCTATATGGGAAATCCCGGATCAGTTAACCCCCCACCCACGCCGTCCCCCAGGAGGCACTGACGCCTCATGACCATCCGACATCCGAAATCAAATCTCCTATCAGTTTCTTGGGTGGGGTCGCTGGGGGTCCTGATATTCGCTTTTCAGGTCGCTCGGGCTGGCCCCGTCAGTTGGACCGGCAACGGCGCGAGCGGCGCTTGGACCGACGCGGCAAATTGGGCGGGCGCGAATTGCCCTCCGGGGCCGGCCGATGACGTCACGTTCGGCGATGCGGAGAATCGGAACGTGACCGTGAACGTCGATGCGACCATCGGAACGCTGACGTTCAACTCGATCGGCCCGTACGCCTTCAGCGGAAGCGGGACCCTCACGCTGGGCGGCGCCGTCACGCAGGAGGGTGCCGGAGCCGTGCTGCTCGGCAACCCCGTCGCCACGGGCGACGTCCCGCGGAGCTTCGGTGGGACCGGCGGCGGCAAGGTGACCATCGCCGGCCAAGTCACCGGCGGCGGCCTGCTGACCTTTGCCGGATCCAGCTATTGCCTGTCCGACACGGACAATTCATACACGAACGGCACCGAGGTTACGGGCGGCGTCCTGGAGCTGCTGGGTCCCGAAAACGGCGACCTCCAGGTCTACTACATGGGTTACGACAGCCTCGTCGGGTCTGGGATGCTCAGGGTCAACGGCGGCGAACTCCGGTTGACCCCCCGGGGCACGGGGAAGGTCGGCCAGCAAGACACCGGGTTCCGCAAGATCCGCTACGGCTCCAACGGGGGCACGCTGAAGATCAACGGCGCGCTGAACGTCAAGCCGCTGTTCAGTTTCCAGACCACCGAGGGGGCCACGGCGCCCGCCGTCGTTCAATACAGCACGATCGCCAACGCCGGCGGGCCTGACAAGCTGCAGGGGTGGGACCTGCAATGGCGGGCCCTGCGGGTCTGGAGCGTCGAGAACACCGGCCCGCTTCGTCTGGAGATGACCAACGGGGCGCTGGCCTGGTTCGCCGATCCGAGCAGCACGTCTCCGGGCCGGATGCTGACGGTCCAGGGACAGCCGGACGGAGATGCATCGGCCCCGAGCGGCAGCACCGACGTGGGCCGGTTCATCCTGGCCTTCGGCAGCAACATGACGGTCTCCTTCGGCGAGCTAAGCCTCCAGGATGCGGTGCAGGTGTCGGGTGACTGGGGCACGCACACCCTCGACTCCAACATCCGGGTCAGGTCCGGCGCCGTCGCGGCGTTTCAAGGGGTCAGCGACAAGGCCAACACGGGGTACAATCGCCTGATCCTCGGCACGGGGGAGAATGCCACGCTGACGGTCGAGGCCGACGCCACAGCCATCATGGACGTGCGCTTCCGCACCGACCTTGGCAGCATGTATACGGGCGGGGTGACCGTGAAGGCCCGCACCGTGATCGATGCGGGCGGGGCCCTGCGGTTCAAGCAGACCATCTCCAGCGGCACGCCGGCCCCCGGCCTGGTGGGTTACATCCGCGTCGACGGCGACATCGTCGGGCAAGGGAACTCCGTTCAGGAATCCGTCGTTGACCTGCGCCTGCCCTTTGGCGACACGAACGGCCAGTTGACGGGCGGCGTCAGCTTCGGCCCCGCCTGCGACCTGGTCGTCCAGGGCAGCGGGACCGGAGGAATGCGCATCGGCGGCAGCATGTCGGACATCGGCAACCTCCTGTCCGTGGATCGCATTACGCGGATCACGGGCGCCGGGGGCTACCTGACCATCGCCCCGACCGATCAGGCATTCACGCTGTCGGCCCAGTGGGCGGACCACGACGTCGGCCTGAAGGTCGTGGACAGCAACCCGGCCGGGGATGACATCCTCCTGGGGACGGACCTGGACAGGAACGTCTGGCTGGAGCCGGGGGCGATGCTGAACACAGCCGGTTATTCGTTGAGTGGAAAGGTGGAGGGTTCGGGCAGTGTCACCGGGGCCGTCTCCGTCGGCGGGACCGTGACGGGCAGCGTGTCCATTGCCGGCCCGGTGACCATCGAAGGCGGCGGGACGGTGGTCCTGGGCGCCGACGGGCAGATCGCCCCGACGGCGCCCGTTACCGTCAAGGACGGGGGCATGTTCAATCTGAACGGCCACACGGACACCAGTCAGTGCATCACGCTGGAAGGGGGCGTGCTGATGGGGTCCGGGACGACCAGCGCCGTGACGGTGGGGGCTGGCGGCACGATCAGCCCCGGCGCCAGCATTGGCACTATGGCCACGGGGGACGAGCTCTGGCGAGGAGGCGGGGTCTATTGGTGGGAAGTGGGGGCCGGCGGATCGGACCTGATACGGGTTGTGGGTGATCTGCAATGTGATGGCACAACCGTGCTCAAGGTGATCTCGTACGGTTCCGGCCTTCCGGGCAACGGGGACTACGTCCTGTTCGACGTGTCGGGCGTGATTCAGGGGATGTCCGACTGGGTCGTCCTGCCGCCCAATGGTTGGACCTGTGACGGGGTGATCGTCCAGGGCAACCAGGTAATCCTTGCGAATCTGACGGTTCCCGAACCCGCCACGCTGTCGCTGCTGGCTCTGGGCGGGCTGGTCCTGTTGCGACGACGCCGGGAATCACGGGTGCGGGGCGCTCAGCAGACGCTTAGTCAGCGTAAACCAGGAACCCTTCAAGCAAGGCTCGGCGATCATAGATCATAAGGAGGTTCGAAACATGATTCGATCCACGTCGCTTCTGATGGTGACTATCGGTTGCGTTGGCCTGCTGACTGGCATCGCGCCGGGCGGGGCCTACCAGATCATCGACCTGGGTACGTTGGCCGGCAGCACAGACAGCTACGCCAACGCCGTCGGCAACAGCGGCATCGTTGTCGGGTATGCCTGGGTGCCAGGGACTGACTCAATCGTGCCGGTCCTGTTCGACACATCCGGCGCGGGGAACAACACCATCCTGTCGGCCACCTACAAGGCGTATGGGTCAGCGTGGGGGTACGCCCTGGGCGTCAATGATTCGGGCCAGATCGTCGGGATGGATGCCGTCCCGGTCGGCGAAGGCTTCGCGCTCCACGCCTTGAGGTTCGATCCCACCGGCGGAGGGAACAACCTTGACCTGATGCCCGGCGCCACGTCCTCCGGCACCGCATACTCGGTCAACAACGCCGGGCGGATTGTAGGTGAATCGTGGGACGCCTCTGCGCTGGTCAAGGCCACGTTGTTCGACCCGACCGGTTCGGGGGCGAACATGCACCTGGGCACGCTGGGCGGAAACCGAAGCTCGGCCTACGCCGTCAACAGCGCCGGCACGATTGTCGGTTACGCTCTGAACGCCTCCGGCAAGAGTCGCGCGGCGCTGTTCGACCCGACCGGCGGCGGCGTGAACGTGGACCTGGGCGCGCTGGGGGGGGCCAGAAGTTGGGCCCATGACATCAACGAAGCCGGGATGATTGTGGGCTCGGCCGATACCGGCTTGTGGGGAAGCCCACACGCAGCCGTGTTCGATCCCACGGGAGCGGGGGGCAATCGCGACCTGGGCACACTTGGCGGAGATGAAAGCTCCGCCTCCTCGGTCAACAACACCGGCTTGATCGTGGGCTCGGCCAAGTCGCACCCGGGAAGCTACATAGGGAGCACACCGCGGGCTACGCTGTTCGATCCCTCGGGCGGCGGGAACAATCTGGACCTCAATCGCGTCCTGCCGCCAGGCTCGGGGTTCTTCAGTCTCGATGGGGCCACCGGCATCAACGATCAGGGTTGGATCGTCGGCCAAGGGTATGTCGCCGGTAGCCACCACCACGCCTATCTTCTGAAGCCCAACCCCGCGCCCGTCCCCTTGGACCTGACCTACCACGCCGTCGCGCATGCATACGCCGACACGGGCATTTCTCAAACCGGCCATCAGGAGAAGGACAATGCCTTCCTCGCCGCCTACGCCTACCTTAGCTGGCCGGAAGAGGTCCCCAACCCCGATCCGGAGAATCCCGAGCCGGTCTGGCAAGAGCACCACGCATCGGCGCTGAGCGAAGTTGGGGCCGTGGCCCTGTACGGCTGGGTGCATGCGTACTCCGACATCTCGATGCGGTCTGATTCGTATATGTGGACCAGCGACATGGAGGCCTACACGCAGACGGAGGGGGCATTGCACGTGGGCGTCTCGTCCGGTTGCCCCGTCGGGACCTGGCTGGTCCTCCAGGTCCAAGCGGGGTGGGAAGAGTACTCCGGGTACGGGCAAGACACGGAATGGTGGGCAAGGATATACCGCCAAGGGCACCTCATTGCCACACTGGACGCGCTGACCCCCGCCCTGGACCTGCCCGTCCAGGCGGGGGAGGATCTGGCGTTCTTGATGCACCACGAGGCGGCTGTAGACAACGCCTACTGGGAGAACGCTAGCAGCCAGTTGCGACTGAGCTTTGGCGCCATTCCCGAGCCCGCCACGCTCTCGCTGCTGGCCCTGGGCGCGATGGCAGTTATCCGCCGGCGCCCGCGACAGACGCCAGGCCGGAGGGTTTGTGCTTGAGGATCGGAAACGGCAGCATCGAGGCCCCCAGGACTGCGCAGAAGACCACGTCGAAACCGTGCAGGACGCGTCGCGGCCACTGGTATCGCAAGACATCGGACAATAGTCCATATCCCTCAGGGTTCCAGGTACTCGAACTCTCGTTCCACGCAGCAGGAGCAGGGGGGTGTTTGGCGCGGGCGGCCAAGGTCCATGCGATGGAACGTGTTGTTCCAGAGGTCCATTTTCAGCAGGTGTGGGCTGACGGCGTCGAGTCGGCGGGCGAGGATTTTCGCGGCCTCCATGGCCTGAAGCGCCGCGACGGCGGCCACGGGCATGCCGAGCACGCCGGCCTGGCGGCAGGTGGGGTCGCCGCACGGCGGCGGGGGCTCGTCCAGGAAGCATCGCAGGCACGCGGTCCGGCC
>Ga0315293_10006682_pt1 | contig 10771 bp, 6 predicted proteins | sample YL17G13_20_MG_FD_203071 | JGI IMG/M metagenome (GOLD analysis project Ga0315293, IMG submission 203071) | Sediment microbial communities from Yellowstone Lake, YNP, Wyoming, USA - YL17G13_20 | ecosystem: Environmental > Aquatic > Freshwater > Lake > Sediment | place: USA: Wyoming | collected... | reverse complement strand
ATAGACATTGTGACGGGGGACCTGTTGTCCGTTGATCGTTATCATGGAAGCCCCCGGCAGGGGGGCGTCCACGGCGATCCAGGGTTTGTCGACGAAAACGGCGGCCAGCTTGTTGTCATTGGCGATGATCTGAGTGTCGATATACTGGATGGCGTCGCCGGCTTCGGTGTTGTTTTTGTCGATGAACCGGGAAATGAAGACCGTGCCGTTGACCCAGCCCGGAATCTTCGTCCGGTTGAAGGCGATGCCGCTGTAGTAGAACATGCCGCTCGGGCCGGAACGGACGACGGGGTCGGCCGCGGCGGTGAACCCCCTTTTTTTAGCGGGTGTATACTTGAGAGGAGAGGCCGCCCCCGCGGCGGATGAGTCCTGCGGAAAACCGGGAAGCAGAGTGGAGGCCCAGGATTGTCCGCCATCGACGGACTTATAGAGGCCCAGCCATGCGTCGGGGGCAGCGGCCGTCTTCCCTTCCCGACCCGGTAACTGTTCGTTTTCGATGGGCATGTCGACGGTCCGGTAATCGTTGGACCCGGCAAGGATGTGGAGGGGGTTGCGCGTGGATACGGCCATCGACGGCTCGTTCTGCCGCTGGAGCCAGGGATCTCCGTTGGGCAGGGTGGTTCCCGAGACCATGTTCACGTTCCGCCCCGCGGTGAGTTTCTTTGCCTGACCTTGATCCTGGAGCGGGGCGGACCCGCGCGATTCGACCGGAATCCCGGCTGAAGCGATGATCAAGGCAATGACGAATAGGGAAAAGAAAAGATGACGACGCGCCATGGCGATCCTCCTCGATGAAAGGAACTGCGAAAAACGGAGGAGGCGGCGGAGAGCCGAAATGCTAGATGAAAGCTAAGCCGTGAAGATACTCCCAGAAGAAAAAGAAGAATCCTCCCATTCTTGCCCTTCCTTTCCTTGCTGGCCTCATCCTAATCTTAAAAGGTGACCCTTGTCAACCCCCCCCGGCTAGCCCCCGCTACGGCCGGTTTTGGCCACTATCTGTGTGTTATCCCGGCGTCACAAGGATTTCAGCCGCCGTCTGGCGTCCTCGACCATCGGATCGGCTTCGCTCTTTTCCTTGATGAGGAGGAAGGCGTTTAAGGAATCCTTCGCCGCAGCGCTTTTCAACCCTTCCTGGGCCCGGCCCAGGAAGTAGAAAAGGGGCGGCAGGCGGCGCATCGTGGGCAGATCGTTCCAGAAGACTGCCGCGGCCTCGCCACGGCGCTTGAGGCACAAATCGAATTCCGAATAGGCCTCGGCGAACGACCCCGCCTCGAGATAGGCCCGGCCCAGGTGAAAGCGGACGAGCCAGGTATCGGCGAGTTCGCGGGCTTGCTGAAACAGCGTCACGGCGTCGGAAACCTCTCCTCTTTGGAGACTCAACCGCCCGCTGATCATCCGGGCGTAAGCTTTCTGGGCCGGCTCGAGCTTCATCCGCAGCGCGGCCGCGATCTCTCGCGCCTTGTCGGGCTGTCCGGTCTCTGCGTAGACCTCTCCGGCGGCGAACATGATCTCCGCGCTCTTGTCAATGGATAGGCCTCTGGCCGCCGCGGCGGACGAGAGGTCTTTTCTCCCCTGGAGAAGGCGTGTCTGAGCGAGCATGAGGCACTTGTCGGCGGCCCTGAAAGCCATATCGTTCTTGAGGTCGGCCGCAATGCCCGTCTCTAAGAGCTTGGCCGCTTCCGAGAGCCGTCCTTCGTAGACGGCGAGATCCGCCAATCCCGTTGCGGCGAGGGAGGCGGCATAAGGGTTCTTCGGCTCGAGAAATTTGTATGTTTCAGCCGCCTGCGCCGGCAATCCCTGCGACACCTCCACGAGCCCTTTACAGATGTAGATGTCCCAGTACTCGGGATCCTGGTTGATCAGGGCCTGGATTTCCTTTTCGGCCCCGTTCAAATCGCCCGCGGCGATGAGATACCAGGACAGGTTGTAGCGGGGGACGCTCTCGTTGGGATTCAGCTCGACGGCCTTGCGGCCCATCTCCGCCGCCTTGGCCATGTTCCCCGAGATGGAATAGGCGAAGGCGAGGTTCGTGAATCCCGACGTATCCGAGGGATACTTCTCGACGAGAGCGCTGAATTCCTCGATGGCCTTCGGATAGTTCCGGGTCATGAGATAATATCCGCCCTGCGTCCTGTGTTTCTCCCGCTCGCTCATCAAGTCGAGCCGGGCCTGGGCCATCTTGTAATACTTCTCCGCGTCGTCATATCTCTGGAGGTTGAAATAGACGGAGGCGAGACCGGCGTAAGCCCGGCCCAGGTTCGGATCGAAATCGACGGCCTTGAGGAACCACTTGACGGCTTCGCCCCTGTCCGTGTGCATGAGCTCCTGGCCTTTCGCGTAGGCGTGCATGGCCTCCACCGAGGACGTCGTGAACGTCTCCTGATCCAGGACCTTGGCTGATTCGCGCGGAACCCCGGCCAGCTGAGTCCTCAATTTCGAGGCGATCCGGTCCGCGGCCTTCAGCACCTCCGCCTTGGACCGGACGCTCTGGGATTCCGGCCCGGCCAGTTCCTCGGAGGTCACGGGATCGACGGCTTTCGCTTTGAGGATATAGCCTTGGCCGCTGGTCTCGATCGAGCCGCTGACGAGAACCTTGATCCCCTTGCTGCGGCAGACGAGTTGGGCTCTCTGGATGTCGAGCCTTTTCCCCGATCCCGGATCGAGTTGGCCGGCCAGCTCTGCGGCCGCCTGGCGATCGAAAATGGTGATCGAGGAAGCGCTTTCGAGGCTGAAGCCGAAGGTCTGTTCAAGAGCGCCGTCGAATACCGGATCTCCCGTCCGGTTGTCGAAATCCGCCACCAGGACCGGAACGGGCTCCAGGGTCCGGGGGGGAGGAGGGGGGTTGGGCTTGATGAAAAGAAAGGCCACCGCGGCCAATGCCGCCGAACCCGCCACGAGCGCCGCCGCCATGGCCCACTTGCTCTTGAAACCGAGCCATTGTTTCGGCGCCACTTCGCTTTGGAGCTTCTTGAGGTCGGCCGCGAAGTCGGAGATTTTTTGGTAGCGCTTCGCGGGATCCTTGGCCAGGGCTCGGTGGAGGATCCGGCTGAGGGGCGAGATCATGGTCCGGGGCCTGACGAAGACCGTCGGAGGCTCGTCCCGGAGAACCGCCGTGAGCGTTTCAATTGGTGTCTTCCGGTCGAAAAGACGCTTTCCCGTCGCCATTTCGTCCAGGATGACTCCTAATGAGAAAATGTCCGATCTGGCGTCCACATGCTCGCCCTTGGCCTGTTCGGGAGACATGTAGGCCAGGGTGCCGACGATCATGCCTTCGCCGGTGATCGAAGCTTGGGCCTGGGTCAGCGTTTGCATCAGCGACCGGGGGGGCTCGTCCGGCGCCGCTTCGGGCAGGATCTGCTTGGCCAACCCGAAATCCATGACCTTGACGTGCCCCTGAGGGGTGCACATCAGGTTGGCGGGTTTGAGGTCCCGGTGGACGATGCCCTTAGCGTGGGCCACTTCGAGGGCTTCGGCGACCTCGAGCGCCAGCCTTAGGACATCCGGCAACGGCAACGGATTATCCGCGATTTTCTCCCGGATGGTGGTCCCTTCCACATACTCCATCACGATGTAGGCCGTATTTTCGATTTCGCCCGCTTCATAGATCTTGCAGATGAAGGGATGGTCGAGGGCGGCCGCCGCCTGAGCCTCTCTCAGAAAACGCTTTCCGGCGACCTCGTCCTGGTGGAGCGCATCGGGAAGGAACTTGACGGCCACCTTTCGGTTCAGGCTGGTGTCCTGGGCGAGATAGACTTCCCCCATGCCTCCCTTGCCCAGCAGGGAAAGGATCTCGTACTGTTTGATGTTCTTGATCCGTGCCGGCATCGGTCTCCCTGCTTTACACCAGAGAAGAGGTTGATTTTGTATATCACACTTAAAAAGAGACTGTCAACGCGGACGGGGGGGGCGATACAGGGATAACGAGCACGTGTGGCTAAAAAATGACGGGCTCCGGTGGCTGCCCGATTCCTATCCGGTGGCCAGGGAAGTCGCGCGGCTCAGCAGGAAGCCGAGTTCCGCCTCGAGCTCGCTGAGGCGGGACCGGGCCTCGGCGTATTCGGCCACGATCTGTTTCAGCCGTTCGCGAAGGCGGGCCTTTTCTTCTCTGAGCCAGGCATCTTTTTCTTCCGCCAGGCGCCGCAGGTTGTCCTGGAACTTGGCCCGCATGCCGGCCAGCGTCACCGCGTACTCTTCTTTCAAGGCCTTCAGCCTTTCCGCCGCTTTTTCGTACTCCACTTTTAGCGCGCCCGCAAAACAGGCCAGGGCATATCCCTGCTTGAGCCCGGCGACGAGCTCCCGCACCGGCACGATGGCTTGGACCCGATGGGCGTTCGCGCCGCAGAAAACGAAGCCGTTCTCGAAGTCCCCCTTCCGGGCGCTGTCGAGCGCCTCGGAAATGCAATAGCGGGCCTTGCCGGCTTCACAGCTTTCGAGACAGCGCGAGGGACAACGAAAAATTTTTTTCTCCCCGCGGGCGATCGCCGCCAGGAATGGGCTGTGGATCGCCCGTCCCGGCATGCCCACGGGGCTCTGGATGATGACGATGTCCTCTTCCCGGCAGGACAGGTAAGCTTGCTTGAACCGGATGTCGGCGTCGCATTCGGTGGTCGCCACAAAGCGGGTGGCGAGTTGCACCCCTTGGGCGCCGAGCGCCAGGAATCGATGGATGTCTTCGCCGGTATATATGCCGCCCGCGGCGATCACCGGGAACGCGCGGTTCCAGCGCGCTTCGAATTCCCCGAGCGCTTCGATGACCTCGGGGACGATTCGTTCGAGCTGAAATTCAGGGCGATCGATCTGTTCCGGCTTGAATCCGAGATGTCCCCCCGCCAGGGGCCCTTCGACCACGACGGCATCGGGGAGGTCGCCGTAATGCTTTTCCCATGATTTAAAGATCAGGCGGACCGCCCGCGCGGAGCTGACGATCGGAGCCACCTTTGCGCCCGACTCCCGGATGGCCCGTATAGGGATCCCTTTGATCGGCAGGCCGGCCCCGAGGAAAAGAAAATCGACTTTTTCTTCGATAGCGGCGTCGAGCAACTGATGGTAACAGTCGACGGCGACCATGATGTTGACGCCGATGAGGCCGTCCGATTTTCGGCGCGCTTCGCGGACCTCGCGGCGCAGAGCCCGGACGTTGGCTACGGCGGGATCGTCGTAGTAATCGCCCTCGAGCATGCCGATGCAGTTGGCGGCGATGACGCCGATCCCGCCTTCCCGAGCGACGGCGGCGGCGAGGTTTGACAGCGATATGCCGATTCCCATCCCGCCCTGGACGATCGGGAGTCCAGCCGTTTTGTCGCCGATCCGGAGCGAGGGAAGCGGGTATTTCGCCGCGCAGTGATCCTTGAACTCGGCAAATTTTGTTTCAAGGGCTCTTAACAAGCTCATGACGATCTCCCAAGCCGCGATAAATAATAGTCGCATCGAGCGGAGGTGTCAAGGCCAAGCACGGATTTGGCACCTTCTCCCCCAAGATCATCCGCTTTTGGACGCACTATGAATAGCCGGTAATAATCGCAAGCTGAGCGTTACGATCACCCATTATTCGCGAGCAAGGGCGGATTTGACATCCCTCAACGCCGCGATTTATCATCCCTGCCGTTGGGATGTGGACGGGCCGCCTCATCACTCCCGCTGACATGAAAAAGAGCTTGAAGAAAAAGGATTTGCCGACGCCTCCGGCTCGGGCCAAAACCGTGTTGACGGTGCTGCTCGCGGCCGGCATCCTCGCGGCCGCCGTCCTGCTCTTTTTTCCCGCCTGGGAAAATCCCTTCGTTCTCGACGACGTCGCCAAGATCGAGGCCAATCCCGACATGCGCCTGCCGTTCGGTTTCCGCCATTTCTTCTATCCCTACTCCGAAAACAGCGGCGAATTCCGCAACGACCCCTCGCGACCCGTAACGTTCATGGTTTTCTGGCTCTGCTGGCGGGCCGGCTCCGGCAGCCCCCTTCCGTTCCACGTGGTCAACACGCTGCTCCACGCCCTCGCGGCGGTCTTCCTGGCCTGGCTCACGGCCTTGTCGATGCGCCGGCTTTTCCGGGTAGAGGCGCCGGAGGCCGGCCTCCTCGCGGCCTTCTTGTTTCTGTCGTCGCCTCTTATGGCCGGCACCGTCGTCTATATCTACGGGCTGAGCGACGTCCTTTCGACGGCGCTTTGCCTGGGCGCTCTGCTCCTCCTCGTCCGGCGACAGGAACCGGGCGCGGGAGCCCAGGTTCTCGCATCAGTGCTGTTTCTCCTGGCCTTGGGGGCCAAGCAAAGCGCCATCGTCCTGCCCGCGCTCCTCGTCGTTTGGGATTGGTCCACGGGCGGGGCGGGCGAACTGAAACGGCGTGTCCGCGTGTACCTTCCCCTCGTGCTGGCGGCCTGCGTTTACCTGGGCGCGCGCTGGCTCGCCTTCGGCCGCCTCGGGGACCTGGAGGGAGGGGCTGCCGTCCACCAAACCGGTTTCTACGCGAGCATGCAGGGCGCGGTGATACTCGACTATCTTAGGCTCATGGTGATTCCCGCGGGCCTGACCATCGATCATCTGCCGGTTGCAGGGGCCTATCCTCTTTGGCTGCGCCTCTCGGCCTGGGCCGTCGTGGCCGCGCTCTCGATCGCCGCCTTGAGGGCCGGGTTCAAGCGGTCCTCGAGCCCCGTCCAGCGGCTCCTCGGCCTCGGCTGGCTCGTTTTCATCGTCACGCTCCTTCCGACGAGCTCGCTCCTGCCGACCGTGGACTTGATGGTGGAAAGGCGGGCCTACTTCGCCGGCGCGGGCGTTTTTCTGATCTTGGCCGGGCTCCTGTGGCACCTGGGCCGGAGGGCTCGCGCCTGGCGGATCGCCCTCCTGGTCACGGCCGCGGCCGCCGTCCTCGCCCAGGGCGCCGTGACCTGGCACCGCCATGCCATCTACGGCTCTCCGGAGGCCCTTTGGCGGGAATCGCTCGCCCGGAATCCCATGAACCGCCGGGCGCTGACCAACCTGGGAACGTACTATTCGCGAGTGGAACGCTGGGACGATGCCGTGGGCGCTTTCGAAAAGATATTGAGCCACAATCCCGGCGACGGCTCCGCTTATGCGAAATTGGCCTATATCTATGCCCAGCCGAACTATCCTAAGCGCGACGACCGAAAGGCCCTCGAGTATCTCGATAGGGGACTCGCCCTGAACCCGGACAACTTCCTCGGCCTGTTCAACGAAGCCATCATCCTTATCCGGACGGAGCGCTTCGCGGAGGCCGAGGAATCGCTCCGGCGGGCCGTCGCGCTGAGCCCCAACTATGTGGCGGCTCATTTCATGCTGGGCGAGATCGCGCTCCGCCTGGGCCGGACGGACGAGGCCGTTGCTCATTTCCGGGAGGTTCTCCGTCTGAACCCGGGCGATGCCGCGGCGACGGACCGCCTTCGCGAGATCAGGGGACGATAGAAGCCGGCCGATGCCGGTCAAGAGAGCGGACGGATCCCACGGTGGCGGCGCCGGATGCGGAAGACTCCGGCGGCCGAATCGAGCTTGATCCCCAGCGTCATTTTCGAGCGGCCGTCGTGCCGTTCCTCGAAGGTGATCGGGACTTCACTGATACGGAACCCCAACCGCTCGCAAAGGTAGGCCATCTCCACCTGGAAGACGTACCCATCGGAGCTGACCCGCCTCATGTCGACGGCCTCGAGGGCCGTTCTCCGCCAGGCTTTGAACCCGGCCGTCGCGTCCCGCGTCTTCAGCCCCAGGATGGTCCGGGAGTAGGAGTTGGCCCAACGGCTGAGCGCCCGGCGGCCCGGGCTCCAATCCTCGGAAGCCGCGCCGCCGGAGACGTATCGGGAGCCGATGGCCACGTCGTAGTCCGCGAGCGCCGCGACGAGACGCGGGACGTCGCCCGGGGCATGCGAGAAATCGGCGTCCATCTGGACGACGACGTCCGCACCCGCCTCGAGCGCCCTGCGGAATCCTTCGATGTAGGCGCTGCCGAGTCCGCGTCGTCCGTGGCGATGCAGGACTTCCACGCGACCGGGCCAACGGGCTGCGAGGTCATCGGCCAGGCGTCCGGTCCCGTCGGGGGACTCGTCGTCGACAATGAGCATTTCGAGACCGGGAACCCCCTGAGTCAGCAGGGCCGGCACGAGGGCCGGAAGGTTGGCGGCCTCGTTGAAGGTCGGGACGACGACGATGGCTTTCATGGCCTGTACGCCTTCGCATTGTACTCTAGAGGCCCGGCCCCGGCAACCGCGGCGCATCCGGCGTCCGGCGATGTCATCATCGGCCATTCGTTTAGGCCCGGTCAATGTTGTATAATCCCTCCGTTCACATATTATAGAAGCCGCATTGGACGAAATAGGTCTTCCCAAAGAGAGAGGACTTAACATCAACCTCTATGAAGAACGCTTTCGGAGACGGCAATTTTACGGAGTTCGGCAGGGTCATGAACAGCAACACGGATGTTTAAAGAGCGCTCCATCCGGATCTCGTTTGTGAAAAGGCGGAGGAGATCATCGAAACCGGCAGGACGTTCGGAGCCATCGGCAGTAAAGTCAATGGAGCGGGAGGCGACGGGGGGAGCGTCACCCTTCTTTTTGGAGAGGATCGTTGTCAGAAGAGGAAATTCCTTGATGACATCAAGCGAAAAAACTTGCAGCATCTTCCCATCTATTTGTCAAGAAAAGGATTGAGGGTGTGGTAGGATGATGAAGGTCGGCGAGATCATGCGGCGAAGAAAGAAGGGCCTTGGGGGCGAGGCGCGAGAGGAGGGCTCTGTCCCCAGGCCAGGCTTTTGGTCCGGGATCCCCGCTCCTTGGCAGGCGGCTTCACTGGCCTTTCTGGCGACGCGCCTTCCGCTGGCCCTTTTCGCCTGGCTCGTCCATCGCTTCCTCGGCCCCGCCTCACCCGGCGGCCAGTTCCTATACCACGGCAGCGGCCCCCACGTGAATTGGCTTGTCGATGCCTTCCAGAAGTGGGATTCCTACTGGTTCCTGAACGTCGTCCGGAACGGGTATCATTTCTATGGCGTCCAGGAGCAGGTCCAGGGCGTCGTGGCCGGAATCCCCGAGACCAACGTCACGGCTTTCCCGCTCTATCCGATGTTGATGAAAGGCGTCGGCTGGCTGACCGGGGACCCGGCGGTGGCGGGTTTGGTCGTCTCCCAGGTTTGCCTGTTCCTGGCCCTGGTGCTGCTCTATCGCCTGGCCCGGCTGGAGACGGACGACAATAGGGCCAACTGGACGATCTGGCTGTTTGCCGCCCAGCCGTGGACCTACGCCTTCAGCGCGATCTACTCCGAGTCGCTGTTTTTTGTTTTGGTTGTAGCCGCTGTGTTGGCCGCCCGTCGAAACCGCTTCCTCCTGGCCGGGTTGGCCGGGATGTTGGCCTCCATGACCCGGCTGCTGGGAGTCCTCGTCTTGGTCCCGGTCGGCCTGGAGTACCTGTCGGCGCGTCAATACAAGATCCGCCGCATCGACTGGAAGGCTTCGTCACTCGCCCTGATCCCCCTCGGGACATTGCTTTACTTCGGCTACCTGTGGCGCATCACGGGCAACGCGCTGGCCTACTTTGTGGCTCAATCTGGCTGGCACAAGCTGGTCGTGGGCCCCTGGTATCACCCGTTCCGGTGGCTGACAGCGGGAGGATTCAACGGCGAAAGCCTCTTCGACCTGGGCACGACCGTCTTCATGTGCGCCCTGTTTTTTCTGGGATATCGCCGGATCCGCCGCTCTTATTGGGTCTATGCCTTGGCCTACTTTCTCGTCCTGATGTCGTCCAGCGATCTTCTCGGTCTGGCCCGATACTGCGCCGGGCTTTTCCCGGTCTACCTCATCCTCGCCGGTCTGGCCGAGAGCTCCCCCCGGGCGGGTCGGGCGATCCTCGTCCTCTTCGCCATGTCGGCTCCCGTCGCGTTTTTCCTCTGGACCGCCTGGCTCTCATCTTTTTAGGTCCCTCGAGCCGATGAAGCTGAAACAACCCCCCCTACGAATTGATTCCCTCGGACTTGGGGATCGAATACAACGCTTTCTCGAAGGCGAAGCCGTCGTCATCTTTTTTTATTTGCGGACGAAGTTCTTTTATGGTAATATATCCAGCGGAAATCCCCCGTAAAGGGGGCGTGGGTCGAATAAAGGTTAAAGGTGCAGAGGCCCTAACAGCCGACATACTCCTCTCCTTTATTGCGATCGATTTTTTACACGGGCCGTTTCGGGTGCCCCCCGGACGGACCCTTCGTCAAAGGAGACGAGTATGAACATCTACGTAGGGAACCTTTCTTTCACCGTGACAGAGGAAGACCTCCGGCAGGCTTTTCAGGCCTTCGGAGCGGTCGAAAAAGCGGCCATCATCACCGATAAGATGAGCGGCCAGCCCCGCGGCTTCGGCTTCGTCGAGATGCCGAACAAGGACGAGGCCGTCAAGGCCATCAGCGGACTCAACGGCAAGGACCTCAAGGGTCGGAACCTCAAGGTCAACGAAGCCCAGCCCCGTCCGGCCGGCGGCGGTGGCGGCGGCAGAGGCGGCTTCGGCGGCGGCGGCGGCGGACGTAGCCGGTTCTGATCGCTCGTTTAACCTAGCGGTCAAATCACATTCGTACGCAAGGGCGGATGCCCGGGTCGGGTACTCCGCCCTTTTTTTATTTTCCGGGGGTCAACATGAAATTCCTACGTATTGCCGCATGCGCCGGGCTACTTCTCATGGCGCAGAACCAGGCGCTTTTCCCGGATCCCTCCGCCGATCAAAGCCTATTCTCGCTCCGGGTGGCCGAATCCCAACTCGTGAGGGACGCGTTCGCTTTCATCGAAAAGAACAGGGATGCT
>Ga0315293_10006680_pt1 | contig 10772 bp, 11 predicted proteins | sample YL17G13_20_MG_FD_203071 | JGI IMG/M metagenome (GOLD analysis project Ga0315293, IMG submission 203071) | Sediment microbial communities from Yellowstone Lake, YNP, Wyoming, USA - YL17G13_20 | ecosystem: Environmental > Aquatic > Freshwater > Lake > Sediment | place: USA: Wyoming | collected... | reverse complement strand
CCGGAATGATCGATCTGGCGGTGGAGCCCTTACTGCGCGATCCTAAAGTTCAGCTTCTAACCCTGGTGGCGGAGGCGAATGAAGCCGAATGGTCGGACCCCAATGAAGTCAAGGTCGTAACGGATGAGAACCAGGATATTTTATATATGTCGAGGAGCCCGATCCCTTCGAATACCCGGAACCGGGTCGGGCCGCGCCTGAAACAGGTGGCCATCATGCCGTTTCGCAAGAAATTCCTGCTGGATTTCCAGAATATGACGTCCACACCATTAGAAATAGCCGAATCGGTTGAGCTTTTGCGGGCGGTGGAGCACGGGGTTAAGGTCCGCACCGCCAAATCTTTTTTTGTAAGCATGTCCGTAGATACGGAAAAGGACCGGCAGGAAGCAGAAGTTAAAATGAAAGGAGACGAATATTATGGAAAATACAAATCGGCTTAAATCAAAATTGAAAGCGGGGGAGCGGGTCTTCGGCACCTGGTCCATGCTGTCCTCACCCATTGTCATGGATGTGATCAGCACGGCGGGAATGGATTTTGTGATAATTGACATGGAGCATGGGGCGACCTCTTTCGAGACCGCCCAGAATCAAATCTTTGCCACCCGTTCTCCGGCCTGTACTCCCATTGTGCGCCTGGGGGAGGGTAGTGATGCCACTATCTTACGGGCACTGGAAATTGGGACCCAGGCCTTGATGGTTTCGCATATAGCCACAGCCCAGGAAGCCCAGGAGGTGGTAAAGGCGGCCAAATATTATCCGGAGGGCGAACGCGGATTGTCGCCTTTTACCCGCAATCACGATTATTCGGACGAAAATTTGCCGGCCAAGCTCCGTTTCGCCAATGAACAAATGTTCCTCGGAGTATTGGTGGAAGGCGAAGAGGGCGTCCAAAATTTGGAGAAGATTGCCGGCGTCCCAGGCCTGGATATGGTTTATTTGGGTTTATATGACTTATCCCAGGCGGTGGGCGCCCCGGGAGAGCTTAATCACCCCAAAGTGCTCAAATTGGTCAGGGAATGCGTGAAGATCATTGAATCCAAGGGATTGGCGGCGGGGTCAGTGGCCCGGGACCGGGATTACATAAAAATATTGTTCGAGGCCGGTTTTCGCTTTATTTCTTACCGGGTGGATTGCGCGATTTTGCGCGACGGCTTGGCGGCCGCGCGGAGATGGTATGAAGAAATATAAAGTCGGCATTGCCGGAGGGCAGGGGATCGTGGGGAAGGTCCGCCAGCAGTTTGTGGATCAGCATCCGCACTTACAAACGGTGGCTCTCTGCGATCAAAAAATAGCCCAACCCACGATTTTACCCAACGACATCCGTGCATTTTGCAATTATCAGGATCTTTTGAAAGAGGATCTGGATATTTTATTTGTGTGCCTGCCAAATTATTTGGCGCCGGAAGTGACCATTGCCGGCCTGGAACGGGGCCTGCATGTTTTTTGCGAGAAACCGCCGGGCTGCAATGTGGCCGACGTGAAGAAAGTGATCGAGACCGAAAAAAAACATCCAGGCCTACTGTTGAAATACGGTTTCAACCATCGCTACCACGATTCCGTTCGCGAGGCCCTTCGTTTGATCCGGTCCAATGAGCTGGGTGATATTATTAATGTGAGAGGAGTTTACGGAAAAAGCAAAGTGATCCCGTTTTCCGGGGGATGGAGAGCGGAAAGAAAGTATGCCGGGGGAGGGATACTGCTGGACCAGGGAATACACATGGTTGACCTTATGCGGCTGTTCTGCGGCGATTTTGTGGAAGTGAAAAGCTTTGTTTCCAATAGTTACTGGAAACACGATGTGGAGGATAACGCCTATGCCTTGATGAAGGATAAGCAGGGCCGGGTGGCCATGCTGCATTCCAGCGCCACCCAGTGGCAGCACCGGTTTTCCCTTGATATCGCCCTGACGGAGGGCTATTTGAAATTAAGCGGCATTCTGTCCGGGACTAAAAGTTACGGGCAAGAACAACTTATCATCGGTCGGCGGGACGAGGCCCAGATTGGAACCACCAAGGAAGAAACTTTAACTTACCTTGAAGATAATTCCTGGAGGGACGAGGTTAATGAATTTGCTGAAGCGGTCGTCAACGGCCAAAATATAAAACACGGGAACAGCGCCGAGGCCCTGGCTACCATGGAGCTGGTGTATCGGATATATTATGCCGATCCGGAATGGCGGAAAGCCTTTAATATCTCGATTTAGGGGGTAAATATGAACAACTTGGAGAAAATTTATAAACAATCAGGAAGTGTGGAGCGATACGCAAAGGGATATTTTAGCTATCTTTCTGAATTGTTGAATCAGATTGATTCCCGGGAAATTGTGACCTTGATAAATGAATTGGAAGCCGCACGCAAGAATGAAAATACCATATTCGTTGCGGGAAACGGGGGTTCCGCCGCGACTGCTTCTCATCTGGCTAATGACATAGGGGTGGATGTTTATAAAAAGGGAAGGACTTCCCCGGGATTCAAGGTGCTGGCTTTAACCGAGAATGTGTCAGTTATGACCGCCATCAGCAATGATGAGGGCTTTCACAATTTATTCGTCAATCAACTCAAGATCCATTATCGCCCGGGGGACAAATTAATAGTTATCTCCGCCAGCGGCAATTCCGCCAATCTGGTTGAAGCGGCCAAATGGGTAAAGGCTCAGGGCGGCCGGGTGATCGGCCTGCTGGGGTTTGACGGCGGAAAGCTTAAAGAACTCTGCGATCTTTCAATCCATATTAAAACCCCTCAGGGTGAATACGGTCCGGTGGAAGATATACACCTTATTTTAGATCATTTGATTTCTTCCTATCTTATATATTTTTATAAGGATGAAAAATGAAAAGAAAAGTGCTGATAGGGCCTTCTACCTTTGGGGCGGTTGATATGACGCCTCTCAATAAGTTAAAAGAGTCGGGGTGTGAAGTGAAGGGTAATCCTTATGGACGCAAATTAAGCAAAAAGGAATTATTGGAATTATTGCCGGGAGTATCGGGCCTGATAGCCGGCTTGGAGTCTTTAAGTAGAGAAGTTCTGCAAAAATCGGAGCTTAAAGTCATTTCCCGTTGCGGAGCGGGTTTGAACAATGTGGACCTCAAGGCCGCCGGCGAATTGGGCATAAAAGTATTTTCCACTCCGGAAGCACCCACTCAGGCTGTGGCAGAACTCACTCTAGGTTCACTATTGGCACTTTTGCGCTCTATTCCTCAAATGGATCGGGATATGCATAAGAGTCAATGGGCAAAAAAGATCGGCGGTCAATTGAAGGGGAAGACCGTAGTGATTATTGGATTCGGCCGGATCGGTAGAAGAGTGGCTGAGTTGTTGCGAATCTTTGAGGTGAAAATTATAATTGTTGACCCTGCGGTTAAATCTGAGGTAACTACTTTAGAGCAGGCTTTGCCCCTGGCGGATATTATAACCCTGCATGTCAGCGGGGAGGATGAAATCCTGGGTAAAAAAGAGTTGGGCTCGATCAAGAAGGGGGCTTATTTATTGAACAGTTCCCGGGGTGGGGTGGTCAATGAAACGGCCTTGATTGAAGCATTAGATAGCGGACGCCTGGCAGGGGCCTGGCTGGATACTTTTACGGAGGAACCTTATCAGGGACCTTTGACCAAATATGACCAGGTAATTTTGACGCCGCATGTCGGCTCCTACACGGCTGAATGCCGCAGGCAAATGGAGACGGAAGCGGTGAATAATCTAATTGCCGGTTTTAATGAATTGGAGGGCAGATAATCATGAATTTTAAAAACAAGACCGCGATTGTCACCGGGGCTACCAGGGGAATCGGCCAGAAAATAGCCGAAGATCTTTATGATCTGGGGGCAACCTTAATTTTAACCGGAGCCGATCGGGATCGGATTAAGCGCCTGAGGGGAAATAAGCGAAGAAAATATTATCATCTTGATTTTTTAGAGGATGAGTCTGTCTCGGAATTTATAGAGACCCTGGAGGAATATGAAAAGATCGATATCTGCATCAATAATGCCGGGATCAACCGCATTAATTATATCTACGATATTATGGAAGAAGATTGGGACCGGATAATGAAGGTTAATCTGAGCGGCCCATTTCGGCTGATCAAGGAAGCGGCCCGGATCATGAAGAAGAAAAGATATGGACGCATAGTTAACATCGCTTCAATTTTCGGGACCATTACTCGGGAAAAAAGAGCGGCTTACACGGCCTCCAAATCCGGCCTGATCGGCCTGACCAAAACCGCCGCCCTGGATCTGGCCCCTTACAATATATTGGTGAATTCCGTGTCCCCGGGTTTCATTTTAACGGATTTAACTAAAAGGATATTGTCCTCGAAAGAAAGGGAGGCCTTAAGAGCGGCGGTGCCGCTTAAACGACTGGGCAGACCCCGGGATATTTCTCCGGTGGTCTTGTTCCTGGCCAGCGATTTAAACACCTATATTACCGGACAGAACATCATTGCGGACGGCGGATATGTCAATACCTAATAAACTCAATATAAAATCAAAGATCAGAGATTACTCGGTTTTATTCACGGAGGACTTTGGGGAGGGGTGGCGGACGGCAGACAAAAACCTCTTCTTCATCATTGATCAGAAGGTGGCTCAATACTACAAGAAGGAATTGGAGGACATTTTAGAAAACCGCCCCCATATGATAATTGAAGCCCTGGAAACTCACAAAACGCTGGATTATGCCAAGGTGGTCATAAAGCATCTGATAGATAAGGGGGTAAAGAAAGACCAGGTTTTAGCGGCGGTGGGGGGGGGAATCATTCAGGACATAGTGGGGTTTGTGGCCTCCATATTTTACCGGGGAGTGGATTGGATATTTTATCCCACCACACTTTTGGCTCAAAGCGACAGCTGTATCGGCAGCAAGACCTCAATCAATGTGGATGAATACAAAAATCAGGTAGGTAATTTCTATCCTCCTCTCACCATTTATCTGAATGTTAAGTATTTAAAGACACTATCGCCGGTGGATATAAAATCCGGCCTGGGGGAAATCATAAAAGTCCATTTATTGGACGGAGAAAACAGTTTTAAGTTCATACTGGATAATTATGATCGAGCGCTTGAAAATGCGGGGATAATGAATGAGTTGATCTATCGCAGCCTAAAGATCAAGAAAAGGGTCATTGAAAAGGACGAATTCGACACGGATTACCGTAAGATCATGAATTACGGGCATACTTTTGGCCATGCTTTGGAGTCGCTCACCAATTATAAATTATGCCATGGCCAGGCCGTAACCGTGGGCATGGATATCAGCAATTATTTATCATATCGGCTGGGATATATTTCAGAAAACATTTATTTGAAGATGAAAAAGCTTCTGCTTAAGAATTGGCCCGATTACGATCTTAAGCAGATAGACCTGGAGCCCTTTTACCGGAGTTTGGCCAAGGACAAAAAGAATATTGGCAACCAGGTAACGGTCATTTTAACCGGCGGGCCGGGCAAAATGAGGAAGCAGGGATTAAATATGGATGAGATAAAGCGTAATATTGGTCCGTATTTAAAGGGAGAAATATGAATCAAAAATGTCCTCTTTGCGGTGCAGAGTCCAACCGCCAATCGGTTAAAAGCCCTAAGGTATACGGGGGTTCAGCCGAACAAAAGTTTTGGCAGTGTGGGCAGTGTGATGTGATTTATCTTTTTCCCGTCACTTCCGAAGAAGAGGATTTAAAATTTTATGAAAATGAATTTGATAAATGGATGGTGAAGCGTTCGGGCGACGATACCTGGACCGATCCGGCCATTCAATTCTCAAAAATGCAAAAGCGCGAATTGCCTTTGCGCTTGCCTTGGCTTGAAAAATACGCCCAACCCGGCCGGCGAGTGGTGGAGATCGGTTCTTCTTCCGGATTTATGCTGGCAGTGCTTAAAGAATGGGGCTGTGATTGCACCGGGATTGAAGTCAGCCCCTCCTATGCCGATTATGCCCGTAAATTGGGCTTAAAAACTTATTCCAGATGGGAAGAGATGCCCGAAGTTGAGAGGGGCAATTATGATTTGTTGTTGCATTATTATGTGCTTGAACATATGAGCCGGCCGTTAGAATTCCTGGCGGACTGTTTAAAACATATTTCGACCGGCGGTAAAATGCTCTTCGAAGTTCCCAACGGCAACGATCCTTTAATCTCGCTTTATAAAATCCCGGCCTTCAATGATTTTTACTGGTGGCGGGCCCACCACTGGTATTTCACGCCGAAATCACTGGGTTATCTCCTTGACCAACTCGGACGCCCCTATGAAATCCATCCCGGACAGAGGTACGATCTATCCAATCACATTAATTGGATGTTGACCGGCAAGCCGGGAGGCATGGGTAAATACAGCCATATTTTCAGCCCCGAAACGGAAAAATCCTATGCTGAGGATCTAAAGCGCAATTGGGCTTGTGATTATCTGATCGCCGTTATAACCAAATGATTTTATGACAGGGAATATTTTATTATTAGCTTATGTTTCCAGCCGGCCTAAAAATATTGACGGGCTGGCGGGCCGATGCATATTTTTAAGCCAGGATTACATTGAATACCTTAGATGGAAAGAGATCATAAAAGATAAATTAGAATCAATTGAAATAAATGAGGGTCTGCAAAAAACGGCCCATCACCTGCGACGCCCTTATATGGATCTGGTCGCCGAAATGGGCCATAAATATCAATCCCCGGCCTGGTGGGCTTCACGCATATCGGAAAAAAATACGGCCATCAATTATTTATTCTTATATTGTTGTTATCTTCATTTAATCAAGGAAAAATTGTTGCTTTTAAACGGGACGCTGTTAGTGGTATGCGAAAGCTGGGAGGTGTTGAGGTCATTGGAAGAATGTGCCAAAGGTCTGGGATGGGATACCCGGTGGGTAAGAAGACCGTTTCCGGCTCAACACCTGTTAATTTTATGGAAAAGAATGATGGGGGGGATTTTAAGATTCTTATATAAGGCGGTATTGGGTAAACTGGCAGGATCCGGGTCTGCAAATTTTAAAGAAAATCTCCCCGGTATACTCATTCATACTTATGTGGATGAAGGCTGTTTCCAGAAAAACGGTGTTTTTAAAGATCGTTATTTCCCCGGATTAAAGGAATGGCTGGAGAAAAACGGGTATTCAGTATTGACCCTGCCGGTATTATATAATTTAAAGCGGTCTTATCGGTCGGCTTGGAAATGGTTTAAGCAAACCGGACAGAAATTTTTAAATCCCTACCGGTACTATCGAATCAGTGATTATTTATTTGCAATTAGAGAAGCCCTAAAACAGGTCTTCTTGCCAGAGGGACCCGTCACTCTTAAAGGAATGGACGTCTCCTTATTGTTTTTGGCTGAACGAATGAATTCCTCTTTCGGCACCCTGGATTCACTTTTGTGTTATCGTTTACCCCAAAGGCTGTCTCAGGCCGGCTTAAAGATGGATCGGCTTATTCTCGAATACGAAAATATGATCGATGAGAAGCTGTTAATACTGGGGTTCCGAAAATATCTTCCCGAAGTAAAGTTGATAAGTTTTCAACATGGGGCTCTTTATCCTTTATTATTGTGTAATTACGTGACGCGGGAAGAAGCGGAATACGCCCCGTTGCCCGACCGGGTAATTTGTAACGGAGAGTTTTTCCGGGAAATCCTGATTCAGGAGGGGATGTCTCCGGAAAGGGTAGTGGCCGGACCGGCCCTGCGCTATGCGCATCTGTGGAAGGCCGAAGAAAAGGCTGAAAAATCAATAGACCTGCTGATCCCGCTGCCTTTGATGGATAGGGAAGCCGTGGAATTGCTCAGCAAGGTTAGCCGGGCCTTCAGGGATCGGCCGGATCTGAAAATTGTGCTTAAACCCCATCCCATGAGTTCTGCAGAGAAAATATTGGGCAGGGTAAAGGATATTCCTTCACATTTTAAATTAGCGCAGGTCAGCATGCAGGAATTGATATTTAAAACCAGGGTTATGGTCGCCATCAGTTCCAGTTCCATTTATGAGGCGCTGGCTGCGGGGGTGCCGGTGGTAGTGGTAGGCAGAGAGGCCGCTTTGGACCTGAATCCCTTGGGTTTTTACAATGAAATGGATAAAGTATTTATTTCTCCAGACCAAATCAGAGAAGAAGCCTCAAGATTAATGTCATTTTCTGAAGAAGAATTGAAGAGCTACAGGGAATTTGGCAAAAGGATCTTAAAATCCAGTTTTAATCCAATTAACGATGAAACCCTAAGTGTTTTTGTGGAGGCAAAATGATTCCAGTATCGCGTCCCTCTATCGGAAAAGAAGAATTAGCCGCGGTCGAGAAGGTCTTTCAATCCGGCTGGCTGGGCTTGGGCTCAGTGGTTTTTGAATTTGAAAATAAACTCAAGGAATATCTTCCCGCTAAAAATGTCATTGCGGTAAACACCGGAACCACCGCTTTACATATCGCCTTGGATTCTTTGGGAATAGGCCAGGGGGATGAAGTAATAGTTCCTTCCCTGACCTTTGCCGCTTCCATTCAGGCCATAATCCAGACTGGGGCTATACCGGTATTTTGCGAGGTAAGGGAAGAGGATTTAAATATAGATGTTGATGATGCGCGGAAAAGGATTACCTCAAAAACCAAAGCGGTTATGCCGGTCCATTATTGCGGCAAGTCTTGTAATATGGATGCGTTGCTTGAAATAGGCAAAAAGAACAATATTAAGGTCGTTGAGGATGCGGCGCACGCTTTTGGCTCCTCATATAAAGGCAGAAAGATAGGGAGTTTCGGGGATGCCGCCTGTTTCAGTTTTGATCCCATAAAGAATATTACTTGTGGGGAGGGTGGGGCAGTCTGTGTGTCCGATGACGAAGTAGCGGAAAGGATTAGGCGCAAAAGGATTTTGGGCATCGACAAAGATACCTGGCACCGTTACCGCAATGAAAGGTCCTGGTTCTATGAGGTAGTGGAGCCGGGATATCGCTATCATATGAGCAATATTAATGCGGCTATCGGATTGGAACAGATGAAAAAGCTGGATGGTTTTATCAGGCGGAAGAGAGAAATTACCTGGCGTTACGATGAAGCTTTCAAGGGACTGAAAGGCATCAAAATATTAAGCAATGATTATGAAAATACGGCTCAATTTTGTTATATCGTAAGGGTCATGGGGCGTCGGGATGATCTTATGGAATACCTTAAATCTAAGGGGGTGGGGTCCGGAGTGCATTATATCCCCAATCACCTGCAGCCGCTCTTTAAAAAATATTCAGCCAAATTGCCAATAACCGAAAAGCTGGGAGAGGAAATCCTCACCCTGCCATTGTATTATGATATGCGAGACGAAGAAGTTGAATTAGTCATAAGAAGCGTAAGAGAGTTTGCAAATGCCGCCTAAAGTCAGTGTCAATATCTGCTGTTATAATTCTGAAAAATTTATAAAGGAAACAATTGAGAGTGTATTGGCCCAAACCTTCAATGATTATGAAGCTATTATTATTGATGACGGCTCTAAGGACAGGACAGGGGAGATAATAAAATCTTTCAATGATCCTCGTATAAAATATTATTATCAAGAAAATAGAGGGCTGTCCGCTTCAAGGAACAGGGCCATTGAATTGTCCCAGGGCGAATATATAGCTTTGTTGGATCATGATGATATTTGGTATCCTAATAAGCTGGAAAAGCAGATGCGGCTATTTAATGAAAATCCGGAAATTGGACTAGTATTCTCTAATTGCTATATAAAAATGGTTAGAAATAATAAAGGCAGGCTATTTTTCAGGGAGAATGAGGATTTCGAAAAAGATCCTGCCGGGAAATTATTTCTTAAGGATTATATACCGCTTTTCACAATAATAGTAAAAAAATCAATCTTTAATGAAATCGGCGGTTTTGATACAAATTATAGATCATGCGAGGATTATGATTTTCTGTTCAGGATCATTGATAAATATCGAATCGGCCATATCAAAGAACCATTAGGAGATTATATCCTTCACGGGTCAAACACTTATATCGTTCATTCTAAAAAGGCGCATGAGGAAGAATTGCAGGTGATCAATCATTATTTAAATGTTTATCCGGAAACATATAAAATAAATAGAGAAGCAATAGAGCAAAGAATTGCCAGGATCACGGCACTTTTGGCGGCCGATAATATTTTGGAGGGCAACTATACTGCCGCTAAAAAATGTCTTGAAAGCGCATTAAAAATAGACAAGAAGAATTGGGAAATTAAGGCATTCAGCGGTATTTTTAATATAAGTCCCGAAATGGCTAAAATAATATTTAAAATTATTAGAAGTTCTCATTGGGGCACCACCAATGACCGCTTTTGACCGTTAGTAATACCCCTTGACAGATATTAACCGCATGTTATAATTACCTCAAATGCAGCTAAGTGAGACCGAAATATACACTTCCGATGAAGCCCGCCTCTTATTAAAAATTTCTGATTCAACTTTCCGCCGCTTAGTCAAAAAAGGAGTCCTCCGCGCCGCTAAAATAGGGGGGCAGTATAGAGTTTTAGGCAGAGAAATCCTGCGAATTTTAAGCCCGAGTTTGCCGGGAAAAGTTAAAAAAGTGTATAGAAAAATTGCAGAAGAGCTGGAGTAGGAGGATTTATGAAAAAGCACCTCTTCAATGATAGCGTGATCTTGATAACTGGTGGTACTGGGTCTTTTGGCAAAAAATTAACAAAAATAGTTCTGGAAGAATATAATCCCAAGAAACTTATTGTTTTCAGCCGCGATGAGTTGAAACAATTTGAGATGGCCCAGCAATTTTCTGAATATGAAGCAAAAATTCGATATTTCATTGGGGATGTGCGGGATAAAGACAGATTAATGAG
>Ga0315293_10006679_pt1 | contig 10773 bp, 17 predicted proteins | sample YL17G13_20_MG_FD_203071 | JGI IMG/M metagenome (GOLD analysis project Ga0315293, IMG submission 203071) | Sediment microbial communities from Yellowstone Lake, YNP, Wyoming, USA - YL17G13_20 | ecosystem: Environmental > Aquatic > Freshwater > Lake > Sediment | place: USA: Wyoming | collected... | reverse complement strand
CGTTCCATTTTTTGGATGAGAAGGGGCAGAAGCGGCGCAAGGTCTGCCAGGTCCCGCCGAATATGCCCATTTCGATTCAGATTCAATGGGGCGCCTTCGGGGCCGGGATCGCGGAAGCCGTGAACCTCTTGACGGTGCAGGACCCGAACGTAGCGCCGCAGTACAGCCCCCTCCTCATCGGGAACCAGATGCAGGTTGCGGCCGGCGGCGTTAACCGGCCCTACGACCCGAAGATGGAAGGACTTCTCCGCGCCATCATCATCAATACCACGGGGCTGACGGGGTTCAGCCTGACCGTTGCCGGCCGGCAGCTCTACGACCAGATTCGGGGCGATGCGCTCTACGGCGAGGAGCTGGTGGCCCAGGCGGCCGACGGGACGACCGGCGCGACGGCCGATCCGGTGTGCGTAAAGCAGCCTATGCTTCCCATGAACTCCGGTGACGCCCTGGTGAAGCTGACGACCCTCGTCGCGGTGTGGGGCGGGGTCAACAACGAGCTGACCCTGTACCTCGTCCAGCCGGAAGGCAAGGAAGCGGTTGAGGCGGCGGCCTCGGGCGCCCTGGCGTGACGGTTGACAAGTCGTGAAACGAGCGGCAAGGCCGCGCCGTGAAAGCGGCGCGGCCTTTTGCTTTTCGGTGACGGCATGGGGTTCCTGAAAAAGCTGAAAAAGTCCGTCAAGAAAGTCGGGAAGTCTGTAGGGTCTACGGTCAAGAAAATCGGGAAACAGGTCAAGCGGTCAACGGCTGTGGCGGCGCCGGCCCTCCTGGGGCCGGGACTTGGCGAAAAAGTCGGCGTCTACGTTTCGCGGACGGCCGGCAAGACGGCGAAGAAAAGCACCCTGCGGGGAATGGCGAAGGTCGGGAAGGTCGGCGGGACGGTAGTTCAGGTGGTCGGCACGGCCGTTGCAACATACTTCGGCGGCCCCGTTGCGGGGAAGGCGGCCTATGCGGTGACGGGCTACGCTAAAAAGGGCGGCGCCTTCATCGTGAAGCAGGAACAGTATAAACAGGGGTACACGCAAACGAAGCCGACCCGGCCAAGCTTCGTTGCCAACCTGGTGCAGGGGGTGGCCTCGGTGGTAGGAGCGGTCCTCGGCGGGGGCGGAAGCGTTCTCGGCGGGGGCGGCGGGGGCGGGGACGGAGTGGCCGGGGGGGGCGCCCCTGGGGATTACGGGGCGCCGGGAAGCGCGGGGGTCTACGGGGCGCCGGGGCTCTCCGGGACGGCTGACGGCGACACGTTGAAACAAGCGGCAATCGTCGGCGCGATACTCCTGGCGGCCTGGTATATGACGAAGGGAAAATAATATGGCTAGACCGTTTCGCGCGGGGCAGCTCGTCGGCCAGGCCGGGAAGCTGCGTAACGACGTCTTTGATGCGGATTACTCGAAGGGCGGCTTCGGCGTCCCCGAAGGGAACCCGATGCGGCCTCAGCCGATGTATCTCCCGCCGAACGAATGGAGCCAACGGGAACCCTTCGACCGGCCGACGGCTGTTATCCCTGACACGGATTTCCAGGGGGTAATCTATTACCTCTTCTGCGGACCTCAACCGGACAACAACGCCTATTGCGCCTGGGCGAATCAATCAACCTATATTGCGGAGTCTCACCGGCGCGGAATGCCTATCTTCATCAATCGCCCTGGCGAGTATTCGTTCTATCTCGCCATCACTCCGGGCGCTCCCCTTGTTACCGTGAAATGTCGGAAGCTCGACGCGGCTTTTATGCACGTTGACAAGCCGGGGCTGAAATTCCAGACGGGATACGACCCGGAGCTCCCGGGGTGCCGCGCGCAAGGCGCGACCCCTGACGATCCGGCCGGAATGTGGATTGCGAACCACGGCGGCGCAACGTTGTTTGCCGGCGCGCCCCGTCATTCGGTCCTTGCCGTGTCGGCGGCTTCACAGCTCGCTCTCGCGGCTAACCCTCTTCGGAAGGGCGCGCTATTCGTCAACGATCATGCGACGATCATTCACTATCTGCACCTTGGCGGCCCCGCTGTGGCGAACACGGGGATACGCGTCAACGCCGTCGGCGGTGCGTACCAGATCGACGGGGATCAACCGTTCATCGGGGAAGTCTATGCGATTGGATCGGCGGCCGGTCCTTCTAACCTCCTGGTAACGGAGTGGTAATCAACAATGGCTAACAATCTGCGGAATCCGTTGACGGGCGCCCCCGGCGCCCCCGGCGCGGCCGGCGCCCCCGGCGCCCCCGGCGCCCCCGGCGCCCCCGGCGCGGCCGGCGCGGCCGGTCCCTCACTCATTTTCGGTGACGGATCGGACGGGAACCTCGTTTTTGACGGCGCAAGCAACGTGGTGCTAGCGGCTCATGGTGTCACGCTGGTCCCCGTTGCTAACGTCTATACGGCAACAACGACTATATGGGCAAATGATGTGAGTGTGTCGGCCGGAGCCACGCTCAAGATGGGGTCGTATGCTTTGCTTGTAAAAGGGACGCTGACAAACAGCGGAACCATCTCGAATAATGGTAATGACGGCGCGTCTGGTGCGGCGGGAGGGACGGCGGGGCCGGCTGGTGCATCCTCCTATTTTGGAGGCGGGAAAGCCGGGGGTGCCGGAAAACAAACGGCCGGGGATGCCGGGACCGATTCCACAAACCCCGGATCGTGCGCCTGTGTTGATGCCGGGACGGCCATTGACGGGGGAGGCGGTGGTGCGGGTGTTTCGGCTGCCGGTGTAGGGGGACACGGACACGCATTTCTTGCTACGTTCGGAGGGGCGGGTTACAAGCGCATGGTTCCGTGGCTTATGCACCCGTATCCCAAAGACTCAACCAACCTACCAACCGGAGGGGTTGGCGGCGGCGGCGGCGGGGGGGACAACGCAGCGAAAAAAGGCGGCGGCGGCGGCGGCGGCGGCGGAATCCTGGGAATCGCGGCCAAAACGATAACGTCCCCCGGCGGATTTTTCATGGCAAACGGTGGTCTGGGCGGCGACGGCGACGGGACCGGCGCGCTTGCAACGGGCGGCGGTGGCGGCGGGACGGGCGGCGAAGTGATCGTCTACACGACGACAGCATATGCGGGGTGCGGGGTGACCGCTCAAGCAAACAAGGGGGGCGGTGGACTAGGGAAAAACGGCGGTGTGAATGGCGGCGGCGGTGACGACGGTGCCGTCCGGTGGATCGTCATTTCATAAGGTGCGGCTATGAAGCGCGCGGCCTCCTGGTTCCTGTGCTGTGTTCTTTCCGGCGCCCTCCTCGCCGGCTGCGGGATGTTTGGGGATTCGCGGCTGTACTCGGGCCTCCTGGGCCTGTGCGCGAAGTGCCATGTAGCGGACCTGGTGCCAAGCAAGGCGACGTTGCTTGAAATCGCGCCCCCTGGGCCCCGCGGTCCTGCGGGTAGCGTCATTTGCCCTACACGTTGCACGTTTTCAATGGGGCACGGGCCGATTACAGAAGGGGAAAAGCCGTGATGAACGCAAAGCACATTCGGAATAAGGTCAACCGGCCGGCGGACATTGGCGTTATGCGGACTTGGAATCGCGGCCGGGGCCAACAGGACAAGATTTCCGGCCGCGCGCGGTCCCCCCGGCCGGCCGCGACGACGAAGAAAGGGATTGCACCGCCAGGGCCCCGGCGGCTATATTAACTGCCGGGGCCGGCGCCCCCGCGAAAGGTGAAACATGGAAGCCGCTCAACAGTACGCCGATTTCGCGGCGGTGCAGGACCGCCTCGTGTCCGTGATGAAGAAAACGGCCTCGATTGACGAAGCGGCCTATTCGGCGGCGGCGCGGGACCTGTCCATGCCGGATCAACAGGCGGTGCTAGACGACCTCGCGGAGCTTTTCCAATCCTCCCTGAAGATTCGGGACTATTATTTCCAGGCGACATCGGATTCGGTGGCGGCGCAGCTCTCGCGCGGTGTCTCGATGCTCGGCCGCTATTGGGGCTTCGCTGATCAGACGGCCCTGTCCGCCGTGTCGGGGCTGTCCCTGGCGGTGGGGCAGCATGAGGCAAATTTAAAGGCGGTAGAGGATCAAACGGGCCTCGCCGGGAGCCTCGGGTCATTCGTTCCTAACGGCCTCCCCGGCGGCGATCCGCTGGAAGTCGGGAAGGAAGAGCAGAAGGAAGACGTGCGCCGCGCGATGGGTTCTTATCTCCCCTGGGTCCTTGGCGGCCTTGTGTTGCTTTTCCTTTTGAGGAAATACCTGTGAAAACTTCAACCCTCATCCTCCTGGCGGCCGGCCTCGCGGCCCTGTACTTCTTCGTTCTGAAGCCCCGCACGGCGGCGGCCGGCGTCCCCGTCCAGGCCGTCCCCCTCCCGCGCGTTCAGCCCCCGTCCAGCGGCGGGACGGATTGGGCGGACCTCGGGATCAAGTACGGAACGGACCTCATCGGTGACACGATTGGGAGTATTTTCGGTTAACCCTTGGCTGAAAGGGGCGGCGCCATGCTGAAACGACTTATCCTGACTTGTCCGCAGCGGGGCGCGCGCGCGCGCCTTCACGCCGGCTTCAAAGTCTACGTCAACCGCTCCCGCCTCTCTCGCTCCGTCAAACGGTGCGCGGCCGGTCATTTGTCATGTCTGCGGATCGGCTTGAAGGCCGGCGGCCCCCTCCTGGTGCTGGAGGATGACGTCGTTCCTACGGAACATTGGCTGAGCCGCATGGAATACGGAATCGGCCGGATTCGGGAGGAGTGCCGGGAACCGGAGCCGTTCATGTTTTCGTTGTACGCAACCGCGAATGGCGGGCTGCCGTTTGCGAAAGAGCGGCCCTACACGTTGCCGGAACAGGTGCAGGATTGGGGCAACCAGGCGATGTATTATTCGGCCGAAATGCTCCCGATTGCCGTGAAGCTGCTGGAATGTTTCATGCTGGTTCCCCTGCGGCGGATTCCGGGGTGGGAAAAAGGATTTGACGGATTCGATTTCCTGCTGTATCGTTCATGCCGGCTGCTGCGGATTCCGATATATTATTGGCCTCTTGTTCAGCATGACGACCGTGTGAAGTCCGTTGCGGAATGCCCCTCGCATAAATCCCCGCTGTTGCCGGGAGTGAATGCCGGGGACGACGAATAAAAAAGCCCCCCGCCGGGGCTGAACCGGCGAGGGGCAGAACGCGGAGAGCCATGCAATCCCCGCGCCCTTACAACGCTATGAATCGTACCCCCGCAACGGTGGACGGTCAAGCGTTCTCTCTGGCGGCCTCCCTGACGCTCCCCTGGCCTCCACAAGCCGCGCCGGCCCCCCGGCGCGGCGCAGCGGCCAGCCCCCCCCCTCCGCGCCCCCTGGGAAGGACCCCGAACGATTCGTCGGGCGCCGGGGTGAGGGGGGGGGCCTCCGGGGGGGGCCTCGACGACGGGACGGGGGCCGTCGGGCCGTCGGGGAGTACTAGGGTTCTTACCACGGAATCTTCCGTGCAGTTTGAGGGAATCTTCCCTGTAGAGGAATCCGACGGCCGGGAAAGTGACGCAAATTGTCACTCTGACGATAGCGAAAATTCGCTTGATTTTGAGAATTGCCAGCCCCCACGGCCGCCTCGCCGGGACCGCTGGCGGGGCCTGAAACAGGACACGGCCGGCTTTCTGGACGCTTCCAGGCTGCAACGGGAGGCGGTGGAGGGGTGCGGGACGATCTATACCGTCTGGCTTCACAAAAAATGCGGGGCGCGCGTCGGGACCCTCTGGACGTGTAAAAACCGCTGGTGTCCCGATTGCTTCCGGGCCTGGGCGGGGGCGGCCGTAGAGGAGCTCCGGGCGGAGCTGGCCGGCTTCAAGGCCCCGAAACACCTTGTTCTATCCATCCGGGCGGCCGGCCTCGGGGAGCTTCGGGCCGGCTGGAAGCTGCTGGACAAGGGCTTCCGCAATCTCCGGCGGTCGAAGCTGTGGAAGGGGAAGGCGCGGGGGTGGGTCCAGGCCCGGGGGCTGACGTTCTCCCGGGGCCGCTGGCACGTCCATATACATGTTGCGGTGGACGCTGACTATATGCCTCACCTGGAATTGAAGGCCGCTTGGGTGAAGGCCAGCGGCGGCGCCGGGGGGCCAGCGGGGGTCCAGATAAATGCGGCGCGGGATCTTAGGGGCCTCGCGGTGGAGCTGGTGAAGGGGACGAAAGGGGACTTCAAGCGGCTTCGGCAGCAGCTGAAATGGCGGCCGGTCCTGTGGGGCGAGCTAGTCCTGGGCTGCCGGGGACTTCGGTGGTACTCGCCGGGCGGGAAGCGGCCGCCGAAGCGGGAGGAGCGGCCCCCGTGCTGTTGCCCCCGGTGCGGGGACGAATTTAATATCCATGCGTGGGATTCGTCCCGCGCAACGGCCGAAGAATACGCGGAGGCTACCCTGGGTCCGTGCTGGAAAGATTACTTCGACGGCTTCGCGCGGGGCTCTCCGGTGGAGATGGGGGCGGATTGACGGCGCCGCGGCGCCGCGGGCCTTATACTATAGCGCGATCGCGCTATAATCCAGGACCTGCAGGACCTCCTTATAATCCTATAGGCAGGATCCCTCCCTATAGGCTATAATCCAAGCTGGAAAGGAGGCGGCCGTGGAAAACTGGACGACGTTTCGGTGCTCGGCGCGCGATGGGATGTTAATTCGCCACCTGGCGCGGCGTGAGGGGTGGGGGCTATCGTTCGTCCTGGGGATGCTGGTGCAGACAACCTGGGTCCGGCTGCACGGAAAAAAGGATCTCGGGCGGGAGCTGAAGCGCGTGACGGAGGCGATGGAGGCGGCCGCAAACCTGGCGCGGGAAAAAAAGTGAAAGGGGGCCGGGCAATGAAAACCCGCGTCATAATCTGTGCTGCGGGATCGCGCGCAAGGTGGGGCAATCACCTGGGGTTGCCGAAACAATATATCCACTTCAACGGGACTCCCCTATTGCAGCGGACGATTTCGCATGTACGCGGTTTCGGAATGGTGACGGACGTTCTCGTAACGGCTGTAGAGCCCCCGCCGGAGGGGATCGTGATTGAAGGGGCTGAATTCGTCTGCCCCCCGCCGGATGCCCCCCTGCCGGACAGCGGATCGGGCAATTCGTTTGCGTTCTGGACGGATGACCCGGAGGATTGCACGGTCATCCTTTTCGGGGACGTTTACTATTCGCCCTTTTGTCTGCAAAATGTTTTTGTCTCGGCGGCGATGACGAATCAGTCCGGGGGGCTTGGACTGCACTACTTCGGTCGGCGCGGAGGTGGGGACGCCGAAGGGGGGGGGGCAAACGGGAAGGACTGGGGCGAAATTTGGGCTTGGTTGATCCGGGGGCGCGGGGCGCGGGCGCGGTGGGCGGAGGCGGTTGCGGCGGCGAAGGCGCGCGCCGGGGACGGCTGTAGACGTCTGACCTCCTGGGAAGTGCTGGAATTCCTGACGGATCGAAAAGACTACTACTGGACGGAAATCCGGGACGAAACGGAAGACTTCGACACGCCGACGGACCTTGACAAGTGGATCAAGCTTTATCCGGCCTTGTGGGCGCCGTTGAAGGGGTAGACCATGCCGACGGCTGAAACGCTGGCGCTGGCGCTGGAAATCGCGGAGCGGGACGTAAGGGACGCGCGCGCGGCCCTGGTGGCGCTGAAAGAGGAGCAGGAACGGCAACGGCTGACCTGGCGTCAATCCGCGATGCTGTACATTCGGGAGCGGGACGCGGCGCGCGCGCACCTGGCGCGGATCGCGGCCAGCCGCGCGCGGCGGGACAAGCGGCGCGCGGGGAAGCTGGCGGCCGCGCGGATACGCTTCCTGTGCCCTGGCGGCCCCGTCCCCGTCCCGCCGGATCGGAAGCCGGAAGGGGGGGGGCTGTGATCCGATTCCTTCTGCCGGTTGATCGTTGTCGCGCGGTCGATCATGCCGGCCGCGTTCCCGATTGCGGGGGGGGGCACCACATCAGCCGGCAGCTATCCGGGGCGGTGGCTGTCACGCCGGAAGCGGTGGCGGCCGGCTTCCGCGCGGTGTCGATCGCCGTTGAAGTGGATGACGACGCGGAATCGCCCTTTACGGGGACGGCCTCCCGCTTCGTTCCCGTGTGCGAGGCTTGCGGGACGCGGTTTTTGAGGGAGGGGGGACTATGACCTGGTGGCAGCTCCTGGGGGCCGGCTCGGTGTCGTTCCTCGCTACCGTCCTCGGGTGCCTGGTGGCTTGGCGCCGAGGGGTGACGGCCGGGAGGGAATTCGAATTCAGACTGGGCGTCCGGGACAACGTGACGCGGCAAATGATCGCCGCTTCCCGTGATCGCTCGGAACTCTTGGCCTCGATTGCAAAGATCGGAGGGGGAAGGACTTAAATCTAAATAGCCTCTGCGCGGGCCGGGATCGCCAAATGTCGATATTTACGCGAATTTCACGATTAACCCGAAGGGGAGGATAGTCGCGATGGCAGACGAAAAGAAGGACGAAGCCGGCGCGCCGGGGATCGCCGGGAAGCCGGGGGCTCTCCCCCCGACGGCCGCCGATTACGCGGACCTCGGGAAGCGGCTGCATGATGTGGAGGCGGCCCTGGAAGTGATCGCCCCCCGGCTGGTGAAGCTGGAATCGGTGATGGAGGAAATAACGAAGGCGGCGGCGGCCATGCTCCCCCCTGCGGCGCGCAAGGGGTTCCTTTCAACCCTCCTGGGGGACTGACGCAATGGGATTCCTCGCCATACTGACGGGGCAGCCGAAGGACGTCCCGCCCCCCCCCGCCCCCGCCGGGGACCTGGAAGGGGACCTTGCGGCGGCCGGCCTCCCCGCCGGCAGCTCCCCGGCGGCGCCGGGCCCCGGCGCGGCGCGCGGCCTTCCGGGGCTGGAAAAGCCTACGGGGGACGCCCTGATAGCCTTCGTGGAATCCTGGGTTCCCCTGGTGGTCCGGGGGTATGCCCAGGCCAACGGGCGCGTGTGGGATCGGGAGTGCGATGCGGCTTGTCGGCTGTCCATCACCGAACGTCAAAACCTGTCCTTGACGGCTGACGCGGCGGCGCCGTTTGTCGCGCGGCTGATCGCTCATTCCGAAAAGCTGGCGGCCCTGGCCTTCGTCGTCCAGCTCGGCTTTGTCTTTGCCGGCAAGTTTGCCCTGGTGAAGTCGAAACCGCTGGCAAAGAAGGCGGCCGAAGTGGAAAGGACAGAAGCGCATGAAAGCGAAATCGAAGCACCGCCGGCCCCGAAGCCGGCCCCCGTCCATCGGCGCCCCGTCGGGCGGCCCCCCGCGCGGAAACGTTGAGCCCTCGGGGCGCGCGTTTGCCGTGTCCCTGTTTCGGTCGATCTGTGACTATCCTCGGGAGCAGGCGGCGGAGCAGCGGGGGTATGACGCGGGGGTCAAGGTGGCGTGTCTCGGGATGGTCATGGGTTTTCTTCTGGTGAAGCTGTGGCGTATGACGCGCGGAGCTTCGGATTCTACGGGGACGTAAGGACGGGGAAGACGACGGCTGCCCTGGCGGAAGCGCAAGCCGAAGCCGGGGCGGCCGGCCTCCCCCTCCTGATTATCGACTCCCTCGGCAGCTCCACATTCGATCATCTGCGAAATCAGTATGAAGTGAAAAGCGCGCGCGCGGCCTGTCTGCGCGTGTGGGAATCCGGCCGTCACGCCCTTTTCATGCCGTCGGACCCGGAAGAAGTCGAAGCAATCGCAAAGGTTGCTTTCCTGCGGGGCCACAAGGGGAAAAGCTGCGTGATTTTGATTGATGAAACGTCCCCCTGGTTCTCCGCGATGTATCGGCCTCGGGAGCTGACTCTACTCCTGCGCGCGCATAGACATTGCTACGTTTCCCTTTTTCTGACAACTCAATACCTGGGGGACCTGTCCCCGGCCTATCTGCAATGCGTGGAAAATCACCGGATATTCCGCAACAGCTCCCCGCGCGCCCTGGTGCGGATCAAGGAAACATTCCCCACAATCGACGTCGGCAAGGTGCAGACCCTCCCCCTCGGCGCGCATTTCGACTATCCCCCCGAAGCTTGATTTGCGATCCCTCTTGACTTTCCTGCCATTCCGGCCTAAATTTCGAGCCGTCAAGGGTGTGCGTCCCCTGTCAACCTGGAAAGGGCAAATCATGGGCGGCAAGATCAAGACCTTCGGGGCCATCTTCGGCGCCCTCGTGCTGCTGAACTTCGCGCGGCCGAAGCTGGAAGGGAAGTCCTGGTTCCCGGCGGCGCTGAAGCGCGCGGACGGCCTGGGCCTGGATGACGCCTTCGACGCCGTGACGATCCTGGCCGTCCTGTGGGCAGCAAACAAGTACCTGTAAACGCCGGCTGAAGGCGGAACGCGCGCCATGCGCGAACCGGCCCCGCTTGTGCCAGGGGGTCATATGAAAGGCGGCCGGCTGTGAAGCAGACGCACTACACGCCGAACGTCGGAAACATCCCCGTCAGCGGCGGCGTGACGACGATCCCCGCCTCGCAGATCCCCCAGGGAAACACCACGGAATTCGTCCTGACGGCGGACACGGTGGCGGCCGGCTGCGCCTGGACGGTGGCGGACGTCGCGCGAATCCGCGTCCTGGCCGGCAACGTGGCCTTCATCGACGTAGGCCTCCCCGCGTACCAGGCCTGGATGCAACGGTTCTCTCCGCGCCATTCCGCCGTCCTGGCGACCGGCAAGGTGCTGCCGATCCCGTTCCATTTTTTGGATGAGAAGGGGCAGAAGCGGCGCAAGGTCTGCCAGGTCCCGCCGAATATGCCCATTTCGATTCAGATTCAATGGGGCGCCTTCGTGGCCGGGATCGCGGAAGCCGTGAACCTCTTGACGGTGCAGGACCCGAACGTAGCGCCGCAGTACAGCCCCCTCCTCGTCGGGAACCAGATGCAGATTGCGGCCGGCGGCGTTAACCGGCCCTACGACCCGAAGATGGA
>Ga0315293_10006677_pt1 | contig 10775 bp, 9 predicted proteins | sample YL17G13_20_MG_FD_203071 | JGI IMG/M metagenome (GOLD analysis project Ga0315293, IMG submission 203071) | Sediment microbial communities from Yellowstone Lake, YNP, Wyoming, USA - YL17G13_20 | ecosystem: Environmental > Aquatic > Freshwater > Lake > Sediment | place: USA: Wyoming | collected... | reverse complement strand
TCCCCTCGATCTCGATCGCCGTGCGATCGGCGGCCATTTCCAGAGCATCGCGCATGGCTTTGACCTGAACCTCCAATTTGGCTTTGTCGTGGCTGCGAGCTTCCCCGCGCATGGTGACCAGCTTGGTGACGATATTGGTGGCCGTTCCACCTTCAATCGTGCCGATGTTGGCGGTCGTTTCATGATCAATCCGCCCCAGCGGCATCGCCTGGATCGCCTGGGCCGCGACCAAAATCGCGGAAAGCCCCTTCTCCGGGCACATCCCCGCGTGCGCTTCCTGGCCGAAAATACGGTAGGTCATGCGGTAGGCCGATGGCGCGCCGGTGCAGATGCTCTGAACATTTTCGCTGTCCAGAAAATAGGCGCGTTTTGACTTTAGTACGGAAGTATCAAAATGTTTGGCCCCCATCAGGCCGATCTCTTCGGCGACGGTGAAGAGCAGTTCGATTTCCCCGAAGGGGATGTCGTTCTCTTTCAGCACGTGGACCAGTTCGAGCATGGCGGCCACTCCCGATTTGTCATCGGAACCCAGAATCGTATCACCCGAAGAGGTAATCACACCATTCTTCTCGACCGGCTTTACGCCCTTGCCGGGAACGACGGTATCCATGTGAGCGCAAAAAAACAGCGACTCAACCCGGCCGGCCACCGGCCCTCGCAGCCGCGCCAGGAGGTTTCCGCAATTCCCGCCGATCTTTTCGCCGGCATCGTCCATGACCACGTCCACCCCCAGGGCCTCAAGATGCGTCTTGATGTACTGGGCGACGTTTTTCTCTTCCCGCGAATGTGAATCAATCTGGACCAGGTCGAGAAAGAATCCCCTTAATCGCTTCTTGTTGATCATGACATTTCCATGCGGCTGATTGGACACCGGGCTTCGTTGGATCTCAGGAAGCCGGCTGCAATTGAATGGACAAGACGCGTTTGTCGGACAGCGGCAGGGGAAAGCAACCTGCCTCAGATTGGCGTTGTTGTGCAAATGTCAGATGCAGATAATTTGCCGTCAATCCTCGCGTATGGCCGTCTTGTTGGCAACCCAGACCTATAACCTCCGCCGGGCGATGACGGTTCCTGAAAATGAACTCTTTTTTTAATTGGATACCCAATTGCCGAAATTCCTGCGCGCGTCGCCGGCGTTCCAGAGGCGGCACGGCAGAGCCGAGGCGGGCAGCCGGCGTGCCTCGACGTTCGGAATAGGGAAAAACATGAATATAGGATAATGGAACTTCTCGAATCCAATCCCGTGTTTGCCTAAAATCCGAATCCGTTTCCCCCGGCAATCCCGCGATAATATCAGCGCCGAGGCAGACATCGGGATGGTCTTTAGCGATGGCCTTCAGATAATCGGCCAAAGACGACGAGAGGGCGCCGCGATTCATCCTTTCCAGGACGGGGGGGCTCGCGGATTGCAGGGCGATATGAAAGTGGCGGCAGATTCTGGGCTGCTGCAGACACCAATCCAGGAATTCCGGCGTCAGCAGCGGCGCTTCCAACGAAGAGAGTCGCAGGCGCGCCGGGCCGATTTGCGCCACCAACGATTTCAGCAGATCGAGTAGTCCGGGACGCCCCGGCAAGTCTCGGCCCCAGAGGGCGATATTGGTCCCGGTGAGGACAATCTCCAGCGCCCCCTGGGAGAGCAATTCCGCCTGCGCGGCCAGACACTCTGCGATGGGGACGCTTTGCGACGGCCCGCGCAGTCGAGGAACGATGCAATAGGCGCAGGCCTCATCGCAGCCGCTTTGAATACGGAGGAAACCGCGCGTCCGGCCGGTGGGAATGATGCCGTGCGGCCTCTGGAATTCCCTTTCCGGCTCGCATGGCATGGCTTCTGCGCCCGGCAGAAAAAGCTCGGCGATATCGTCCGCGCCGGCGAAGGCTTCTGGATGATACCGCACGCCGCACCCAAAGACGGAAATGCGAGCGCGGGGGTTCAGGCGCCTCAACCGGCCGATTTCACCGCGAGCCTTGGAGATCGCTTTTTGGGTAACCGCGCAGGTGTTTAGAACGATATAATCAGCGAGCTCAGGCGACGGCGCCGGAATTGATCCGCGATCCATAATCCGCCGCCGCAGGAGCTCGCTGTCGAATTGATTCTGCTTGCAGCCGAAAGTGCGAACGAGAAAGCCGGGCATCTGCACAATCTATGTTGATACCGGATTTTCTTCATCCGGCTCTTCCGGCGCCGCAGATTTTTCGGGGGTTTCGTCGCCCTCGGCTTTACTGGTTTTCTTGCGCCGGGCGGTGGCCGGCTTGGCCTTTGCCGCAGCCTCATTGCCCGGTGCTTCGGCTGCCGGGGCGGCTTCTTCCCCCTCCGGCTGGCTGTCCGTCTTCTTCGCGGCCTTGCGGGGCGATTTCGGTTTGGCCTTAGGCTTTTCTGACTCAGTTTCCGCCTCGGCTGCTTCGCTGGGAGCCGCCTCCGGCGGAATCTCGGGCGGAGTTTCGGTCTTCTCGACGCCGACTTTTTGCTGCTCGAGGTAAGCCAGATATTCGCTCTCCTCTTCCCGCTTCTGGGCGCTGGCGGCCGAGAGAATGATCTTCTTATTATCCTTATCGAATTCCAGGATCTCGAGTTTCAGATCATCGCCTTCCTTGATGGCTCGGCCCCGGCCGGTCTTGGTATCCTTGCCGAATTGCGACACCGGCAGAAAGCCCTCGAGACTGTGCGGCAATTCGACGATGGCGCCCTTGTCCACGGTGCGGGCGATCTTGCCCGAAATCACGGCTCCAATGGGATACTGCCCCTCAAAGGCCTCCCAGGGATTCGCCAGCGTCTGCTTGTGCCCCAGGGCGATGCGGCGTTCGTCGCGGTCGAAGGAGAGGATGACGACTTCGATCTGATCGCCTTTCTTCAGAATCTCGCCGGGATGCTTTAGCTTGCGCGTCCAGGAGAGATCGCTGATATGTACCAGACCTTCGATTCCTTCTTCTAACTCCAAAAAAGCGCCGAAGGGAACAAGGTCCCGCACCACGCCGGTATGGCGGCTGCTGATGGCGTATTTCTGCTCCAGCTTTTCCCAGGGATCCTCTTCCGTCTGCTTCAGACCCAGAGAGATCTTCCGGTTCTCCGCGTCAATAGACAAGACGACGATCTCCACCTCTTGGCCGATGTTGAGAAGCTGCGCGGGATGCTTGATATGCTGCGTCCAGCTCATCTCGCTGATGTGGATCAGGCCTTCGATGCCCTCTTCCACCTCCACAAAGGCGCCGTATTTGGTCAAGGATACGACTTTGCCCTTGACCTTGGACTTTATGGGGAAGCGAGCCTCGATGCCTTCCCAGGGGTGCGGCTGAAGCTGCTTCAGACCGATGGAGATGCGTTTGCGCACCGGATCGAAATCCAGGACGCGGACATTGATCTTCTGGTCGTAGGTGACCACTTCGGAGGGGTGATTGACCCGGCCCCAGGACATATCCGTGATATGCAGAAGGCCGTCCACGCCGCCCAGATCCACGAAGGCTCCGAAATCAGTGATATTCTTGACCAGGCCTTCCATGACCTGCCCCACGTGAATCTCGCTCAAAATCTTCTCGCGCACGTCGCGCAGATTCTCTTCGATCAAGACCTTGCGCGAGAGCACAATGTTCTTGCGCAGCTCATTGACCTTGACGATGCGAAAATCGCAGGTCTGGCCGATCCAGGCATCGAAATCGCGAACCGGGTGCACGTCTATCTGAGATCCCGGGAGGAAGGCCTCAACGCCCATGACGTCCACGACGATGCCGCCCTTGATGCGCCGCATACACCGGCCCTGCACCGTTTCGCTGTGTTCATGGAAGCCGAGGATCCTCGACCAGACGCGCGCGAAGTCGGCCTTGCGCTTGGAGAGGACCAATTCACCTTCCTGATCCTCGATGCTCTCCAGAAAAACTTCGATGGTATCGCCGATGTTGAGCGCGCTGGCGTTGTCGAACTCCTCGATGGGGACGGTTCCTTCGGATTTGAAGCCGATGTCGATGGCGACGTCTTTCTCGCTGATGGAGATGATGCGCCCGGAGACAATCTCGCCCGCCTTGATTTCGCGGAGTGTGTCTTCGTAGAGCTTGGCCATGAAGGCTGCCTCTTCGGGAGCGTACTCGACCTCTTCGGAGAGCTCGGACAATTTGATGACTTTTTCCGGCTCCGGCGAGACATAAAGGGGCGAGGGCGCGAACGGCGGGGTTGTCGACTCGGCTGGAGTTGGCGGTGTTGTGGATTCTGGCGGATTTTGCTGGGTTTCGGGGTTGACAGTCATTTGCTAATGCCTCCTGTTGGGGAAAAGCACGAGTGCTTCGTTAAATTTGGATGTTGAACAATGATGTATGGTTGCTCAAATGCTTGGAGCCTATGCTTCGACCAGCGCCTCAATGGCGTCGGCTACACGCCGCAATTGCCACATCGGCGTGGACGCCGATCCGGAGACGCCGACTCGATCCAGATGGCGAAACCAGTCCGGATCCAGTTCGGCTTCGTTCTCCACGAAGTAGGAGTGCGGATTGATCTGGCGGCACACATTGAAGAGCAGCGCCGTGTTGGAACTGTTCTTCCCGCCCACGAAGACGACCGCGGGATGCTCCGCCGCGAAAGCGGCCAATTCTCTCTGGCGGCGGGTTACGAAGCTGCAACGCGAATCGAAGACCTCCAGATCGCGCAGCAACTTCTGCAGGCGCTCCTGCCAGGCGGAGAAAATCTCCGGCGCGACCGTTGTCTGGGCGATCAGCAGCGTGGGTTTCGCGATGTTCACCTGCGGCGGCAGATCTTCCTTATATACAACAATGGCCCGTCCTTCGCAGTGCCCCTGCAGAGCGATCACCTCCGGATGATTGATCCGGCCGACGATGATGATCTGTCGGCCCTGCTGATGCGCCCGGCGGATCACGTTCTGCGACCGTCGAACTTTGGGGCAGGTGGCGTTGACGATTTCGAGATCCAGCTCTTGAGCCGACTCGAAGAACGCCCCATCCTCGCCGTGAGTGCGGACCAGGACCGGACAACCTTCGACCTCTCCCAGATCATCAACATACTTCAGACCCAAGGCCTGCAGGCGCTCCATCTCCAGGCGATTGTGGATCAGTTCCCCCTTCACGGCCAGTTGGCCGCCCTGCTGAAGCAGATCTTCCGCCAGCGTGATAGCGCGATTAACGCCTCCGCAGAAGCCCGCCTTGGGGTCTATGATGGCTTTCATCCTCTATGTCTGCGCGGCCTTCAACGCCGCGATCGTCTGCATGATTTTATCGGAAAAGGTCCGGTAGCTGTCAGCCCCTTTCAATTGTTCTACGTTGAAAGTCGAGAATCGAAGGGGCTGGCCGAAGACAACTTTTAAACTCCGCGGGCGAAAGAGACGTTTCCAGCATCCCCGGGTTCCATAGATGTAGGCCGGCACCACCGGCGCATCGCTCTGTTTGGCCAGCAGGGCCAATCCCTTGGTGGGCCGCAGGAATTGCCCGGTGCGGCTGCGGGTTCCCTCGGGAAAGACCAGCAGCGCCCCGCCGGACTCCAGGGCTTTAATCGCCTGCCTCAGCGATTCAATATCCTGCCCCGAGCGGTTGATCGGAATGGAGTGCAGATGCCGCAGCAAGGCTCCGAAGAGCGGATTGCGGAAGAGCTCTACTTTGGCCAGATAATGGATCTCGCGCGAAAGCACGCTGCCCATCAGCAGCGGATCCAAATAGGACTGGTGATTCGCCGCAATCAACAACTTGCCCTGCGCGGGCACATGTTCCAACCCTTCGACTGTCAGCCCGAAAAATAGCCTGCCGGTGCAGCGGACGGTTATGCCGATGGCCTGATATAGGACCGACATGTGCTAATATCGAATCTGCGAGATGAGACCAAGAATAGCTTCGACCTGTTGCTCGAAAGTCATCCGGGTCGTATCCAGAAGGACCGCGCCGGCTGCTTGTTTCAAGGGGCTGTGCTCGCGCTCGGCGTCGCGCTGATCGCGCTGCCGGATAGCCTCCATGACGTCTTGGAGGTCTGCCTTCTGCCCCGCGTTTTGAAGCTCCCGCAGCCTCCTATTTGCGCGCTCAACCAAATCCGCTGTCAGAAAGATCTTGAGCTCCGCGTCGGGGAAGACGACGGTGCCGATGTCCCGCCCTTCCACCACCACTCCGCCCTGCCGTCCCAGCTTGCGCTGCAACCGCACCATGAGATCGCGGACCTCGGGAACCTCGCATACGGGGGTTACCGCTTTGGTGACCTCCGCCGTGCGCAATTGGGAAGTTACGTCCGCGCCGTCGAGGAGAATCCGCTGCTGGCTATGGTCGTGCTGGAGCCAAACGTCTGTACCGGCGGCGACGCGGGCGATGCCCGCGGGATCAGCCAGTGAACAATGAGAACGTATGACTTTCAGAGCCAATGCGCGGTACATGGCGCCGGTATCCAGATGCGGAAACCCCAGCCGCCGCGCCAACTCGCGTGCCGTAGTGGTCTTGCCCGCGCCCGCCGGGCCATCAATGGCGATGATCGGTCGGCGCCGCGATTTGCCCGATCCCGCCGCCATCACCGCTTGATTCTCATTCCCCCGACTTCCCCTTCCTTGCGCACGAAAAGCCAGCCCACGATTTTGCCCGGATCGAGCATCTGGTGATCATCGCCCCAATAAAAATGATTCCAGTGATAGGCTGAAGAGGTATCGCCCACCGGGATAGCCTCCAGTTCCGCCTTTAATTCCTGCAGGCGCTGCTGCCAGATATCGAAATTCTTCTCGCGCAGATCCACCCAGCCGGCATCCGCCCATTCATCAATCTTCTCCGACGTGATCGGGAATTCCCCTTTGACCTTGGAGGCAGGAATCTTCACCTGCGGCCCGCGCAGCATGGATTTGCCGTCCGACAGCAAGATCGGAATCCCAATGGAAATGATCTGGGAACGCACATTCTTCTCGCGGCGGAGGTACAATTCGACGTTGCGGGACAACTCCTTGGGTGAACTCTTCAGGACGCTGGAGAGCGATCCGCAGGTCTTCTGCAGCAGGTACACTTCATACAGCAATTTTGACAGGCGCGGCGGCCCCAGCAATTCGAACGCGACCGATTCCACGCCATGTTTCTCCTGCAGCTCACGCATGGTCTTCAGGGCGCTTTCGCGCATGGCGCCGGCGCGGTAGGTGGGCCCCAACACCGAGGCATCCAGCGCGGAGATGATGTCGTAACCGCTGGACCCGCCTTTGATCTCCATCAGAGCATAATCCGCGATCTCTTCCGGCGTCACGAACTCCATCTGGCCGATGGAGCTGAGCGCATAGAATTCCCCATAAGAGAAAATGCCGTTTTCACCCGTGTCAATATAGACCGACTTCAAAACGTCGTTGCCGGGCGTGCCGACCTCCGGCATGCTGGTGTGGAAAGTCTTTCCGAGAGTTACCGGCTGATCCGGCGAGCAGTCCACCATCTCAACGGGCTTGCCGCCGCGCGTGACGGGGCCATAAGCGATCTGTTTCCAGGCGATGGCGGCCGCCGGCTTGATCTCCTTGACCGCCGGCTCGCCGGGCGTGCGGCCCAGGAGCATCAACAAGAGCGACTGCGCGCCGCCCACCGCCGACTTGGCCATCAGCACGCGCGAGGGGCGCTCTTCGGAGTGAGTATAGGGGATATTCAAGCCCATCCCCCCGGTGCCGGTGGTGCCGATTTTGAGATAGGACTGAACCGAAAATCGCGAGAGGGTGTTTTTCAAGATCTCGATGTGCCGCACGAGCTGTGGAATCGTCAGGCAGCTCAGGAAGCGTTCAATCTCCGATTGCAGAGCGGACGTGAGTTCCTTCTTCTCACGGGCCGCGTCGAGTTCATGCAGAACGCGGGCGCTGCCGGTGAAGGAATCCTGATACGCCAAGCCCGTCGCCGAATTGACGCAATCAATGACCAGATGCGGCCGGTGTTTCTCGACGAATTTGTAGATGGTCGAGCTTTCCAGAATCTCGTCCGACAGCTTTTCAATGGAATCCAGCATGACGCGGCGGCGCGTCGGGGGATCCGAAAGAATGTCCTCGCGCCCCCGCTCGCGCAGGTCATGACGCAGGAAGATATCACCCCAGATGGGCTGAAATTTGATTTCCGGCGCTTCGGATTGGTAAATTTTGCAGGCGGCCTCGGCCTCATGGCGCTGCAAGGATGCGACGATGACGCCGGCCGGTTTCTCCTGAAATAGGCGCCGGCAGATGGCCGTACCGACCAAGCCCCATCCGCCCAGCACCATGACTCGTTTCCCCGTTATGTCCACTGGTACCTCAGGATAGCTCTTCTGTTTGTGTCTGTGGCATCTCTATCGGACTGGAATCGGCCTGATGCTCCGGCGCCTCGCTCTCAAAAGCCATCTGCACTTGTTGGGGGTCACCCTCCACCAGCCCCTGAAGTTCACGAAGCTTGGGCAGGTCATCCAGCGAATTCAGGCCGAAATGGCGTAAAAAATCCTGTGTGGTGACGTAGAGCAACGGCCGCCCTACCGTAGTGGCGCGGCCTCCGACGGTAACCAATCCGCGCTCCATCAAGGTCCCCAGCACGCCTTCGCTGTCCACGCCGCGAATGCGTTCGATCTCGGCCCGAGCGATGGGCTGGCGGTAGGCGATGATGGCCAGGGTCTCCAGCGAGGAGCGCGAAAGCCGGGTGCGCAGCCGATCCTTCAGCAAACGGCGGATCCAGGGGGAATATTCCGGGCGGCTGTTGAGCTGGATGCCTCCGGCGGCTCGGGAGATCCCGAAAGCCCGCTCGCTCTCCTGATAAAACTGCTCCAACTGCTCGACGTCGGCGGCGAAATCCTCAACCGAGATCTCCCCTATCAGCTCTTTCACGCGCGTGAAGGTCAAGGGGACGTCGCTGGAAAACAGCAGGGCTTCAATGACGCGTCGTCTTTCGTCTGGGATCATTTCGACAATTTGGAAATCAGGGAATGCATTTAGGCCTGAGCTGGGCGCGCCTGCAGGAAAAAATCCTCATCGCTGACGCCCTTTAACATGACTTCACCGATGCGCACCATCTCCAGCAGCGCCAAGAAGGTGAAAATGACCGCCAGGCGGGATTGCAGCTCTTGTATCAAGCTTGAAAATGAAAGGTTCTGGTTCTCGGCCAATTTTTCGCGCAGGTAGATCATGCGCTGGTCGAGAGTCTCCTGATACAGGAAAATGTTGAAGGCCGGCTTTTGCGCCTGCAGGCGATCCAGGGCGCGCTTGAAGGCGGCCAACAGGTCGAAGAGATTGACCTCCTGCAGCACGTCAAAGGGCGTAGGCTCATCCGGCAGCGCCGGCGTGGAGCGATAAAATCGATCGGCCTGGGCGGATTCCCACTGGCGGAAGATTTCGGCGCTTTCCTTGAAGGCCTTGTATTCCAGCAGCCGCTCGACCAGCTCCAGCCGCGGATCTTCCTCGTCCACCCCCTCCAGACCCGCGGGGCGAGGCAGCAACAGGCGAGCCTTGATGGCCAGCAGCGTGGCCGCCATCGCCAGGAATTCACCCCCCACGTCCAGATCGCAGGCGCGCATCAGCTCCAGCGTCCGCAGATATTCGCGCGTGATCAGCGCAATGGGAATGTTGAAGACGTCCACCTCTTCGCGCCGGATCAGATAGAGCAGCAGATCCATCGGCCCTTCAAAGACCGGCAGGCGCAGACAGATCGCCGTCCCAATGGCGGCGTCCTGAAGATAGAGGCTTTCCTGTTGCGGAGTTTGAACTTCTGGATTCACGGGAGTCTCATTGATTCGCGGACTTCAGCCATCGTCTGTGCAGCGATCTGCCGCGCCCGCTCATCGCCGTCGCTGATGATTTGCCAGATTTCGTCGGGATTCTGCTCAAAACGCCGCCGCCGTTCCCAGATCGGTTCCAGATACTTTAGCATTTGGCGCCCAACGTCCAGCTTGTGTTCTACGCAGCCCAGCGGGCCCTTCTCGCATTCGATGCGAGCCGCTTCCGCCGTCTCCGGTTCAAATTTCTGATGATAGGTGAATACCGGACAGACTTCCGGCCGGCCGGGATCGTTTTTACGGACCTTCTGCGGATCGGTGATGCACTTGCGCAGTTTCTGGGCAATGGTCTGCGGCGTCTCGGCAATCAAGATCGTATTATTCAAAGACTTGGACATGCGCTGGGCATCCGTTCCGGGCATGCGGCCGAATTGAGTGACCAGTGCTTCCGGTTCCGGAAACACCGGGGCATAAAGCTTGTTGAAGCGTCGTGCCAGCTCACGAGTAATTTCAATATGCGGGACCTGGTCTTCGCCCACCGGCACCAGATTACCCTTATATAATAGTATGTCCGCCGCCTGAAGGACCGGATATCCGAGGTGGCCGTACGATAGAATCTCTTCCAAATGGAGCTGCCGCGCCTGCTCTTTGACCGCCGGGTTGCGCTCCAAGCGGGAGACGGTCACCAGCATCGAGAAGATCAGATGCAACTCCGCATGCTGCGGCACATGGGACTGCACAAAGATGGGGCTTTTCTGCGGATCAATGCCTACCGCCACCCAGTCCATGACCATCTCCTGGGTGTTCAGCTTCAGTTCCTCCGTACGGTCATAGGCGGTGGTAAGCGCGTGCCAATCCGCGACCAGATGGAAATTGTCGTACTGATCTTGCAGGCGCACCCAGTTTTCAAGGGCGCCGACCAGGTGCCCGAGGTGCAGCTTCCCGGTGGGGCGCATGCCCGACAGGATGCGCTTCTTTGCGGCGCCGTTCCTTTGAATCATCCTTGAAATATAAGCAAAAATCTTATTTATGGCAAGACTTTTTATCTGATTCAATAAAGACTTACTTGCGCTTCTGTGAATCTTTTATCAAGGGAATATTTGGCATTTTGAAGTCGGATGGCGTACTG
>Ga0315293_10006676_pt1 | contig 10779 bp, 9 predicted proteins | sample YL17G13_20_MG_FD_203071 | JGI IMG/M metagenome (GOLD analysis project Ga0315293, IMG submission 203071) | Sediment microbial communities from Yellowstone Lake, YNP, Wyoming, USA - YL17G13_20 | ecosystem: Environmental > Aquatic > Freshwater > Lake > Sediment | place: USA: Wyoming | collected... | reverse complement strand
CCCTCTCCATTGCATCGGCTTGTGAAAAGTGTAGCAAAGGCGACCAAAAACATCCACGATGCGGGGATGACAGACTCGCGAGACATGCCGCGGTCCTGCACATCGCGGGAGCACGGTCGCCGCACCGGCAGGGAGACACCGACGCGACTCTAGTCGTTCGGGATGAGACCTGTACGGATCGCGTACCTGACGAGCTCGGTCACGTCGTGGGCGGCGAGCTTCTTCATGATGTTGGTGCGGTGGCTCTCCACCGTCTTTCTGCTCAGGTCGAGCAGGTCGGCGATCCGCTGGTTGGTGTTGCCACTCGCGATCAGCCCGAGGACCTCCCGCTCGCGCAGCGTGAGCGGCTCGTCGTCGTCCCGCGGCGCTTCCAGCGCCGGCGGCTGGTCGCCGCGCACCCGGCGCACGTAGTCTTCGATCAGCTTGGCGGCGATCGTCGGCTGCAGGAACGAGGCGCCGCGGTGGACCTCGCGGATGGCGCGCACGAGATCGTCCGCGGCCACGCCCTTGAGCACGTAACCCGAGGCGCCGGCCTGAATGACGCGCTGCACGTACTCATCGTCGTCGTACATGCTCAGGATCAGCACCCGTACCTCCGGGTGGAGTCTACGGATGAGAGCGGTCGCCTCGAGCCCACCCATGCGCGGCATCACCATGTCCATGACCACCACGTCCGGGTGCGACTCGGCGACCAGCGCGAGCGCCTCTTCCCCGTCGCTCGCATCCCCCACGACGACCACGCCGGCCTGCTCCGAGAGTAGGGCGCGGAGGCTCTCCCTCAGGATCCTGTGGTCGTCCACGAGCAGGACCTTGATGACCTCGCCCTCGAGATCCGCTGTGTCTGTCACTCTCTCGTCCCTTCTTCGAGCGGGATCACCACATAGATGCGCGTGCCGCGGCCCACGGCGGACTCCACGCGAAACGTCCCCCCCAAGGCCGCCGTTCTCTCCCGCATGGACAGCAGGCCGACGCCGTAGCGGTCTGCGTGGTCGGCCGCCGCGTCTGCCCGGTCAAAGCCGACGCCGTTGTCCTCCACCGCCACCACGACATACCCTGGCCTGGTCTCGAGACGCAGCGTCGCGCGCGTCGCGCCGGAGTGTTTCACGACGTTGGAGAGCGATTCCTGAGCGATCCTGTACAACCCCGTCTCCACCTCGGCGGGAAGCCTGCGGTCGGCGGCCTCGAGATCGGTCTCCACCGTGAGCCCCGAGACGTCGAGGTGCGTCTTCACGTACCACCTCAACGTCGGGGCAAGGCCGAAGTCGTCGAGCATCGAAGGCCGCAGATCGTAGACCAGGAGCTTGATCTGCGCGAGGCAGTGCGTGATCAGCGCGCGGGCGGTCCCCACGCGCTCCTGGACCTCCTGGCTGCAGCCCTCGAAACCCTGCAGGGCCATGTCGATATTGAGCAGCGCGGCGGCCAGCGACTGGCTCGTCTCGTCGTGAAGCTCGCGGCCGATACGGCGCCGCTCGTCCTCGATCGACTCGAAGATCAGCGAGGAGTAAGCGCGTGATTCCCCGGCGATCCTCTCCACCATCTCGTCGAGGGCCTCCGACACCGTGCGCAGATCGGGGTCGTAGGTGTCGGAGGGCGTGGGTCTGCCGTGCCCGCCCATGTGCGTTGCGGCCATCGCCCGCCTCAGCTGCTCGAGGGAGCTGAACGCCGAGCGCAGGACGAGGTAGTCGGCGATCACAAGCGCGAGAGAGCCGACCGTGAAGAAGATGACGATGAGTAGCCACGGGCTCGCGCCGCTGACATGACGCGCCAGCAGCGTGCCGGCCACGGCGCCGACGAAGACGACGACAACATCGACGAGCACCACGCGTTGGAGCGTCGGCCGCTCGCCCAGCCTGAGCGCGCTGAGTCTCATCCTGAGTCCATGATCGTGGTGGACCTGGTCCCCGTACCCTATCCGAAGGCGGCGCCGACTGCACAAGGGACCCGGCGCGGCGCGGCTCAGGCTAGGCACGAATCAAGCGTCGAAACGTCCCAGATCGTATCAGAGGTAGGGTGTTCACCCTATTGCAATGGGTTGATAACCTCATGTGTACTTGTCCCAAATATGGGGCTATGACCGGGTCCGTCGAATCCCAATCCGCGGAGGCATCTATGAGGACCGGCGTGTATCTCTGTCAGACGGGTACGGGCGACCTGGACGCCGTCGACCTCCACTCGGTCGTCAGCTATGCCGGCAACCTCCCCAATGTGGAGATGGTCAAGGATCTGGGCACCATGCCGGCCCTCAACATCGAGGCGCTGGTCGCCGAGATCCGCGCCAACGACCTGCAGCGGGTGGTCATCGCCGGCGACTCCCCGGGCTTCTTCAAGCCGGCGTTCACGACCGCGATGAGGAACGCCGGCGGAGACCCCTCGGAGGTCCGGCTCGCCTCGTTCCGCCAGCACGGGGCCTCGTTCGGCATCGGCACCGTGCGCGCAAAGTCCGTGCTCGCGTGCGCGACCTTCGGCGTGCCGTATGGGCTTGCCGCCGTCCCCGACACGACCCCCACGCATCCCGGCACGGTCGTCATCGGCGCCGGCATCGCCGGCATCCAGGCCGCCCTCGAGATCGCCGACGCCGGCAAGCAGGTCTTCCTGGTCGAGCGCACCGGCACCATCGGCGGCCACATGGCGATGTTCGACAAGACCTTCCCGACCCTCGATTGCGCCGCCTGCATCCTCACCCCGAAGATGGTGGCGGTGGGGCAACACGAGATGATCGACCTGATGACCTACGCGGAGGTCGAGGAGGTGTCGGGCTCGCCGGGAGACTACACCGTCAAGGTGCGCAAGAAGGCGCGCCGGGTGGACGTCCACGCGTGCGTGGCATGCAACGTCTGTACGGAGGTCTGCCCTCAGCGCGCGCCCAGCGAGTTCGACAGTGGCATCGTCGAGCGCAAGTCCATCTACATACCCTTCCCGCAGGCGGTGCCCAACGCCTACCTCGTGGATGGGCAGAGCTGCACCTACGTGCAGAGCGACGGCGCCAAGTGCGGCGTGTGCGCCAAGAAGTGCCCCAAGGGCTGCATCGACCTCGATCAGGTCGATGAGATCGTCGAGCTCGAGGTCGGCAACATCGTCCTCGCCCTCGGCTACGACGTCTACGACGCCAGGAAGATCGAGCGCTACGGCTACGGCGTCCTGCCCAACGTGCTCACGGCGCTCGAGTTCGAGCGCCTGACGAACGCCTCCGGGCCCACGAGCGGCAAGATCGTCACCAAGACCAAGCGCTTCAACAAGCGCACGAAGACCGACGAGTGGGTCTTCGACGCCGAGGATGGCGCCGCTCCCGCGAGCGTCGCGATCATCCACTGCGTGGGCTCACGCGACGCCAACCACAACGCCTACTGCTCGCGGGTGTGCTGCATGTACTCGCTCAAGTTCGCCCACCTCGTCAAGGAAAAGCTGCCCGACGCGGATTGTTATGAGTTCTACATCGACATGCGCGCCTTCGGCAAAGGCTACGAGGAGTTCGCCGACCGCATCAAGGCAGAGGGGACCTTCGTCGTGCGAGGCCGCACGGCTAAGGTCACCGAGCAGGACGGCCGCATGGTCATCAAGGGCGAAGACATCGTCAGCGACCGCATGGTCGATTTCCCCGTGGACATGGTCATCCTGGCCGTCGGCCTGGTGCCCGCTCTCGGGGCCGCCGAGCTCGCCCTTAGGCTGGGTATCCAGACAGACACGGACGGCTGGTTCAGCGAGCTGGACTACAACTCCGACCCCACCGACACGGAGCGTGGCGGCATCGCCGTGGCGGGCGTCTGCCAGGGGCCCAAGGACATCCCCGACACCGTCGCCCAGGCGGCGGCAGTGGCCGCCGGCGCCCTCAAGAGCATGGCCATCGGCCGCGGCCTCGACAGCCGCGCCAGCGTGTCGCTCAGCGACATCGAGGCGCGAGCCGCCCGCCTCACCCGGGTCTAAGGAGGATGGAGCATGGCCATACGCGCCAATCCCAAGCTGATCACTGAGCTCGAGATATACGGGGCCCAGGATGTCTCCAAGTGCTACCACTGCGGCAACTGCTCGGCGACCTGTCCCTTCTCGAAAGAGCCTTACATCTTGCCGCGGCGCTCGATGCGCTCGTTGCAGATGGGGCTCGAGGCCAAGCTGGAGAGCGACCTCGAGCCCTGGCTCTGCTACTACTGCGGCGAGTGCTCGACGGAGTGTCCGCGCGACGCCGAGCCGGGCGAGACCATGATGAGCCTCCGCCGGTGGCTCACGGCGCGCTACGATTTCACCGGCATCGCGCGCCTGTTCTACTTGTCGGCGAAGGCCGAGATGCTGGCGGTGATCATCGTCGCGCTCATCGCCGGCGCCGGCTTCCTGCTGTATGGGTTCTCGCAGGGAAGCATCACCCAGTACGGCGGCCCCAACGCCTTTCTCCCCGCCTCGAGCGTCCACATCTTCGACTGGACCCTAGCGGCAGTGCTGCTCGCCTTGCTGGGCACCAACTGCGCACGGATGTGGTGGTTCACGGTCGGGCGCGACACCAAGGTCCACGTACCCCTCAGCGCGTATGTCAGGAAGATCTACCTGCTGCCCATGCACTTCTTCACCCAGATGCGGTACGCCAAGTGCGAGCAGAAGCGGCCCTGGGTCCTCCACCTGGTGCTCATGCTGAGCTACGTGACCATGCTGGTCCTGATCATGTTCTTCCTTGAGTCCATGTGGTCGGGGCCGGCCATCAACTGGAGCGTGCACGCCTTCGGCCTCGCCGCCACCGCGGGCCTGCTTGTGACCACCATCGTCTTCCTGCGCAAACGCCTCAAGAAATCCGAGGCCCAGTACCAGCAATCGCACGAGACGGACTGGATGTTCCTCGTCCTGCTCATCGTCGTCGCCGCCACCGGCCTGTTGCAGTTCACGCTGCACCGGCTCGGACTGGACACAGCCGCCAACGTCAACTACGTGATCCACATGATGGCAGTCGTCCCGATGCTGCTGCTCGAAGTGCCCTTCAGCAAGTGGTCCCACATGGCCTACCGTCCGCTGGCGATGTACTTCGCCGACCTGAAGGCCGAAGAGATGGTCAGCAAAGAACGTGAGGCGGTCGGCGCCCCGCAGGCGGCCTGAGAGGAGAGTGGGATGGACGACCTCAAGATCGGCGTGTTCGTCTGCAACTGTGGCACCAACATCGCCAAGGTCATCGACTGCGACGCCGTCATCGACTCGGTCGAGCGCCTGCCCTACGTAGCGGTCGCGCGCACCTACAAGTACATGTGCTCCGACCCGGGGCAGGACATGATCCAGGCCGACATCGAGGAGTACGACCTGGACCGGGTCGTCGTGGCCGCCTGCAGCCCGCGCATGCACGAACCGACGTTTCGCAAGGCCCTGCAGAAAGCCGGCCTCAACCCCTACTTCCTGGAGATGGCGAACATCCGCGAGCAGTGCAGCTGGGTGCACGACGACCCGGTCGCCGCGACCGAGAAAGCCGCGGCACTCACAGCGGCCGCGGTGATGCGCGTAGCGCATCATGAGGCGCTCGAACGCCGCTCCGTGGACATGTGCCCGAACACCCTGATCATCGGCGGCGGCATCGCCGGCATGAGCGCCGCCCTCGACCTCGCCGACGCAGGGAACCGCGTCTATCTGGCCGAGCGCAGCGACCACCTCGGCGGCAACGTGGCGCGCGCCGACCTGACCGCACCGTACCTCGACTCCGCGCGAGACATGCTCACCGAGCGGGTCACGCGCGTCGTCGAGCATCCCAACATCGACGTGCTCCTCGAGTCGCAGGTCCGCAAGGTGGACGGCTTCGTCGGCAACTTCCAGACGATCATCCGCGCCAAGGCGGACGACGGAGCGCCCAGCGACAGCGTCTACGACGTCGGCAGCATCATCGTCTGCACGGGCTACAAGGAGTTCGACGCGTCCCGCATCACGCACTACGGGTACGGCAAGCTCCCCAACGTCGTGACCTCGTTCGAGCTCGAGAAGATGCTGCGCGCCGGCCGTGTGACGACCAAGGAGGGAAAGGCCCCACAGTACGTGGCGATCATCCACTGCGTGGGCAGCCGCAACCTCGAGTTCCACGCCTACTGCTCGCGGGTGTGTTGCATGACGGCGCTCAAGTATGCCCATGAGGTCAAGTCCGCCGTCCCCGGGGCCTACGTCAGCGACATCTACATCGACATGCACGCGTTCGGCAAGGGGATGGAGGACTTCTACCGCCGCAGCTCGGAGATCAAGACCCTCTTCCTCATGTACGAGAAGAACGACTACCCGGTGATCCGCAAAGCCGACGCGACGGACGACTGCGACATGCTCATCGAGGTCAACGAGACGCTGTCCGGCGAGACCATCGAGATGCCGGCCGACCTCGTCGTGCTGATGGTCGGCATGGAGGCGCGCGAGGACTCGGAAGAGGTGGCGCACCTCGTGAACATCAGCCGTGACAAGGACGGCTGGTTCATCGAGAGTCATCCCAAGCTCGACCCGGTCGCCACCACCACCGACGGTGTCTACATCGCCGGCGCCTGTCAGGCCCCCAAGGACATCCCCGACTCGGTGGCCCAGGCGCGCGCCGCGGCGGCCAGGATCCTGGCCCGCACGGCGCTCGGCAGAATCGATATCGACGCCGTGTTCGCCGAGGTCGATGAGGAAAAGTGCTCGGGCTGCCGCATGTGCAACGAGCTCTGCCCCTACGTGGCCATCGAGTTCGACGCGGAGAAGCGGCGCAGCCACGTGATCAGCGCCCTCTGCAAGGCGTGCGGCGCCTGCGTCGCAGCGTGCCCTTCCGGAGCCATCACGGCGCGCCATTTCACCGACAAGCAGATCTTCTCCGAGATCGAGGGGGTGCTGGCATGACGTTCGAGCCCAAGATCGTCGGTTTCCTCTGCAACTGGTGCTCGTACACCGGCGCCGACCTGGCCGGCACCAGCCGCATCCACTACGCGCCCAACGTGCGCATCATCCGCGTGATGTGCTCGGCGCGCATCGACCCCACCTTCGTTCTCAAGGCGCTCCATGACGGCGCCGACGGCGTCCTCATCTGCGGCTGCCACCCGGGCGACTGTCACTACTCCGAGGGCAACTACAAGATGATGCGCCGCTACCCGCTGCTCAAGAGCCTGCTCGCCGACTACGGCATCGAGGACGAACGTGTGCGCCTCGAGTGGGTCAGCGCCAGCGAGGGGCAGCGCTTCGCCGACATCGTGAACGACATGACGGAGCGCGTGCGCGCACTCGGGCCCAGCCCGGTGAAAGCGGCGCTAGAAGCAGACTTGGCGGAGAGGTGAGACGTGGCTGACGATAAGCTGCAGATCGCGATCTACTGGGGCGCAGCCTGCGGCGGCTGTGACGTCTCCATCCTGGACACTGACGCTTTCATCCTCGAGATAGACAAGGCCGCGGATATCCGCCTGTGGCCCATCGCCACAGACGGCAAGTACAAGGACATCGAGGCGCTGGCGGACGGCGAGCTCGACGTGGCGATCATGAGCGGCGCCGTGCGCAATTCCGAGAACGAGCGCATGGCCCATCTCCTGCGCCAGAAGAGCAAGGTGTTCGTGGCCTACGGCTCCTGTGCCTACATGGGCGGCATCCCGTCCCTCGCCAACCTGGTGCCCCGCGAGGAGATCATCAAGCGCGCCTACCTCAGCAACGCGTCCCTTGAGCCGGGCAATACGACGGTGCCGCGGCCGCGGACGTCGCTGAACGGCTACGACCTCGAGCTGCCCGAGTTCTACCCACGCGTCTACAAGCTGGACCAGGTCGTGGACGTGGACTACTACGTCCCCGGCTGCCCGCCGCAGCCTGGCCAGGCTCAGATCGCCATCACCGCCCTCGTCCAGGCGCTCACCGGCCAGGCGGAGGCGCCTCCCAAGGGCAGCGTGGTCGGCGCCTACGAGCGCGCCCTCTGCGACGACTGTAAGCGCACCAAGGCCGAGGAGAAGAAGGTCAAGCGCTTCTACAGGCCGTGGGAGATCATGCAGGACCCGGAGGTGTGCCTCATGGAGCAGGGCATCCTGTGCGCCGGCTCTGCGACGCGCTCGGGCTGCGGCGTGCGCTGCCCCGACAGCGGCATCCCCTGCCGCGGCTGCTACGGCCCAGCGCCCGGCGTCGTCGACCAAGGGGCGAAGCTGCTCTCGGCGGTCGCGTCGATCATCGACAGCAAGGTCGCGGAGGACATCGACGAGATCCTGCTGACGCTGCCCGACTTCACGAGCTTCGCCAACCGCTACAGTGTCGCGGCCTCCCCCCTGCAAAGGAGCCACCGGCGATGACGACTCAGATCAGCATCGACCCCATCACCCGTCTCGAGGGTCACGGCAAGATCGACATCTTCCTCGACGACGACGGAGCCGTCGCAGACACCTTCTTCCAGATCCCCGAGCTGCGCGGCTTCGAGCGCTTCGTGGTCGGGCGGCCCATCGAGGAGCTGCCGCGCATCGTCACGCGCATCTGCGGCGTCTGCCCGGCGAGCCACCACATGGCCAGCGCCAAGGCCGTCGACGGGTGCTTCGGCGGCGAGGTCGCGCCGCTCGCCCACAAGCTGCGCGACATGTACTACCAGGCCCATTTCATCCACAGCCACATCGCCCATTTCTACGCCCTGGCCGCGCCCGATTTCGTGCTCGGGCCCAACGCCGACCCGGCGACGCGCAACGTGCTCGGCGTCGTCCACAAGGTGGGTCTCGAGATCGGCGCTGCAGTGATCGGCTCACGCAGCAAGGCGCAGGAGATCCAGCGCATCATCGGCGGCCGCAACACGCAGGACATCTGGTGCCTGCCGGGCGGCGTCGCCAAGGGCCTCAAGCCCGAGGAGCTCGAACAGATCCGGCCGTGGGTCGACGAGCTCTACGACTTCACCCAGTTCTCGTTGCAGCTGTTCCGCGACGTCGTGCTCGGCAACGCCGGCTACGTGGACCTCATCGTCAACGGGCCGTATACGCTGGACGTTCACAACATGGGAGTCGTCGACGAGAACAACGCCCCCAACTTCTACGACGGCCAGGTGCGCGTCGTCGATTTCGAGGGCAACGAGATCTGCAGGTACAAGGCGGAGGAGTACGCGGACTTCGTGGCCGAGCACGTGGAGTCGTGGACCTACCTCAAGTTCCCGTACCTGAAGAAGCGCGGCTGGAAAGGCTTTGTCGAGGGCCTCGACACGAGCCTCTACTGCGCCACGCCGCTGGCGCGGCTCAACGTGGCCGACCGCATGGCGACGCCGAAGGCCCAGGAGGCGTTCGAGGAGATGTTCACCACGCTGGGCGGTCATCCCTCACGCGCGTTGCTCGCCAACCACTGGGCGCGTCTCGTGGAGATGGTACAGAACGCCGAGACGCTCAAACGGTACTGCGACGACCCGGAGATCACGGGGACGGAGTTCCGCGTGGTCCCACAGCAGGTCACCGGCGAGGGTTTCGGCATCGTCGAGGCGATGCGCGGCACGCTGACCCACCACTACACCTGCGACGACCGCGCCATGTGCACCAGCGCCAACCTCATCGTGGGAACGACCAACAACAATGCCCCTATCCAGATGGTGACCAAGAAGGTCGCCTCCAGCTTGATCAAGCCGGGCAAGGAGCCCGACCAGGGCATCCTGAACATGATCGAGATGGCCTTTCGCGCCTTCGACCCCTGCTACAGCTGCGCGACGCACAGCCTGCCGGGGGAGATGCCGCTCCAGGTCGATGTGTTCAAGGGCGGCGAGCTCTACCGTGAGTTTCGTCGCTGCTGCTGAGCGCGGTCGCGGCCGTCTGACATGCCCGCTCAGCACTCATGCCAGGCAGCGCGCCCGCGGGCCTACGGGGCGCCGGCCCGTCGCCGGCGCCTCCGGCGCGCCCTACGCACCCTGGTCCTCGGGATGGGCAACCCCATCCTCAGCGACGACGCCATCGGCATCCTGCTCGCCTCTACCCTCAAACCGCAGCTCGAGGACATCCCCGGCGTCGACGTCGTCGAGGAGTGCTGCGTCGGTGGTCTCAATCTGCTCGACGTGCTCGAGGGCTACGACCGTCTTATCGCCCTGGACTCCATCAAGACCATCGGCGGCGTGCCGGGCACGTGGTACGCCTTCGACGCCACCGCCCTCCGCGAGACCATGAACCTGCGCAACGTCCACGACGCCAACTTCGCGACGGCGCTCGCCCTGGGCCGCCATATGGGCATGCATCTGCCCGACGACAAGCGGTGTCACGTGGTAGCCGTCGAGATCGCCGACAACATGACCTTCTCCGAGAGTCTCAGTCCGGCGCTCGAGGCGGCGCTCCCGAGGATCGTGGCGGACGTCAAGACGCACATCCTCATGACGCTGGTGACCTGAACGGGGCGCGCCGGCGCCGAGGCGCGTCCGAGTGGCGCTCAGCAGCCGCCCGGACGCGACGTGGCCTGTGCCCCGTTCTCGACTTGCAGCGCCGTGCGGGACATGCGCCAGTCGGCGGTGAGCTCGTGGCGAGAAGCCGGTGCCGACGTACCTGACGTCGCGGCTCCACTTGTATCGCAGCCACACGGCCCGTAGTACACGAGTCCGCATGAACGACAACGGTACTCCTCGATCCCCTCCACGGCGCTAAGAGGCTGGTTTTCCCCCGCGCACTGCGGGCAGTTGAGCGTTCGCATCTCGGCCATTGGCGTTTGAGCCCTCCCAAGTCGACCCGCGGACGCGGTCGTCGCGGCCGCCGTGCGCCTAGTCTGCACGAATCCGCGCGAAAGTCCACTATCTTCATACACTCTATCAACATAGTGAATGCGCGCACGTTCACAAAGGGAACGAACGCTGGAACGGGGCCCGCCGACGGCGTGGCTCACTCGAGGCCGGTCAGACCCTCC
>Ga0315293_10006674_pt1 | contig 10779 bp, 9 predicted proteins | sample YL17G13_20_MG_FD_203071 | JGI IMG/M metagenome (GOLD analysis project Ga0315293, IMG submission 203071) | Sediment microbial communities from Yellowstone Lake, YNP, Wyoming, USA - YL17G13_20 | ecosystem: Environmental > Aquatic > Freshwater > Lake > Sediment | place: USA: Wyoming | collected... | reverse complement strand
CCTACAGCATCGCGGCCGGTCTGCAAGCCGAGACGGTGACGCGCGTTATCGTCAGCACCGACGACGAGGAGATTGCGGCTGTCGCCCGTTCGTTCGGCGCGGAGACGCCCTTCCTGCGCCCGGCAGATCTAGCACAAGATATGATTCCTGACCTGCCAGTCTTCGAGCACGCCCTGAGATGGCTGGCGGAGAATGAAGGCTACTGGCCCGATGTGATCGTACAATTGCGCCCCACTTCGCCTATCCGCCCGAAGGATTGTGTGGATAACGCCGTGAGGCTGCTTCTTGCACATCGCGATGCTGACTGCGTGCGCGGCGTCGTCCTGGCCGGGCAGGATCCCCACAAGATGTGGCGCATAGATCCCGAAAACGGTAGGATGATCCCATTGCTGACTGTTTCCGGCATCGCCGAGCCATTCAACGCACCGCGCCAGAACCTGCCTCCGGTCTATTGGCAGACCGGGCACATTGATGCCATCCGCTCGGCCACGATTTTGCGAAAGAATTCGCTGACCGGCAAGGTGATTTACCCGCTCGTCATTGACCCTCGTTACACGGTAGACCTGGATAACCTATCCGATTGGGCGAAATATGAATGGCTGGCTACCTTCGGTGCGCTAGAGATGGTTTGGCCGGGCAAACTTCTCCGCCGGATGCCTGAACGGGTTGACCTGCTCATCCTCGATTTCGATGGCGTGCTGACCGACAACCGCGTCTGGACTGACAAGGATGGCAGGGAGATGGTTGCCGCCAGCCGCAGCGATGGCATTGGCTTGGAAGCCCTGCGCAAAGCTGGAGTGGATGTGGTCGTCATATCCAAGGAGACTAATCCGGTCGTGGCGGCGCGCTGTCAGAAATTGAATCTGCCCTTCGTCCAGGGGATACAGGACAAGGGTCCCGCACTGACGCGCCTGCTCGAGGAGCGCGGCGTGGACCCGGCGCGGGCTGTCTATATTGGCAACGACACCAACGACCTGCCCTGCTTCCCGCTGGTCGGCTGGGCCGTGGCGGTGGCTGATGCCTGGCCGGAAGTGATCCGCCAGGCGGATTATGTGCTTTCGCGGCCAGGTGGTCACGGCGCGGTGCGCGAGTTGTGCGATTTGATCCTGAAGAGAAATTCTTTATCCGTATGAAGAGAGGACGCGAATTATGTTCGATATTGAATTCTACATGAAGGTATATGATCTAAAAAAACGCTTGATGAGTGGGGAATGTCTCGGGCGGGAGTTTGTCATGGCGCAGCTCGAATCCTATCGCAGCCCTCAACCGGTCATCTATAACATCGAGACGACCAATGCCTGCAACATGCGCTGCGAGATGTGCCCGCGCACGACTTTGATGACGCGCCGGGTGGAGACGATGAAACTGGAAGTGTTCAAGCACATCGTCGAGCAGCTCAAGCCTATTTCGGATGAACAATGGCATACCTGGGAGCGGTTCGTGGCAGAAAAGTACGGCATCCAAAAGAACGACATGAGCGAGAACCACTTTTTCTTGTATGTCATCCCAAAAGTGATCGTCCTCCATGGCTACGGCGATCCCTTGCTCGACCCTCACATGCCGGAAATCGTCCGCCTGATGACCGAGCGAGGCCTGGTCAGCTACTTTAGCTGCAATCCTGCCAATATCAACATGGAACGAACGATCAAGACTTTCGAGAACGGGTTGGGTTATATCAAGTATTCGATGGAAAGCGTAGATGATGTCCGGCACAAGGAAGTGCGCGGCCCGGCTTCCAACTTCACCGAAAGCTATCGCAATATCGTGAATCTCCTGGAGCTAAAGGCGCAGCGGAACTATCCAATCACGATCGTCATCACGATGATCAACCTCAACAAGCCCTGGCAGCAGGAAGAATTCGAGAAGCTGCGTGAGGCGTTCGAGGGGCTGGATGTGTACGTTTATCTCAAGAGCCAAGATCAGCAATGGTATGAAGATAACAAGCAGCAAACCCAATCCATCCACTGGATCGAATTCTGCCAGTTCCCCTGGTCTTCTATGACCATCAAATCCAACGGCGACGCCTGCGAGTGCGTCGAAGATTTCAACAACGAGATTGTTCTCGGCGATGCGAAAACCGAATCGTTGATTGACATCTGGAATGGAGAAAGGTACCGCCGCCTGCGGATGGATCATTTCGACCTGACGCCTGGCATCAAATGCACCGAACAGTGTGACATGCATTTAGTGGGTAGTCTGGTTCGTAACTCGAAATGAATTCGAGTTCGAGTTGGGTCAGCAGTTCAACTGCTGATCCAACGTAAAGTAGCGAATAGGAGTAACCATGACCAAAGAATTAAAAATTGCCGGCCGCTTGATAGGAGACGGCCATCCGACTTACATTGTCGCCGAAATCGGCGTCAACCATAATGGCAACCTCGAAATTGCCAGGAAGATGATTGACGCCGCCGTTCACGCTGGTGTGGACGCAGTGAAATTCCAGAAGCGGACGCCAGAAGTCTCTACACCGTTGGAACAGCAGATGCAGATGCGCGACACGCCCTGGGGCTACATTACCTATCTCGAATATCGTCGCAAGGTCGAGTTCGGTGAGGCCGAATACCGAGAAATTGACCGGTACTGCAAGAAGTGCAACATCCCCTGGTTTGCATCCGTTTGGGATGAACCCTCGGTGGACTTCCTCGAACGATTCCACACACCAGCCTATAAAATTCCCTCCGCCGCGCTGACCGATCACAATTTGCTGCGTCACCTGCGCAAGACCGGCAAGCCGCTCATCCTCTCGACCGGTATGTCCACCATTGAACAAATCAAGGTCGCTGTGGATGTGATCGGCTCGGAGGATCTGGTCATCACCCATGCCACCAGCACCTATCCCTGCGATTCGGCGGAACTTAACCTGCACATGATCGGAACGCTGAGCGAGACCTTTCCGTGCCTAATCGGCTACTCCGGTCACGAGGTCGGACTGGTCACCTCGGTCGTGGCGGTGGCGCTGGGCGCGTGCATGATTGAGCGCCACCTGACCCTCGACCGCGCCATGTGGGGCAGCGACCAGTCCGCCTCGGTCGAACCGGGCGGCTTCGAGCGGCTGGTCAAGTACATCCGCGTCACTGAAGCAGCACTGGGCGATGGCGTGAAGAAGGTTTACGAGAGCGAGATGCCTTCGCTCAATAAGCTTAGAAGAGTAAAGGGATAATCTTGGCAGGCAGGTTCTCTCCGGAAACGTTGGCCGACTATGGCCAAAAAAAAATATCCCGCATGAAGGATGTTCTCCGCCTCGTTCACCTGGCGCGGATGGTTTCCCGTCAGGCGCGACCCGATCCCGGTCAGCGGCCGGTGGTCTTTTTCAACGCCTCCACCCGTCTGAGCGGTTTGAGCCTGAATGCGGCTTTCTCACTGGTCACATCCTGGGCAGTTCGGCTGGCATGTGCGCCGGTGGTGCACTTCGTCTGCAACGCAGGCATGAGCCACTGCGTGCTCGGCACGGACCGCGACGATTTCAGCCAGCCCCCGCCGTGCGCCATGTGCATCCGTCAGTCGCGCATCAACTACAAATCAGCCGATGTGCAGGATTTCTGTTACCGACGCGACGAAGCCCTGGTTGCAGCGCTGGTGGGCATGGGTCTCGATGAATTGATAGATTACCAGTTACCAGTCATCAGTGATCAGTCATCAGTAATCAGTAATCAGTCACTGAACACTGATAACTGTTCACTGTTCACTGATCCCTTGCCCTTGGGCGTGCTGGCGCTCCCATCTATCCGCTGGATCCTCCGCCTCCACAATCTTCAAGACGACGAAGCGACCCGTTACCTGTACCGTGAGTACATCCTTTCTGCCTGGAACGTTGCCCGCCAGTTCTGCGCCCTGCTAGACCGCATCAACCCGCAGACGGTCGTCCTCTTTAACGGCCAGTTCTTCCCCGAAGCAACCGTCCGCTGGCTGGCGCAGCAGCGCGGCATCAAAGTCGTCACGCACGAAGTCGGTTTCCAACCCTTGAGCACCTTCTTCACTACCGGCGAGGCCACCATCTACCCGATAATCATCCCTGAAAATTTCGAGTTGACCGAGGCGCAAAACACTCGCCTAGCTGCTTACCTCGAAAACCGCTTCCAAGGCAAATTCAGCATGGCCGGCATCCGCTTCTGGCCGGAGATGAGGGGTTTGAGCCAAGAATTTTTGCAGAAGGCGGCCGGATTCGAGCAGATCGTGCCGGTCTTTACCAATGTCATCTTCGATACCAGCCAGCCGCACTCCAACGTGGTCTTCCCGGACATGTTCGCCTGGTTGGATATGGTGCTGGAAGTCGCCAGGAACTATCCCGAAACGCTGTTTGTCATCCGCGCCCACCCGGATGAATCCCGCCCAGGCAAATCCAGCCGCGAGAGCGTGGCCTCCTGGGTGAAGGACAGCCGCGCCGCCGAGCAGCCGAATATCGATTTTATCGCGCCGGATGAATACCTGAGTTCCTACGAACTCATCCAGCGTTCCAAGTTCATCATGATTTACAATTCGACCATCGGGCTGGAGGCAGCCATCATGGGCGCGGCGGTGCTGTGTGCAGGCAAGGCGCGCTTTACGCAGTATCCGACCGTTTTCTTTCCGCAGACGCAGGCGGAATTCCGTAAAACGTTCGAAAAGTTCCTCGCCTCCAAGGAAGTGGCTGCACTGCCAGAACATCGCCGGAACGCCCGGCGCTTCCTGTATTACCAGGTGTTCCGCTCCTCGCTGCCCTTCGAGGCCTGGCTGGAAGCGACCGAAACCCGCGGCTACGTGCGCTTCAGGAAGTTCGGCTGGCAATCGCTGCGGCCCGAGGCCTCGCCTCCTATCCGTGCGCTGTTGGATGGCATTTTGGGCGATGGCGATTTCTTGCTGGATGAACCTGAGATGTAGTGACGACTTCCCTGGCCTGGCCGCCAGGGCAGGCAGTCGTTCGGCCCCAAAGCGACTAAAGCATGCACTGAGCCTGCCGAAGTGTCGCCACTACGAAGTCTTTTGAAATACTGAGAACAGGTATTTGATGAATAACTTTCTTCCAAACGTTCGGGCGCTTATCGCCGAAGCCCTGCAAGTCACTATTGACGAGATCCCGTCCAACCTGGCTTTCGGCGGCATCAAGCAGTGGGACTCGATGGGTCACATGGGCATCCTGCTGCTGCTCGAAGAACGTTTCAGCGTTCCCATTGACGCGGATGTCATCGCCACATTGACCAGCGTCCCGGCCATTTGCACCCATTTGGCAGAGCATGAACCCGTTTTCTCTGAGAAAACGGATTCATGAAGGCCAAGGAGTAGAGAATGACGAACCAACTGAAAATCACCCCCGCGGCAGCTATCCCCAAACACCTGACCGGCGAGGTGCAGTCCAAGCTGGCCTACGTGGACGAGGCCATCCTGCGGGCGCGCGTCGCCGCGGACGGGATAATGCTCGAGTTGCGCGAGCCGGTTGAGGGTCCGCGCCGCAGCGAGCTGGAAGAAAAGGTGCAGCGTGTCGTTTCCATGATGGTGCAGGGTGCGTTCAGGTCCAAGGCTCAGGTTCTCGAAGATTTCTCCAGCCGCCCTGTCCCCTTTTCCGCCGACCCGAACACCGAGCTGCTGGCGCGCGGCGAGATGTTCCAGGAGGCCAGCGGGATTTACACGCTGGGCCCGCTGATGACTCGGCTGATCGCTTTCTTCGATGGACAGTTCACCGAACTGGCCGATTCCTTCGGCGCTACGTCGTACCGTTTCCCGACCCTCATCCCGGCGCGCTACCTGGAGCGGGTCAATTACTTCCGCGCCTTCCCCCACTCGCTGACCTTCGTCACGCACTTGCGCGAGGACCTGGACACGATTGACGATTTCTCGCAGCACGCCGCCTGTGACGAGCACGGACTGAACACGCCGCCGGATTCATTCTCGAAAACCCAGACACTGCTCTCCCCCGCCGTTTGCTATCACCTGTACTTCTCGCTAGCCGACAAGCCGCTGCCCGGCGGCGGACTGGTGGCGACCGCGGTGGGCAACTGCTTTCGCTACGAGTCCATCAACCTGGCCTCGCTCGAGCGGATGTGGAACTTCACCATGCGCGAGGTGATTTTCGTCGGGTTGAAGGATTTCGTGCTACAAAACCGTGAGACCGGCCGCGAGCGGATGCGCGGTTTCTTCGAGAAGATTGGCTTGGCCTACCGCGTCGAAAGCGCCAACGATCCGTTCTTCATTGGCGAGTTCAAAAAGCAAGCTGCCTTCCAAAGCGCCTTCCAATTGAAGTTCGAGATCCGTGCCCGGCTGCCGTTCAAGGACAGCACGTTGGCGGTTGGCTCGTACAACTATCACCAGGATTTTTTCGGTCGCAGCCTGAACATCACCTTGCCAGACGGTTCCCCAGCGCATACCGGCTGCATCGCCTTCGGCCTGGAACGGATGGCGTTCGCGTTCCTGGCGCAGTATGGATTGGATGAGGCGAGGTGGCCGGAGGGGATGAGGAAGGGTGTGGTGAGTGGCGGGTGACGGGTGACAAGTGGAGAGTGACGTATGTTGAAGGTCAATCGTGACCAAATAATTTCAGCACTGGAGTCCGTCGGCCTGAAAAAGGGCGATGGTCTGATGGCTCATTCGGCGCTGCAATTCCTCGGATTGCCGGAAGGCGGGCTAGGCATTTATTATGAGGCTTTGTGCGCCGTGCTGGGCATTGGCGAAGGGACCGGCACGCTGGTCGTGCCAACCTTCAACTTCGGCTTTGCGCGCGGCGAACCCTTTGACCAGGCAACTACCCCGGCTGAGGAGATGGGTGTCTTCCCGGAATATGTCCGCCAGCAGCCGGGTGTGCTGCGCTCGCCCCACCCGATGCAGTCCATTGCCGCGCTGGGTCATCATGCTGAAGATCTATGCAGCCGGGATACATCCTCGGCCTTCGACCCTGGTTCGGCCTTCGAGCGCATGGTCGAGTTGGATTTCAAACTGCTTCTATTGGCCGCGGACGTGCGCTTCACCTCACTGGTGCATTACCCCGAACAGCGCATGAAAGTCCCTTACCGCTACAGGAAAGAGTTTACCGGCCAGGTGCAGCTGATTGGCAAGCCGCCAGAAGTCCGCACTTACCGCATGTTCGCCCGCGATATGACGATTGACCCGCTGGTCAACTGCGCGCCGGTGCGGGAACTGCTGCTGGAGCGCGGCCGGTGGTCATCGGTGGAGCTCAATTATGGCAAAGTCGAAGCATGCCGCTTCCGGGATTTCGTGGCGGCCGAGGAGGAACTGCTGGCAAAAGACCCCTGGGCGCTGGTGACGAACAAGCCGACCTAACCCCCGTTCCCCCTTCCCCCGCGTAGCGCCCCCGAAGGGGGTAAAGGGAAGGGAGGCGCAGGGGGGATGGGTTCTACACTTTCTCGGCTGTCAAAATCCACTCAGCATGACAATCGTATGGCGGCGCCAGTTCTTCCATGAATTCCACGTGTCGCAGACCTGTCACCTTCCATCCTTCACCGAACATGCCCAGGATTTCCCGCTTGCCGTAGAAGCGCATCGGCCCAATGCCGGTCAACGTGCCGCCGGAGATGTCCACCGTCAGGCCATTCGCGCCGGGTTTGCCGGATACGTGGCTGCTGTGATGGTCGCTGTATGGATTGAAGAAGAACTTGCCGCCCGGCAGCAGCACGCGGTGCACCTCGGCAATCGTTTTGGCAGCGTCGCTGGTAGTGGAGCAAGTCAGCGCGGCGCGGTCAATGACGAAGTCGAAGGTATCATCTTCGTAAGGCAACTTGATGAAATCGGCGACGCGCAAATCACTTTTCAAGCCCTCGTCGGCGAGTCGTTTTTGGGCGTACTCGATGGCGCTGGGGCTGCCGTCAATGCCGAAAACGGTGAAGCCCTCCCGCGCTGCGAACCACAGGTTGTTGCCTGCCCCGCAGCCGATTTCCAGGATATTGGTTTCTACACGCGGCTTGGCACGCGAATAGTTACGATAGATGAATTGCACCACGCTGTCGAACGGGTAGCGGTTCAGCGCTCGGCCCTCGCTGTAAATGCCTTCCCAGGTGTGGCTGACCGGCGATGCCGGTTGTTTCTTATTGCTCATATGAACTCTCCAGAAAATTAGCTGGCGGCAAGTATAACATTCAATTGGTATGAGCAGAATATCTTGCCCCAACTCCCGGGGATGAATCCCCCTCCTCAGAATCAAAGCCCGTTGAAACGGGCCGCTACCTGCCGCAGGACGTTTCAGCGTCCTTTGACTATCAGCCAGACGATTCATCGTCGGGCGACCCAATCCGGTATAATGACACCGGACGGAGTCACGAAATGATTGATCCTCAACCTGACTGGAATGCCCTGACTGCCCAGGCCGGTGACCTGCTGAGGCGACTCTTTCCCCTTTGCCGCAGCATCACAGGGGACGGCCTGCGCGCAACCCTCAACCTGCTGCGCCAGACGACGGACTTTTCCCTAACCGAAATCCCCTCCGGCGCGGTCTGTTACGATTGGATCGTCCCGGATGAATGGAACGTGCGCGACGCCTTCATCGCCGATTCCAAAGGCCGCCGCATTATTGACTTCAAAGCCAACAACATCCACCTCGTCAATTACAGCATCCCCTTCGAAGGGACGTTGACCTTCGACGAACTTGTCCCACACCTGCACACCCTGCCCGATCTGCCAAACGCCATCCCCTATCGCACGACCTACTACGACCGCACCTGGGGCTTCTGCCTGACGCACGAGCAATTCCAGAAACTGGATAAGAAAGAAAAGTATCATGTGCTTGTGGATGCCACGCTTGCGCCGGGCAATCTGACCTATGGCGATGCGCTTCTGCCAGGAAAATCAGGCCAGGAATATCTTATCTCGACTTATGTCTGCCATCCCTCGCTTGCCAACGACAACCTGTCTGGCGTGGTGCTGTGGGCGCTGTTGCTGTCCGAACTCCGACATCGGACGCTCTGGAATTCATATCGCTTCATCATCGCCCCAGAGACCATCGGCGCGCTGGCTTACATCTCGCGCAACGAGGTTGCGGTCAGGAGGTTGAGCGGCGGATACGTGGCGACCACGGTCGCAGGTCCGGGACGCTTCGGCTACAAATCCACCTGGCGCGGCGATTCGGTTATTGACCGCGCTGTCCGCCTGACATTCAAGGAGTTGGGGCTGGATTTCATCGAGTATCCTTTCGATGTCAACGGCTCGGACGAGCGCCAGTACTCCACGCCGGGGCTGCGCTTGCCGGTCGGAACGATTTGCAAGGATAAATATTACGAGTACCCGTTTTACCATACCTCGCTGGATAATCTCGACTTCATCAGCGCCGGAAATCTGGTGGAGACGTTAAAGTTGTACCTGCTGGCAATCGAGAAACTGGAGCAGAATAGAACCTACCGCTCGCTCAATCCGATTGGCGAACCGATGCTTGGCAAGCGCGGCCTGTATCCGCAGACGGGCGGGGCTATCAAGCAGAAGTTGGCCAGCGCGGACATCCATGCCGAGCGCAGCTATGTGGTGGATGCAGGAAACATCCTGTATGGCATCGAACTGGATGCCATCCGCTGGGTGCTCTTTTACTCCGATGGACAAACGCCGCTGATGGAGGTTGCCGAGCAGACCGGCTTGCCGATGAAGCAATTGCATGAGGTGGCGGAGAAGTTAGCGGCGACCGGATTATTGGAGGAAGTGCGTGCCTCGACCTGTTAGTTCATCGCAGAACGCACAGAGAACACAGAGAAGATATACAAAAGACTCTGTGAACTCTGTGGTCTCCGTGATGAAAAACCTTTCATGCTCGGTCGTCATTCGCGCCTACAATGAGGAGCAGCACATCGGGCGTTTACTGGAAGGGATTTCTCACCAAACGCTCAAGGATGTGGAAATCATCCTGGTCGACTCCGGCTCCACCGACGCGACCGCATCCATCGCCGAACATTATGGAGCGAAGATAGTGCACATCAATCCGCAGGAATTCACCTTTGGACGGTCGTTGAACCTGGGACTCGCCGCTGCGACCCGTGATCGGATCGCCATCACCAGCGCGCACGTCTATCCGGTCTATCCCGACTGGCTGGAAAGATTGCTCGAACCTTTCAAAGACCCACAGGTGGCGCTGACCTACGGCAAGCAGCGCGGGGATGCATACTCCAAATTCTCCGAACACCAGATCTTTGCCCGCTGGTATTCGAACCAATCGGAGCCGCGCCAGACGCATCCCTTTTGCAACAATGCCAATGCCGCCATCCGCCGCGCGGTCTGGGAGCAGCACCCTTACGATGAAACGCTGACCGGCCTGGAAGACCTGGCCTGGGCGAAGAAGGTGCTCGCGGCGGGTTATGGCGTGGCTTATGTGGCTGAGGCTGAAATCTTACATGTACACGATGAGACGCCGCGCGGACTTTACAACCGTTACCGACGAGAGGCGATGGCCTTCAAGCAGATTTACCCCGAGGCGCACTTCAGCCTGTACGATTTTACCCGCATGGCCTCGGCCAACATCGCTAGCGACCTGTGGCACGCGGCAAAACAGCATGTATTTTGGAAAAGCGTCGCCAGCATCTTCTGGTTTCGGATGATGCAGTTTTGGGGTACCTATCGAGGCTATCGCCAGTCGGCTGAGTTGACATGGCAATTGAGGCAAACATTTTATTATCCGCATGGGCGCGAGATGGCTGAAGAGGTGCAAGCGCGAAAGGTTGAGCCGATTAGGTATAATGAGTAACATGAGCATAATCCTCGCCCTCGTCCCCATGCGCCACCACAGCCAGCGCGTGCCGAAAGAAGGTACGCTATGAAAAAAGTAACCCAAAAGACAATTTCCGACTTTGCCCGCCGGATCGCCGAGCAGTTCAATCCCCA
>Ga0315293_10006673_pt1 | contig 10780 bp, 11 predicted proteins | sample YL17G13_20_MG_FD_203071 | JGI IMG/M metagenome (GOLD analysis project Ga0315293, IMG submission 203071) | Sediment microbial communities from Yellowstone Lake, YNP, Wyoming, USA - YL17G13_20 | ecosystem: Environmental > Aquatic > Freshwater > Lake > Sediment | place: USA: Wyoming | collected... | reverse complement strand
CGGGTCCGAAGGCCGGCATCCCGGCCGCGGCTTCGCAGGCGGGCGCACAGGTCGCGCAGGCGACCGCTCCCGCGTCTTCGACAGGCACGCCGGCCCCGACCCCCGCGCCCCCGGGCAAGGCGCAGGTGGCCGAGGACTCCGACGTGATGGACATGAAGTCGATCGACTTCAAGCGCAGGACCGCAGACAAGTACGGCTTCCGGCCGGGCATGTGATCGAACCGCGTGCTCGGTCTTCGTGACCGCGCCGCCCGAGAGAGGAACTGAGAGATGGCAGAATCGACGCTGGGCACGAACTTCGTGGTCGCGTTCAACCCTTCCGTGGTGAGCGCGATCCAGGACCGAACGCTGGTGCGCGTCTTCCGTGACGCGCTGTTCCCGCGGTTGCTGTACCGCGGCGAGGCCGTGCCCGAGATGTGGCCGGTCAACCTCGGCAACAACCAGACCTTCACCCGCACGGGCCTCATCCGCCCGACCACCCGTCCGCTCCAGCAGGCGAAGGACCCGACGCCCAAGAGCTACGACGTGGAGCAGTGGGAGGCCACCGCGCAGCAGTACGGCGACGCGATCGACACGCACATGCCGACGAACTACGTCAGCCTCGCGTCGATCTACCTGCGCAACATGCACCAGCTCGGCCTGCACGCCGGGCAGTCGCTCAACCGCACGGTGCGCGACAAGCTGTTCAACGCGTACCTCGCGGGCAACACCGTGGTCAGCGGCGCGGTGGGCGCGGGTGTCACCATCCCGGTCGTGTCGATCAACGGCTTCACCCGCAAGCTGTTCAACGGGCGCCCGGGGCTCGTCAGCGCGGGCAACCCGCTGCCCATCACGATCATCTCCGGCGGCGTGCCGGTCCAGCGCAACGTGATCGGCTACACGGCGACGGTCGCGGGCGACGAGATCCACGGCGGCATCCTGACGATCGACGTGGCGCACGCGGGCCTCGCGGCGCGCGACATCGTGCTCGCGGGCAACCGCACGCAGGTGATCAACTCCGGTGGCTCGGTCAGCATCGACGGCATCTCGTCGGGCGACCAGTTCACCATCGCGGACGTGCGCGCCAGCGTCGCGCAGCTCCGCTTCAACAACGTGCCCACGCACGAGGACGGCACCTTCCACTGCCACCTCGACCCGATCTCCGAGTCGCAGATCTTCGGCGACAACGAGTTCCAGCGGCTCAACCAGTCGATCCCCGACTACCTGCACTACCGCGAGTTCGTGCTGGCGTACCTGCTCAACGTGACGTTCTACCGGAACACCGAGGCCCCGACGGTCGCCACCGTCGATCAGGACCCGGACTACGGCTACACGTTCGCGGGCGAGCTGCGCAACACGCCTCCCGGCGGCGCGACCCCGGTCGAGATCCACCGGCCCATCTTCAGCGGCGGTGGCGTGATCGAGGAGAAGTACCTCGACGAGTCGAAGTACATCAGCGAGGCGGGCGTCATCGGCAAGATCGGAGAGTTCGCGGTCGTGAACAACGGCATCCAGGTCATGACGGAGAGGATCCGGCTGGTGCTGCGCGCGCCGCTCGATCGCCTCCAGCAGCTCACGTCCGAGGCGTGGTCGTTCTCCGGCGACTGGCCGGTGCCGACCGACTCGACCATCAAGACCAGCGCGGCGGACTTCAAGCGCGCGGTCGTGGTGCAGCACGGCTCCTAGTTCTCAGGTGCGAGGGGCTTCGGTCCCTCTCTACCCAGGCTTCGGCCTGGCCGCTCTTCGGAGCGTGTTCGGTGTCCCTTCGGGGTCACCACCCTTCCAGCCTCACTTCGGTGTGGCTGGCGGTCGTGAAGGACTCGTTCCTTCGTTTGCAGCCACCCACTCGCGCTTCGGCGCATCGTGGGTCTGCTCGACCGACAGGGGTGAAGGTGCAGGCGTCTACCAAGGAGCTTCGGCTCCGAGGCCACAGTCCCTACCAGCGGGGGTTACAACGCTGAGCCCGCTCTTGCCTGCCCAGGCTTGAACCGGGGCCTGCACCTTCCACCCCACCTTTTCGCGTAGGGCACGCGATGGAGAGGACGACAACGTGAACGCGAACGCGAAGCAGCAACCCCGCAAGGCCGACCCGAGCATCGACGGCATCCCGTTCGTCGAAGACTCACCCAAGCCAGCCGAGGTCATCGAGATCAAGCGCACGGTCGAGAGCGACCGGCGCAACCAAGAGGCGGCGCGACGCGCCATCGAGAACCTCAAGGTCGAGCCGCCGCAGGAGATGCAGCAGCCCTACTGCCCGCCGCTCTCCGAGGCGAAGGCAGCGGCGCTCAAGCCGCGCATCTTCCTGGTCAAGAAGGACCGTGCGATCAACCGCGGTGCGGCGCAGTACACGCTCCGCGCGGGCAAGATCATCAGCTCGAACGAGTACGACATCGAGAGCCTCCGGATGCAGGGCGTCGAGATGGAGGAGCGTAGCTAGCCGCGCGGCACCGGCTCGTCTACGCTGAGTCATGGCGATCACCTTCACCGAAGCCGACAAGGCACGGTGCCGACACCACCTCGGCTACCTCAACGTCGAGCCCTCGGCGGCCATCCAGCTCGGCTTCCCGTCCGCGGGCGAGGCGCAGTTCCTCGTCGAGCGCGCGATGCAGCGCATCATGCCCGCGTACCAGGACCGGGTGATCAAGACGCTCGACATCCTCGACTCCATCGAGTGTCAGATGGTCGAGGCGCTCTGCCGCCTCAAGGCCATCAAGCTCGGCGAGATCACGATCAGCAACAGCACCAGCGACCCCACCGAGCAGGACAGGCTCGAGACGGAGTACCTGCGTTGGGCGCGGCGTCTCGCCGACGATCTCGGCGTGCCGCTCAACGTGTTCTCGGAACGGTTCCGCAGCTCCGCGATGGGCATCAATCGCCCCGTCGCGCACGGGGCGTGAGGTGTGCGGCGCCTGCCAGATCCGGCCGCTCGCCGATCACGTGGTTGCAGGAACGCTTGCAGCGCAGCTTGTTCCCTGCGTGGACAGCATCCGCCAACTGATGACCGAGTTCGGCCTGCGCCCGTACCGCGTGTTCCTCGTCTGGGCGCGCTGGACGACGGACGTTGACGCCGACGGCGTGACCTCTGGCGCGGAGGCTCTACTCGACGCAGCCACCATCGGTGTCGGTCGCCCGGTGCTCTATCGTGAGGTCGAGCTGCTCCCGACCCCGCGCGTGTCCGCGCTGACCGGCGTGTCGAAGTCGCTGGAGGCTACCGGACTCACGGAGGGTGGCGGGATCTCGGTCGAGCAGGTGAGCGCCGCCTACTGCGAGGACTTCCTGCAAGGGCTCCTGCCGGAGCTGCGCGACCCCGCGTACCCCGACGCGCTCAAGCCGGGGTACTCGTTCTGGTGGGAGGTGCAGGAGAACCGGCCCGCTGGCTTCGCGCAGCCGTGTGTGCCCGCCGGGAAGTTTCCGTCCGACCAACGCGCGCCGCGGCGGCGCTTCCAGCCCAGCGCCGCACAGTTCCTCAAGCGCGACGCCTTCCAGTGGACGGTCAGCCTCGTGCGTGCTGACGGAGAGCGGAGCCGCAACGGCGTGCTCTCGCCGACGTGACCCATGGGTGACGTGCTCACACTGGATGACATGCCGAAGGTGATGCGCCGCATCGCGTTGGGCTACAAGGACGCGGTCATCAGGGCCGCGCAGATCACCCTCGAGAAGGATGGGCTGCGTTTGATCAACAGGTCCATCCACCGCACCAAGCCGATGCCGATCGACACGGGCGACTATCTCGCGTCGTGGCGTGTCGCGCGTCTCGCTGACGGTGCGATGCTCTATTCGGAGAGCAGCCCGCGCGTGAAGGCTGGTGTGATCGAGTACGGGCGAAGGCCCGGTGTCGGCATTCCGATCCTTCCGCTGATGGAGTGGGTGCGCCGTAAGCTCGGCGTCACGGACTACAAGCAGCAGCGCAGCATCGCCTTCGCGATCTCGATGAAGGCGAAGCGGCAGGGGCGCGCGGGCCTCTATCCGCTCGCCGCCATCCGTCGCGACTTGCGCGACGCCTTCGAGAAGCGGATCAAGGTCGAGCTGGTCAAGGCGCACCGGAAGGCCACCCGTTGGGGATGACCTGATGAAGCTCTGCGACTACCCCTTCCGCAAGACGCGCGACATCCGCACGGCGATGGCCGAGACGCTCTCGACCTACCTCGCGCAGCTTGAGTTCGATCTCCCAGCGACGACCGAACAGCGGCGGTTCGCCGCCGCCTACGCGACCTGGGCCGAGTTCGAGCAGAGCGCGAAGTCCGAGGGCGGGCGCCTCCCGGTCGTGGCGGTGCTGCCCGATGAGGGCAAGTACGATGACAGCAGCCTGTCGCCGCGCATCCTCGAGGAGACGTGGCGCAGTGACGGCACTGGCGGCTTCGCTCTGTTCGCCATCGCGGAGTTCGACGTGCCATTCGTCGCCGTCGTTCGGGCCCGCAGCAAGGCCGAGCGTGAAGCGATCACGAGCGTGTTGGAGGACTCCTTCGTCGAGCCCGGCGAAGCGCAGGACGATGGACCGCTGCGCTACGGCAAGCTGTTGACCATGCCGGCGTACTACGAACGCAAGGCACGCTACACGTTGCTCAGCCAGCGGTTGCTCGACTCCACCGACTTCGCGATCCGCCACCGCTGGCTCTCGCAATTTGAACTGCACGCGCAGGCGCAGCACGTCGTCGTCCGCAAGGTCGCCGCCATGTCCTCGCGTGTGCAGGTCGTGGTAGACGGTCAGGTGTACAACCGATGATGGCCTCGGACGCGAGCACCGCGAGCGGGCAGGAAGACAAGGAGTAGATCATGGCAGGCTTCATCCGACGCTTCACGCAGTTCCCGCCCCTCTCGGTCATCACCGAGATCGAGGGCATCGACATCATCGACCTCCTCCCGACCGGCATCTTCGTTGGTGTCGGCACCGGCACGCTGTGCCTCGTCGGTGAGTGGCCGCGCGGTGCCTACGACCGTCCCGTCGAGGTGACGGGCGACGCAGACATCCGCGGAGCGATGGGCGGCTTCTCGCCGTCGATCACGAACCCACTCGCGTTCTCGACGAACCCGTGGAGCAACGGCAACGCCTTCGTCTGGCTCAAGAACAAGACCTTCACGCGGCTCGTGCTGGTGCGCGCGAAGATGGAGATCCCCGAGGTGCTCACCGTGGTCGTCACGGGCACCTTCCCGATCGACTTCGCTGGCACCGTCAACGGGCCGCTGGTGCCCGCAGGCGGGCTCAAGCTCCCGGGCGGCACGCGCGTGTTCAACCCCGCAGCGACGACCGAGGAGTTCGCGCTCGCGCAGGACGTGATCATCGCTGAGGGTACCGATCTCACGGTCGTGGCGACGACCGTGTTCGCCTTCAACCCCAACACCAACGCGACCACGCCTTCGACCGCGCGTGGCGTGACGGGCGTCCCCGTCTACTCGACGCGCGGCAACGCTGCGGCAGTCGCGGGCACGGTGACGAGCGCGAACACGAGCGACCTGTTCCGTGCTGGCATCGGTGCCGGGACGGCGCTCCCCGCCATCGTGGTGTCCGTGAACAACCTGACGCCGCTGACCGTGCTCGTGCTCGCGACGGTGGAAACCAACTACGGCGCGGCCATCACGAGCACGCTCGCGGGTTCCATCGAGCCCGCGGCGTCGATCAACCTCATCGCTGCGGCGCGTGAGTCGGATGTGATCCGCACCGCGCTCCAGAACAACGCCGTCGCCTCTTCGCAGATCGGCATGGGGCGCGTGGCGCTCCTGCGACCCAGGGTCGGCACGCTGCCGACCACGGCGGCGGGGGAGCTGTTCGATCCGGCCGCGGCGGGCAACGCGGTGACCGCGCACCGCTACGACCGGGTGATCTACTGCTACCCGCACTTCGAGCAGACCATCGACGAGATCGTCCAGCTCAACCCCAACAACCCGACGCTCGGCAACGTGCTCGTCGGAGCCGACGCCGCGATGGGCACCATCTGCTCGATGCTCGCACCCGAAGCGAACCCGGGCGAGAGCACGGACCTGATCGAGTTCATCCGCAGGCTCGAAGACGGCCTCTCGGGAGGCGGCGCAGGCACGCCGACCAACTTCAACATCAACCACTACAAGGCGTTCAAGCGCAACGGCGTCGCGGCTCTGCGCCGCGACACGCGCATCCAGCGGTGGGAGTTCCAGTCGGGCGTGACGGCGGTGGACCCGCAGCTCTACCCGACGGCCGCGCCCATCTCGCGGAGGCGCTTCGCCGACTTCGTGCAGGACTCGCTCGCGGCGATCTCGCTCGTCTACAACAAGAAGCCCGCGACCGAGGACCGCAAGGACGCGCTCGTCGGTGGGCTGTTCGACTTCCTCGACACGCTCCGGGCCGAGAACAACCCGGCCCAGCGGCGCATCGAGTCCTTCTCGCTCGACTCCAAGAGCGGCAACACGGCGCAGCAGGAGGGCCTGGGGATCTACGTCGTGATCGTCAAGGTGCGGCAGGTCGCCACCCTCGACGAGATCGTGCTCCAGACCACCATCGGACCGACCGTCGAGGTCGCCGCGTAGGAGGATCACATGACCCTCAACGAGGGCATGTGACCAGGCGTTGACCGCGTACCCCGCTCGGGGCTAGCCTGCGGGCATGACCGAGACGAGGCTCCGCGGCCAGGAAGTCACCATCCGCCTCTCGCGTGAGAACGCGATCGAGGCCACCGTCACCGCCTTCAAGGACTTCACGATGGCCTTCCGCGGGCGCATCTTGGAGGAGGGCTACCTCGGCGAGACGAACCTCCGCTACGACGACATCAGCGACGGCGTCGGTGGGAGCTTCACAGTCCACGCCGAGAGTCAGGACCTGTTCGTTCTCATGGAGTTCATCCGCGCGCGCCAGGAGCGGCAGATCGACGTGCGGACCTCGCGCGTCAACGCGACCGGACGCTTCAGCTTCCCCAACGGCGACCGCCCGCGCATGTTCATCAAGGACATGAAGTTCGGCGAGACGCCCGTCACCATCGGAGGCCGCGACGCCTACGTCAGCGCCGGCTTCACCTACAACGCCGAGCGCGCGAAGTTCATCACGACCTAGCGCGCGCCCGGCACCAACCGGAGCACCCGGAGGAGTACACATGGGCGATCACATCACTCAGAAGCCACCCGAGGGACCGAGCATCGTCGATGCGGCTCCCGACATGCGCAGCCCGCGGCGGAAGATCATCACCAAGTTCATCTTCGACATCCCCGCCACGGCGCGCACGAAGGAAACGGATCCGACCCAGATCACGCTGGCTGAGCTGACTGCCGATGACGAGCGCATGGCGCGCAAGATCGGTGGCTCCGACCCTGCGAAGCAGGCCGAGGAGCTGATCAAGCTTTCGCTCTACGCGATCAACGGCAAGTTCGTGAACCAGGCCGAGTCCGAGGCCGACTTCTACTGGGAGCGGTTCGGCGCGAAGATGCGACACCTCCTCCTGCTCGCGTTCACGCGCGTCCACGCGACCACCGACCAGGAGGAAGAGAGTTTTTTCGGGTCAATGCGAACCGAAGTCGGCGGGAAGTAGACGAGCGTGCGTGGTGGCGGATGATGGCCTACTGCTCGCGCTACGGCCACCAGCCGCTCTCAGAACTACGTCAGCTCACCGCGCGCGAGCTACACTTCTACAGCAGCGCGCTCGTTGATCTCATCAACGCCGAACCTCCGCCGTTCGGGTACACGAAGGAGTAACGCGCATGAGTGGCGACACGACCGAGGTCCAGGTCAAGCTATCCGCCGATGCGTCTCCGATGGAGCAGGCGCTCCACAAGATCACAGGCGCGTGGCTCAAGGTTGGCAAGGTCGGCAAGGCCGTCACCCATGACCTTCAGCACGCGATCGGTCACAGCTTCGCGGGGGAGCTGAAGACCGACACGGCGAAGGCGCTTGGCGACGTGGGCTTGAAGTTCGCGGGCGTCGGCCTCGCGGCAGCGGCAGCGGGCTGGGCCGTCTCGAAGTTGGCGCATTCGTTCGGGCACCTCATCCACGAAGCGATCGAGTCTGCCGAAGCCTACGAGAAGTCGCTGGTGCAGCTCACTGGCCTCGTCAAAATGTCCGACCTCGTGGCCGCCGGAGGGCACCACGCAGCCAAGGGCGCAGAGGAGCACGGGGCCGCATTAGACAAGGTTGCGGTCCACGGTGTGAAGGCAGAGCACGCCGTTGCGAAGCACAGCGCGCACGCCAAGGTGGCCGCTGCGGAGACGCACAAGATCGCGATGGAGGCGATCAGCATCCACGAAGCGTTCGCGGTCGGTGAGTCGCTGATCAAGAAGTTCTCTAACACCGCCTTCGAGCTGGGCGTGTCTACGACCGAGATCGAGAAGGGCTACACGCGCATCCGCCCGATGCTCGCGGGCATGAACGTCACGGAGAAACAGGCGGCTGAGTTCGCGGAGGACATGGCGAAGGCTGCTGTCTCGACCGGCTCGAGTACGGAGAAGGCGGCGCGGTTCGGTGTCATGCTCCTGCGCACCGGGAAGGTACGCGGCACCGATCCGTTCGGACTTGCGCTCTCGGCCGAAGCGAGAATCAAGAAGACCGACACGGACGCACAGAAGCTTGAGAAGATCCATGCCGCGTACAAGAAGATCGGTGGGAGTGCGAAGGAGCTGACGCAGACCAGCGCGCACCAAGAGATGCGCTTCCATAAGATGTTTGTGATGATCTTGAAGGGCGTCGGTCTGCCGGTCGTAGAGAAGATCGGATCCGTCTACGCAACGATGGCGCAGTGGCTCCATCACCACGAGAAGTCCATCAAGACGTTCCACCGCTACTGGGCGAATCTCGTCGGGATGGTGGCGAACGTCGCGGATGTCGCGTGGCAGGTGGTCGCCGCGTTGTCCTTCGCGCTGCCGTTGCTGCCGATCATCCTCGGGTACTCGAGCGCCATCGGCTTGAGCATCATGGTCTGGGCCGCGAAGGTCTACTTCATCCTCGCCTTGCTCGACTCCTTTGTGCAGGCGCTGCGCGTGATCAGGCTCCTCATCGCCAGCATGTTTGAGCCGAAGCTCTACTCCAAGCTGTTCGCGGCGCTCGATGGGTTGTCGCTGAAGCTCCTCAAGGCGATTCAGCCCATCGTCGCACTCTTGAAAATGGTGCCTCCGATCAAGGCGCTGGTCGGGCAGAAGTACGACAAGTTCGTCGCCGACTACGCACGCATGGTCGTTGCGCCCGCCGAGGAGCGCGCGAAGCTGAAGGAGGGTGAGCGCGTGACTGATGAATCGGAGCGCCGCGGCGCTCTGGACATCGACGCGATCCTTGCTAAGTCCAGGATTGGCGGCAAGCAGGCCGTGACGATAAAGGTGGATAAGATCGAGATCAAGCAAGACTTCCGCGACCAGGACCCCGACCGTGTGATGATCGAGATGACACAAGGCTTCGAGCGGCTCGCGGAGCGCGCTGTGCAGTCGATGGCCGGTGGGCACGCCACCACGTTCGGCCCCGGGGGTGCATAGATGGCGCGCAGCGACCCGACTGACTTCGTGATCGAAGTGGCCGAAGGGCCGCGCGCAGGCGAGGTCATCGCGCTCACCGGGCGATCGCTGCCGTACCGCTCCGGTCAGGGCGGCTCCATCGAGTTCGGTGGCGAGCAGCGTACCAAGCTCATCTGGTACCCGGGCAACCCGGTTGCAACGCATCTCGTGTTCGGGCAGACGCTCGCGCCCACGACCATCAACGGCATCTGGAAGGAGAGGTATCTCGGCACTGACGAGCCCATCCGCCTCGTCGAACTGTTCGAGGACTTGCGGATGTCTGGTGCGCAGGTTGTGGTGACCTGGGAGACGATCCTACGCACGGGGCTGGTCAAGAAGTTCGTGTGGAAGCCCGGCGATCCTGTGGGTGGCCTGACCGACATCGCGTGGGAGTGTGTCTTCGAGTGGAACGGTGATGGGCGTGTGTTGCCGAAGAAGGTCGGCAGCGCGAGCGGCACAGGGCGCGACCTGATCTCGCGTCTCGCTGGTCTGCTCGGTTCCGCAAGGGGCGCGGCCGATGTGTTCTCCGCAACCTACGACACGCTCCGCAGTGCGCTCAGCGGGCTGTTCAAGAGTGAGGCCGACGACATCAGGGCACTCGGCGACAGCATGGACGGCGCGTACAACTCCCTTGTGGTTGCTGCTTCGCGCGGCGCGTCGGCTGAGCTGATGCCCCTGCGCTTCGCGCAAGACGCGCTCTCGGCGTCAGGGCGCGCGCAGGAGTCCGCAGCGCAGCTCGCAGACCTGTTCGGTAACATGCCCACGGGCGTCGCGGTTGCATCGGATGACGTGCCTACCCAGATGGAGTTCGAGCTGCGTCGCTACGCAGAGATCGAGCGCGACTTCCTAGTGATCGAAGCCGCCTTCGACACGCAGATCCAACTCCAGTCGGTCGTGCGGCCCGATACTTACCGCCGCGTGCGCCCGCCGCGTGGTTCGGACTTGCGCGCGTTGGCGCTGACCTACTTCGGCAGCGCCGACTTGTGGCGGCACATCGCTGCGGCGAACGGGCTCTCGGCGTCGCGCATTCCGAATGACGTGGACGAGATCCTCGTTCCCATCGGCACGCCCGATGCGCTCGACCTCACGGTCGTTGGAGCGGGCTGATGGCGGTTCGGCTTCTGGGCACCGGCCCTGGTGGGCGCCCGGTCGTAGAAGTCTCCGGCGCGCAGTTCGGTGATCAGCCGGTGCGCCTGCCCGAGCAGCTCGTCACTCCGGCCGTTGATGCAAAACCGGACAACCGCTTCTTCATCGCGGAACGCACTATCCTGCTCCTGCGTTTCGACCCCATGACGCGCGACTCCTTCAAGGAAGTGCGGCTCGAGCTTGCGCCGCATACTGCTGGAGGTCACGCAACACCGACTGAC
>Ga0315293_10006669_pt1 | contig 10782 bp, 6 predicted proteins | sample YL17G13_20_MG_FD_203071 | JGI IMG/M metagenome (GOLD analysis project Ga0315293, IMG submission 203071) | Sediment microbial communities from Yellowstone Lake, YNP, Wyoming, USA - YL17G13_20 | ecosystem: Environmental > Aquatic > Freshwater > Lake > Sediment | place: USA: Wyoming | collected... | reverse complement strand
GAACCCTGGGGGCTGGTAAATGTAAGCGTCTGCAACATCAGATTTATCTCATCTTATGATGCCGAAATGGTTTCCCAGGCACTCATGGGAACCCCGGTTAAGATTCTGAAAAAAGAAAATGGATGGCTCCTTATCCAGACGCCTGATATGTACCTCGGATGGGTTGACAGTGATGCAATAGCAGCCAAAAGCGTGCGTGAGCATGATAACTGGAAATCTTCATCGAGATTATTCTATACCGCGAAGACAGGGGATATTTACTCTGACTGGTCAATGGTGAAAGTGATTTCTGATATCGTTGCCGGTTGTATACTTGAGATGGCAGGAAATCAGAGAAGCGGGTATGAAGTAAAACTACCTGACGGCCGTGAGGGATATATTCCCACGGAGAAGGCAATTCTTCTTGATCAGCTAACCGTTGATACCTATCTCAATCCCAAAAATCTGGTATCAAGTGCAGAATCATTCATGGGTATCCCTTACCTGTGGGGCGGCACCTCATTAAAAGGATTTGACTGCAGCGGCTTTGTTAAAACAATCTATTTTCTCAACGGAATAATCCTCGCCAGGGATGCATCTCAGCAGTTCCAGAACGGGATGAGGCTGAGAAGAGGTTCATTTCCCGACTCACTTAAAAAGGGGGACCTGCTGTTCTTTGGTACCTCACGCCGCGGAAGGCCAAGAGCAACGCATGTCGGAATGTATATCGGCGATACGGAATTCATACACTGCTCGGGAATGGTAAAGGTAAACAGCCTCGATTCAACACGGATTAATTTCAGCAGATTCCGCAGGGATTCTTTTCTCGGGGTCAGAAGGGTCATCGGGGCAGGATATGGAGAGGGAATACAACCTGTTCTAAACCACGGATGGTATGAATAAAAGGGATTTTATTAAATACAGCAGTTACCTGATCGGAGGCACTTTTCTGAGCGGACAGGTTACAACCGCAGCTCCATTTTTCGCAGAAAAGAAAGGCAAAAGAAAGAACAGGAGCAGACTGGAACTAAGGTTTACTCCATTTACTCTCCAGCTTAAGCATGCATTCACTCTATCGACGAGCTCAAGGACAACGACTCCGGTGATGCTTACCGAAATTGAATATGATGGTATTACCGGATACGGTGAAGCTTCCATGCCTCCATATCTTGGCGAGAGTCATGAATCCGTTGCGAAGTTCCTTTCATTGTTAAATCTTTCACAGTTCTCTGATCCGTTTCTTCTTGTGGATATCCTGCAGTATGTCGACAGTCTGATGCCGGGCAACTATGCTGCAAAAGCATCTGTAGATATTGCCCTTCATGACCTGATCGGCAAGCTTGTGGGAGAACCTTTTTACAGGTTGTTCGGTCTGAATCCTTCCAGGGCACCACTTACAAGTTTTACCATTGGTCTGGATACACCTGAAATAATAAGACAAAAAATTGCTGAGGCTGAACCATATAAAGTGCTTAAAGTAAAACTCGGCAGGGATAATGACAGAGAAATGGTGGAGGTTATCAGATCACTGACGGATAAACCATTGTGCGTGGATGTCAACCAGGGATGGAAAGACCGTTCATATGCTCTCGATATGGCTGGATGGCTAAAAGAGAAAGGAACAATATTTCTTGAGCAGCCAATGCCAAAGGAGATGAAGGATGATATTGCCTGGCTTACCCGAAAGAGCCCGCTGCCAATTGTGGGTGATGAAGCGATTCAGAATATCGGTGATCTGTTAAGCAACAGGGATGTCTACTCAGGGATAAATGTCAAGCTTATGAAATGCGGCGGGTTAAATGCTGCAATGAAGATGATTAATGTAGCAAGGGCTTTTGGCATGAAAGTGATGATCGGATGCATGACCGAAACTTCATGTGCCGTAACTGCTGCGGCACAGCTCTCACCTCTTGTCGACTGGTGCGATCTCGACGGGAACCTTCTCATAAGCAACGATCCGTTCGAGGGGCTGAAAATTGTTGATGGCAAGGTGACATTGCCGGAAAAGCCGGGCATAGGTATAATAAAAAAATCCTGAAATATGAAAAAGTATCTTACTGTATGTTTGTTAACAGCTTGTCTTATAGGTTCATCCATTGCACAGAATAACAATTCAGAAAAGCTTGACACTATTTTACCAGTCCGCGGATTCTGTATTTCTGCTCCCCAACCGGCAGTTTTACAGGAGTTTGTTAAATTTATAGATGAAGAACTGGCTACACGAAAGATCAACACACTGATCCTCAGGGTAGATTATAATTATCAGTATGAAAGCCATCCCGAGCTGAGGGATTCAATTGCCCTTTCGAATCAGGATGTAAAAAAGCTGGTGGCTGTATGCCGGGAAAACAATATCAGGATAATTCCCCAGGTTAACCTGCTGGGACATCAGTCGTGGGCCGGAAAGGTTGGAAACCTGCTGAGGGTATATCCTGAATTCGATGAAACCCCTCTTGTTAAAATGCCTGAAAAATATATCTGGCCCAATGCCGACGGATTGTATTGCAAAAGTTACTGTCCGCTTCACCCGGAAGTTCATAATGTTGTTTATGCCATTGTTGATGAGATCTGTGATGTATTTGAAGCGGACGCATTTCATGCAGGAATGGATGAGGTGTTTTATTTAGGTGAAAGAGAGTGCCCAAGGTGTTCAGGCAAAGATCCGGCTGAACTTTTCGCCGGGGAAATAAGAACTATACGTGATCATCTTGCTCTTGAAGGGCGAAAATTATGGATCTGGGGTGACAGGCTGATCGACGGAAAGACAACCGGGATGGGTGAATGGGAAGCAAGTTACAACAATACTTTCCGGGCAGTTGATATGATCCCGAAAGATGTCATAATATGCGACTGGCATTATGAGCGTCCGGATCAGACTCCGGTTTATTTTGCGATGAAAGGCCTGAGTGTCGTTACCTGTCCGTGGCGGATGCCTGAAAATGCGGTGCTCCAGGTTCAGGATATGGTGAAATTCAGAGAGCATTCAACTCCGGAGATGAAAGAAAGATTTATGGGAATGGTCCAGACTGTCTGGTCAGGTGCGGGGCAGTTCCTCGACAGCTATTACGGAAGAAGAAAAGAAGAGGGTAAAAACACTCCTGTTAACTGTTTTAAAACATTATATACTGAAATAGGGAAAATGGAATAGATTAATAAGATTATATTAAAGATGAAATCCATTAAAAAGTCACTGAACTGTGCTTCGATAGGTTCTCGTCATTGATGACGAAACGACTATTACAAAGTCAGCTTTACCGAGGGATTCATCTTTCAATTTATCAGTATCGTCCTGGAGAATTGTTGTAATAGTCACAATTTTTAAGCCCGGACTATATTTATTAAGATACCAGATTATTCCCATATACCTGTCGGAATGGTAGCTTCCATTATAGTGAATTACCGTTTGTGAAGGCTGCAGGTACTTACTAACCGAGTAAGCCATTGTGGCATCCTTTATTGCCTGAGCCATAGGAAGATTTTGGTTAATATTTTTGGCCATTGGTCCGGCTATTTCGCCACCCATCAATAACATTTCCTTATAGCATGGCAGCTCCGGATCATATTCTACAGGAAGTGGAGCTATATAATTCAGCGCCTCATGTGATAATCCTGATAATGCTTCGAATCCTCCGGAAGCCACGGCTGAGGCATATCTTCTTGGAATATTCGATGCGACGAACTGCAACCCCTTTTCCTTTGCAAAGCTTACAAGAGGCTTATAATCGGTTTTATAGTTTGTCCATAACTTTGCTTCACTTTCAAACGATGTTTCCTTTATTCTTCCTGCTAAATATTCATCAATAAGAAGCTGGTTGTCGGTTTCGAACATTTCGGCGGCAAGAATTAGATCCTTTCCCTTTTCTGAATACAGGTCCCTGGTAATCTCATACTCTAGCCAGTGGGCAATAGGATTATCGTGGAGTTCTCCAAAGAATACTACATCAGCTTTCAATGAAGCCTTCAGGATATCTCCATAATCAGCTTTTTTCCCTTCACCGGTAAAAACTCTGTACGCTGGTTTTTCCTGTGCCGGCATGTTCAGGGTAAGAAAAATAAAAATAAAAAAAAGTGCAGGTTTCATATACGGTAAAAGATTTATGACGAAGGTTTCTCAGCACAAATGAAGCAAAATATCTTCAAATGGGAATATTATTTATAATGAATTTAAGGAAACAGGCGATGTAAGTCTTCCTGATACATCGCCTATAATACATAATACATAATACATTATTTCAACCCGAACCTGTAGCTGAATTTAATGAGAAATATATTATTCGGTTTGTTTTTTTCATTATTAAAAAGATCACCCATATCATCGAAATAATCCATATTACCTGAGGGATTATATCCGCTTCTGGTTTGGTTCCAGACCAGGTAAACTGTTGAACCGGGGGAATATTCCCATCTGAAAACCATGTTGGAGAGAAATTCCTGGACATTGAAATCCCGTTTTCCAATTTCATAATCTACGATCCCGTCGAGGTTTTCATCTATTTCAAAATAGTCGGTAAGCTCCGTTATCTGGTTTCCTGAATAAGCATGAAAGCGCCCCTCATAAGTGTCATTCATCGGATCGAGGATATATTTATGATCATAGTATGTACCTGTTGCTATAAATGGCTGGCCCCAGTATTGCAGTGTAAGATCGGGAGTAAGGTTGAAACTGACCCTTAGGGAGGCGTTAATGGTTTTTCTGTCGATGCTTGCAAATACGTACCTGTCTCTACTGTTATATGAGGTTTGCATAACATACTGAAGCTCACTGAAGGATTTAGAGTATCCCGGACTAATTGAGAATCTCAGGAAGTTAAAGGGCTTATATGTGGCTCCGATTTCTGTATAAGTGCTTGTAGAATAGCCCTGGAATCCCTTATTAATATTTGTGAAGAAATTAAATTCAAGCTTATTCCGGGAGTCGGTCGAAAAACCTATGCGGCCACTAATGGTTCCGGGAGTTTTCATCATTGGTCCGCCGCGCAGCATGCCAGCAGAGACGGAGCTGGCGCTTATGTTTCCTCCGGTCCAGATACTCCAGTAATTTTTAAGGTTCATATTCGCATTTGCCTGTATTCCTTTTTCCACATTATCACCTCCAAAATTCCAGAATGAATATAAGCTACCGTTAATATTGTAGCTTCTGTAAATCCCTTTAGGTTCCCACTTTTTATAACCTGCCCAAAGTAAAGCCATAATCTGGTCAGCAGTCTGCATGTAACCAAGGTCATTAATCTCAAATCCCGGCGTTTTCCAGGAGATGGATCCCAGCAAATTTAGATGGCCATCAAGTTTCATTAATTGCATTCTTCCTCCTGAACCCAGCAGTGATGTGCGATTGGGATCCAATTCAGTATAGTCATTGTCAGGACGCTGGAAATATCTTGCTGATGATTTTTGAGTATACTCCAGGGCCTGTTTTGATCCGTTTACCTGACTTAATGCGGTATTAAGGTTGAACTGCCATTTTTTCTCCTTAAAATACTGAGTAAAATCAATCCCGCCTGAATAGGCCGATTTATGCATATACTGGCCGAGATTCTCATCCAGATTCCTGTTCGTGCTTGTTAGAATTCCCCCAAAAATTGTTTTACCTTCGTTATAGTCTTTCTGAACCCTTCCGACAAAGAAATTGGTAAGAGGCTCCACTGTTTCAAAAGTCCTTTCACCGTTATTGTCAATTTCTGCTTTTTCCTCGGCAGTAAGCGCTTCAACAAAACCAACTGAAAGTCCGTTCTGAGTCTTGCCGGTCAGTTTGGCTGCTCCAAGAATTGAGGAGGCTACAGGAATATCTGCATGCATTCCGGTACCAAGATCCGGACTACCCTGAGGCCTTCGGCCTATACGTCTTGAGTAGAACAGGTTATCATCATTATCCTCTCCGTCACCGATACCAAATGAGAAACTGGTTATATTTTTCCCTTCAACGAAAAAGGGCCTTTTCTCACTGAAGAAAGTCTCATAAGCCGTGAGATTCACCTCAGATGGATCTGCCTCAACCTGGCCGAAGTCGGGATTTATAGTAAGGTCCATTGTCAGGTTGTTTGTAACACCTATTTTGGCATCAACGCCTCCGTTCATCCGGAATTTTCTTCCTTTTTCAGTAAAGGGATTTTCAGGATCGGCTTTAAATGTTTCCATTTTTCCGACAGCATACGGAGTTACATCAAGAATCTTTCGTGGTTTAATCTGTTCAAACCCCGATAACTCTCCAAAAAGGTGAACCAATCCCGGTGCGTCTGCCGGAATATGCTGCCAGAGACTCTGTTCATGTTTTCTGTATAGCATTCTGATCACTTCCAGGCCCCATGTATCACCAGAATTTTTTTCAAACCTCACCTGGCTAAAAGGGATCTTCATTTCGGCAACCCAGCTATTGTCATTTATTGAAGTCTTTACCCACCAGTTAGGATCCCATGAAGAATCTTCATTCATTCCATCATTTGTAAACATTTGATCATATTTGACTCCGCCTGAGCTGACGCCGAAGAAAAATGCGGTACGCAGATCATGAAAACTGTCAAGGAAAATCCCTAAAAGATCACCGTCAACATTATCACGCCTGGTTAACCTTCTTACTATGCTGTCGGGACTGGTATCGTAAGCTTTAAAAGCAACGAAGAGGTTATCTTCATCAAACAGGATCTTAAACTCTGTCCTCTGGGATGCCTCTCTGCCGTTATATGGATTATATTGGGTAAAGTCATCAATCCAGGTTCCCTGGTTCCATGCTTCATCGTCAAGAATACCATCTATATCCGGGGCAACAGTCAGTCTCTCGGCTTTATATTGTTTTTTTTCGGGAGTCTGTGCGGTTGTAACAGAGATTATCAGAATCAGCAGAAATAAGAGGATCAGGGTTCTTTTCATTTGTCAATGCATTTTCATGAACGGGTTAAATAGAATCGCTTAATTCAGTCCAAACCTGTAGCTGAATTTGATAAGAAATATGTTGTCAGGAAAGTTCTCATCGTGATTGAACAGGTTTCCCAGATCGTTGAAATAATCCATATTGCCTGTACCATTAAAGCCGCTTCTGGTCTGGCTCCATACAAAGTAAACCGAGGATCCGGGAGAGTACTCCCATCGCACAACCAGATTGGACAGAAATTCCTGGACATTAAAGTCGCTTTTCCCGAAATTGTAATCTGCAGTCCCGTCCATATTTTCATCTAGATCATAATAACCGTTTTGAGGAATAAGCTGTTCTTCCGAATAGGTATGAAAACGGTCACGGTATTTATCAGCTATCGGATCCAGAATATATTTGTGATCATAATATCTTCCTGAAGCCACAAACGGCTGACCCCAGTACTGGAGTGTCAGATCGGGGCTGACATTGACATTTATCCTCAGGGATGCGTTTATTGTTGTTCTGTCGATGCTTGCAAATATATATCTGTCATTTTCATTTAAGGATCTTCTTGTAACATACTGAAGCTCACTGAAGGATCTGGAATATCCCGGACTGAAAGTGAGTTTTAAATAGTTTGTCGGCTTATAAGAGATATCTAAGCCTGTATATGTGTTCTTATAATAGTCTTCAAAACCATTGTTGAAATTAGTATAGAATTCCAGTCCCAGTTTTTTCCTGCTGTCGGTTGAAAAACCAACCCGGGCATTATATCTTCCGGGAGTTTTCATAGTTGGTCCTCCGCGAAGGATGCTTGGATCCATTGAGCTGGTTCCAATGTTCCCGCCTGTCCAGACACTCCAGTAGTTTTTCAGGGTCACGTTTACATTTCCCTCAAACCCGGTCTGGATATTAACACCGCCAAAATTATAGATTGAAAAAATGTCTCCATTTATATTGAATCTCCTGTATATCCCCTTGGGTTCCCATTGATTGTAACCTGCCCAGATGATAGGCATAATCCTGTCAGCCTCTTGAAGATAGCCAAGGTCATTAATCTCAAACCCGGGTGTTTTCCATAAAACGACCCCCATAAGGTTTAAATGCCCGTTATTCTTGGCTATCTGCACCTTGCCTCCTGCTCCGGAAAGTGAAGTCCGGTTTGGATCAAGCATGGCATAATCTTTATCGGGACGCTGGAAATACCGTGCTGAAGATCTCTGTGTTATCTCCAATGCCTCTTTGGTTCCGTTAACCTGGCTTAATGCAGTATTTATGCTGAACATCCATTTTTTATCCTTAAAGTACTGGGCAAAATCAATTCCCCCCGAGTAGGCTGATTTATGCATGTAATCGTCGAGATTTGTATCCAGGTTCCTGTTGGTGCCTGTAAAAATGCCTCCGATTATTGTTTTCCCTTCGTTAAAATCCTTCTGGACCCTGCCCACAACATAGTTTGTAAGCGGTTCAACAGTCTCAAAGGTTCTTTCGCCCTCATTATCAATTTCAGCCTTTTCTTCACTGGTCACAGCTTCGACGAAGCCAACTGATAAGCCATTCTGGGTTTTGCCCGTAAGCTTGGCTGCCCCGATAATGGTTGTAAAATTTGGCACATCAGCATACATGCCCTCTTCCACGTTTGGATAACCCTGCGGGCGCCGGCCAATTCGCCTGGTATAAAATAAATTATCATTACCGACATCACCATCCCCGATTCCAATATTGAAATTGGTAATGTTATTTCCTTCGATGAAAAATGGTCTCTTTTCACTAAAAAAAGTCTCATAGGCGGAGAGATTTACCTGAGAGGGGTCGGCTTCCACCTGGCCAAAATCAGGATTAATGGTAAGGTCCATTGTCATATTGTTTGTCACCCCGATTTTAGCATCAATTCCGCCATTGAGCCCGTACTTCTTTCCCTTTTCCATAAATGGATTTCCGGGCACGGCCTTAAATGTTTCGGCCTTACCGACACCATAGGGAGTTATATCAAAAATCTTACGCGGCTTTATCTGTTCAAGACCGGCCAACTCACCAAACATATGCACAATACCAGGCGCATCTTTCGGGATATGCTGCCAGAAGGTTGTCTCGTTCTTTCTGTATAAAACCCTTGCAACTTCAAGGCCCCATATATCTCCTGAGTTCTTTTCAAATCTTACCTGGCTGAAGGGGATCTTCATTTCGGCAATCCAACCCTCATCATTAATTGAAGTCTTCACCCACCAGTTGGGATCCCATGATGAATCCTGGTTCTGCCCGTCGTTGGAAAACATCTGGTCATATTTGACGCCGCTGGAGGTTATCCCGAACAGGAAGCCCGTACGCAGGTCATGAAAACTGTCGAAAACAATAGCTACCAGGTCGCCGTCAGGATTGTCACGCCTTGTCAGACGGTTGACAATACTGTCGGGACTGGTGTCATAAGCTTTAAATGCAGCATAAAGGTTGTCATCGTCAAAGAGGATCTTAAATTCTGTTCTTTGCGATACTTTACTCCCGTTAAAAGGTTCATACTGGGTAAAATCATCTGTCCAGGTTCCTTCTTTCCAGGCGTCATCATCTAGAATGCCATCGATTGCAGGTGCAGTCGTAAGCCTTGCTGCCTTGTACTGTTTCTTTGCAGGCGTCTGTCCAGTTACGCCCGGCAGTATCAGCACCAAGGTAATCAGGGTGATTAAAATTCTTTTCATTTGTTAATGAACTTTTCATGGTTTGAATTAAAGACGGATAAGAATTGATTCTGATGCAAAAAGATGTTATTAAGAATTATTTTAGATTAGTTCCATTGTAGCCTGCAGTGGATAAAGTAAATACACTTCAGAATATTTATACCTTATTTTTATGACAGGAAGTGTAAAATATATATCTTAGGCTAAAATCTTAAAGCTATGGTTTCACGCAGGTCGTTTATAATAAAAAGTGCCGCTGTCACAGCTGCAGCAATAATAGCTCCTTCGGTTTGGGGCCGAAATATTTCTGGTGCAGGAAATTCACCACTGAACGGAAAGAAAGTTCTTTTCGTCTGGGGAGGATGGATGGGACACGAACCTGATAAATGCCGTGATATCTTTGTTCCGTGGATTAAGGCAGAAGGAGCAGAGGTGACGGTGTCGGATACTCTGGAGGCTTATACAAAGTATAATTTAAAGAATGATTTCGACCTGATAATCCAGGCGTGGACCATGGGAACAATTACAGCCAGCCAGGAGAAAGCTTTGCTTGAAGCCGTCAGGGGCGGTACCGGTATTGCAGGCTGGCACGGAGGATTGGGAGATTCTTTCAGGAATAATACTGAATACCAGTTCATGGTAGGAGGACAATGGGTCGCTCATCCGGGTGGTGTTATCGATTACAGGGTAAATATTGTTGATCACAAGGATCCGGTAACCAAAGGGCTTGATGATTTTGACATGCATTCTGAGCAATACTATGTTCAGGTGGATCCAAATGTAAAAGTTCTTGCTACAACGACTTTCAATGATAAAAGTGCTGACTGGATCGGGGGGAATGTCATACCTGTGGCATGGAAGAAATCCTATGGAAAGGGAAGGGTTTTTTATTCCTCCCTCGGTCATGTTGCTTCGGATTTCAATGTTCCGCAGGTTCTTGAGATCCAGAAACGAGGAATTCTCTGGGCCTGCATGAGCAAATATGAACCTGTCGAGGAATGGAAACAACCGGTATATGGAACCGGGAAGAAAAAATGACTCTGCATAAGGATTGTCTGCCCCTAAATCCCCTTTTTATGAAAATAATAAATACCCCCTTTAGGGGGAAGGGGGCTAATAATTCAATCATAGAGCTTTATAAACTCGTATGAGTTTCCGGTATATTCAAGAAATTTGAGAAAATCGGATTTTGAAACAACAATCGATGCGGTATTGACGTTGGGATGAAATGCCAGGCGATCAAAATCGTTCAGCTTTTCATCGATGAACAGGTGGACATGTTTT
>Ga0315293_10006666_pt1 | contig 10785 bp, 6 predicted proteins | sample YL17G13_20_MG_FD_203071 | JGI IMG/M metagenome (GOLD analysis project Ga0315293, IMG submission 203071) | Sediment microbial communities from Yellowstone Lake, YNP, Wyoming, USA - YL17G13_20 | ecosystem: Environmental > Aquatic > Freshwater > Lake > Sediment | place: USA: Wyoming | collected... | reverse complement strand
GGCACTTATAAATATAAATAATGCAACTACAGATGTAGATATTGCAGCTATTACTGAATCTATAGATATAGATGCAGGAGACAAAGATGTAGAATTCATTGCAAATTGTAGCGGAGGTAGACTAGAAAAACTAGTACCAGAAGCAGAAACTACAATTACATTTGAAGGATACCCTGTAGGAATTGGAGATATAGATGCAACTACATCAGATGGTTTAGATGCATTTTTCCATGGGGGAACAGATACAGCAGCACCATTTACTGTAACTTCAAGTTCTACAAGAGGAACATTTACAGTAACTATAATGTGGACTGATTCAACAGTAACATCAGCAACAACTTCAATTGCATCAGGAAAATATGCATTGAGATACAACTTTGCAAATTGTAGAATGGTTAGTTGTAAACCTACATTTAGTACAACAGATGGACTAAAAGCTACTTGGAAGTTTAAATGCGCACCATTTACTAAAACAGGAACAGGAAATATAACTGTAGAATCTGCAGATGGAAACGCAAGTATGCCTTCAATATAAGGTCCTATTGAAAAGATTGAAAAGATGGATGATTTAGAGAATCAAGAACAAATGGATCAGTTAAGAAAAAGACTGAAAGAAACCACTCTTGGAATAAATAGAGTACCAAAACAGACTAAGAGTGATTTTACTCAGTTGGCAGACTGTGAGTTCGAATCAGATTATGGAATGTGCCTTAAGTTTTTAATAGATAAACTTAAGGAAAATTCTATAATTGAACTTATATCTGCAAAAGTTATTGAAATAGATCAAAGAATCTCTGAATTAGAAACAAAAGAAAAGGTTCCACAAACTAAAAAAATAAGATTAGCAAGTGGAAGAATAATTGAAAAGAAAGAATAGGGGGAAAAAATGTCAAGATTAGAAAGGTTTTTAGGAAAACCAGAGGTAGTAGAAATAGATGGAGAGAAGTTTGAAATTAATTCATTATGTGGGGAAGATTTTGATTTAGTTGTAAAAATGAGTGATAAAACAAAGGCAGCAGAAGCAATGAAAGAAATGACTAAAAAAACTTTAAAAAAAGCAGTACCTGATATGACTGATGAAGAATTTGATAAACTTCCAATGAGTTTCCTTAATAAAGTACTGGAAGCACTCATGAGAGTAAATTCCTTAGACTCTGAAAAACCATGAAATTAAATAAGGATTTTGTAATTTCACAGATTACAAAAAAGCCTTTGATTCCTAAAATAGAAGTAGATGAAGGGGTTGTTATTACCAATCTCATTCATATGATGCAGGAAAATCATTTGAGTCAGGAAGAGTTCAATAAACTTCCTATAGCAAATGTATTAGAAAGGTTAAAAGTAATGGAAGAAGATTCAAAAGAAATTAAAAAAAGGATGGAAAAAAATAAAAAATGACATATACTGTTGCTGAATTGGGTATTTTGATGAAAATGCAGGATCAAGTTAGTGGACCTGCTAAAAAAATAAAACAAAGTATGGAAAAATTAGTTGAACCACAAAAAACATTAAAAAAATGGGCTAACGAAGTAGGTGTAAGTTCTGAAAGATTAAATTTAATTATAGGTAAACAAGGATATTCTATGGATAAATCAGGTAATTTATCTAATAAATTTACTGGAAAAATAAAAAATGTTGGTAGTGTAATGAAAGGGGCTTATACTACTACACAAAATACAGCAAAGGGTTTTGCTAATTTATTTGGTACTATGAAGGGTTCTCTAAGTATTTTATTACCAACTATGTTTGGATTCCAAAACATATCTAAAGCTATGAAAAGTGCTGTTGATCCTGCTTTAGAATTAGTTGGAGCTAATCAATTATATCAACAAATGTTAGCTATAAAATATCTTCCTACTGCACTTAAACAATTAGATGCTGTTGCTGAGTTAGGAGATGAATGGATGAATGAAAGTGATTCTCAAAGAGAATCAGAAGGAGATATGATTTTAGCAATAGATAAAATGTCTGAATTTGCGACATATACTGCTCAAAATACAATGTTATTAGGAGCTTTAGGAGATGCTTTTCCAACTATAGAATTAACTATATTTGGAACAGGTATTGAACTAACGGGTAGAACAATTGGTAGTTTTTTAGGTTTAACTGGGAGTTTAGCAACAGGTTTATCAGTATTGGCTGATAAGGGTTCAAGTACAGCAATTACTTTTGGAGGATTCGAACAGGCCGTTGGAATAAAGGCTACAGATGCAATTGCATCATTAGGTCTAAATGCAGAAGATACTAAGACTAAATTAGAAGATTCAACAGTAGCAGGATCTACATTTAATGATATGATAGATATTATGAATCCAGATTTAGTTACTTCATCAACAGCTTTTTGGAAATTAACTGAAAAGGTAGGAACATATTTTACTAAATTAATGGGTATTCCTGAAAGAAAAAAATTAGAAATAGAAACTAATATAGAAAATGTAATACTTAGCACTGGTATTCTAAAACAATCAATTGATAATTTTAAAGATAAAACAATAACCCTTACAATTCAATCTGTAATTTTGGGTGCCTTTTTACAAATATTGAATATGGTTAAAAGTCTTGGAAAAATAGCCCTTGATTACCTTTTATCAGGAACTCGTCAATATGGGGGATATATTCCTAGTACAGGTTTATATGAAATGCATGCAGGAGAAAGAGTAGTCACTGCTGGTGGTGGAGGAGTTAATTTCAATCCAACTGTTAATATTAATGCTAGTATTTCATCAGATATGGATATTAGAGGAATAGCTAATAAACTTAATAATATGTGGGCTTCTGATTTAAGAAGTTCAATGGGAAGGTGAGAAAATGACAAGCGATATAACTTTTACAAAAACAATTACTAATGATCCTGGACATTTTGCTATAGGTGCAGGAACATATATAATAACTCTTTTCACTACAAAAGTAGATGAAAACTATGAAAAGGCACCTATTTTATATGATATACCAGTTCCAAAGGCAAGATGGGGAGTTACTCATCCACAAAAATATGCAATTGATCTTCTTCAATTAAATCATGTTTTTGCTATAACGGGACACATTCATAGTACTTCTGGAAGTAAAAATTCAACTCCAACTAGTACTAGTCTTAATGCAAAAAAATATTTAATAGCCTTATTTGAACATGGTGGACAATTTGTTATGGCATATGATGGAACCAGTTATAATGTACAACTTAGAAAAATGATGATAACAGAAGGACAACATGATCAATCTACAGCAGCAGAATATACTGTTACAATAGATGCAGTAGAGGCAATAGATAAATAATGGCTTTCAAAATTTATTGGCAAAGCTTTTTGAAATGGATGATTGGAATAGGTGGAGCAGGAGTGGCTGGAGTCTTTCTTTTTTCATATCTTGCTTCTATTGGTGCTATTGAAATAACAGGATTTTCTGGAAGTGATATTTGTGCTGGTACTCTTGATGATCCTTGTATTGCTTATATTAATTTTACAGCAAAGACAGATATATTTATTTATCCAATTCAATATGATCCTTTTGGAAGAGATTTTATAGTTAATTTTGATCCTGCTGTAAAGGACTGGAAAATATACAGAAGTTGGGGAACTGGATGGAGAGAAATTCCTCTTGATAAAATTTGTACAGGTACTTGGTGTGGTTTGAGTAATAAAGATGATGTTCGTAAATTTAGTATTGCTTTTAGAGAAGGAAATAATTATTCAATTAAAATAGTTGCTCATAAGAAGAGTCCATTTGATACAATTAAATGGAGTGTAGATTATAAAAATAAAGAATATCTTGACCCAGAATGGACTGCTACAGTTACCAGAGAAGGAAAAAGTATTACTTATGAAAATGAATTGTTTAAAGCAAAACTTGGATTAGAAAACTTTATGTGTTCAAAAGATAACCTCTCTCAAATATGTTATTGGCATAGATATACTACAAATAAAGATAAGATTCTTTTAAAAATTCCAGATACAAAAATTAATATTACAAATAGTTTAAATAAAGTGAAAGTCTGGGATATGCAGAATTGGGTAGATGAACCTTATTCTTATTTTGATGTAACTTATGGAACTAAAAACTGTGTTTTAACTAATATAAGTATGGGATATAGAGAGTTTAATAGTACTGTTTGTGAAACAGATTATAAAGTTATAGTAAGTAATGAAACAAGAATAAATACAAATAGAATAATTAAAACCTCATTTGAATTAAATCCTGGAGAAACAAAGAGAGATGGTGGTAGTTTTAGAGTTCCTTTTGAGACTTATGATACTTTTGATATTACTTCTAAGGTAGGTATTAATAATTATTTGATTCCTTATCCATTTGTTAGTCCAATGTATGTAACTCTTAATTCTTCTAATAGTTCTTCTACTACTTTTGCACATGATGGAGCTAATCTAACTTGTTTTAGTAATGCAAGTTCTACTGGAAATACTTCTATTTTTAATTGGTATTATAATAAATCAATTGATGGTCACACAGATTGGTATCCTTTTGTTTTAATGAATATACCAATGGAATATAATGGAACAACTTCGATTGTTAAAGATTATTCTATTTTTGGTAGTAATATGAATACGGTAGGTTCACCAACTTATTATTTTTATAATACAGGTGCTTGTAAAGTTGGTGGATGTTATCATTTCAATGATGATAATTCTTATCTAAATGTAACTAATGTTGTTCAAGGAATAAACGGAACAAATCAAACTACATTATGTTCTTGGATTAATTTTGATAGTGGTTCAGAAACAGATAATAATTATCACTATATTTTCGGAATAGGTAATTGGTTTGATGGAAGTAGTACAAGAACTAATATTGATTTTTATAAAGATGGAAATACACGTAAATATGCAGTACAGGGCGGATTTACTAATTTTGGATATACTGTTCCTTCTGGTTGGCATCATGCTTGTGTTGGTTTTGATGGTTCTAACTATTTTCTTTGGATAAATGGTGCTTTAGTTGGTATTACTAATGCATCATCAATTTACCCAATAAATCTTAAAACAACAGGACCAAATGCTTGTACAATTGTAGGTGCTAGTACAAGAGCATGTAATATGGGTTTAGAAAATGAATTTGATGGATATTTAGATGAGTTTCATTATTTTGGAACTTTATTAGATAATCAAACTATAAATGCAATGTATAATGAAGAAAATTCTGGAAAACCATTTAGAACAATAGCAAGTCCAGATACAACTTTAGGAGAACAATGGACTTGTCAAGTTACTCCAAATGATAATGCAACAGATGGAACTGCGGTTAATTCTACTGGTGTTTTAATAATAGCAGGAGATCCAGTAGTAGCAGATACCCCAACATTTAGTGATTTAAGTAGAAATGAAACTCTTCATAATCATTTAGTAAACTTTTCAGGTTTAGCTACTACAACAGGAACTTTAGAAGGTTATATTTTTGAAACTAATAACTCTGGTTCATGGGCAAATAGTACCTATATTTCAGCAAGTGGTACCTCTCAATTAATGTCAAATATTACTACAATTAGAGATTTAAATTATACTACTATAGGTTGGAAGTTCTACGCAAATACTAGTGCTGGATATTTAGGCGGAAGTGTACCTCAAACCTTTTTAACAAATGATACTTATATGACCTTTACTGGAGTTACTACTAATGAAACTAAATATGGTTATGCTATTAATATATCTACTTTATTAACTGATCCAGAAACACTTTCTGCATATACATTCAGTACTAACAATACAGGTGCTTGGATTAATACTTCTTTAGTTTCTCTTACAGGAACTTCAAGTTTAGTAACTAATATAACTTTACTTAATTCTACTCATGCTGCTTTAGTAGGATGGAAAGTATTCGCTAATGAAACCTCTGGATTACTTTATAAACAAACTGAACAAACTTTAAAAATTACAGATGATGTTGATCCTACTCTTGCTACTTATGATTCTAACGAAACTAATTATGGAATGGCTAATAACTTTTCAGTATATGCAGAAGATGTAATTCAATTAGAAGGTTATATTTTTAGTACAAACAACTCAGGTACATGGACTAATGATTCTTATGCTCAATTTGGTTCTTATTATAGAACTAATTTAATAGATGTAGTTAAATTACTTAATTCTACTCACATAGGTACATATGGATGGAAAGTCTGGTTAAATGATTCTTCAAATAATATAATTGTAGGCACAGAACAAACTATTTTAACTATAGATGTCATAGATCCTACTTTTTCAAATCAAGCACAGAATGATACTTTTAGAGGAATGACTGCAAATTTCTCTGCTTTAACTCTTGATCCATTTATTTTAACAGGATATACTTTTAGTACTAATAATAGTGGTACTTGGATAAATGATAGTTGGCATAGTATAACTGGAACTAGTTCTCTTATTAATAATGTTACTATTATAAATTCTTCACTTCATTTAGTAATAGGTTGGAAGTTTTATGCAAACGATACTTATAATAATTTAGGATTTACTTCACAGACTTTCTTAGTAGATTCATATAGACCTCAATTTATAGGTTTTACTACTAATGAAACAGAATATGGAAAGCCTAATCTATTCTCTCAATTAATAAGTGATCTATTGGAGTTACAATGGTAAAAAAACTTTTATTGCTTTTATTTGTATTATTATTAATACCTATAGGATTTGCTCATCAAACTTGTACTTTTTATGCTCATGATTCTTTTGAAGCACATACTACTTGTAATGGTAATGATGATGCAAATATTCTTGCAATTGCTCATACAGATTCACATAGAATTGAAGATTATACTTCAAGTCATTGTCATACTAGTGCAGTTAGATTTTATGCAAGTGATTGTTCTGTTTGGGGATCTTATGGAGATTATTCTATGGATAATGGATGGTTAAAATCTGTTGTTGTAACTTTTCATTGGGATACTATTTATGATAGATATGCTGATGGAGATGCAGGTGCTAATATATTTAGTTTAAGTTCTGGAGACCAAGCAGTTACTCTTTATGGATGTACTGATTCTAGTGTAACTCCTAGTACCAGTGGAATTTGTGAGAATAATTTAGGAGAAATAGATAATGATTGGGGAGGAAGAGATAGATATTATAATTGTGTTGGCCCAGGTAGTTGTGCTTTAACTTATGGATTTGATGGAGATATATCTGCAGCTGGTTGGAATACTCCTACACCTACTACTCAATTTTCTTATGGTTTATCTGGTTTTAGTGGAGGAGACTATGGAGATTATATTCTTTTTCATCCAGCTACAACTTCAATGTATATGACATTAAATAAACCTCCTGCTTGGGATGCTATAACTAATATGTCTTGTAGTATTAGCTCAGATTGTAGTGGCTCTCAAGAAGATTTATTCCCTCATCATAGTGATAATAATGATGGTACCGATAGTGATGCAAATAATGTTTTTAGTAAAACTTTTGTTTCTGCTACAGGAAGTTTAGATGTTACAAAATGTAATGCAGCTTGTACTATTACTTCAGATGAATATCTTACTTGTGGAACTTTTACAGATTCTGGAACTTGTACTTTTTCAATAACAGCGTCTGATGGATATGATACTAAAACTGCACCAATTAAAGTAACTCTTTCAGATCCAGCACCTACTATTACAAGTATAAATAGGAACGAAACTCTTCATGGACATTTAGTAAATTTCTCTGCATTGGCTGCAGATAATAGTGCCTTAGATGGATATACATTTAGTACAAATAATACAGGTTCTTGGATAAATACCTCATGGGCAAGTCTTTCAGGAACTTCAAAGCTAATTTCAAATATTACTAATTTAAATTCTATAAATAATACCTTAATTGGATATAATTGGTATGTTAATGATACTGGTAATCAATTAACTAGAAGTGCGATTTATACTTTTGTTACAAATGATACATATATGACATTTACAAATCAAGCAAGAAACGAAACTAGACATGGTCCTCCTGTAAACTTTTCAATATTAGCAAATGATGCAGATGGAATAAGTGGATTTAAATTTCAAACAAATAATTCTGGTTCATTTGCAAATACTAGTTGGTCAGCTTTAAGTGGGACAAGTTCTCTTATTGTAAATCAAACCCTTATAACAAATACAAATGCAACTACAATAGGATGGTCTGTATTTGTTAATGATTCTGGAAATTTGTTATATAAGAGTTCTGAACAAAAGTTTATGACAAATGATTCTTATATGACTATTAGAACTATGAATCATAATAGTTCTATATTTAGTAGTCCTTGTAATTTTTCTGTATGGGTTCAAGATAATGAAACTTTATCTGGATTTATATTTTCTACAAATAATACAAATAGTTGGGTAAATGATAGTTGGAAAGCAATGTCAGGAACTTCTACTTTAATTAATGTAAGTAAAATTTTAAATTCAGTTGGAGGAATACCAATAGGTTGGAAAGTTTATGTTAATGAAACTTATGGATTAAACTATCTTGGAGAAGATCAATTTTTAATAACAGATTCTTCTAGTCCTACTCTTTCAAATTATGATTTAAATACTACTAAAACTGCTGCAGTTGGAAACTTTTCAGTTTTATTAGCAGATAATTATCAATTGTATAGTTATATCTTTACTACAAATAACACTGGTACTTGGGTTAATGATACTCAAGTGCTTATTTCTGGAACTTCACAACTTATTTCTGTAACAAAGACAATTAACGATACAGTTAGATTAATAGGTTGGAATATCTTTGCAAACGATACTACAAATAATTTAGCAAAAGGAACAGAACAAACTTTTACTTCAGGACTTCTTGGTATCTCTGGAATTATATTTTCTACTAATAATACAGGAAGTTGGACCAACGATTCTTGGATTAATATAAATCAAGGAGGTTCTCCTGTTTGGGGTAATACATCTAAACTTCTTAACTCTACACATCTTTCTTTAATAGGTTGGAAAGTATGGTCAAATGATTCTGATAATCTTTGGAATAGTTCTTCGATACATACTTTAATGAATATAGATACTCAAATTGCAGTCTTTAGTAATTATGCAAATAATGATTCTGAAGTAGATCATCTTTGTAATTTCTCTGAATTACTTACAGATCCTTTCTTAGAAGGATATATTTTCAGTACAAACAATTCAGGAAGTTGGGTCAATGATACTTATATTAAACATAGTGGAACTACTTTAGCTCAAAATGTTTCTTATCTTCCTGGTTCAATTATTACAATGGGTTGGAAGTTCTATGCAAATGATACTAGTGGAAATATTGCAAATGGAACTGAACATAAGTTTAGAGTATATACTTATCCTAGATTGTCTGATTATTCTTCAAATGAAACTACAATTAATCAACCTGTAAATGTATCTGCTCTTGGAATGGATGCAAGTGGACTTGAAGGTTATATTCTTTCTACTAATAATACAGGAGTCTGGATTAATAGTACTTATTTTGATTTAATTGGATTTGATACTGTTTTATTAAATCAATCTTTTATTTTAAATGATACAGTTACTACAATAGGATGGAAATTCTTCCTTAATGATAGTTCAAATGTATTAGTTCAAGGAGATGAAACTGGAGCAATTGAAATGAAAATTAATCTTGTAGAAGATAGTCCTCCTACTTTTTCTAATCAAAATAGGAACGAAACCTTACATGGACATCCGGTTAATCTTTCAATACTTATTACTGATAATTATGCGTTAGAGGGTTATTTCTATTCAACAAACTTCTCAGGAAGTTGGACTAATGAAAGTTATCATAGTCTTTCTGGACTATCTGCTTTATTATCAAATTCTACTTTAATTAAAAATGTAAATAATACTGCTTTGGGTTGGAAAGTCTTTGCTAATGATACTTATAATAATATAGCAGTAAGTTCCGAACAAAAGTTTATTACTAACGATACTTATATGGCTTTTACTGATGCAAGTAGTAATCAAACTGAAGTTGGAAATCCTGTAAATATGTCTATGTTAATAAATGATTCTGATACTTTATATGGTTATACTTTTAGTACTAATAACTCAGGAGTTTGGATAAATACCTCTTTTGCTTCTCTAACAGGAACTACTTATTTAGTTTATAATGGTACTTTATTAAATTCAACACATGCTGGACAAAAAGGTTGGATAGTTTTTGCAAATGATACCTCTGGATTATTATATAAAAGTTCAGAACAAAATATAAATATTTTAAGTACTACAAAACCAAAATGGTATGATAATAGTTCAAATAATGTTTTTACAGGAGTTTCTACTATATTTAGTGTAAGATGGACAAGTACTGTTCATACTTTAGCTAATTATATTTTCTCTACTAATAATACTGGAACTTGGACTAATGATACTATGGGAACAACTTCTGGAACTAATACCTGGATTAATACTACAAAGATATTAAATGATACAGTTACTACTGTAGGTTGGAAAATGTGGGCTAATAATACTGCAAATAATATGAATGTAACTCTTAATCCTACTGGAGAATTTATTATACATACTGCTCCATCAGCACCATATCCTCCAACTAATTTAACTATTGATCATTATTGGACTGATGCAGATTTAAACGGAACTTATTGGGGATGGATAGAACATATAAATTGTTCTGGAGGAAGTGACCCAGATGGACATACTTTGAATTATACTTTAGAAAGATATGTAAATTCTACATGGACTTTATTTGGATTCCATAACTCTACTTTTGAATATGCAAATTGGAGTCTAGCTGGAATTGCTCCTCAAACTGATGTAGCAGTACGTTGTAGAATGGCTGATACAGTGGGTGCAGTATATTCTGATTATTATTCACCTCTTATGAATCTTACTATTTC
>Ga0315293_10006665_pt1 | contig 10785 bp, 8 predicted proteins | sample YL17G13_20_MG_FD_203071 | JGI IMG/M metagenome (GOLD analysis project Ga0315293, IMG submission 203071) | Sediment microbial communities from Yellowstone Lake, YNP, Wyoming, USA - YL17G13_20 | ecosystem: Environmental > Aquatic > Freshwater > Lake > Sediment | place: USA: Wyoming | collected... | reverse complement strand
TAATAATAATAATAGTAATACAAGTCTAGAAGGAGTAGTTGACTGGATATCTGACCATAAATTTTTAGTAATTGCGGTATTATCTATTATTCCTATATTGGTATTTATAATTATTGGTTTTAAAAATAATCATTACATATTGGGATCCATTGGAATATCATTTGCAATTACATTATTTATTTTATTATATGCAGTAGCATACAAAACCGGGAAAATATCACATTTATTTTTATTGGTTTTCCTCTTAGTTCTCCAATTTGGATTTATAATATTTTTTCTTACGCAAATCAAAAAGAGTGTAACAAATGATATGTATTTGAATTTTTACAATAGAATAACTTTTGCTAAAAAAGAAGCAACGCCCCTATCGTTTTATGATATGGGAAACAAAGAAAATACACTTGAACTTATGAAGGGGACGAGCTATGGTTTTGCTCTTAAGGAAGATATGCCAATAGATTTAGGAAATGAAGGAACCTACAGTTTTTGGTTAAAAGTATGCCCCGATAATTTCAACAAAGGGAATGCAATTTGGCGAACTGTTTGGTATCGCGGTGATATTGAAACTGAAAGCATGTATCAAAAGAAAACTCCTGGTGTATATTTAGCGCCCAATACAAATAAAATGATTATAACCGTTTCATGCGATGCTGGGATTGATGAAGCAAATGCAATTACATTGGATGACATCCCGCTGAATATATGGTTTTGTGTTACAATAGTTATAGAAGGACGATCATTAGAGTGTTATATAAATGGATTACTTGAGAAGTCAATAAGCTTGACTGGAGCTCCGCTTATGATGAATAGTAATTTAATAAAAGGAAAGAATGGATTTAACGGACTGCTTGCATTTTTTCGATATAATAGTGCTGCATTAGATTCTAATGAAATAATGTGAATATTCGAACGTGAAAAAGCAACTATTGAGAGAATGAATTATGATTTAGAGACATGTTTTGAAGTAAAATAAAAATCTTATAAAAAATATGTCTAGTAATAATTCAAATTCAGTTTTTGAAAGAAATGTCGGAAATTCAGGGAACAGAAGTTCTGGTTTAATGAATTCGGCTAATAGTTTGACTGCAAATTCAAGTATATTATATATTTTACTGGGAATAATTTTACTGATTGTTCTAATAGTTGTTATTGTTATATTGGTTAATAGAGCCAAGAAAAATAAGCAGAATGTCAGTGTTTTAATGGGAGCTCCAGCAGATGCATTTGATCTTAAGGACAAATCCTTCCCAGTTAAGAATAGCGATGAAGGTTTAGAATTTTCATATTCGGTCTGGATTTATATTCAGGATTGGACTAGAGGATGGAAGAACATTTTTGTAAAAGGTGGTCCGACTGATGGTGCTGGAACAAATAGTTCAAGAGCCCCTGGTCTATGGCTATATCCCGACACGAATGCTTTACATGCCCGAATTAATACATTCGCATCCCCGAACGAAGGATGTGATATTAAGAATATCCCTCTCCAGAAATGGGTGCATATTGCATATATTCTTAACAATCGAACGGTTGATATTTATATCGATGGTAAATTAGAGCGAAGTTGTGTTCTGAGAGGTGTTCCCAAATTAAATGATGAGCCGGTCCGTGTTTGTGATAATGGTGGATTTTTTGGAAAAATAAGTAATTTAGTGTATTTCAGATATGCTATGAAGCCAGATGAAGTATACAAAATATACGCCAGTGGTCCCTATTAGATCCGAAAATAAATAATCTTCATTATTATTAATAATAATGAGTTCTAATTCTTCTTTTCCAAATATGTCTTCTTCATCAATTAGTGAGGGTGCACAATCATTTTTTAGTTCGAATAAATTAATGACTATTCTGTTGATTATTGTAATTTTACTATTATTGGTATACTTATTCACTAGACTAGGATATAGTATGAATAATTATCAGAATGAATCACCTTATATAATAGAAGATACTGTCCAAGGTACGAATGCCAAGAGCTTCCCTGGATCTCTCTTATTGCGATCTTCTGACCAAAAATTTGGTCTTGAATTTAGCTATTCATTCTGGCTCTATATCAATGATACTACCTTCAATAACACCTCTAAGATGCACCATATTTTCCACAAGGGGAATAGCTCAAGTGTGCCACTTCAGGCGCCAGGTGTGTGGATTTATCCCAATGAGAATAAATTGGCAATTTATATGAACACAGTTAATAATGTCGCTAGTAAATGCGATATTGGGAATATACCTATGAATAAGTGGGTGTTTATGACTATTGTTGTGATTGGGCGCCATATGGATGTATATGTCAATGCAAAACTAAAAAAGAGGACTGATTTGGGTGGAATTCCTAAACAGAACTACGGTGATTTATACATGAATAAATGGGGCGGTTTCAGTGGATTTTTATCACGCTTCCGATATTACAGTTATGGGCTGCAATTCTTCCAAATTGAAGAGGCATTCAAGAATGGTCCAAGTGATGCACCATGTGTGGACACAGGGGCTAGACCACCGACTCTCGCACCAAATTGGTGGATGACAACTGGCTTCCCTAATACGCAGGTGAATTTGTAGAATTTATTGAATAACAATATACGTTGTTAATTTATGCTAGATGATGGACCGCATACTTTAGATAGTATGAATGCATTTATAAAATTATATTCTCAAATAATCTCAGATGTGCAATCATGGGATTGGATTGATATACTTAAAAATGAAGTTCCTGAACACTTAAAGAAGTATATTAAAGTATATGATTTAAGAGAAAATAAAGGACGTTATGATGATATTGTTTTTACAATTGATAAATTAAATATTTCTGAATAATCTATTTTTCAATCAATATTAAAATTTTTTTTATAATTATATTTATATGATTAATAATTGTAAATCAAATTTATTAATTACCGGAGGTTGCGGATTTATAGGATCTAATTTTATTAATTATATTTTTGATAAAATTGAATATAATATAATTAATTTTGATGCTATGTATTATTGTGCATCAGAAAATAATGTGAATGAAGAGATTAGAAATAATGAAAGATACAAACTAATTAAAGGAAACCTATGTTCTTATGATTTAGTGAATCATATTATTAATGATTATAAAATTGATTATATTATACATTTTGCTGCTCAAAGTCATGTTCAAAATTCATTTGAAGATTCATTACAATATACAAAAGATAATATACAAGGGACTCATACTTTATTAGAAGTATGTAGAAAATATAATAAAATAAAAAAATTTATTCATGTATCAACTGATGAAGTTTATGGTGAATCTATGTTAGATGATGATGAAAATAAAAAAACAGAAAATAGTATTTTATGTCCAACTAACCCATATGCTGCAACAAAAGCTGGTGCAGAATTAATTGCACAATCATATTATCATTCATTTAAAATGCCTATTATTATCACCAGAGGAAATAATGTTTATGGACCAAATCAATATCCCGAAAAATTAGTGCCAAAATTTATCAAACAATTACAAGAGAATCAAAAAGTAACAATTCAAGGTGATGGTTCAAATGTTAGGGCATTTTTGCATTCACAAGATGTAGCAAAAGCATTTGAATTAATATTAAAAAAAGGAAAAATTGGAGAAATATATAATATTGGTAGTGATGAAAATCAAGAATATACAATATTAGAAGTTGCTAAATTATTAATAGGAAAAATTAAAGAAACAGATAATTATAATGACTGGATAACTTATATAGAAGATCGACCTTTTAATGATAAGAGATATTATATTAGTAATCAAAAAATAAAAGATTTAGGTTGGAATATTGAAGTAAATTTTGAGGACGGTATTAATAGTTTATTATTATAATTTTTTATTATTACTTATAATAAAATGAAGATTTTATTATTTGGTAGAAATGGATGGATTGGAGAACAAGTTTACAATTTATTAATAAATAGTAATCATGAAGTGATAATTGCCAACACAAGAGCAGAAAATTACAAAGATTTAGAAGAAGAAATAAAGCAAGTAAATCCAACTCATATTATTTCATTAATTGGTAGAACTCATGGAACTATTGGAGATAAAAAATATACAACAATTGATTATTTAGAACAACCGGGAAAATTAAGAGAAAATGTTAGGGATAATTTATATTCTCCATTAGTTTTGGCAATTCTTAGTCAAAGGTATAATATTCATTATACTTATTTAGGAACAGGATGTATATTTAAATATGATGAAGAACACCCATTTGCAGAAGAAATAAATGGATTTAATGAGGAAGATTCTCCAAATTTTTTTGAATCGGGATATTCAACTGTAAAGGGTTATACAGATAAATTAATGCATTTATTTGATAATGTTTTAAATTTACGAATTAGAATGCCAATAACTAGCAATTTAAATCCAAGAAATTTTATTACAAAAATTATAACATATGAAAATATATGTTCAGTTCCAAATTCAATGACTGTTCTAGATGAATTATTACCAATAATGATTGATATGGCTGAAAAAAAAATAACAGGAACCGTTAATTTAACAAATCCTGGGCTAATATCACATAATGAAATCCTAGAAATGTATAGAGAAATTGTCGATAAAAATTTTACATGGAAAAATTTTACTATTGAAGAACAAAACAAAATATTAGCTGCTGGAAGATCTAATAATTATTTAGATACAACAAGACTAGAACAATTATATCCAAATGTAAAAAATATAAAAGTATCTATTAGAGAATGTTTAGAAAAAATTAAAAAATAAATATATATTAATATATGAATTGTAATTATGACGTAATTATATTAATATTAGCAAGCGATAATACTGATTATTATATAAATATGCAAAAAGTATGGAAAATGTATATGAATAACCACCCGAAAATAAAAGCTTTTTTTATTAAAGAAAATCCAAATATTAATCATAATATTTTAATAGATAATGATACTATCCATATTAAATGTAAACCATCGATTGTTCCTGGTGTTCTTATAAAAACAATTGAAAGTTTTAAATATATTTATAATAATTATAATTTTAAATATATATATAGAACTAATTTATCATCATTTATTGATCTTAATAAATTATATTCATGGACAACTAATAATTCTGCAAATTATGCAGCAGTTATAGGAGAATATCAAAATATTTTATTTGGTTCTGGTTCAGGATTTTTTTTATCGAATGAAGCAGTTAATTATTTGATTAATTTTGAAAATATAGATTATTATAAATATTTAGATGATGTTGTAATTGGAGAAATAATATATCCAAAATATTCAATATTATTTGTTAATAGAATAGATTTTACAAAATTTGATAGCAAAGAAATAACAAATGATGAAATAAAAAATTCAGATATGTTCCATTATAGGTGTAAGAATGAGAATGATATGCATGAAACCACATATAATCTAAAAAAAATGTATGAATTAATTTATAAAAAATAAAATTGAAAATTTTAAGTTTATACCTTAATAAACTAAAAAAATTGAAAATATAGATACACTATTAAACTTCTGAAATCAAAGATATTTTTAGTTTGATACACTATTAAATTTCTGAAATCTTTGATTTCAGAAGTTTTATACATTATTTTCTTTAAAATCAAAGATATTTTTAGTTTGATACACTATTAAACTTACCAAAAAATTTATATTTGAAATAACTTAATTATTTCAAATATAAAATTATTTTATATTCTTTTATAATCATTTTTTATAATATCTGATGCTATTTCACCAATTAAATAAGCTCCTCTTGAAGTATTATAAGCATGTAACAAATGAGGTGGATATACAGATAAATCAGCGATTCTTAAACCTTCAATTCCTTTAACTTTTAATCTAGAATTAACAACATTCATTTGGTCATTTGGATTACCCATTTTAGCAGTTCCACCCATATGATAACCATATAATTGCCATGATTCTAAAAATTCAATAATCTGTTCTAATGTTTTACATTTTGGACCAGGCCATATCTCATTTTTATCTGGTTCATTTGGATATTTAGTATATTTTAACATTCCAGGACTATTCATAAATTCTCTTAATTTTAAAATACAAATTGCAAGTCTTTTTGTACCTAATTTATCTTTCCAATATCCAGTATCAATTATTGGGCTACTTCTAGGGTCAGAATCTTTTAATTTTATACTACCAGTTGGTTTTGAGAAAAGATTTTCCAATAGAAAAGATAAGAACACTCTTGGATTTTTAGGGTCAGTTTGAGAATTTATATAATATGACTTTAAATTTGGGATTCCATTTGATACATTTATAGGGTCATCTCTATTTGGCATCCAACTATTTTTTTTATTTTGCTCTTTTTGGTAATTATCTCCTTTTATAAATGTATTAAAGTCTATATTTGGGTCAAAGAAAAATCGGTTTGCTATTTGAACATGAATATCTGGTTCTTCAAGAGAACTATTTGGTAATCCGGTTGGCATATCATAACCTAGACCCATTGCATTATTAAAACTACTATTTGGATTATAATATTTTTCAATTGATTTTATAATTGCTGGAGAAGATATATTTTTATAGTCTGTTTTTGTTTTTAAATGAGTTGCTTGCCATTCCCACATTATTTTAGTTGGGTCTAATTCATATCCAGATGTACAAAATGGATGATCTGCTAGATTTTTACCAACTCCTGGTAAATCAATAATAGTTGGAACATTTATTTTTTTTAATTCATTTTTTGGTCCAATTCCAGATAACATTAGAATTTGAGGTGTTGATATTGCACCAGTGCATATTATAACTTCTTTTTTAGCAAAATATTTTTTAATATTAGGTAAAGATTTATCTGGAATTTCAGCATTACAGTTTTCGGGATTAATATTATTACCAGTAATATTTGCAAAACTTATAAAAGGTTTTTCATAAACATTAACTCCAGATGCTTTTAATTTACCATTAAATTTTTGAATAATAATATTTTTTACTAATGAATTATATTTTAAAATAATATTTTTATTTTTTTTCATCATTGGTTTTAGTAAATTTTCAAATGAATTTGAACGTAATCCATTTTTATTAACTTGTTGTTCAGAAACATATACACCAGATACTTGTGCTGGGTCTGATTGGTCATACCTAAATGGAACTCCGAAATCATCCATAAAAACCTGTATCATTTCCATTTTTAAATCAGAATTTAATTTACCATTTTTTTCAACTTGTAACCAACCTTTATTTCCATGTATATTTAAATTAGCATTTGGAACATTATAGCTTTCCATTTTTTTCCAATATTGTAAAATATTTTTAGAAGACCATATTGGGTCATTTACTTCTTTTGCTATACGGTCGTAATTTTTTTGACAACCTCTACCATCATACATAGAATGATGATTAGTAGAACCACCTGAACCATTTCCTCTAGGATAAGCAAAATATCTTTCTTTTTGTTTTGTAGTTACATATGATGTTAATGATGGTGATGCTTCTAAACCATTACAATTTTTATTATATGGATTATTATGATATCTTTTTAAATAAATACCATCATTAATTGGTATATAACTTATCTCTTTATCATAATTACTAGTAATTTTTGAATTGAGTGAATTATCTTGTCCTAACTCTAATAATAATATTTTTAATTTTGGATCTTCAGCTAATCTTGCAGCTATAATACATCCAGAAGCTCCTGCTCCAACAATAATATAATCATATTCATTATCATATTCATATTCATTTATTTTATGATTAATAATATTCATTTTTGATGATAAATATAAAATTATAATTAACATAATTGTAATTATAATTGAATAAATAATATTCATATTAATATTAATATGAATATTTTTATTCTTTTTTTATAATATGAATATTATTTATTCAATTGTTATTACAATTATGTTAATTATAATTTTATATTTATTAGATAAAAAATATAAGACGACTCATATTACTGAAAATGAATATGATTATATTATTATTGGAGCAGGAGCTGCTGGTTCTGTAATTGCAGCTAGACTAGCTGAAGATACAAAATTAAAAATATTAATATTAGAAGTTGGACATGATAATAGTTATAATTCAAAAGATATATCAAAATATGATAAAGAATTAATAAAAACACCTTTTTATTGTAAAAAAACATGGAAAAGATATCATAATAATCCAAATAATAAAAAATGCGATGGTTTAGAATTATCACCTTTATTATCTGATTTTGTAACAATTAAAGAAAACAATTCACGCTATTATTCATATTGCAGAGGAAATGGTGCAGGAGGTTCTGTTAATCATCATGCAATGGTTGATGGGAGAGGAACACCATTAGTATATGATAGAATTGCAAAATTAGTGAATGATGACATATGGTTGTATAAAAACATATTACCTTATTATAAAAAAATGGAAAATTACCATGTAAAATCAGCAAATCTAAATATACATGGAAATAAAGGATGGTTACAAGTAACTAAAAATGGTAAATTAAATGAAGAATTAAGGACTGAAATAGTTAATACATTAGTAAACAATTTTAATATACCATTTAGAGAAGACCCAGCAGACCCTTCACAAGTATATGGTGTATATATTTCAGAGCAACATGTAAATACAAATGGGGAACGTTCAAATTCATTCATTGATTTATTAACTCCAATAATGAAAAAACAAAATAACATTAAAATACTATATAATTCATTAGTTAAAAATATAATTATTAAAAAAATAAATAATGAATTAGTTGCAAAAGGAGTGTGTGTTTATCATAAAAAATACTTAACTGAAGTTAATGTAACAGGAAATGAAATACTTGATAATTGTAATGTTAAAATACCAGATAAATCATTGCCAAAAGAAACAAATTATTATGCAAGAAAAGAAGTAATTATTTGTGCAGGAGCTATTTCAACACCTCAAATATTAATGTTATCTGGAATAGGTCAAAAAGATGAATTACAAAAAATAAATATACCAACTATCGTTGATTTACCAGGAGTTGGTAAAAATTTAATGGATCATATTGAAAGTGTTATTATATATGAATTAGATCCCAAAAAAATAATGTGGGGATGGCAAGCAAATTATTTAAAAAATAATACTGATTATAAAAAATTATGTAGTCCTGAAATTATTAAATCTATTGAAAAATTTGATAATCCAAAATGTAATAATTCAAATGGAATGGGTTTAATATGGGATATGGCAACAATGGCTCCTGCAAATATTTATGATCCTGATACACATACTCAATTTGTTTCTGGGTTTTATTTTGATTCAAATTTAGATTTTATTAAATATCCAAAAGGAGATAATTTTCATAAATTAGAACATTCAAAAGATACATATATGCCTAGTAAAACGAATGTAAATGATACAGAAGGAATACCGAATCTAAAAAAAGAATATTATGAATCTGAACTTAACCCAGCTGATCCACATGTTTATTTATCATTATTAACTAAAGGATTATTTGTTAAGGGACTGGGAAGTATTACTTTAAAAAATAATGACCCTCGTTCTGAGCCAATTATTGAAGAAGCATTATGGAAAAATGATGATGGTATTAGAAGAAATGCACTAAAATTAATGATGTTAAGAAAATTTATGGAACATCCTTCAATGAAAAAATTTGCTAAAGATACTAATTCTTATGAAATATGCCCTGGAAAAAATTATGATACAATAGATAAAGTAGAAACATATATAAAAAATTGGCAATCTTTTGGTCATCATATGGCAGGGACTACAAAAATGGGCACAAAAGATGATAATATGGCAGTAGTAGATTCCCGCTTAAGAGTATTTGGTGTTAAAAATTTAAGAGTAGTTGATGCATCAGTTTATCCAACACCACATTTACATTCATTTAATATTTCAAGAGGTGTATATTTAATTGCTGAAATAGCATCTGATTTTATAAAAAAAGAAAATTACTAAATATATGAATTATTTTATAGTGTATAAAACTTCTAATATCTTCGATATTAGAAGTTTCATACCTTATTGTTTTCCTTAAAATCGAAGATTTTAAGAAAACTATACCTTATTTAGATTTCCAATATCAAAGATATTGGAAATCTAGATACCTTATTAAACTTCTGAAATCTTTGATTTCAGAAGTTTTATACCGGCAACCCGTTTCGATCGAGTGACCTCGGAGTTATGAGCCCCGCGCGCTTCCTCTGCGCCATGCCGGTTTCAAGTTATAGTGAGAAAATAATTTTGAGAATTAAACGAATAATGTGTAAAAAATAGTATGCTCTAAAGTATTCATCTTTTAGATTTTCAATATCGAAGATATTTTTAGTTAGATACACTATTTATATATCTAAGATCTTTGATCTTAGATATAGAGATACCTTATTGTTTTCCTTAAAATCAAAGATTTTAAGGAAACTATACACTATTAAACTTCTGAAATCTTTGATTTCAGAAGTTTTATACCGGCAATAGGTTTTGATCCTATGACCTCGGGGTTATGAGCCCCGCGCGCTTCCTCTGCGCCATGCCGGTTTCAAGTTATAGTGAGATTTTATTTTTTCAAAAAAAACGAATAATGTGTGAAAAATAGTGCACTCTAAAGTATTATATACCTTATTGTTTCCGTAAAATCAAAAATTTTAAGGAAATATACCTTATTAAACTAAAAATATCTTCGATATTTTTAGTTAGATACACTATTTATATATCTAAGATTAAAGATCTTAGATATAGAGATACACTATTTTCTTTAAAATTTTCAATTTTAAAGAAATATACCGGCAATAGGTTTCGATCCTATGACCTCGGAGTTATGAGCCCCGCGCGCTGCCGCTGCGCCATGCCGGTTTCAAGTTATAG
>Ga0315293_10006659_pt1 | contig 10789 bp, 5 predicted proteins | sample YL17G13_20_MG_FD_203071 | JGI IMG/M metagenome (GOLD analysis project Ga0315293, IMG submission 203071) | Sediment microbial communities from Yellowstone Lake, YNP, Wyoming, USA - YL17G13_20 | ecosystem: Environmental > Aquatic > Freshwater > Lake > Sediment | place: USA: Wyoming | collected... | reverse complement strand
ATATTCCAACTCGCAAGGCTGTGCTTGTATTACCGTACCGCAATATAATTATTTAAGGACACGTGCGGGAAATAATGTCCCTTATTCCGAGTATTAATTTTCATAATACCACCAAATCACTTATCAAAATTCAACTGGCACCTCTCGCAATATTTAATTTGAATAGACCTATCCGGATCAATATCGATTTCGTCGACGATCCAATTATGCGGGCATCGATTATAGATAACATTGTTGATAATAATGATATATTGATTTAATTGTTCAAGATGTTTGGACTGATTATTATGACGACATAATTCTTTATAATCTGAAATTATTAATGAATCGATGATATTTATGTGTTCATCAACCCCACTTATTTTTTGATTTATTTCATATAATTTATGTATACCATGAATTTGATCCTGGATATTATTTCGTAATTCTAGTAGAGTTTCAATTGGTAAATTTTCATTATCGCTATCATTGCCACTCATTATTTATTAGTATTATTTATTAGTATTATTTATTATTTGTTATACACAATAACAAATAATATTTATATGGTTATCCAATAAATATATTTATCGCAGTAAAATAAAAATATAATTGTAAACAAATACAACAAAACAAATACAACAAAATAATCAGTCCACCTAAATCTAAATATACATTCCTCTCATTCCCATGGATGGTTTCTCGGTTTTAATTAATTTATCGACAATATCTTTAGTTACGGTAAATGGAAATTCTACTTTTAAAGACATATCTTCCTGAAACAAATTCGTGCCGGGACGCATTAATCGATACAAATTCAATTTCGTATAAATAATTTCAAGACACCGTTTCAAATTTCGAACACCATCTTCACAAGAGCAATGATTTTCAATAATATGATGTAGTGCATCGTCAGGGATAATAATATCTTCGACTTGAAACTTTACTTGATCTCGGATTTTAGGAAGTAAATATTGATTTGAAATAACCGTTTTTTGTTTCTTTTCGTATCCTTTTGTTAGTATACGATACATTCGATCTTTCAAAATAGGATTGATTTTACTTTCATCGTTATAACTAAATATAAATAAACACTTACTCAAATCAAAATCAATTTCCGCAAAATATTTATCATGAAATTGACTATTCTGTGACGTATCTGTCAAATGTGTCAATATCCCCGCAATTTCTTCCCCCTTGGGAGTATCGCTAATCTTATCCAATTCATCGAAATAAATAACAGGATTCATACATTTACTATCAATAAGAATCTGCACGATTTTTCCCCAAGTACTTCCTTCATATGTATACGAATGACCTTCTAGGAAACTGCTATCGGTAGCACCACCGAGCGCAATAAACGCAAATGGACGATTTAAAATCTTACTAATTCCTTCTTTCACCAACGACGTTTTTCCAGTTCCGGGTGGCCCGCTAATTGCAATTGCAGCACCAATGGCATGTGGATTAGTAACTAATTGTCCAAGCATTTGCATAATCTGCATTTTCGCATCATTTAATCCGTAAACTGCACTATCGAGAATAGATTGTGCATTTGCCATAAAATCGTGACATTTTTCAACCCCATCCTCGATATTTACAGGGAGCGTTTCGAATTGACCAAATGGGATACGCATAAAAGTATCTACCCAATTTTTAATTTTATAATATTCGCCTGATCCTGGTTCCATATATCGCAATGAACTGATTTTTTTCATAGCAGCGGCTTTGAAAATCGGCGGAATATTTGATTCAAGAAGAGTAAGCCGGTATGGTTTTTCAATACGTGTGATTTTATTGATTTCGCGCAATTCTTTAATAATTTTAATTTGATTAGGGGTTTCCATTTTATTGAAGAATGTAAAATCATTCATCGTATTCTTGTCGCGGATAATTCGTTTGAAAATCCGGGAATTCTTTTCCTTCTGTCGTTTTTGTTTTTTTTCGGTACGCACAAGTCGATTCGCAATAGATTGTTCGCATGTTTTAATGCATGATTGAATCATTTTATTTTTAGTATCCTTTTTCAACGATTCCTTCAATTGATTAAGTACTTCTTCGTCGGTTTCTTTGTCCCCCCGTTCTCCATCTATACTCTTTTCTTCCTCTCTACCCTCTTCCTCGCCCTCTTCCTCTTCCTCATCGCTGTCACTACTATCAGTATTAACACTTACATCCTCGTCTTCCGTTTCTTCATCCTCTTCCGTTTCTTCATCATCATCCGTCCACTCATCTTCTTCATCCTCATCATATTCTTCCTCACCTTCTATTGTCCCATTTTTACCAATAGTAAATATAATATTATACTTATTCTCATTAGTGGTTGTTGCATTATTTTTAGATTTGTTTGATTTTTTAGACACGATGATTTCTTCTTCTGACTCGGGATCCGATTCTACCACCTTTTCCTTTTTCTTCTTATTCCGTTCCTTATCCCGTTCCTTATCCCGTTCCTTATCCCGTTCCTTATCCCGTTCCTTATCCCGTTCCTTATCCCGTTCCTGTTTTGCTTTTACTGCCTTTTTAGATTTCGATTTCACCGATTCATCGTACTCTTCCTCCTCCTCCTCTTCTTCTAACAATACTTTATTTAATCTATTTCCTGCTTTAATTTTATTACTGATATGATTTGATGGGAATATTTTAGCAAGAAATTTCTGATATTCGTGTTTATTCATTTTATTCTCGACGACGGTAGCCAATTCATCGTCGACCGCATCATCTTCTTCACTTGATTCATCATCATCATTATCCCCCCCGTCATTATCGCTGTCTGAACTTTCATTCATTTTTCGACGACGTGATTTTTCGACGACTTTCCCAATTCGATTATTAATCGACCCTTTTTTATTATTAGTAAATTTTTGAATATCTCGTGACATTATTACTGTTACTATTACTATTACTATTATTACTATTATTATATCTAAATTCAAATCAATTATTTATTATATTTATTTTGCGAATGAATTATTGAGTTCAAGTGAAATAAATATAATATATGGAAATATAAAAACAAAGATGCGATTATTAGTAACTGGTGGTTGTGGATTTATTGGATCAAACTTTATCAACTATTATTTCTATACCAATCCGAATGTACATATTATAAACATTGATGCCATGTATTATTGTGCAAACAAAAATAATATTAAACAAGAGATTCAAGATTCAGAGAGATATACATTAATTCGTGGAAATCTATGTTCAATGGATCTTTTAGCACATATTCTAGAGAATTATAAGATTGATACCATCATTCATTTTGCTGCACAATCACATGTACAGAATTCGTTTGATGATTCAATTCAATATACCCACGACAATATTTTAGGAACACATACTTTATTAGAAGCGGCTAAAAAATACGGGAAAATCCAGAAAATTGTCCATATTTCCACCGATGAAGTTTACGGCGAATCGATGATTGCTGAAAATGAAGTGAAGAAAACTGAAAATACAATTTTATGTCCAACCAATCCATATGCCGCCACAAAAGCCGCTGCCGAACTTATTGCCCAATCCTACTATTTTTCATTTAAAATGCCTATTATAATTACTCGCGGAAATAATGTATACGGTCCAAATCAATACCCTGAAAAACTTATCCCACTTTTTATAAAATTATTAAATGAAGATAAAAAGGTGACAATACAAGGTGATGGAACAAATTTGCGGGCATTTTTACATGTTTTAGACGTTTGTTCTGCTCTTGAATGTATTATTGAAAATGGGAAGGTTGGGGAAATATATAATATTGGCAGTGATGAACATCATGAATATAGTGTGACCGAAATCGCACATAAATTAATTCGACGAATTAAAAATACCGTGGATTATGATAATTGGATTACGTATATTGAAGATCGCCCGTTCAATGATAAACGGTATCACATCAGCAATGATAAATTAAAACAAATCGGGTGGACAATAAAAGTTGATTTTGATGAAGGATTGGATGATTTGTTGAATTTAGTTCACTCCATCGAAAATAACGATTCCTCAGTGTTGATATACGCATAGAATCATACTATTTTGTTTTGTCTATTCCGTTTCGGTAATTGTTATTGTTTATTGTTATTATATTTGTTAAATATAATAACAATGGATCCGGACGAAATTACCAAATTAGAGTGCGCCGAGGTCATGACGTATGGATGCGAGAGTCGCCTCGCCTCACATTTCAACGGGCCTACAGGAACCGGTTCCAGCATTTATTGCTGCGCATACACGGCACCGGTGATGGCTATATCTGTCATGTTTTTGGAGCATTATTCTATCACGAGTTTAGACCAACTGAACAGTATGCTGGTTAATGAAAACATTCTAGGGCCCGACGGCATCACACCGCTGACCTACCAAACGCTGACTGGCGGAATCAATGAAGTGGTGGGACACATTTGGAGTCACCACCATTCGCACGGCACAGGAATAGATGCTTGGATAGTGGACAGCCCGCAGCAGCACAATTTATTTCATGGTGTGCTATCCATCGGTATAAACCTGCTATCCTTTTACGATCACGAGAAAAGGGGAACCGTACATCATTCGGTCGTTTACATTTCCCGAACAGACCCTAGCAAGTGTTGTGTGGTGGATTCATGGGCCGCAATCGACTACACGTGTCGCGACCTGCAAATGAGAGAGTTGTTAACCGCCGATGTTATCGGCGCTCTCATGCAAATCAACGACACCAACGACCCGTCCGAAATAATGCAGCGCATATTTTTAGACCCAGTGTCCGGTGGCAGCTGCCACAGCAAGCTAGTTGTGACGGCCTTGAAAATACCGGTCATAAATGATTTAATAAATAGATACTTCATGGTGGGAGTGAGTGGATACTCTGCGTTTGGAAGAAAAAAAACCAATCACAAACAAAACAAACAAACAAAACAAACAAACAAAACAAACAAACAAAACAAAACAAACAAACAAAACAAAACAAAACAAAACAAACAAAACAAACAAAATAAACAAAATAAACAAAATAAAAATTGATTTAAAAACAATCTAAATAGTATTATTGTATATAAGGAGATGTCGAAAATTTCGAAGGCAAACATGCAACACAATAACTGTTCCAAGATTATTGGAATACAATTTAGTATTCTATCTCCCGATGAAATCCGCAAGGGTTCCGTTGCCGAGATTACTACTAGAGATACATATATCAACAATAAACCAATTATCGGCGGTCTATTTGATCCACGAATGGGTGTCCTCGAACCCGGATTAATTTGTCCTACGGATGGTTTAGATTATATGCAAACTCCGGGATATTTTGGACATATTGAATTAGCTCGTCCGGTATTTTATATTCAATATTTAAGCACCATCTTGAAAGTATTAAGATGTGTTTGTTTCAAGTGTAGTAAATTGTTAATAAATAAAGAAATGTACCGCCAAGCACTTAAAATGTCGGGAGATAATCGTTGGAAATATGTATTTGCATTAGCCAGTAAAATTAAAAAATGCGGCGAGTCGACTTCGGATGGATGTGGGTGCAAACAACCATTAAAAATTAAAAAGGAAGGATTAGCGACTATTTGCGCCGAATGGATTGATGCGAACGATGAACCGATGAATATAAAACTCACCCCTGAAATGGTACTTAAAATTCTCAAACGTATTTCGGACGAAGATGTTTCCTTTATGGGATTCAGTCCACTCTGGTCGCGACCCGATTGGATGATTTGTCAAGTGATGGCAGTACCACCTCCAGCGGTCAGACCTTCTGTAAAGCATGATGCTCAACAGCGCAGCGAAGATGATTTAAGTCATATTTTAGTCAATATTATAAAAACAAATAAAACATTGCAAGAAAAAATGGAGAATAATGCCCCGGCAAATGTTATTGAAGATTGGACAACGGTTCTCCAATATTATGTCGCTACTCAAGTCGATAATAAAATTCCCGGCGTTGCTTCTGTCGCTCAACGATCCGGTCGTCCTTTAAAATCTATTAAGGATCGATTGAATGGAAAAGGGGGCAGAATGAGAGGTAATCTTATGGCGAAACGTGTTGATTTCAGTGCTCGTTCTGTAATCACCGCAGACCCGAATATTTCCATTCGTGAATTGGGGATTCCAATGAAAATTGCAAAAAATCTTACTAAACCGATTATCGTAAACGGTGCAAACCGCGCATTTCTTATGAAATTGGTATTAAATGGCCCCGATGAACATCCCGGTGCCAAAATATTAGAGCGAAAAAATGGCGATTCAATTACATTGCGATATGTAGACCGGAAATCTATTGTTCTTGAAGACGGTGACACTGTTCACCGCCATATGATGAACGGAGACCCGATTTTGTTTAACAGACAACCTACGTTACATCGTATGTCAATGCTCTGTCATATAGCTCGCATCATGAGTAAAGGCGACACATTTAGAATGAATGTTGCCTGCACCCGGCCGTATAATGCCGACTTCGATGGTGATAAATCTTGTCACCAACAGGGGAATGCCAATTAAGTTGTAATCAATACTTATTTGGGAAAACATTGGAATGATTACTTATTCGGTATCTTTTAAGAAGATATGGTATTGAATAAATATAATCCTCTAGTTATTTAACAATTCTTGAGATAATAAGAATTAATTAAATGGCAATGTGATCAAATTGCGGGAAACCACTTAGAGCTTTTACTACCACTCTGATATCGAAAGATTTTAGAGGAACTCGTTTAATTGACGAACCCAATGGTAAAAACGTAAAAGATTGTGCAATCCGCAGCCAAGACCCTAAACTCGTTATGATAGAGTATGGGTAAGGTTCAGAGACTAGACGGTTACAGGTCTTACATGATGGTCTAATCAACCTGATAAGGCACAAGGTATAGTCCAATCCTAATTCGAAAGATTAGGTGGCTGGTAAGCCTATAAAATATTCATGGAGATGAATCTTCATTTAGCACAGGATATGGAGTCAGATTCGGAATTGAGAAATTTAGCAGCTGTACCTTATCAAATGATAAGTCCTGCCAACAATGCGTCTATTATTGGAATTTTCCAGGATTCATTATTGGGGAGCTACCGATTTACACGAGAAAATATTAGATTTACCCCCAGAGAAGCAATGAATTTATTGATGATGTTTCCGCGAGTTAACAACACTGCGTTATTTGGAAACAAAGACGGGATTATTACTAGTTTTGATATTTTGTCGCAAATATTACCACCCTTGACGATGATGTACAAGACAAAAATGTTTGGAGACGATGAAGATACAAAAACATCGAATAATGTACTTGAAATTCGAAACGGGAAATATATTCGAGGACAAATGGAAAAGGGGGTTCTTGGTGCGGGATCAAAAGGATTGATTCATAGAATATGCAATGATTACGGAAATATGGCATCCGCCGATTTCATCGATGATTTGCAAAATATTGTTACCGAATATTTGAAAATAAGTGCGTTTAGTGTTGGTATTAGCGATTTAAAGGCCGACGATAAGACGAATCAATCGATTATTAAAATTATCGCGGAGAAGAAAAACGATGTCAAGAATTTAATTGATCAGACTCAAATAGGAGTATTTGAAAATAATACGGGAAAAACGAATGAAGAGGAGTTTGAGACAAAAGTGAATAATATATTAAATCAGGCATCCGCCGAAGCAGGGAAGATCGGTTTAAAGAGTTTGGATAAAGATAATCGATTTGTGGTGATGGTAAACGCGGGATCAAAGGGCAGTGAACTTAACATTTCCCAGATGGTTTCGTGTTTAGGGCAACAGAATGTAGATGGGCGTCGTATTCCTTACGGGTTTGATAACAGAACCCTACCACATTTTACTAAATTTGATGATTCGCCAGGAGCCCGCGGATTTGTTGAAAGTTCGTATATTAATGGACTTAATCCCCAAGAACTATTCTTCCATGCAATGGCGGGTCGTGTTGGTCTTATTGATACTGCTGTAAAAAGTGTAACATGGGAAACTCCTATTATTATAATTGAAAATAGTCAAGCTAAATATACCGAAATTGGAAAATGGATAGATGCCCAATTAGACGATACTCAGAATAGTACAAAAGTACAGCATTTCACTGAACGCCAAATGGAATTATTGAATATTAATAACGGGGACGTGTATATTCCTACTACGGACGAAAATGGACAGGTTACTTGGGGAGAAGTTACTGCTATCACCAGACATGATCCTGGAACACACTTGTATGAAATAAAGACAAGCGGAGGTAGAAATGTTATTGTTACTGAAAGCAAATCGTTATTGATTTGGAATCCAGAAACCAAAAAATTAAAGGAAATGCTTAGTCCAGATATTAAAGTAGGAGATTGTGTTCCAGTTACCGCGGCGTTATGTGAACCGCCTATTGTAACGGATCATATTATGATAGATAACATTAAGTTTGAGTTGAATGAAGAAAATGGTATATTTATCGGACATTTATTAACTTCATACAAAAATGTCGATGATACAGTGACTAATTATCTAAAAGAAAAGATTAATTATGATTCGTCGACACGTACTAAATTGCGAGTTCCAGTTGAATCATTTATCGCACCCGAATGTTTCATTATTGGATTATTAAATGCATACTTCTTCGCATTTGGACGGGTTAGAGGTGATCATATTGTATTATTTGCAGATTCATTAAAATTAATTGAAGATCTTAGTATGTTATGTTCTCGTCTTGGAATTTTTGGAATTGTGAAAAATTATCCGAATGATTGTGAATTATTAATTCATTCGCAATGGTGTAAACTATTTATAGAAAAAGTATTGGGTGAATTTGAGACGCGTGCTGCATTATATCGTCATGCATTAAAATCACTAATTAATGGAAAAGTATACGCCGATTCTTTTATACCAAAAGAACGCGAGATAATTAACCAGTATATTTCTCGGATGATTATATCAAATATCAATACGAACGAAACGTATAATGACGTGACATTAGATAAGATTGTCGAAATAAATGTCATTGGCGTAGAAAATCACCCAAAAATGTACGATTTAACTATTCCAACCACTCTCAATTTTGGCTTAGCCAACGGTCTTCAAGTCCGCGATACGAGCACTACAGGATATATCCAGCGCCGACTTATCAAAGGTCTTGAAGATCTCATGGTCGGATATGATATGGCATTGCGAACAAATAAAGGCAAGATTGTTCAGTTCGCATACGGCGATGACGGTATTGATCCTGTCAAGGTCGAAAATCAACCCATTCCATTAGTATCAATGAGTATCCAAGATATTTACGCGCATTTCAATATCCCCGACGAATCCGGAAAAAATAAAATGTTGTCCACCATATTTGTATCCAATACAATGACTCGATTGAAACGCCAGGCGCAAGCATTCCAAGTAAAGGCGAAATTTTATACTGATATGATGATTGTGAATAGAGATAGTATTATCAAAAATGTTTTCAAGAATAAAGGCGATAGTGTCGTCAATGTTCCAGTAGCATTTGCGCATATCATCAACAATATTCAAGGACAACAAAATATCACCGTCAACTCTATTTCCGACATTACCCCGCTCGAAGCATTCGAAATGATTGAATTCACGTATGGGAATCTAGAAAAGATCAGATGTGCGCCTCCCACCGAATTGTTTAAAACGCTATATTATTTCAACTTGTCGCCTAAAGAATTATTGTATGTCAAACGATTCAATAAAGCAGCACTCACTATTCTGCTCGATACCATTGTACTTAATTATAAACGAGCGATTGTTGCGCCTGGGGAAATGGTAGGAATGATTGCAGCACAGAGCATTGGAGAGCCGACCACGCAAATGTCGACAAGGTATTGTGAGCGTATTAGGTGTGCAAAAATAAATAAAAAAACAAAAAATATTTCTATGGTCACAGAAGAAATCGGTAAATTGTGCGATGGCTTTATCGATCAATTGCCAGAATTCACCTTTAATACTGGACACGTTAATAGCGTGGAGACATTATTGGATACATTAGAAGATGAATATTATATTGTTGGCGTGGATGAACAAGAACAAACACACTGGAATAAAATATCGCATGTAAGCAGACATCCCCCAAATGGAGCAATGATGAAGGTGACAACTAAAAGTGGCCGTATAGTAGATACAACAACCAGCCATTCGCATTTAATCAGAAAAGATCAAAAAGTTGCACCTATTATTGGAGCAGACATGACAGTTGGTATGCGCATTCCTGTGGCAAAACATATTGATAACACATTTGTTAATGATACTATTAATATAGGTACTAAAACATATAAATTGGATTATTTGTTTGGATGGTTCATTGGCGCATATTTGGCAGAAGGAAATCTTTCTAATAATGTTATTAGTATATCAAACATTTCATCATATTTCATCGAAAATGTTAAATCTTTTGCATCTCGGTTTGAAAAAGATGTTACTGTCAGACAATATAAGGGAGAGTATGGTCCATCAGTTTCATCTAGCTTTAATTATAAACCTCTAGCAGAATTCCTTCTAGAAACTTGTGGAAATGGTTCATTTGTAAAACGCGTACCCGAATTTGCATTCTTGGCGCCCAACGAATTCAAGGCGGGTCTTATCCAGGCATATATAGATGGAGACGGAAATTTCCAATGCGATAAATTACACAACCAAATTAGAGTATGTAGTAGATCAAAACAGTTGATTAAAGATATGGCGTTAATGATAAACTATTTTGATATATTTGGGTCAATAAAAGAAAATTTCACTCGCGGATCAAATATATATAATTTAGCCATTTCATCAAAATATGCTCCAGCGTATCAACACCATATTGGATCTCTTGTTCATGCAGATAAACTCCAAAACTTGGTTGATTATATT
>Ga0315293_10006656_pt1 | contig 10790 bp, 10 predicted proteins | sample YL17G13_20_MG_FD_203071 | JGI IMG/M metagenome (GOLD analysis project Ga0315293, IMG submission 203071) | Sediment microbial communities from Yellowstone Lake, YNP, Wyoming, USA - YL17G13_20 | ecosystem: Environmental > Aquatic > Freshwater > Lake > Sediment | place: USA: Wyoming | collected... | reverse complement strand
TAAAAAACTTTCCTCCCCCTTGATGGGGGAGGATTAAGGTGGGGGTGATGATTAGATCATTTCCCCCTCACCCTAACCCTCTCCCCCCAGAGGAGAGGGTAGGCCATTCATCCCCCAAGCAGAGCTGGGGGGTATTCTGGAATATTTTGATAAATAGTCTTAAGTAAGGAGGAATCATTATGTCTTACCCCATCGACTCCATATCCTACGAACTCGGAGTCATCTTTGCTTTTGCGGAGATGGTGGCCATCGATGTGAAAAAGATGGCTTTCAGTTTGCCTTTCTTACCCGAAGAATATGATCATCTTGCGAAGGACGCAAAGAAGATTGCCAAGGGAGAGGGGGTTAAAATGAAATTGGAAAAAAGAATTCTCGCCACAGATCTGTTTCCCGAAAAATTTACCAGAGGGAAGTGGGTTTTCATCATCTATAAATATCCTGAGGTACTTAAAAGCTATCTTCAATTGAAATCTAAAAAGGACCGATTGATACGAGAAAACAAATATGAAGGGAAGGAGAGAAGAGCCATCGCAGTCGGATTAGGAAAACTATTGACCTACAAGATGGATATGATGCAAGAAAAATTGCAGAAGGCAAGTAAATGAAGACAGTTCAATTTGAAGGTATTCCTAGATTAACTCTTTCGCATTTGCCAACTCCCTTGGAGTATGCCCCCAGGCTGACTCAGACATTGGGAGGACCCCAGATCTGGATCAAGAGGGATGATCTGACGGGTCTTGCTCTTGGGGGCAACAAAACGAGGAAGCTCGACTTCTTCATGGCGGACGCCCTTCGCCAAGATGCCGATTGCATCGTCACGATGGGACCTCTTCAATCAAACCACGTGAGGCTTACGGCAGCCGCTTCGAGAGCCTGCGGCCTTGACTGCTATGCGATTCTCCTTGGGGATCCGCCTCGATCGGCCAAAGGCAATTTCCTCTTGGACCAGATGCTGGGATTGAACTGTATTCATGTGAGCGGCTCAATGAACCAAGTGCCCTTCGATTTTGTGGATCGCAAAATTCAGGAGACGATTACCCAGCTCGAAAAAGAAGGGAGGAGGCCATACCTTGTACCCACGGGTGGTATTGGACCCTTGGGGGAGCTTGGATATTGCCTGGCGGTTGAGGAGATGGTTGAGCAGACCCAGAGGCTTGGGATTCGTTTTGAGCACGTGGTCGTAACTGTGGGCTCGAGAGGAACATTGGCCGGCCTTCTGCTCGGGATTGCCAGGTTGAATCTTAGGACAAGGGTCACGGGGATTTCCGCAAACATTGAAGGGACCTGTGAATCCTTTGGAATACCACCGCCCGGTGAAACGGCTGTTGAAGCAGGAAAATTAATCGGGCTAGATCTTAAGGTACCCATGATCAATTACAAAATCTTCTACGATTACGTCGGCAAAGGATACGGCGTGCCCACGGACTCAGGGATTGAAGCCATCAAACTGGCCGCAAGGACCGAAGCACTCCTTCTTGATCCTGTTTATACCGGAAAGGCCATGGCTGGCCTTGTTGATTTGATTCGCAGCGGATATTTCACAAAGAAGGATACCGTGATCTTTATCCATACCGGCGGAACACCAGGGCTTTTTCTTGACTTGATTCAGGTTTTTGATTAGAATTCCACCACGGTGAATCCATCTCAATAAGAAAAGGAGGGAGTACGATGAGTCAACGAAAAGTTACAATGGATAGGTTTATTTTGATGAGCTGTCTCGTTTTCTTCGTTTTCTTCTTCGGTTGGGGGGCCCTAACCGCAGAAAGCCAAACGAGAGTGGTGGTGGCCCAGGGCGCAGAGCCGACTCGATTAGACCCGGACATGCATCGTGAGAATGTCTCTAATAATGCGATCCTCCATATCTATGATGCACTGCTCGAGCGAAACCGGGAAGGGGACATACGGCTTGATTTAGCAGAATCCTGGCGTTTTTTGAGTGACACCATTCTTGAATTTAAGCTTCGAAGGGGAATCAAATTCTCCAACGGTGAACCTTTCAATGCCCAAGTCGTCAGATACAATATCGAACGGGTGGCAGGACTTTTGCCCGGCGCCAAGAAGACCCTCAACCCACCCGGCTGGGAGAGCGTCAAGGAAGTGAAAGTCATAGATGATTATACGGTACAGATTATCACCAAGTATCCCAACCCTTTGCTCCTCTCCTTGGCCGCACAAAAATATATGGTCCCCATAGAGTACACCAAGAAGGATAATTTCGAGATCCTCGCCACCAAACCCATCGGTACAGGTCCCTACGTTTTGAAGAGCTGGATGAAAGGTGGTGAACTCGTCCTGACCGCGAAAAAGGATTACTGGAAGGGCGCATCTAAAATCGATGAAGTGATCTTCAGACCCATCCCGGACGATGCCACCCGGATCGCTGAGCTGAAGGTGGGCAATGTTGGCATTATCGCAAACCTAAAACCAGATAATATCAAAGAGGTCGAGACTGAAAAACAGTTGACGGTCAAATACGCACCCAGTGCGCGAACCGCCATGATATTCATCAACACTGAAATAGAGAAGATGAAAGACGGTCGGGTCCGAAAAGCGATCAACCATGCCCTGGATGTCCCTTCCCTGATCAAAAACGTCATGGGTGGAAATGCCTACAGAGTTTCGACAGTCTGCCCAAGAAATTTCGTAGGATGGGATCCTCAAGAAAAGTTCTACGACTACAATCCTGCAAAGGCAAAACAACTCCTTGCGGAAGCAGGTTTTCCTAACGGTATGGATATCACCATCCTTACCCCAAGGGGCCGATACTTGAATGATGTGCAGGTCTGCGAGGCGATTGCAGGGATGCTCACCGCTGTCGGCATTCGAACAAAAGTCAATGCCGTCGAGTTCGGGGTCTTCGCCAAGCAAACACAGGCCCATCAGATTCCGGAGTTGATGTACGCAGCATGGGGCAACCCCCACTTTAATGTGCTTTATACTGTCCAGGCCGTCCTCAGAAGCGGTGAAATGTTTTCCTGGTACACCAATAAGGAGATGGATGAATTGATCGATAAGGCCAAGCAAACGGTCGACCCACAAAAGCATGAAGATTACTTGCGCAGGCTCCTTCGCCTGATGTCTGATGACCCTCCTTTTGGATATCTCTACAATCAGAGAGACATCTACGGTGTCAACAAGCGGCTCGTTTGGGAACCTCGTCCCGATGAGGATATCAATCTCTACGGAGCCACTCTGAAATAATTGGAAAGGGGAAAGAGGGAGGTTGGAACTTAACCTCCCTCTTTTTGCTTCAATGTCCGGTTACCTGACCAAGAGATTTCTTCATTCGATTGTCATTATCATTGGCATTTCGATCGCAGTCTTTATCATCTCCCGCCTCACAGGAGACCCTGTGAGCATCATGGTTGGCCCTGACACCTCAAACGCAGACCGCGCCGTCATCAGGAAAGAGCTCGGTCTGGATCGACCCATCCCAGTCCAGTATCTTTTCTTTTTGAAAGAAGCCCTCCAGGGCAATTTCGGGAAATCGATCCGGTATGAAGAGCCAGCCTTCCGTCTCGTTCTCCAAAGGATACCTGCGACGAGTCGCCTCATCTTCTTTACTCTGCTTTGGGCTCTTGTCTTTTCGATCCCGATTGGCATCCTCTCCGCCATCAAGCGGAACAGCTTCTTTGATCTGGTTGGGATGGCCTTCACTTTTCTCGGTCAATCGATCCCTAGCTTCTGGTTGGGGATCATGCTGATCATGACCGTTGGTGTCTATTTTCGTCTCCTCCCCATCTCCGGGTATGGAGGCGGAGATATCGCGCACATCATCATGCCCTCTCTCACTTTAGGAGCTTTTGAGATGGCCTCTTTTGCCAGGATCACACGATCGAGCATGTTAGAGGTCCTGAATATGGATTACGTCCAGACAGCCCGGGCAAAGGGGCTTAGCGAATTTATCGTTGTGGTCAAGCATTCACTCAGGAATGCCCTCATCCCAATTGTGACGATTCTCGGCCTCCATATCGCCCTGCTGATGGGCGGTGCCGTGATCACCGAGCAAATCTTTGCCTATCCGGGTATTGGCTGGTTGGCCGTCCAGTCCATCTACAACCGAGATTTTCCCGTGATTCAGGCTATCGTCATGACGGTCTCGATGGGCATCGTCGCGACCAATTTTTTGTTGGATATCCTCTACACGTTTATCGATCCGAGGATCCGGTATGTTCGAGAGAAGTAACGTCGTCAGAAAGATGCGGAAGAATAAGATGATCCTCTTCAGCAGCATCCTGCTGGCGATCACCATTTTTTGCGGTGCCTTTGCAAATCTTATCGCCCCCTTCAGCCCTTATGAACAGGTGCTTGAAAACAAACTCAAGCCTCCCCTCTCGAAAAGCGGGGACCAACGGATCCATCTGCTGGGGACGGATCACTTAGGCCGCGATGTTCTGACTCGCATTCTCTATGGGGTTCGGCTGTCTCTGACCATCGGAATCCTCGCCGTGACCATCTCTGCCTGTTTCGGCGTCATCCTCGGCCTCATTTCAGGTTATTACGGAGGGGTCTTTGATGATGTGATCATGCGCATGGCCGATGTCCAGCTCGCAATCCCTCTCATTCTTTTGGCCATACTGATCATCGTCGTTCTCGGAAGTAGCATCAACGTGCTCATCTTGGTCATTGGATTCACCCAGTGGATGGCCTATGCTCGCGTGGTGAGAGGAGAGACGCTCTCCTTGCGGGAGAAAGATTTCATCACCTCTGCTCGCGCCATCGGTGCTCGTGACCTGCGGATCATCGTCCACTATATCTTCCCGAATACCCTTTCCTCAGTCATAGTGTTGATCACCTTGAATATCGCCACCGTGATCGTCCTTGAGGCCGGGCTGAGCTTCCTCGGACTGGGAGTTCAGCCTCCAGACCCTTCCCTCGGCACCATGCTGAGCGAGAGCAAGGACTATCTGAATCGGGCATGGTGGTTCAACACCTTTCCGGGTCTGACCATTATGATGATCATCCTGGCCATCAATCTTTTCGGAGATGGTCTCCGGGATGTCCTCGATCCACGTTTGGAGAACTATTAGAAAGGAGTTTGATCATGAGTGAAACGGTTTTAATGGAAGAAATGACTTGGAGACAAATCAAAGAGGCAATCCAGCAGGGCAAGGATACTGCCATTCTCGTCTCCGCCTCCATTGAGCAGCATGGCCCTCACCTGCCCACGGCCACGGATACGATCATCGGTTATGCGACGGCCGAGGCGGTTGCGAGGAAATTGGGAAACGCCCTGGTGGCGCCCCTGATTCGACCTGCTCTGTCAAGACATCACATCGATTTCCCAGGAACCATTGCGCTCCGCCTGGAGACCTTCGTGAAGGTCCTGGAGGAATACTGCTTCTGCCTCCGCGCCCACGGGTTCAAGAAGATTGTCCTCTTCGTCTCTCATGGAGGAAACTCCGACGCCTTGAGGGCCTTTGTGCCGAGCATCGCCAAGAAAGTCGGCCCGGACCTCCAACTCCTGGCCGTTCAGCCGGTCGAGAAGCATATCAAGGCTTTTCAGGATTTCTTGAAAACCAAAGGGATCACGATCCAGCGGGCAGGCGTCCATGCAGCCTTCAGCGAGACCTCGGTGATGCTCGCGCTTCGACCCGATCTCGTCGCCATGGATAAAGCCAAGCCCGGGTTAACGGAGGAAGCATTCTATCGACCCGAGAATCTTGAAAAGTCAAAAATCGCCTCCTTTATTCATGGAGTGAAGTCCCAATCCAGCATCGGAGTACTGGGAGACCCAACCGGATCAAATGCAGCGGTAGGGAAAGAGATTTTAGAGCGGCATGCCAACGATATCGTCGAAGAAATAAAGAACAATCTGGCATAGAAGGAGGATCTTGTGGAAGAGAAAGTCTTAATGGAAGAAATGAGTTGGGTTGAGATAAAGGAGGCGATCGAGAGAGGAAAGACCACGGTATTGGTCCTATCCGGTTCCATAGAACAGCATGGACCCCATCTTCCGACAGGGACGGATACTTACTTGGCGTACGAGGTTGGCCAACGGGCTGCCCGGCGTCTGGGCCATGTGCTCGTGGCCTCTGTCATTCGCCCCGCCCTTTCCGAACATCATATGGGTTTTCCCGGATCCTTCACCCTGACGTGGGAGACCTACAAGGATGTTCTGGACGATTATTGTGATAGCCTGGCAAGGTATGGTTTTAAAGATATCGTCCTCATGAGCTCCCACGGAGGAAACAACGCTGTCCTGAAGGCCATCACACCGGACCTTGCCAAAAAGCTATACGGTAAAGTGAATATCCACCTCGTCCTCCATACAGAAAAGGGCATGGCACAGGCGGTCGCCTTTTTGAAAGAGAAGGGAGTATCTGCTGAAAAAGCAGGGGTCCATTCTGGTTATGGTGAGACCTGCGAGATGCTGGTTGCAAAATCCCATCTGGTCAAGATGGAATTCGCTGAGAAGGGCCAGGTGGACGAGGCTCTTTATCGCCTCGAAAATCTACCCCGCTTCCAGATTGATTCCTTTATTCACGGGGTGCAACATTTTTCAGAGAACGGTGTTCTTGGAGACCCCCGTGGAGCGAATGGAGAGACAGGGAAGGAACTGATCGAGCTTGACGTGAAGGTGGTTTGCGAGGAAATCAATCGGGCTGTGGGAAGAAATTAGAAACGGAACTGGCAAAGACGCCCCATCGCGTCGGCCCTTGGATTTACTCGTAAAGGAAACAGCTCACAAAGTGATTCGGCCTTAGTTCTCGCAGAATTGGACGTTCCTCCCGGCATCGATCGAAGACCTTTGGACACCGGGTATGGAAATGGCATCCGGGAGGGGGTGTGATGGGACTGGGCACGTCTCCAGTCAGTATGATTCGTTCTCTCTTTAGATTTGGATCGGGGATCGGTGAAGCAGCCAGGAGCGCCAGGGTATAGGGATGCATGGCCTCTTCAAAGATCATCTGGGTTGGGGAGAGCTCCGCAATCTTTCCAAGATACATGACCGCAATTCTATTGCAGAGATGTTCAATGACCAGCAGGTCATGGGAGATGAACAGGTAGGTGAGGCCATACTTTTTTTGAAGTTCCTGCAGCAGGTTGATCACCTGAGCCTGAATGGACACGTCGAGGGCTGAGACGGGCTCGTCGCAGACCAGGAATTTTGGGTTGAGCGCCAGGGCTCTCGCGATCCCAATACGCTGCCTCTGCCCTCCCGAAAATTCGTGAGGATAGCGGTCGAGGTGTTCTTCTTGCAGCCCCACCTCTTTGATGAGCTCCATCACCCGGTCTTCCCGGAATCGTGCATCCCCTTTCTTGTGGATGATCAAGGGCTCCATGATCAACTGGGAGACCGTATATCTCGGATTCAGTGAAGAGTAAGGATCCTGAAAGATAATTTGCATCTTCTCCCGGAGAAGTCGAAGTTCTTCTTTGTCGAGCCTTAGGATATCTTGCCCATTGTAGATGATCGTTCCCTCGGTCGGTTCTTCGAGACGCAAAAGAAGGCGGCCGAGGGTCGATTTTCCGCAACCGCTCTCACCGACCAAACCGAGAGTTTCCTTCTCATGGATCGTCAGACTCACACCGTCCACGGCCTTCACGCTACCCACTGCTTTTCCGAGGAGACCCTGGCGGATCGGATAAAACTTTCTTAGGTTGCTCACCTCTACCAGATTCGATACGCTCATCGCCTCTCCTCAGGCTTCGAAGGGCCAGCAGCGGCATCGATGGCCTGGAGACACCTCAACAAAAGGTGGTTCTTCAATTTGGCATGGGTTCGACACCCTGCTGCACCGGTCACTGAATTTGCATCCCTTCGGAAGGTGCATCAAGCTTGGAACCACACCCGCGATCGTCTCCAAAGGCTTCCCCTTTCGTTCCAGCAGGTCCGGTCGCGGGACGGAATTTAACAATCCAACCGTGTAGGGGTGTACGGGATGATGAAAGAGTTCACGGACATCGGCTTGCTCAACGATCCTGCCTGCATACATGACCGCTACAACCTGGGCCATTTCAGCGATGACGCCGAGATTGTGTGTGATCAGGATGATTGACGTTCCCGTATTCTCTTTCAGTTTTAGCATGAGGTCCAGGATTTGGGCCTGAATGGTGACATCCAGGGCTGTGGTCGGCTCATCGGCAATCATGAGTTTGGGCCTGCATGAGATGGCTATGGCGATCATCACCCGTTGTCTCATCCCGCCACTTAATTGATGGGGATAGTCCCCTACCCTCTTTTCAGGGGCCGGTATTCCAACCTTTTTCAGCATCTCCGTCGACTGATGCAAAGCCTCTTTTTTTGAAAGACCTTGATGGAGTCGGAACGATTCCGAGATCTGATCTCCCACCTTGAACACAGGATTCAACGAGGTCATCGGTTCCTGGAAAATCATCGATATTTTATTTCCTCTGATTTTCCTCATTTCAGAGATCGGCATCTCCAGCAGATTCTGGCCCTCAAAGGTAATTCCACCTCCCTCTATTCTCCCTGGTGGGCATTTAACCAACCGCATGATTGAAAGGGCGGTGACGCTTTTTCCGCATCCAGATTCTCCGACGATGCCCAGGATTCCTCCCTGATCCACTTCCAAATCCAGATCATCCACAGCCTTCGCAACTCCAAGGTGGGTATAGAAATAGGTCTTTAACCCTTTAATCCGTAACAGTTCTTTTTCCATTATCTTAAGATCTCTTAAGTTTTCCTCGGTCAAACATCATTCCAAAAGCGCTTTGCCGAGATGGGTCGATCGTATCCAAGAAGACTGTCCATCCAGTTGAAAAAAGGATTGAAGAGCTTCGTTTTCCTAATCAAGATTCGAACGGCATCATGGACGATCCCTGGAGCTTTATTGTATGGGCAGACACGAATACAGTTAGCGCAATCCATTCGATTTCTTGCCCAAAAAGAATAACACTTCTCACCATCCACATACCATTTCAAAATGCCGGATTGGTTGGAGATAGTTGGACCTTCTGTCGTCATCCCACCATGAGGTATGGCCTGAGACGGACAATGGATCGCACATTTCTTACAGGTTTTGCAAAATTCTGTGACTCCAAAAGGGCGGTAGGAATCAACTTGGAGAGGAAGATCCGTAAAGACTTTACAAAGTCGTACCCGAGGCCCAAATCTTTCGGTCATCAAGAGTCCCATCCGGCTCCCTTCTCCTATCCCTGCAGCCATGGCCAAAGGGATGCTCAGGGCTGTATCATTTCCCGCGGGTACGGCACGATAACCAAGGCCTCGGATAAAGGTTGCCACCATATTGGCGACAAAGGCCATTTTAGAATATCCTAATCCAGTTGCCCCTGCTGAAACTCCAGTAGGAGAGGAACGGATGGCCTCATAATCCATCTCAATGGCCATCGCGATGGCATGGTTGCATCCCTCCGGGATTTCAATCGGGTAAGTCTCTCGGGTGAGAACATTGAACTCATGGGAATATACCCAGTTCGGATGAACTCTGCAAATACCGACCAAACTGGCTCCATAAAACCGAGCTACTTTCTTGATTGTTAGACTCATCCCCTCAGGAGATTCTTTGACCAGATCTCCAGTCTCGACATAGGGTCTGATTCTCTCCGGAACGCCCTCCCACTCGTAGAGACCAAAGTTGCTCCTGGCATTTCCCATTCCATATCTCCATTCCAAGGCCCAGGAGGCATTGCGGAAGGCATAATCGATCTTTCGATAACCCACTTTTGACTGATATTTGACCTCAGAAAAGCTTTTCAATAGATCCTGATTTTTTTCATCCCAGATATTTCTTTTGAACATCTCATTCTTTTGATTGAAGCGATAGTTCGGTACAGGAAAAGGGAATTCGGATTCTTGATGCTCTTCAATAGATTTCATGGACTTCTCCATTCTTCCTAAGACATTTTCTTTTCGAATCAAATTAGCGTTAACAGAACCAAAGAATTTTATCAACAACAAGTTCTTTCTACAAGGTACGTAAGGTCAACTGTTTTGTGCTCCCAAACCAAAAGAACCCGAGGTTCAGGGAGTTCTGGAGGGTGGCCGCGACCTTCAGGTTGTGATCGCTCCAACAGCGGTCATAGCGACTACCTTTGCATTTGTTTGAAGAAATCTTCCATCCCTTTGGCCTCGACATCGAATTCAATCGGTTCACGTTGGCTGATTTCTGAAGCCTCGGCCTCGGCCAGATAGGAATCTTTGAAACCTGCGCCACTCAATATACAGACAATCCGTGCTTTCCTCCGAATCTCTCCCATAGAGAGAAGTTCCGAAATCGCAGCCACTGGGGCAGCACCTGCGGGCTCTACCCAGATTCCTTCCTCTGCTCCGATCCGGCGCTGAGTGTCGAACACCTCTTCGTCTTTGACCCCGATGGCGAAGCCACCCGAATTCCAAACCGCTGCGAGTGCATGATCTCCCGTGAAAGCAACGTTGATCCCTGAGATCTTTGAAGATGCGTAAGGGAGGGGACTCACCCGGTCGGCTCTTGTCTGAAAAGCCTGAAGCAAAGGGGCTGCGTTGATCGACTGCACGGCGACCATCCGGGGCAGCTGCTTGATCATTCCGGCTCTCTTCATTTCGAGATAGCCCCTCCATTGAGCTGTGAACATGTCACCGCCACCCACAGGGCATACCACTACATCAGGCGGGCCGGGCAGTCGGGCGACAATCTCATAGGAGATGCTCTTGATGCCTTCAAGAAGGTAGGGGTTGACCGGTGCCCAGATAAAGCCGAGATAGTAGTTCAGGCGAGCAGCCACGATCTCAAGAAAATTCTGAAGTGCCTCTGGACCGTGGGCAAAGATGCCTTTGACCGGGAGCACCTGGCTGCCTGTGGCCAAGGCCTGGCGTAGTTTGGCGG
>Ga0315293_10006654_pt1 | contig 10792 bp, 10 predicted proteins | sample YL17G13_20_MG_FD_203071 | JGI IMG/M metagenome (GOLD analysis project Ga0315293, IMG submission 203071) | Sediment microbial communities from Yellowstone Lake, YNP, Wyoming, USA - YL17G13_20 | ecosystem: Environmental > Aquatic > Freshwater > Lake > Sediment | place: USA: Wyoming | collected... | reverse complement strand
CGAAGCGCCCGGGGCCGGCTGCTTCGGCCGCGGCCGCCACGATGTGCTGCATCGATTGCTCGGGTTTAACCCACGGCCCGCCGGAGCCTGTCCAGCCGGGCCCGGCATTGAGGGTAATCTCTAAACCTAGCCGTTCGGCCTCCTGGACGACATGCTTGAAGAGCCGGCGCCATTCGGCGCTCATGAATTCGACCGGGCCCCGCGGAACGCCGACATTTACTTCGCAGATGACAACTCCGCCGATGCCCGCCCGCCGCATCGCCTCGAGGTCCGAGGTGATCCCTTCGTGGGTCAGGTTACCGTCCATCCACATCCAATAAACCCAGGGATGGGCCGATTCGGGCGGGACGGCGAACCCGGCGGCAAGCCGGTCGGGTGTTCTCACAACCGATAGGGCGAGCCAGAAGGCGATTCCCATGATGAACAGGAAGCCGAGCATCAAGACCGGCGACGGAAACCGACGAGACATGGGCACTCTCCTCGACTATACCTTCATAGTACAGCCTGGGACGTGAGTCAAGGGCGGACGAAAGAGGGCGAAATCCCTCGAAATTCCGGCCGGTCCAGGGGCGGAGCCCTATGGGACGAATGTCCTATTCCCGAAAATAGGATATTTGTCTACAGACAGGGGGCCGTTTTTCCTTTTATATTGATCCTGGAGGTTTCGCTATGACCATACAAAACGTTTTCATCGGGCTCGGGGCGCTGGCCGTCCTTTCGAATGTCGTCATCTGGATCTTGATCATGGCAGCGCTCGACCGGCGGGGCTATAAAACGAATATCCTGTGGGCCCGATTACTCATCTTCAAATACCTGTCGGCCTACAAAGAGGCGACCAAAAGGGAAATAGGAAAGCCGGGTCTCCTATTTTATCTCTGGATCGGGTCCATTAATGTAGCGGCCGTAGCGTTTCTCGTGGCCGTGCTCGGGCCCTAGGCATGATCAAGGCGAGGAAGGATAGATCACGAAGTGCGAAGTCCCGATCCCGGCGATGGGACTGGCCTTAGAGGGGATAAAGAAGAAATGACAGATTTAAAGGAGGTCCATATGAAATACAAAGTTCATCGATTGGACATCACCCTGGTAAATGATCAGAGCAAACTGGAACAATTTTTGAATAATTTGGAGGGAGAAGTCGTGACAATAATTCCCAATATTAAAAAAACAACTTTATCTCAATTCTATGGGATTGCAGGTAAGATAGACTTTCTGCTCATTGTCGAAAAGATCAAATAGTTTAGGGAGTTGTCTTGAAACAGGGGCAAATTATTAACTTATGCCAATCCTTTACGACGTGAATTCTTATTAGGAGGAGAACGATGTTGTTCAGATTTTTTCAGGCTGCCTGTTCCGATAGAGTTGGCCGGCGCCGATTTCGGCGTTCAGGGCTCGGGCTTTTGACCCTCATCTTCATTCTCGCTGCGGGATGGCTTGCTGCGGCGGCGGGAGATCAAACCGGGCCTCTCCAGAAATCCGCCGTCGCGACATCCGGCGGTTATTCTATCTTCCATGAAACCATGGTCGACATGACCTGGCCTGAAGTCGAGAAAGCGGCCAAGGAAGGGGCCGTCATCCTGATGACGACGGCCGTGATCGAAGAACACGGACCCCATATGAGCTGTGGCTGCGACGCCTATGGCGGGTACTTGATGTGCAAGCTGACCCGCCGCGAGCTGGAATCGCGGGGGATTAAGACTTTGATTGCTCCTCCCTTTTACTGGGGGATCAACCAGACATCTCATGTCTTTCCGGGGACCTTCACCGTCCGCCCGGAGACGATGAAAGCCGTGCTGCACGATATGCTGGCATCCCTAAAAAGCATGGGTTTCCAGCATGTCTTCAACATCAACGCCCACGGGGACAGTGTTCATATCCGAACAGCGGTCGAAGCCATCATCGAAGCTCAAAAGAGCCTCGGCCTCAACGTGCGCTATCTCATGGCCGAAGAGGACGCGAAGCGATCGAGACTGACCGGAAACGAGCCCTTCTTGCTTCTCCATAAGTCACCTCCCTCGGATATGGAAGCCGGGGAGTATCTGGACCTTCACGCCGGGGCAGGGGAAACCGGATTCATGGCAGCCTTTTTCCCCGACCAGGTGAATTCCAAACTCGCCAGGACTCTCCAGCCGACGAAGGTAACGGTGAAGGAAATCGGCGAATGGGTGAAGGACATGAAAAAGGTGACCCCCCAGGGCTATCTAGGAAATCCGGCGAAATATGATGCCGCAAAGGCCAAGAAAGAAGTGGAAGAAATTTGCCGGATGATGGCCAACGCCATCGCCGGCTTCCTGGGTAAGGTGAACACGGAAAGGTCGAGATAAGGAGATAGTCCATGACGGCAAAACCGGGACTTGGATTTAAAATCTGGACCGCCTCTCTTTCCGTGTTAGTCGCCGTGATGCTCTTTCCGAACATCGTCGGCCGGCACGGCGTCTGGAAGTCCCTGCTGATCACAGCCCTCGCCGTCGGAGCGATCTGGTTGATGTATTTCGTTATTAGCCGGTTGATCAGTTGGGCCGTGTCGGAAGATCTGAAGAAGAGAGAGCTCAAGCGGCCGAAGAACAGGCCGGACGATCAAGAATAATCCCCGGAGCTCTGAATTTGCGCCTCGGATTGATCACCCAGAAGAGATGAGGGAGAGCAGAGGAAAATTTAGTGAAAATCAAATATGATTATCGATATCGAATCCGGATCATAGACGGCATTATCTTAGGGCTTCATCTTGTTAGCCCTAATCCGTCACAGCCGTCCGGGAAAAGGAGAAGCTCATGAAATCCGGATTAAGGCAATTTTCATTTCTAGCCCTCCTGGCCATCGTATTCACGATCGGCTTGACGTTTGCATCCATCGAGCTGCCCCGCCTGCTCGATACGTTTCTCGCTAAAAACGTCGAAACGCCTGACGTCGCCACGGGCCTGAACGCGCTGAGCGATTATAAGACCGAGCTGTATCTTCAGTATTCCCATCTGCGCTTGATCGGCTACATTTGCCTGGCCGTCATCGTCATCATGATTGTCGTCGGATTCATCACCGGAAAGAGCGGTTGGACCTCCGCAGGCGCTCTGTTTCTTTTTCTACCCGTTTTTGGCCATTTCGCGGCGACCATGTTCTTCCTGGGAGGACTGGGATTCCTGCGTCTCCTTTGGCTGCCGTTCTTAGACGTATCCTTCCGCCTGTTCAGGCTTGGGGACATCATCAACCTGCCCTATAACATCCTGCTCGACCTCTATTCGCTCACCGGCTTCGGCAGGTGGCTGAGACTCTCCACGATTGTCACGGGCTTGGGTTTGCTCATCTTCTTCCTCGGAACATTGACCTGGTTTTATGCCAGGACGCAGAAAAGGGGAGTGGCCGACCTCTGGGTGTATCGTTTCTCAAGGCATCCGCAGTATCTCGGTTGGATCGTCTGGAGCTATGGAATGATGTTTTTGCCGAGTTCAAGCAATATAAAACTTTGTTATGAACTTTCGAACAGCCTTCCCTGGCTGCTTTCAACGATGATCATCATCGGCGTGGCCATGCTGGAAGAGGTCAAGATGAAGCGGGTTTTTGGCGATGCCTACGAGTCCTACCGCCGGCGTGCTCCATTCCTTTTTCCGTTACCACGCTTCGTGGCGGGAGCTTTCAACCTTCCTCTCCGGCTCGTGTTCAAGAAGCCCTATCCTGAAAGAAAACGGGAAATCGTCGCCGTGCTTGCTTTCTACACGGTTCTTTGCCTGGGGATCTCCGCCTTCTATGGGGGTTTGGTCTCATGGCCGGCGAAAAAGAGGGAGGCTTCGGCCCAGCAGATCAAAGCCCTCGCTCAGGTGTTGAAAAATGCCGACAACCGAGGCGAGAAACGCCGTGCCGCGGGACTTTTAGCAGAGATGGGAGAACCGGCCATGGAATCACTCCTCGCCCTGCTCGAAGATAAGGATGCGAATGTGAGAGCGTATTCCGCCGGCGCGCTGGGCAACATAAAATCGGAACGCGTGGTCCCGCCTTTAATCGCCCTTTTGAATGACGCAGATTCCTACGTCAGGAGAACCGCGGCCGATTCGCTGGGGAGAACAGGATCGAGCCGGGCTATTCAACCACTCGTTGAAGCGCTCGAAGATCCGGCAAGAGACATGGCCAAAGCCGCGGTCAGGGCGCTGGGACAGATCAAGCATCCCGATGTCATTCCATTCCTCATCAAAGCGCTGCAGAACACCGCATGGAAGGCAACCGATGCCGCCGCTCAGGCTCTTGGTGAGCTGGGAGCCAAGGAAGCGGTTGGGCCCCTTATCCAATGCTTCGAGGAGATGCCGGATTGCCCCTATCTTCAGGTCGGGGGAGCTCTCTGGAAACTGAGCTCGGAACGGGCGGTTGACGCCTGGATAGCCGGTTTGAAAAAAGGATCCTTGTGGTATCCTCGAGCAGCCTGCGCCGCCGAACTTGCCAAGAACAAATTGGAAAAGGGACTCCCCGCGCTTCAAGAGGCATTGAAGGATGAAAGCCCGGAAGTCCGGCGTGCCGCCGTGTTGGCGCTCGCGGAATTTCGATCGGAAAAAACGATTGACGCTCTCCGGGAAGCGTTGGCGGACAAGGATTTCGAGGTCCGGATGTACGCCAAAGAAACATTGAAAAATATCGGCACGCCGGAGGCCCTCCGGGCTATCGATGGTCGAAAAGATTGAAAAAGCAGTCGCGGGGTGCTGCCTGGCATCGAATTTCAAATGGGCGTATGAGTCGTGTTATCGGCCAGCCGCTCAAACATGGAGGTCATCTCGTCCTCTGACAAGAAGGATCGAGGAGGTAGGTCATGACGAAGATCCCTAGGAGTTTGAGTTACGCAATATTAGCTTCGCTCTTGCTCTTCGGATTGGCAAATAGCACCGGCGCTTCTCCGTTGCTCAAGATTCCTGGCGACAAGGAGAAAGCGATCGATAATTCCCTGACGAGCGGCGAGGGGCTTCGTGTTGTCCGCGGCCGAGCAGGCATTTCGCAAACTCGGCCTGATCCTTTCCTTGAAGTCAGAGAAAAGATCGTCCGCTTGGTTGATGATAAAAAAATCCCATCCCTCTCTCTCGCGGTCGTCAAAAACGGCCAAATCGTCTGGGAAGAGACTTTCGGCCTGGCCAACCTCGAAAAGAAAATCACGGCCACGCCGGGAACACTTTACCCGATTGCCTCGGCCACCAAGCCATTTACGGCCACAGGATTGATGATCCTGGTCGAGCGGGGGCTTGTCGACCTGGATAAGCCCGCCAACGCTTATTTGGGCCAAGCAAAGCTTAGGGCTTTCGAAGGAGATGCTTCTGAAGCTACCGTGCGGCGTATCCTTCATCACACCTCCGGTCTTCCAATGTACTGGAACTTTTATTACGCGGGGAGCTCACGATATAGGCCGCCCCTAGAAACGACGCTCCAAAGGTACGCCCGCCTCGTGTCCAAACCTGGGGAGGGCTACAATTACTCCAATCTTGGCTATGCAGTCCTCGAATCGATTATCGAACAGGTTTCCCGAAAGCCTTATCCGGAATTCCTGGCGGCAGAAGTTTTCAAGCCCCTGAAGCTGAGTCGCGCGGAGGTCTTTACGGCCCCGCCGCAACGCCCCGACGTCGCCGAAAAATACACCTCGACGCTCACTCTCGTCCCTTACTGTAATCATGATACTCGCGGGGCCAGCGCGATCTATGCCGCGGCTCACGACCTAGCCTTGTTCTTGCTCCTGCACCTCGGACGCCTCCAGCCCGGCCAGGAAGCGATTCTCAAGCCCGATTCGATCACTGCGATGCAGAGATCGCGGGACCCCGATGTCCGCTATTCCTCTTATGCTTTCGGGTGGGAGACCGGCAGAAGGTTCGGCTACCCTATCATCACCCACGGGGGCGTCATGGATGGCTGCCGGGCCCATCTGGCCATGGTCCCCGGCGAAGGGCTTGCCGCCGCCGTCCTGATCAATGGAGAGACCCAGCCGTCCATCCAGGTCTGCGACTGGATTTTCGCAGCGCTTCTTCCGGAGTATGCCAAAGCCTGGAAATCCGCCTCGCAGGGGCCGGCCGGCTCGCCCGCGCCGCCGGTAGCCTTCAGGCCACCCCCCGGGCTTATGGGAACCTGGGAGGGCACGATCAAAACCCCCGAAGGGGACATTCCGGTGCGGCTTGTCGTTGAGAAAAACGGCACGATTGAGCTATTCCGGCTGGATCCCGTAGGCGCTTCGGGAAACGCCTTATCGCCGCTCAAACAGCCGACACTAAACCAGGGGATATTCGTCGTCGACTTTCCCCAGGTGTTTTCTCTGAGCGATGCGCCGTCGCCGGGCCATCGGACCGTCCTGGGCATAAAGATCCGGGGGAACAGGCTCAGCGGCGCGGCCAGTACAATCGCTTCCGATATGAGCTACAGCCTCCCTTCCTATATTGAATTGAAGCGGGCTGAATTGGAGCAAAAACGATGAATGTCGTCGAAATTGAAAATGTCACCAAGACCTTTGGAGAAGTCAGGGCCGTTGACTCCCTATTTCTCAACGTCCCCCGGGGATCCATTTACGGATTCATCGGCCCCAACGGATCGGGGAAAACAACGACCCTGCGCATGATCATGAACATTTTCTATCCGGACTCGGGAGCGATCCGCGTTTTCGGGCAGGCCTTGCTCGGAGCAGCCAGTGAACGAATCGGCTATCTTCCGGAGGAGCGCGGCCTATACAAGAAGATGAAAGTCAGAGACCTCCTGAGATTCTATGGAGAGTTGAAGAGCGGCCGCAAGGTGAATAAAGAGGTGGATGAATGGCTCGAACGGCTTGACCTCGGCGCCTGGGCCCGCAAGAAAATCGAAACGCTCAGCAAGGGGATGGCCCAGAAGGTCCAGTTTATCTCGGCCGTCGTCTCCGGGCCGGAGCTGATCATCCTCGATGAGCCTTTCACCGGTCTGGATCCGGTCAACCTGGAGGCCATCAAGAACGCCGTGCTCGACCTCCGCAGCCGGGGCGCCACGGTGATCTTCAGCACGCATGATATGAATGTCGCCGAGAAGATGTGCGATTTCATCTTCATGATTTTCAAAGGCCGCAAAGTCCTGGATGGGACGTTGATCTCGATCCAGGATGAATACGGCAGCGACACGCTGCGGCTCCGGGCAGAAGGCGGAATTTCCAGCCTGAAGAGCCTGGATGGAGTGGAGAAAATCACGGATTTTGGCGGGCTCCAGGAGTTGCGCCTTCGACCGGAAGCCGACCACCAGGAAATTCTGGCTCAGATCATGGCCAGGACTCGTATCTACAGCTTCGACCTGGCCAAGCCGACCCTCTACGATATTTTTTTGAGGATTGCGGGGCCGGAGGCCGAGGAGGTCGCCCATGCCTAAAATATTCAAGTTGGCCAAAAGGGAATACTTGGAATCCGTCAAGACCAAAGGTTTCATCATCATGCTGGCCTTGATGCCCCTGGTGATGGGCGGCAGCGGAATCGCCATGCTTCTCTTCCAGGGGCAAGTGGATACGAGGGACAAGCGGATCGCCCTGCTCGATCATTCCGGAGCCATGAAGGAGATGCTTCTCGCCGCGGCGGAGGAGCGGAACAAGGCGGCCGTCATCGATTCCAAAACCGGAAAGAAAATCCAGCCTGCTTATATCTTCGAGATGATCGCTCCGGACGCAGCCCGGCCCCAAGCCCAAAAACTGGACCTCTCCGACCGCGTCCGGCGCGGAGATCTGCACGCGTTTTTAGAGATCGGCCCGAATATCGTCCATCCGCAGGGAGACCAGAGCACATTCCGGATAAACTATCACGCCCGCAATGCAGCCGTCGATAACATCCGCAACTGGCTGAACAATGTTTTGAACAACCATCTGCGCCGTGTCCGCTTGACCGAGGCGGGCATCGATGCCGCCAAAGCCGACGAAATATTCGCCTGGCTCCAGGTTGAACCCCTCGGGTTGCTGACTGCCGATGAAGCGACCGGCGAGATCCGGGAGGCGCGGAAAAGCAGCGAAGCGGAAGCCATCCTTGTCCCCCTCATTCTCTTTTTCCTGATGTTCATGATGGTCATGATGGGAGCTATTCCCCTTCTGAGCTCCACCCAGGAAGAGAAAACCCAGCGGATCGCGGAAGTCCTGCTCGGGAGTCTGAAACCCTTTGAATTCATGGCCGGCAAAGTCCTGGGAGGCCTGGCTGTTTCAATGACCGGAGCGACGGTTTATGTAACCGGAGCGATGATCATGTTGAACATAGCCGGCCTGGGCGCGTGGATACCCGTTCGCGTCATTCCCTGGTTTTTTGCCTTCCTGGTGCTGGAAATCGTCATGGTCGGGTCCTACTTGACCGCCCTTGGTTCGGCCTGCAATGATCCTAAGGACGCGCAAAACCTGACGTTTCCAGCCATGATCCCGGTCTTTCTTCCCATGTTCTTGGCCATGCCGATCCTGCAGGAGCCGACCAGCGCGTTCGCCACCGGGATGTCCCTGTTTCCTCCATTCACTCCATTGTTGATGCTTCTCCGGAAAGCCGCGCCGACTGGGATTCCGGCCTGGCAGCCTTGGGTCGGCCTGGTGGGAGTTATTCTGATGACCGTTTTTTCGGTCTGGATGGGAGGACGGATCTTCCGCGTTGCCATCCTGATGCAGGGAGGCCCGCCCAAGCTTTCTAGAATTCTCCGCTGGGCCATCCGAGGCTAAGCTTGAGGAAAATTCCTGTAGGAGGAGGAAAATATTTCATGAATATCACATGTCATCCTCGTCCATATCTTGTTCGGATTATTGTCAGCCTGATCCTTGGGCTCAGCCTGATGGCACCCCCCGCTCAATCGCAGCAGTCCGAACCGTGGGTCGAAAAACCTCAGAAGGAATGGCCCCAAATCACGATGATCAACCAGATTGAATATGTCGATAAAACATTTCCCATCGCGGCGTGTTCGTTTTTGTTGGATGCCGGGAAGGATATCCTCGCTGTCACGGCCAAACACGTCCTGACCTACTTTAAATCCGGAGCCATGACCTCGGTGTCTTTCGGCGACAGACTGAAAAGCTGGATCATGTATCCGAAAAATAATCCTGCCGATTCGGTCGTTATCGAGGCCATCGTCAACGAAGATCCCGGCGAATCCATCGATCGCGGCATTCCTTCGGAGATCGATTGGCTGCTCTTTTCGATCAAGAGCAGGTCCCCTAATATTCAACCGTTGAAATTCAGAGTTGACCCGTTCGAGCCCCAAGAAAAAGTCTACATCATCGGCTGGCGATATACGGATAAGGACTGCCCCCAGGTCATTTATGAGGGGAACTATGTCGAATCCATCGAGGGGGCGGTGATCATATCGACGAAGATCCTGTCGGACAATAGAACGTCGGGATTGAGCGGCTCGCCCGTTATCGATTCCCACGGCCGTCTGATCGGGATCATGTCCCAAAAATACGGCAAACTGGAGAAGCTCGGTTCCATCCAGTATCCCAAACGAATTATCGAAACCAAATATCGATAGGCTCCTATTGAGGCCATCCTTGAAAAATTTTACTCCAGCGTCCGTCCCCGCGTCTCCGGAATCCAGACCCACATCAGGGCGGCCAGCAAGAACGCTCCTGAAGCCAGAAGAAAAGCCACGTTGAATCCCTGCCTTTGGGCCAGCGATCCGATGGCCAGCGGGGCTATGGCCGAAGCGATCCGGCCGATGTTATAGGTGAAACCCTGGGCGGTCGCCCGGATCCGGGTCGGATAGAGCTCGGCCGTCAGGGCGCCGAAGCCCGAAAAATAGCCTGTCCCAAAAAAGGCGACGAACGGTCCCAGGAAGAAAAGGAACATCGGAGTCCGAAATCCGGAATAGGCCAGGACGAAAAGCGAAGCTGCGACAAGATAGAAGACATAGGTTTTTTTACGGCCGAGGGAATCGCTTATATAGCCGAAGCTTATATAGCCCAGCCACATACCGGTTTGCATGAAAATGACCAAGGTTGACATATGCCGAGTGCTGAGCCCGATTCCTCCCTGGCTCTGGCTGAGAGATAAATACCCGGGAATCCAGAGGTTGAATCCCCACCAGGCGAACATGGTGAAGGCGTTCATTATTGTCACGGCCGCTGTGATTCGCAGGAGTCTTCCCCGGATAACGGCCGGGCCCTTTGTTTTTTCGACTGCGGCCGTTAGGCTTTTCTGTCTTTGCCAGATCTCCGGCTCTTCGACCTTGGCCCGAACCCAAAAGGTCAGCAACGCCGGAAGCACGCCGATAAAAAAGACCGCCCGCCAGCCCCATAAGGGAAGGATCAGTCCTGTGACCAGCGCAGCGGCGGCGTAACCCACGGCCCAGAAGCTCTGCATAAAACCCAGGGCTTTTCCCCGGTGCTCGTCCGGCCAGGTTTCCGACACGAGCGCCGCGCCGCTGGCCCATTCGCCACCCATGCCCAGGCCCAAACAGATCCTAAAGACGGCCAGCATGGGAACAGTCCTGGCAAAACCGCAGGCGGCCGTAAACACCGAATAGATCAGGATGCTGCCTCGCAGAGCGCGCGTCCGTCCGAATCGATCGGCGATCAGGCCGAAGATCATGCCACCGGCGGCCGAAGCGAGCAGGGTGAGGGAGCCCATAAAGCCGGCCGTTTCCTTGTTCATCCCCAGGTCCTTCATCAACGAGGCGAGGACCAGGGCGTACATCATGACGTCGAAGGAATCGAGCATCCAGCCCAGGGAGGCGGCGATCAGGGCCTTGTGCGAACGGGAATCGGCCTGCCGCCACCAGCCGAACAGATTTTTTTTAATCATGAGGAAGATGGGCCGGGTCAGGCCGCTCTTTTTATCTTAAATGTTCCGGTTCAACCGAAACTTCTGAGCGTTCGCGGTCT
>Ga0315293_10006652_pt1 | contig 10796 bp, 8 predicted proteins | sample YL17G13_20_MG_FD_203071 | JGI IMG/M metagenome (GOLD analysis project Ga0315293, IMG submission 203071) | Sediment microbial communities from Yellowstone Lake, YNP, Wyoming, USA - YL17G13_20 | ecosystem: Environmental > Aquatic > Freshwater > Lake > Sediment | place: USA: Wyoming | collected... | reverse complement strand
GCATCCATAGGGCCGTTTCGTTTGAGTTCCCATATGCATCGAAACAGTCCACGCAAGCTCTTGTATATATATGTTCCATTGCTGGCAACCTCGATGTGGAATCATACTCTTTGCTATTGGGCGTTTCAATTTGCCAAGTCTAGGGATAAACATAGCGGTTCTGGAAATCGACAGAAGTCAAGTGATTTTGAAAAAAGAAGGAAAGGGTTTCTGGGCACAGCAGTAGCATTTCCTCCACTTTGAAATCAGAAGAAGAATCTCTTGAAATCTCGACCGTTCGTCATGCTATCAGATTCCTTAGATTGGAATCCTAAAATTCGTGCTTCCGCAACGGGGGCAATACGAGACTAGGCTCTCAACGGTAGTTCCACAATTGGCACATTGTTTCTTGAAGTGGCCCCCGCAGTTCGGACATACTGCGTATTTGAGGAGTATTCTTGCTCCGCATCGGGGGCAAGGTGACTTACCATCGCTCATCAAGAAGAACAGTGAGACGAGAATACTTACCCCTTTCGCATCTATTTTCAAAGATAATAATTCTGATTGTAGAAGGGAATCAGTTTCATCTTACGGGTCGTCTGTTGAAATCAGAAGAAGAAGGTCTGGATATGCTCGGGTTCAGATCACGACGCCCACGCTATTCCTCAGAGCCCGAGCCTTGCCGCAGCCTTGCGATCATCCTGCAATCCACGTTTGAAATGAGATCAGCTCTTCCTTCTCTTCCTAATGAAGACGACCGCGCCTATTGCCGCGACCGCCGCTATCACTCCCGTTGCCGCTATCAAGATAGGAATGGTGTTTCCAGTGACTCTGTCATGATAGACTATTACTTCCGGATCGCTCTTCATCGATTTGGTGTCCTTGTATGTCATATTCGGGAATCCGTGTGTCACAAAGGCAAGCCCGCGGTCCATCATAGACGAATAACCCATCGAAGCAATGGCGCCAGTTCCATTGTAGATCGTGAAACTGTCTTTCATCTCCAATTTTGACACGGTCAGGGGAGAGCCGTTGTCAAGCGTCAGGTTGTACTCAAAGGTCGTATTGGTACGCCCCGTGGGTATGACCAAGCCACGGGGGCCCATCAACTGCATGATGTAGCGGATTTCTGCGGTGAAAGGTTCGCCTGAGCTGAATTCGGTTCCGTTTGACTGATAGAAGCTTGCGTTGCTGAAATCGAACAGCGCTTCGACCTTGATATTCGTCTGGTTCCAGTCCCCTCTGAAATGATGCAGAAATGTCAGATCGAAGGTCGAATCTGCATGATTGCCCTGATAGACTCGAATCCGTTCAAAGGTGATATTGAAATCCAATGTGGGAATGGGGCCATCATACTTGACCGGGGAACGCGTCAACTTGAAATCATCAGAGGTGTTCAGAGGCGTGTATATGGTCTGATTCCCTATGATGATCTCTAACGTTGTGTCTTTGGATCCCAGACCTTCGTTAAGCATAAACATAGCTACGTACATCTTGCCTCCGATAGAGTATTGGATACATTGACCATAGCCCACAACTGGTTTGTTGGAAGAAGTTGGGCCAGTCGTGTTGGTGGCACTGATACCTATCTTCACGCCCCCGTGCTCGATACAAATCCCCCACCTTTCGTTTATATGATCTCCTGTGCCGACGTTACCGTATTGATCTCTTTGAGGCGCGTTGTATTCATGAACTTCCGAAACATTTGGTGCAGGAACCTTTTCGGAAGTCGATGCATCCGCCTGAGCGGAGGGGACTATGTTCAAGCTCCCTATGAATAGCAGACCTGCAATTGCGAAGATCGTAATAAGTTCCCGGACCCGGTAACTCATCGCTAATCATTGGTCGGCCGATGATATTTAAATCCTTCTATAGACTTGGTTTTCTGATCGGCCACCCAGGAGGAGGTAATCTACTCTGGAAAGGAAGCAAAGAAAAGGTTTGCTACAATCCTAGATAATTGAATTAGAGAAATCGAATACATGGCTGTGGTCTGGGAGTAGATCCCGACGCCCTCGTCGTACGTTCTCCGACACTTCCGAAGTTTATGAAGGCAGAGGGGGGGGACTCGCCTTTGCTTTCATCAGGTCGCATAAGGAAGAAGAATATCTGGCAAGGATCTTCATCGGCAATCGTCTATGTTGATTTACGATAACTAGTAATACCTTTCTCAGAAATGATAATCATGGGTGGGAGGAGCAGATGGTGAGCATGCAGAATCAGCAGATGGCCAGTACTCGATCTCCCCAAACTACATATCCTCAGCGACCACCTGGCTTCACAGCGGGTGTGTTTCCGAGGGAACATTTGATACCTGGCGAGATTGTCCTTTGGGAAGGTAGACCAGCAATTATCGCCTATATCATTGGACCGCTAGTTGTTACGATACTTGGTCTCATTATCTTTCTTGCATTCTACAACTATGGATTGGGTGTCTTGGGAATCATAATGCTAGTTTTGGGTTTGATTGGAATTATTGTCAGTTATATCCGCTGTATAAGGACATCATTTGCCTTGACTGATAGGCGCGTCTTGACCCAGTATGGTGTATTTTCAACCAGATTCGCCGATTGCCCTCATGATAAGATTCAAAACTCAGCGGTAATAAGGCCCTTTTTTCAGACGATTTTGGGCTATGGGATATTGATGTTCTCCACCGCTGCCTGGGGTGGTGGCATCCAAAGTCGATCACAATCCAAGTTGGCGGGTGCCCACGGAGGGGTCTATTGGGACGGATTGCGGGATCCTGCGGAAGTTAAGAGATACGCTGAAGAAGTATTTGAAATCACAAAGAGACAGGCAAAGGCGCAAGACTACCAGATGATGGCTGAGGCCATGGGTACAAAACAAGATGCTCAGAGCAAGCGACCAGTTGAGGAAAGGCTAGCTAAAGCCAAGCAATTGAGGGATGATAATACAATCTCTCAGGAAGAATATGAGCAGATGAGGAAGAAAATACTCATGGAATAGTAGGCGGTAAGGAAGGTTCCCCTACCGAGAAACTGTTGCTCGAAACCTCCGTTGACGATAGTTGGTGACAATTCGGACGATCCTGACGGCAGATGGGGAGAGTCATACATAGACTTCTGTCGGCCAAAACGATTGAGTCAATTGACGTTCCCATTGTTTAGCTGTTAAGGCCTATAGCGAGTGACATCACACAGATCATGGCAATGATGTAAGTGATTATGAATTTGGTTTTGCTTCTCAGTAGAGTCGAATCGGGGTAACTCTCTCTATACCTAGGGACGATAACAAAATATGTGACGGCCGGGTCAATCAGGAAGATCCCTGCCATTCCCGATAGTACTGCGATATCGTTCGTTATGCCAATCTCATAGTGAATTCCAGACGCATAGATCAAGCCCAACATGTATTGGTATAGATTCGCCCATGTGAACCCAATTACTAGCATCCAAGCGAAGACTTTGGAAAAGACCTGAACTCGCCTGTTGATCGCGAGTTTTGCTATGAGCCATACTATTATCAATAGAACCAACGGAATGACAAGCGCCTTGGATGCCTTCAGCGAAGGGTCAGCAGGACCGGGTGTCATTGTGTAAAAATAATCCGGGTATTGGATCATTATTGCTGAGACTACTGCGATGATCAAGACCGTCCATTCAAAGGCTTCATCAACTTCAGACTTGACCATCTACGCACCGCTGACGATGTGTTCTAGGCTTTGACAATTCTTAAACTTTTCATAGAGGAAAAAGAACAGAAGAGGTTTGATCTATCCTTCATATCTTCGAAGAGGAGCTTTGTACCGTGATCGCTGCAAATCGACCGCTTGCCAGTCGTTGTCTAGGGTACAAGTCCCGCTCGATATGCAAATTATCCTAGTAGACGATGTTGACACTTCTGACGGTAGATGAACGGGTCCCTCCGATCTTGTTGGCAATTCCTATCGTTCCTACTTGAATTTCAGAATTCCCATAAGAACCAAGACTATGATGGCCAATACTACCGCTCCAAGCAGATCAAATATCAGCCAACCCACAAGGAATGCTACGACTGAGCCGAGTCCCAGTGCTCCCCAGTCCATCGTTATTGCCATTTCATATCTCTTGTTCCCTATCATTCCTGCTACATTATTATGCTTGCGATATCGTCCCCGCTTTCTGATTATCAGGAATCATCTTGGAGGTTCGCACGAAATGCTCGTTCAAACGATGTGATCCCGTAGGAGAAGTCCCATCAGACATGACAGAGCAATGCATCATCTCCTCAATTGAGATCAGAAAAAGGTTCACCATTCTCCAAGTCGATAATAGTGACGGTTCTGACGGCAGATGGGGAGAGACAGGGAGACGATGATAAAGGGATCGTCAATAGACAAAATATATATGTTCTGCCACATACCCGGAGGGAGGTCATCTAGATGAAAAGAGAAATCGGGGCGAAGAACTGCCTGTATCCTTTACCCATAGTTCTTGTGGGGGCGCTGGTTGAAGGAAAACCGAACTACATCACAATGGCCCATGTCGGCATTGCAGATCACAGTTCAGTCTCGCTAAGCATGAACAAGAAGCACTACACGAACATTGGCATAAGGGAGAACAAGTGCTTCAGCGTCAACATCCCCAGAGAGGATATGGTGAAGGTGACTGATTATTGTGGAATCGTATCTGGGAAAGATGAGGACAAGTCCGTTCTTTTCAAGACTTACTACGGAAAACTTGGGACCGCTCCTATGATCGAAGAGTGTCCGGTCTCTATGGAATGCGAGCTCATCGATACAGTCGACATGCCCAATCATGATCTGTTCATCGGAAAGGTCGTTGCGACCTATTGCGATGAGGAAGTTATGACCGATGCAGCAGTGGACTTCTCGAAACTTCATCCGATCCTATTCGCGATGACCGATCGGAACTACTACTGTCTCGGCGAAAAGCTCGCCAAAGGCTGGACCCTTGGTAAAGAATTCAAGAAGTAAACGGACCATTGGCACGGGATGACAACCACGCCTCGATGCCGACCACTCGCACTATTAGCGTCATCTCAATGATGTCAGAAGAACACATATGGCTACGTTGTGCTGACACTTCTGAGGGTTCTGACGGCAGATTGGGACGAGTGAATAGAAGAGAGAATCGAAGAGGTTTGGTCTATCTCTCATACCTTCGAACAGGTGCTTTGAATCGTAGACTGTACAAATGAAATCTTGCCAATAGTTCCTGTGCGCCCATATCTCCTTCCAGCCCCTTGAGATCGGGTTGTGAACAGGGAGAATACAAAGGGAAAAAAAGCCAAAGCTGGGTTGCGATCTTTCTTCACTTCGATGCAATCCAATCTAAGGGATGGATCTGCAGTGTTCGAACATGAGTCAAACCAATTCGCAAAGCTTAAGGCCGGCGCGCTCCGTCGATTGTTTCCTTGGAGAGGATTTCATGAGGATCGGAATCATCGGAAAGGGGCACGTAGGGAGTGCTCTGGCGCAGGGGCTGAGCGGTGCAGGACACGAGGTCAAATTCGGTCACAGGGATCCGGCCGAATCAGTGAAGGATGCAGCGAGCTGGGGAGAGGTCATCGTCGTCGCTGTTCCTTTCTCGTCAGTGAAAGACACCGTGAGAGAGATTAGAGCCGCGGCGGACGGGAAGGTACTGATCGACGCTGTCAACGCGGTAGGGCCGAACATGGAGCTTGCGGTAGGGTTCAAAACGTCCGAGGCGGAGGAGCTGCAGAAGATGTTGCCGAAGTGTCGAGTAGTGAAGGCGTTCAACACCACCTTCGCTCACACAATGGCCACCGGAAAGTTGGGAAATGAGGAGATAACTACATTCGCCGCTGGTGATGATCTGGATGCGAAGAGGACCGTGATCGGATTGGCGAAAGGCATCGGCTTCGATGCGGTGGATGCGGGCCCTCTTCGGACCGCGCGATATCTTGAACCGCTGGGGATGCTCATGATAGGGCTCGGATACGGACAGAATCTAGGAACGGATATAGGTCTCAGTCTGATCAGAGCCTGAGCGAACTTACGGTCTTGGTGTCACAAGCCTGACCCCAGAATTGAGATCATATCCGACGAGCTCGATATCTAGCGCGAATGAGAAAAGCCAGGGACAAAAGACGGTACCGATAATCGCGGTCCACCGATTATCGTGGGAGGGCAGCCATTGGTTTCATTTCTGAGAATCTCGTGAATAGCGAGATATAGTGTCTCGCCTCAATATGATGGCTCGAGTGGACATATTGTCAGAGGACACGATATCCGGTCAACATCACGGCGAAGCCTATATGGTCTCTTTGATCGCAGGCGTCGCCATGTTGATCATCTCATTCACGTTGAACACGATCGGAAGCATTGTCCAACCTATAGGCCCATTTGTCCCAATTTCAAACGGTCACGGAGGTTTTGACTACCTCGCCACGGGAGGCTTATCTTATCCATATCAATCATTGATCTCCTTCGGCAGGGTCTTTCTCTTCTCGGGACTCCTCCTTCTGTCGATAGGCGTCCTGATGGCCAGACAGCGAATGATGAAACCGAACGTGACGCACGGTGTCTCACCTTACTTGATAGGTTCGGACGCCTGGAGAGTGTACACGATGATCGAGTCCCAAGGTCGTTCGAACAGAACGGATCCATCGCGAGGGGACATCGTCAGCGTGGGATCCGGTCTCGCGGATGCAAGTTCCGGACATCATCCTGATGCTCAGACGACGGATCCGACTTTGTCTGATCCAGCTAGCTCAGGATCATCCATCGAATTGCTCGCCAGACCCAAGACGTCATTGGCCCAGGCTCCTCCCTTGAGTACAGCCGAGTCCAATTACATCAGAACCCGGACGGGTCAAACGGACCTGGAGCTCCATCTTTCCCAGCTTAGGTTCAATAGAGACAATGGTCTGTTGACCAGGCAGGAATATGAAGAAAAGAAGAAGGAGCTGATGAAAGAGTTTCGGTTGTCCGTCGTAACGATGAATGGACCCATGTCTTTCAAGTATTGAGCCCATCCTCTTCTTCAATCATGAGAACCAAAGAGAACTCCTTCCTTTCTTCTACTTTCAAACAAGCGAGCCAAAGTGTCGCAGATCAAACATCAAGCAGTGTACAGTTCCCCGCTCAAGCTCGAATCAAATGAATCTATGTTTGGTCATGGCGGTACTTTTCCAGTTACAATGAACCCTGCAAGTATCAAAACTACGCAGAACGCGAAAACCGTGCAGACTATTATGAATAGTAGTGGATTTTGGACGAAGATAGACGTAAAAGACGAGAAAACCCCGAATAGGAAGAGATCGGCTGCAATGATCCTAGGACCCCAGAATTTGAGTTTCTTACCGAACTTAACACTCCACATTCCCTCCGGACCCCCATCGAAACTGCCTTGGCCTCGCCCCCGCCAATTGCATGAGGATGTGATTCGGTATTAGTCTCTTCTCCAATCACAGAGCACTTTGCACGACTCAGATTATCTATCTGCCGTCAGAACTGTCAGAAGTGCCAAGAACTGTGAATGTTGTGACGGGCCCGGTAGTGATCAAATGCCGCGAGATCGTGTCCAGCGCCTCGACGGTTCCGGGCCCGCCGGTCTTGAAACCGGAGAATGAAATCGAATTGTCGGATACTTATGACATATGGCTCGATTATCAAAACCGATTTGAAGAATCTTTCACAGGACTCACCCCCCCCATCTGCCGTCAGAACCGTCAGAAGTGTCAAGAGAACGAGGTTCTTCACGACCTCGTTCCTGTCATATCCAGTATCTTGTTGCCTTGATTCAACCAACGGGAATTGAATGGAGCATTAAACCCGTTTCTTCTTTTCTTTTGCTGTTTGTATACCTTCATCTGTCTGAGTCGTCAGAACGGTTAGGATATTGCAGAGCAAGATCGCCAGTTCGTCGTTTGTCCGATCTATCTCCCGATGCCTTTGCGTCAAACATCCATTGAAATTCTGATCAGGGGACGAGCATCCGCTTCATCAGCTGGCCTAACTGGGAAATATGAAATCAACTCTGATAATGGTCACCCACGTCTTAATATCATCAAACCAAATCGATAACCGTGGGCTCAAGGTGACTGAATTGAAAGCTACCCAGTCTGTCAGAGTGCGAGAATCGACAAGTTTCAAATGAGGAATGCATGACGGCAAGACACATCTCGAACAAAGACCCAGCACACGAGCAATTGCAGCAGCTGGTCATTCTGGCAGTCGTCCTGACCATCCTTGTCACCTTCATTCTAGATACTCTTTTGCCACTCGGCGTGGCGACCCCGGTCCTATATATAATGGCGGTCGTAGCGAGCCTGGGAACTGGGGATGAGAGAGCCTCATTACTCGTCGGAATCGTCGCAATTCCTTTGATCATTATTGGTCACTACGGTTCTCCTGGATACTATGTATCCCTGTCGGGGGCTGAGCCGCTGGGAATGGCAAACCGACTTCTATCGGTTATCGCGATCGTGGTGGTCGCCGCGACATCATCCTATTATATCAGGGCCGACTCGGCCCTTCGTAGATTCAGTGTCGATCTGGACAATAAAGTGACACAAAGGACGGAAGAGCTTTGGATAGCTAATGGTTCGCTTGCGATCGAGGTCGAGCAACGCGAGAAAGTCGAGAGGGCACTTCATTCAGAGAAGGATAAGCTCGAGGTAACGCTCAAGAGCATCGGCGAAGGCGTGATAGTGGTCGACTGTCTTCAGAAGATAATGATGATCAATAGCGTTGCCGAGCAGCTTACTGGCTGGAAATTCTCCGAAGCGAAGGGTAAGGATCTCGATGAGGTCCTCAAAATCGAAGATGAAGAAACGGGGGTGGAATGCGAGAATCCAGCTTCGATGATCCTCAAGGTTGGAAATATCAAGGATCTTCCGAAACATGCAATCCTAGTCTCGAGAGATGGCACCCGTCGAAGGATAGATAGTTCGGGCGCTCCAGTGGTGATGGAAACGGGACATACTCTGGGCGTCATAATCGTCTTCCGGGACATCACCACCCAGGTTAGAATGGAAGAAGATATCGCCACAATGGAGAAGCTCGAATCAGTCGGGGTACTGGCTGGAGGGATAGCGCACGACCTCAACAACATCTTGACGGCAATCGAAGGGAACATCTCGGTAGCATTGGCGTCTGCCCGTTCTCGGAAGGGAGTTGTCAAGAGACTTTCGGAGGCGGAGAAGGCATGCGTGAGAGCAAGAACTCTATCGAGGCAGCTTCTTACCTTTGCAAAAGGTGGGGAGCCTGTCAAAGCTGTGTTGTCAGTCCCGGAGATACTCGAAGATTCGACAAGCCTGGCATTGTCAGGATCTAGCATCAGACCCGTGTTCTCGGTCGATGAAGACATCTGGTCAATCGAAGCCGACGAAGGGCAGATTGGCCAGGTAATTGCCAACATCGTTATGAATGCAAAAGAATCAATGTCGAATGGCGGCGATGTCATAATATCAGCGGAGAATGTGGGACTCCAGAGCGACTCTCCCACCCAAAAGGCCGGTCCGCAAGTGAAGATTACGATCAAAGACAGGGGAGTGGGGATTCCTCCTGAGAATCTCAGCAGGATTTTCGAGCCGTATTTCACAACAAAGCCCAGCGGAAAGGGATTAGGCCTAACGATTGCGTATTCAATCGTCAAGAAACACGATGGATACATCGAAGTCGATTCGGAAGTTGGCCGCGGATCGGCTTTCCATATCTACCTGCCTGCTTCTGAGAAAAGAATAGACCACGAAGTGGAGGAAGTCGCGGAGCACGTTTACGGCTCCGGAAAGATTCTTTGGATGGACGATGAGGAGGGGATAAGGGATGTTGGCGAGGCCATACTTAGCTCGCATGGGTATGAGGCCGAATTCGCTGTCAACGGTGACGAGGCGATTCAGTTACACAAGAAGGCTCTTGCGGCAGGCAATCCTTACGACGCCCTAATTCTGGATCTGACAGTAGTTGGAGGAATGGGTGGGAAGGAGGCGATAGCAAGGATAATAGAGGCCGATCCTGAAGTGAATGCGATAGTATGCAGTGGATACTCCAACGATCCTGTGATGGCCGACCATAAGGATTACGGATTCAATGGAGTATTGCCGAAGCCGTTCAATATCGAGGAACTGCTGAGAGTTCTTAATGTAACAATGCGGGACAAAGCGACGAGACATTGCAGAAGTCACGTCCCGGCAGAATTGGCTGGTTAGGCTGTAGGAATCGGGGATGTCTGGCTAAATGGAGCACGGGCATCGGGATTCGAACCCGAGCATATCCAGACGTTCTTTTCCTGATCTCAACTAGACGGTGAAGACACTCTCTACTTATTGCTTAGTCAAATGTCGTAGCTTGGTGACGGAATCCTTATAGGTAACCATGGTCAAAGAAGATTTGTGGGAATAAGAATGAGTGGCGAACGGATGGACCGATTGACAACGGCAGAAGGTTGCAGTCATTTAGAGTATAACGACCCAGAGTATGATGACCCAGAACGATGGTCTGGATACTACTGCCACATAAGCAGAAAGCTTTGCGAGGAAGAGGATTGGGCATTTCCATCACACTGTCCTCTCGAACTCGCCCCGCCGAAGAATTGGCGGTCATCCGAGAAGGCGGCTGACTGGTTAGGGAAGGAGAAGGACGAGGCGTAGAAGGTCGCATCTGGGGTTGGCGCGCGGGTTCAGAATCCCTTTGCGTGGATTCCGAGCCATTTCCCTTCTTTTCTTCTCGTCGTTCCCCATCTGCCGTCAGAGCCGTCGGAAGTGTCAGGTAATAGTGGACGGAGCGGGATTTGTACCTACAAATCTTACTGGATGAGAAGAAATCTGCCCTTTTTGCATCGTTGGGGAAAATTGAAAGACGATCTTGACAAACCCCCTCCTTCTTT
>Ga0315293_10006650_pt1 | contig 10797 bp, 9 predicted proteins | sample YL17G13_20_MG_FD_203071 | JGI IMG/M metagenome (GOLD analysis project Ga0315293, IMG submission 203071) | Sediment microbial communities from Yellowstone Lake, YNP, Wyoming, USA - YL17G13_20 | ecosystem: Environmental > Aquatic > Freshwater > Lake > Sediment | place: USA: Wyoming | collected... | reverse complement strand
GGTGAAGGGGGGTTTTACATCTCCAGGCCAGGTTATGCTAGAGGGATAAGAAAAAATTTCAATTTCGATCCCTACCCAGGCACACTCAACATAAAGCTGGATGAAAAAGGAGTTGAACTAAGGAGAAGGATGATTCAGCTCGAACCGAGGATAATAGCAGGGTTCAGGGACAAGGGCAGGATGTTTGGGGACCTTTTTGCTTATGGTGCCCTGGCGGATGGGATTGAGTGCGCTGTCGTTGTACCGATCAGAACTCACCATGGCCAGGAAATTATAGAGCTTGTTGCCCCAGTAAACCTGAGAGAAAGGATGCGTAAAAAAACCGGGGATGAAGTGACAGTTAGAATCTTGTAGGTGGATGTATGGAAGCAAGTATTGGGGAGATGGCTGATATTGCATTCGAACCGCTCGTAAAGGATGAGGTAACAGCTAAATTGATTCCAAAAATAAAAGCGCTCGCGGAAAAGCTGAAAGAGGTAAAGCAGGCGGGAAGATTCGTGCTGCTGCGCTTCCATCACGATGCAGATGGGATTTCAGGCGCGTTCGCGCTTTCGGATATACTCCGCCTCTCAGCTTTTCAGCAGAATTCAGCGGTTTACTCAGTAAAGGATGCGGTGAGGGACCTGAGCAACCTGTCACATGAGGAGAAACCCCTTGTTATCCTGCTTGATTTCGGCATGAACGAACAGAGCGAGGAGGGGCTGACGCTGCTAAAAGCCGCAGGCGTGGAGCTGGTGATAATTGACCACCACCCCCCATTTGAAAAGAGCATGAAAATATCGGATTTTTTCCTCACTCCCTGGGAATTTTCAAACGAAGAGAACACTTCCTCATATGTTGCTGGTTACCTGGCATCAGAGGTTGCCAGGGCGTGTGGCATTGATGCAGAAGAGTATGCAAGGACGGCATGCGCCGGGGACAGAAGCAATTTGCTGGGGCACTTCGAAATTGCAGTAAAGAGGGCTTTAGTACTTGATTTTCTTGCTGCGAATTCATCTTTTGGAAACAACCTCAGGTTTTACAGAAATGTGCTGGCAAAGGAAGAGCTTTTTTCCTCCATATATAGCCAGGCGAATGAAAAGATTGACGAGGCAGCTGACGCTGTGATGAGGGATCTGAGGGAAGTCAAAGCAGGAGAAACCGATGTTTATGTAGTAAAACTCGAACGGGTGGTACGCAAAGGAGAGTTCCCCAATGCATCCAAAATATCAACCAGGGTCTTCGACCGGCTGAAAAGGGAAACGCCCCTGATGATTCTTGGCATTTGCGGGAGGTCGGTGATCATGCGCCTGAATGACGCGGCGGTTGCAAAAGGCCTGGCAGCTAATTCCATTGCTGGCCAGCTCATGGGCACAATGAAGGATTTCGTGCTTTCTGGCGGAGGGCATAAAAAAGCAGGCGCCCTGAGAGTGGAGGGAGGTTATTCTAGCGCTGTAGTCGAAGAGATAATAAGAATCGCGAAAGTTGAATCAGACACCATTGGATAAAAATCACTTTTATATCAATCAGAGGTAATTGCCATGGCTGACGAATTTGTTGCAAAAGGAAAACGACTGAATCAGGCTGTTTTTGGAATGGCTCCGTACACGCTTAGAAGAACGGATGTCAATGAAGCGGTTTTAAGGACAAAAGGCCTTCACAAGGAACCTATTCTTGATGCCCGGCTCGGAGACCCGACGGTTTTTGGTTTGTCTACTTACAAGGGCTTCACTCAGGCAGTTTCTGAAAGTTTTAAGGATCCGCGAGCCTGGCGCTATGATCATGCTTGCGGACTGCCCGAACTGAGGGAAATCCTGGCCAGGGGAAATGTGGAGTTTAACAGAAACGGCTATTGGGTGCAACCGGACAGGGTTTTCATAGGCCCTGGGATAAGCGGCGTGTCGCGCTCGCTCTTCACGGCAATGATAAACCACGATAACGGGGATGAGCTTGCTATTCCTGAGTGGAGCTATATCATCTATTTTGCAGAAGCAGCACTGAGCAGAGCCAGAGTCGTAAACATACGTCTTAAAGATGACGGCCAGGTTGACATTGGCCATCTTGATCATTCCATAAGCGAAAGGACAAAGGCCGTTTTCCTAATAACTGTGGGAAATCCTCTCGGGATCGCAATGCAAGAGGAAGTTTTCTTTGAAATCGTCAAGATAATCAACAGGAAGGAAAGGGAGTTCGACCATCCGATATACCTTGTAGCAGACACGATTTACGAGGGTTTCAGGGATGGAGAGCCGTTGGACCCGATATTGCTGTCCTCCAAAGCGGAAAGGATAGGACCGACGATTGAGCTGCACTCCATATCAAAAATGATCTCTGCGCCTGGAGCACGGCTTGGCTGGATAAGGGTTTTCCATCAAGGAAACGATTTCAAAGATGAGGTTGACGCGTTCGTCGAAGCACTGGCCAGGCTTTTCCAGCCCGGCTTAGGATCGGTCCCTACTGCTTTCCAGATGGCCCTCCATAAAGTTTACCTGGGTTTGGCAAAGCCGGATGAAAGGGAGGCATTTGATGCGTTTAGGAAAGAGAGGAGAACCAATGCTATCTGGCGCGTGCGCAGCCTCATGGAATCCCTCAGCAAATTTGACGGGGTGGTTTTCCCAAGGTATTGCTACAATGAAGACGGAACGATTAATAGAAACGCAATAAACTCATTCTACCTGCTTGTTGGCATTGACCAAAGGATCAGGCCAAGAAATAGCGAAATGTCAATGGCAAGGGAGCTGGCAGAGTTCAGTATTGATCAGAACAATTCACCAATTATGCTTACTACGCCTGGAGACAGTTTTCTCGCGAGCGAACTGCGCAATTGCGGCCAGGAATACTTCAGGGTGGTCTCGCTCTTTGATCATCATGAAATGGCGCTAGCTGCAGAGGTAATAAGGAAGTTTACGGAAAGCAAGAAGAGATGATCAGCGGCCGCGCATCCGGTTTCCTCTCCAGATGATCTCTTCCACTCTTTTTTTCCGGTTCATCTTCCTGGCCATCATGAAAAGGAGATCGCCCAGTCGATTGAGGTAGATGATTATCTGGGGATCGACCTTCTGCTTTTTCGAAAGAGAAGCAATGGAGCGCTCCGCGCGCCTGCAGATTGTGCGCGCAAGATGTAACAAGGAAGCGAGCTTCGATCCGCCAGGAAGGATGAAGTGCTTCAAGGCAGGCAGGTCCTTTTCAATCTCATCCATCACCTGCTCGATCTCTGCCACGCGATTGCTGTTGATCCGTTTAGATATCCTCGCCTTTTCGTTGCCGAGCTCGGTCCCGATTATGAAAACGTCTTTTTGCATCTCGACCAGAACTTCACAATCAGCAGGGTGTTCGGAGAATGCGGCAACCACCCCGAGCAGGGCATTAAATTCATCCAGGTCTCCGACTGCAGCAACCAATGGATGGTCCTTCGGGACCCTTTGCCCTCCGAGCAGTTCGGTTTCGCCACCATCGCCCCGGCGAGTGCAGAAAGACATGCTGTGATAACAGTGGTAAAATTAAAAAATAGATTTGTGGATAGGTGCGCTTATGCGGAAATATATTGTTATTTTGACATTGGTTTTTGCCAGCAGCCTGCTTTTTCTTGGCTGCATTGGAAAAGAAGAGGCTCGGCCTGAAGGACCTGGAGGACAGGTTACTAACCAGACTACTGAGGAACCTCCTCCGCAAAACCTGACACAGCCTGCAAAAAACATCACGCCCCCATCAGATCCCGAGCTCCGGAAAATCTATGATAACTCGCTTTTGCCAGAGCCGCCAAAAACGACGCTCGAGAACGTCAAATCCGCTTTTTATTCAGGGAAATTGAGCAAAGCGGACTACGTAGTGCTCCTTTTCCAGTCGATCTATGAACCAGAATCGATTCCTGCAGAATATAAAGGCGAGCCGCTGGACGGATACGACATCTCACGCGACTGGATGCTGGCAATAGAAACATGGGGCGCGCTCTCAGAGGAGCAGAAAGTAAAAATACTCCCATGGATTTCGCTTCCGGATGGCAGTGTGCCAAAAGTCGCTTCTGATTATGTGCCCAAGGATTTGCCGCAAACCAACGTGGTATCGCTTGCTGCTGCAGGTTCCAGGAGCGCTGCCGAGCTTGCCGGCCCGGTGATATATATAGAATACGCGCTGTCCGCAATCCCCGGCAAGGTCTCTGTACGCGAGCGCATTTTGCAAAACCACACGCAGGCTGAAAGGGATGCGCTTGATGCGCGGCTGAAGATATTAAAGCAAGGAGCAATAGACGCATACCCGAAATTCAAGTCACTTTTCGGCTTTGAGCCGACCGAGGAAGTTTATGTATATGTAGAAGATATCAAGCCTGGGGTGCTTGGCAAGGCAGGCATGTTCGACACCAGTGGCGACCTGGTGATTCGCTGTCGCGTAATTATTGATATGAATCAGACCAAGAGCGAGGAAAAAACAAAGGACACTCTTGCGCATGAGCTCTTCCACTGCTTCCAGTACTACATCCCGCTGCGCAACTTCACAGACCCGGACGAGAGCTGGCTCACTGAAGCAACAGCAGTCTGGTCGGAAAACTATGTCTACCCGGCTGCGAACTTCGAGCATGAACGGCTGCCCCTGTTTTTTAATACCCGCCACCAACCACTTGTGCAGAACGGCAGCCTGAAGGAATATGCCGACTACCCGTTCTTCCTTTTCCTCGAGCAGTATGTAGAAGCTGACACAGTCATAAAGGTGCTCAAGGATGCGAAGACAAAAAAGGCGAAGGCCGCAGTGATGGAACTCCCGAATTACGACAATAGTTTTGCTGAATACACTGTGTGGAACTGGAACAGGGACCCTGTAAAGGCCTATCAGGATACTCCGAATTTCCCTTCCATTGACATATCTGGAGAGGCGCTTGCATTCTACAGTCTGAAACGGGATGAAAAGGGCACGTATTTCCACCCAATCGAGCCAGGCGCGGCAAAATACGCCATCTTGGGCGTTAACCCGGCGCAGGAAATAAAGAAAATCAATATCACGTTCCCGAACCCGGATGACAAAAAGCACCAGAAAACGCTTCTTGTGCGTATAAACGGGATATGGCATGATGAGGATATGGGGGGAGTTCCTGAACGGACGTTCTGCTTGGACCGGCCGGCTGAGAAGGTGGATGCGATCGTGGTGGTGCTTGGCAACTCGGATTTGAACAACGGGTTTGATTCTGCCTTTGATGTGAACACGAATGGCGAATGCCCAAGGCAGATAGGGGGCAGCACGAAAATATCATCGAACTTCCAGGTGCAGGGCAAGAGCATAACTGCAACCTATACCCAGCAGGATACTCTCCAGTATGACGCAGAGGACGATGAATACGTGCTGAAATCCCGCACCATGAGCTGTTCTTATTCCGATACCACGAATATAGATGACCCTGTGATGCCGATGCACGGGCAGATGATAGGTTCAGGTTCCTATACTGAGGAATACCCTGACCCCTCTGAGGCGCCCCTCAAGATGCGCCTCAAACCCGAACAAAACCGGGTGGATTTCAGGATTGACCCGGACAAGAAAAACGGAAGCTGGGTTCACTACTCAGGAAGCATAAACAACGTGCCTTTCCAGGAGGACGGCGACTGCTCCTCATTCGCTCCCCTCCCCGGCTATGTAGAGCTTGAGATGGACAAATACCTATCTGGCGAGCGCCTGCACGGCCAGGAGACGCTCTCAAATGGCGGCATCACATCGAATATGGAATTCGACTATGTGATTCCCGAAACACCGATTGCGCCTCTGGAAGAATGAAACAAACACCACCCATAAAACAGATTACTTACAGAAATCGAAGTATTTCTCTATATGCCCAATAGCGCACTCCATGTCTTCAAGCAGATTTCCTCTGGCGTTAGTTTTAAAAGATTCCAGGGTGTCAAGGAAAAAGCTCAGTTCCATCCTGTCTAGGTGGCCGTAACCCAAGGCATGCCAAGCGAAGACTAAACCGCAAATAGCTCTCGGGAAGTGGACTGAATCCACTGGCATCTCTTTGGCAAGTCTCTCAAAAAGAAAGAACGATTCTGCTGCCTTTCCGCTGTCCTTGAGCGCGTATGCGAGCACAGTATTGCACTTGTGGCGCTCGTCTTCAGTCAGGGCTGAGCCTTCAAGCAGCCCGCGGAGAATCGAAATCGCTCTTGGATAGTCCTTATTTTTCCTAAGCGCGTCGGCCCTGTTGATCAGGATATCGGGCGTGTTCTGAACATATACAGGTAGGGAATCGAACGTGAATTCCACCTTGTCGAACATTCCGGCAAGGTAATATAAATGCGCTCCCAGACGGTAGGTATTCTCGTCTGCAAAGTTATATCGGAGTGCGAGTTCGAAGATACGGATCGCTTCTTCCAGATCGCCGTGAGATTCGTTGATTTTTATTATGAGTCTGAATGTTTTTGGGTTCATGTAGCTCCTTTCCAGCGCTGTTTCGAACAGCTGTCTCGCCCGATCAAGCTTCCCATGAATGTTGTTTATATCAATCAGGGAATAGTAGAGGTTCGTGCACTCGCAATCCTTTTTGATTGCAAGAATGAACAACTCCTCCGCCTTCTGGAGAAGGCCTGTGCCCACGTACGCTTCCATCATAGCGCAGAAAACCTGTTTATCTGCATGATTTCCCTTCAACACGCAATCGAAAAGAGCCCTCGCCTCATCGGGTTTCCCAGCAGTGCCATAGGCAGTTATCATTGCGCAATATAGCTTTGTTGAAGAAGAATGAGCTTCCATCAATCCCTGCTTAAAAAACGCTTCAGCACGATCGAGCTGCCCTGCTTTGCTAAAGGCTGAAATCATGCAACCATAGGTGTAGTCATCTGCAAGCCCATTTTCCTTAGCTAACCTGAATATTTCTTGCGCTTCGGCAAACTTTCCCATGCACCCATATATCTTTACCAGAAGCGCGGTCGCTGTTTTTTCAAAAGGATTCTCGAAAAGAATTATGCCTATAATCTGTTGTGCCTTCTCGTATTTTCTTTCCAGGATAAGGCGCTTTGCCAATGAAGATAGCTGAAGGTAATCTGTTGTTAGCGGCTTAGAGCTTCTGAAAGAAGCCCCGGAGCCCGCTTCAGATGTGTCCTTAGCAAAATAGGCTGGAGGAATCCGTTTGTTTACCATACATGGCACCTGGTCGCTAAACTGCACAATATACTACAAACCGATACATTTAAATACCTGTACTGCCACAATATATACAGGTGGTAAACAATGGTTAAGAAGAAAACCAAGACTGCCAGTAAGAGATGTGTGGGTTGCAAAAGGCCCGCAGGACTTGTCAGCTCGGTTGTGAGCTGGATAAAGGAAAAGACTGGTATGGTCGGCATTTGCCAGTGCAAATAATACTTATTTTGCAAATTTTTCCGTTTTTAGGAAGAGCGGCCCTGTCCGAGGGATAGGGCTTCTATTTTTTTCTTGATAGGGGCGTAAGGCCTCGTTTTACCTTCAGCGAAAGCCATGAGGCTCAGATTAGTTTTTTCCCATTCTCCTCTATGTGTATGCAATTAACTGGGCAGGATTGGGCAGCTTCATTGTTGCAGCCTGCTTTGGGAACCTCGAGCACGAATTGTTCGCCCTGCGCTTTGGATCCTTTCAGATGGGATTTGTCTCCGGCCATTTCCCAATAATCCGGACAAACTGCAGCGCAGGCGCCGCACCCTATACATACCGGACGATCGTGGATAATTTTGACTGCCATGTTATCACAGGGATACAATCTGCGAATGGTTTTATATTAGTTGCAGATCGATTTATTGGCATGGCGATGATAGAGGAATTCAAACTGCTTGAGAAGAATGGTTTTGGGCTGCTCCCCTACATGCTCACTGAAAACGAAGACGAAGCAGCAGCCGCAGCAAAGAAAATAGGCTACCCTGTTGCCCTCAAGATAGTGTCCGAGGAGATAAGCCACAAGAGCGACATCGGCGGTGTGAAGGTACGCATAAAAGATGAGGCGGCGCTGAGGCTTGCCCATCGCGAGATAACAGAAAATGTTAAGGGCCGCAAGGTCGATGGAATTCTTGTGCAGAAGATGGCTCGCAAAGGAATCGAGCTGATTATCGGGGGCAAGAAGGACCCCCAATTCGGGCACATGGTAGTGCTGGGGCTTGGCGGGGTGTATGTCGAAATTTTCAGGGATGTGACTGCAAGGATATGCCCTGTGACTGACGAGGATGTTAAAGAGATGGTCGAGGAGCTGAAATCCCACCCCCTGCTCGAGGGCGCACGGGGAGAGAAACCGATAGATATGAAGGCTCTGAGGAAGATGGTACTTGGAGTGTGCAGGTTCATAATGAAGGAGGACATCAAGGAGCTTGATCTTAACCCCGTGATATTCGACGAGAATGGCGGGGATATTGTGGATGTCAGGTTCACCAGGTGAAAGTATGGATGAAAAACTAAAAAAATTGAAATACTTGTTCGCTCCCAAAAGCGTCGCAGTAGTTGGCGGCTCCCCAATTCCAAATAAAATAGGAAACGTACTCATGAAGAACCTTATAGACGGCAAATTTATGGGCAGGATATTCGCAGTAAACCCGAAGTATACTGAAGTCCTTGGCGTTCCCTGCTACCCTCGCGTTACGGAGCTGCCAAAAGCGGTCGACTGTGTGATAATCGCCACGCCTGCAGAAACAGTGCCAGGTATTCTGGAGGACTGCGGTCAGAAGGGTGTGAAGGGCGCCATTGTACTCAGTGGAGGTTTCGAGGAGGTTGGCAGGGATGATCTGGCGCAAAAGATGAAGGATGTTTCAGACAGATACCTGCTGCCGGTAATCGGCCCGAACTGCCTCGGTATCTTTAATCCATACACCCGTCTTGACAGCATATTTCTCCCGATGTACAAGCTCCAGCGTCCAGGGCCCGGGGGTATTGCTTTTATTACCCAGTCGGGCGCGGTTGGGTCAACTGTTGTAGACCTTGCTGCACACTATGGCATGGGCGTTTCAAAATTTATATCCTATGGAAACGGAACAGTCCTCAATGAAAGTGACATGCTCGAATACCTTGAGAATGACAAGGAAACCGGCATTGTCATACTCTATCTTGAAGGAGTTAAGAATGGAAAGAGGCTTCTGGAATGGATGAAAAAAGTAAACAGGAAGAAACCAATAGTTGCGCTGAAAGCAGGAAAATTCGGCAAGGCAATGGCTGCCGCTCGCTCGCACACAGGAAACATCGCTGGAAACTACATGGCATACAAGGCAGCGTTCAGGCAGGCCAAGGTGACCGAGGCAGATGACCTTGAGGAGCTTTTCGACTTCGTAAAGATATTCGACCAGCCGATGCCAAAGGGAAATCGGGTTGGTGTGATTACCAATGGGGGGGGCATGGGAGTGCTCACTGCAGATGCCATAAACGACCAGGGAATGGAAATAGCTGATTTTTCCAATGAAAGCAAAGATGCGCTTAAAAAGATCCTTCCGTCTTACGGTTCTGTTGGCAATCCCCTTGACCTTGTTGCAGACTCGGGTGTGGAGTCTTATGAAAAGGCCATAGATGTTATGATGAACGACCCGAACATCGATTCATTAGCTATAGTTGTGCTTACCCAGACGTTGCCCATTGATGAGCGGATAATAGGCGTGCTTTCGCAAGCCAATGACCTTAGGAAAAAACCAATACTGACTATTTCTGTTGGTGGGGATTACACTGAGGCTTATAGGCGAGCGTTTGGGAGTAAGGGCGTGCCAAGTTATAGCTCTCCTTTGGCTGCCATAAAGGCTCTTAGGCGACTAACTGATTATGCCCAATGGAGAGGGAAGAATAAGAAATAAGAGCAGAGAGAGGGCCCACACTTCCAGTAAAAAAGATAGGTTGTTTGTTTTTAATTCTTTGTAGCTATAGATACATAAGAGATGGAAAAGGAGTAAAGAGCTGAATGGAAATTCTTTATTTTTACGATATAAAAGCAAAAAACAAAAAAGAGTTTAATAGAACAAAACGAAGGTTCTACTATAGATTAAACCAAATGCTTCCTAAAGATGCCTGGCGGACAAAATCAACAATCCTTGTCCAAATGAAAAAGGAAAATATTATGGACAGCTTCTTTCGCGCCTTTCGGGGCCACATTATTGTGTATAAGGCAAACATCAATTCAATCGAGCAATTAGAATAGTGGAACTGTGGGGGCTCACCCTAACAAACCCAACTCACATGCGTAAACATCGAAATCTATTCCATACCCCACCAAAAGGGTTCTCTCTATCTTACCAAAAACACCGATTTTCTTACCATTAACCAAAACATCAGCCGATCGTTCTTTATCAAAAGCGGGGCTTGTGGTTTTTTCCAGATCGAATTTCAAACCGCGTTCATTCATTAATGTCTGTAAGTAACCTCTTGCGTCTGAATAATCTACGTTCCTATCCATAATTCCAAATACAATCTTTTCCGTTTCCTTGCTGCTTTCAAAAACAGTTCCCACCTCATACACTTTTTGCGGGATGCCTTTTGTTTTGTTTATTTCAAAGGTGTCAAGAAGGTCGACTATCAGCGTTGGCCTGAGGCAGGTAGATTCCACTCCAGCCGGGTTTTCTACCTCCTTCACACCAGTCCCATAACCAAGCTTGGCAATCTTCTCCTTATTTTTAAGAACGAACGTTGTTATCTCCATGAAGCCCATCCCCTGCATTGTGCTTCGCAAACTGTCTTTTTTCGGGTTCCGTTTCCCTACACTAAAGAAGTTTGGAAGGGTGGGTTCAAAATTATTATAACCATAGGCAATTGCAATGTCCTCTATCACGTCCACTTCGTTTATCACGTCTGCCCGATAAGGCGGGATAAGGACAACACTACCGCTCATTTCATAGCCCATCATTGCAGCCA
>Ga0315293_10006648_pt1 | contig 10799 bp, 9 predicted proteins | sample YL17G13_20_MG_FD_203071 | JGI IMG/M metagenome (GOLD analysis project Ga0315293, IMG submission 203071) | Sediment microbial communities from Yellowstone Lake, YNP, Wyoming, USA - YL17G13_20 | ecosystem: Environmental > Aquatic > Freshwater > Lake > Sediment | place: USA: Wyoming | collected... | reverse complement strand
ACTGATTGATGGTTCCAAACGGAGAAGGGTGCACGGCGTTGCGCAAAACCAGGATATTCGCTGCTGGTCTGGGCGACCAGAACATGGTCGTCGAAGACGTGGACATCGAGGTCGAAACCAGGCAGCGGCGCAAGCAGCCGATGACCGAAGAGGTGCTGGTATTCACGGTGCGCCCGAAGGCAGCGGCGGCGGGCCGGTGTTCGCGGTGTCGGGCCCGCTGCCCGGGGTATGACGCCGGGGACGGGACACGGCGGTGGCGCACTTTGGATGTCGGGTCGGCCAAGGCCTACCTGCAGGCCCCGGCGCCGCGAGTGTTCTGCGGCGAGCACGGCGTGGTCGTGGCGCACGTGCCGTGGGCGCGCCCGGGCGCCAAGTGCAGCCACGTGTTCGAAGACACCTGCGCGTGGCTGGCCGCGCACACCGCCTTGAGCGTGGTGACGGTGTTCCTGCGGCTGGCGTGGCGCACCGTGGCCGCCGTCGTGGCCCGGGTGGTGGCCGACGGCCGTGAGACGAACGACCTGCTCGCGGGGCTGGCCCGGATCGGGATCGACGAGATTGCTTATCGTAAGGGGCACCGGTATTTAACGGTGATCGTTGACCACACGAGCGGCCGGCTGGTGTGGGCGCGTGAGGGCCGCAACAAGGACACGTTGGCGGCATTCTTCGACGAACTCGGCGCGCAACGGGCCGCGATGCTCACCCACGTGTCCGCCGACGGCGCGGAATGGATCCACGCCGTGGTCACCGAGCGGGCGCCGCAGGCGCTGATTTGCCTGGACGCCTTTCATGTCGTGGTCTGGGCGATGAAGGCACTGGACAAGGTGCGGGTACGCACCATGACCCGTGCCGGGATCAGCGACCGCCACGCCATGTGGGCGACCCGCAAGAACCCGCCCGATCTGACCGGCGAGCAGCGCACCAGCCTCGCCGAGATCGCCGACACCAATCGGACCCTCTACCGGGCGTATCTGCTCAAAGAGCAACTACGCGAGGTGTTTCGGGTCAAGGGCACCCACGGGCGGCAGCTGCTGGCGGGCTGGCTGTCGTGGGCGTCGCACTCGCGCATCCCCGAGTTCGTCGCGCTGGCCCGCAGCATCCGCCGCTACCGCGATCTGATCTGGAACACCCTCGATCACGGACTGTCCAACGCCCGATCCGAGGCCACCAACACTCACCTGCGGGCATTGACCAAACGCGCCTACGGATTCCACAGCCCCGACGCACTCATCACCATGGCCCTACTCACCCGCGGCGGCCTGTGCCCAGCACTACCAGGCCGGAAATAACCCACTACAACGTCACTAGATCCGAACGCGAAAAGGCATAAACAGCAGCTAGATACGGTGGTTACTACCTATTTGCCCAGTTGGCGGTCGAATAGCGCTTCGACGGTGGTGGAACCGTCCCGAGTCGGCATTCAATGATTTGCCGCGACCTGAAGGCAATTCGGCATTTGGGCTTGCGGACACTGCGGCTGGAGAGGGATTTGCGCAGTGCAGGAGCTATCGGACTGCGAAAAGCATTGCTGTCGAATGTTGTTTGCGACTCAATTCCATCATGTCGAACTACCATGGGGTGGTGGGCGACGGAGCAGACGATCAGAACACGCCATTCGTGCCGCCGGGCCCGGCTGAGGCGCTGGCCCGGCTCGGCATGCCGATGCAGGAGGCGATGCGCACCCAGCGCGCGGTGCGCCGCCTGCACCTCGACCCGGTGTCGCACGAGGTACTACTGCCGTTGTTGGAGCTCTCCCTGAAGGCGCCCACCAGCTCCAACACCCAGGACTGGAATTACGTGGTGGTGGAGGACCCCGCCCAGAAGGCGAGGCTGGCCAAGCTCTACCGGCGGCTCTACAAGGTGTTCAACCCCGTCGTCGAGCGTCAGGCGCACGGCGATGAACGGGAGTTGCGCACCCTTGCACCCGGGCAGTGGCAGGCCGAGAACTTCGAGCGGCTGCCGGTGTTCGTCATCCCGTGCTACCGGCGGAACCTCAAGCACCGGCCGGTGGGGCATCCCCAGATATCGGTCGCGTCGTTCTACGGGTCGGTGTTCCCGGCGGTGCAGAACCTGCTGCTGGCATGCCGGGCCGTGGGCCTGGGTGCGTCGCTGCAGACCCTGCCGATCTGGTGGGTGCCCTCGGTGCGGCGCATCCTTGGGCTGCCCCGCGGCATCGTCCCGGTGTGCATCATCCCGATCGGTTGGGCGAAGGGGCGCTACGGCCCCACCACCCGGCGCCCGATCGGTGAAGTGGTGCACCTGGACCGCTACGGCAACCAGCCGTTCCGCTGATCCGGCCCGACCCGGCTGTCTCAGCTCAGCCCCAGGGCTGCCCCGACAGCGCCGGGATCGTCACTCCGCGCGCAGCCACCCCGGCGCAGAACCGACGTCCAGTCGTACCGACTCCCGGTAGCCAGCCCACGTCGGCGCGGTGGCGTTGGGTCGAGCAACGGCTACCACACACCTCGTGTGGCCCATCAGCCCCACCCGTTACAACCTGGGTGAACCGGCTCGCGAGGATTCCGCGCGCCACCGCGGCGTGGTCCCCATTGCTCGCTAACCTGACCCGAATCCGACGAGGGAGGCACGTCAATGTTGGTCCTGCACGGGTTCTGGTCCGCGCCGAACGGACTGTGCCTGTGGGCGGAGGATTCCGCGCTCGCGGTGACGAGTCGCAGTGAAGCGTTGCGCGATGCCCGCCCGCATCCGTTCGCCGCGGATGCCGATGCCATCGCCCCGATCCACCCCGGCAAGCCGGGAACCGCGGTTCTGTTGTTGCCGTCGTTGCGCAAGTCGCCCCTGGACTCGCCGGAACTGTTCCGGGTCACGCCGCGCCCGGCCCCACGAGCTGAACCCGTTCTGCTGCCCTGGACGGTTCCTGTGATGTCCCTGCCCGCCGTGTCGGCGCTGACCGCGCTGGGCGAGCCCGTCGCCCACGTCCGCTACGGCGCGTCCGTGGCGTATCTGGCCGAACTGGCAGCCTTCGCGCGGGAACTGGTGGAGCGCGGCCGGGTCCTGCCCGCGCTCTCCTGCGACGAAGACGGGCCACTCGCATTCTGGCGTCCGGTGGTGCAGGGTCCCGACGTCGCGACCTTCAATTCGCTGATTGCCGCGATGCCACCGGTGTGCCGGGCTGAGCCGGAGACCCAGGACGGCCACCAGCTGGCAACCTCGGCGTTGTATGCCCTGGCCGACGCGGCGGTGCGAACGACGTTGCCGGCCGGGATCGACCTGCTTCCGCCCCGGCGCGGCCGCCGCCCGAAACACGTTCCGGCCCAGGAAGCCTGGCTGACCGCGCTGACCGATCCGGACGGCCGTTTCGATGCCGAACCGGGCGAAATCGACGCGCTGGCCGAGGCGCTGCAGCCTTGGGACCCGGTCGGTGCCGACGAGCCCGGCCCGGCACGGGCGATGTTCCGGCTCTCCGAAACCGAGGAGCGCAACGGCCAACCGCCCGGCTGGCGGCTGGAGTTTCTGCTGCAGTCCATGGCTGACCCCAGCCTGGTGGTACCCGCCGAGCAGACCTGGGACGAGGACGGCAGCCTGCGCCGCTGGCTGGACCGGCCCCAGGAACTCCTGCTGGCCGAACTCGGCCGCGCCGTCCGGATCTACCCCGAACTCGCGCCCGCCCTGCGCACGGCGCGTCCCTCGGAGTCGTTCCTGGACACCGACGGCGCCTACCATTTCCTTTCCACCGCGGCGCCCCTGCTCGACGAGGCGGGGTTCGGTGTCCTGCTGCCTTCGTGGTGGGACCGGCGCCGCAGGCTCGGACTCGTGGTGTCGGCGTCCACACCGGTCGACGGGGTGGTAAGCGGGACAAGAAGATTCGGCCGCGAACAGCTGATCGACTTCCGCTGGGAACTCGCGGTCGGTGACGACACCCTGACCGAGGACGAGATCGCCGCGCTCGCCGAGGCCAAGGCCCCGCTGATCCGGCTGCGCGGGCAGTGGGTCGCGGTGGATCCCGATCAGCTGCGCCGCGGGCTGGAGTTCCTGGCGAAAAGCCCCACCGGCCAAGCGACCACGGCCGAGATCCTCGCACTGGCCGCCGGCCATCCCGATGACACCGACACCCCGCTGGACGTCGCCGCGGTGCGCGCCGACGGCTGGCTCGGGGATCTGCTCAGCGGTGCGGCGGCCCAGTCGCTGCAGCCACTGGCAGCCCCGCCGGAGTTCACCGCGACGCTGCGTCCCTACCAGCAGCGGGGGCTGTCCTGGCTGGCGTTCCTGTCCTCGCTCGGACTGGGCAGCTGCCTGGCCGACGATATGGGGCTGGGCAAGACCGTGCAGTTGCTGGCCCTGGAATCCGCGCAACGCCACGGTGAGCCCGGTACCGGCCCGACACTGCTGCTGTGCCCGATGTCGTTGGTCGGCAACTGGCAACGCGAAGCCGCGAAATTCGCACCGGCACTTCGCGTTTACGCCCACCATGGATCGGCACGGCTGCGCGGTGACGCGCTGCGCGAGCATCTCGTCGACACCGACATCATGGTCACCACCTACGCCACCGTGACCCGCGATATCGACGAGCTCACCGGATTCCGCTGGAACCGGGTGGTGCTGGACGAGGCGCAGGCGGTCAAGAACAGTCTGTCCCGCGGCGCCAAAGCGGTGCGCCGACTGCAGGCGGCGCACCGGGTGGCGCTCACCGGAACCCCGGTCGAGAACAGGCTCGCCGAACTGTGGTCCATCATGGACTTCCTCAACCCCGGCCTGCTCGGCTCGTCAGAGGGGTTCCGCACCAGGTACGCGATCCCCGTCGAGAAGTACGGGCAGACCGAGCCGGCCGAACGCCTGCGCAGGATCACCCGGCCCTACATCCTGCGCCGGCTCAAGACCGACCCGACGATCATCGACGACCTGCCCGAGAAGATCGAGATCAAGCAGTACTGCCAGCTCACCACCGAACAGGCCTCCCTGTACCGGTCCGTCGTCGACGAGATGATGGCGAAGATCGAGAACGCCGAGGGCATCGAGCGGCGCGGCAATGTGCTTGCCGCGATGGCCAAACTCAAACAGGTCTGCAACCATCCCGCTCAACTGCTGCACGATCGTTCGCCGGTGGGTGCACGCTCGGGCAAGGTGATCCGGCTCGAGGAGATCCTGGAGGAGATACTCGCCGAGGGCGACCGGGTGCTGTGCTTCACCCAGTTCACCGAATTCGCCGAGATGCTCGTGCCGCACCTGGCCGCGCGGTTCGGGCAGGACGTGCTGTACCTGCACGGCGGCACCCCGAAGCAGCGGCGCGACGAGATGGTGGAGCGCTTCCAGTCCGGTGAAGGGCCACCGATCTTCCTGCTGTCGCTCAAGGCCGGCGGCACCGGGCTCAACCTCACCGCGGCGAACCACGTTGTGCACCTTGACCGCTGGTGGAACCCGGCGGTGGAGAACCAGGCCACCGACCGGGCGTTTCGCATCGGCCAGAAGCGAAAGGTCCAGGTGCGCAAGTTCATTTGCACCGGCACGCTGGAAGAAAGGATCGACGACATGATCGAGGAGAAGAAGGCGCTGGCCGATCTGGTCGTCGGTGACGGGGAAGGCTGGATGACCGAACTGTCCACCGGCGATCTGCGCAACCTGTTCGCCCTCTCCGAGGGGGCCGTTGGTGAGTAGCGCCGGCCGGGGGACACCCCCGATCCCCCGGGTCTGGTTCCCGCCGCCGTCGCGGCCCCGCCCGGTCGACAGCGGCCTGAAGGCCCGCAGCACCCGCGGCGCGATCGCGCGGACCTGGTGGTCCCAGCGGTTCATCGGGGTTCTCGAAGGCATGGGGATGGGCAGCCGGCTCCAGCGCGGGCGGAGCTATGCCCGCAAGGGACAAGTGATCTCAATGGAGTTGGGTCCCGGACTGGTCACCGCGCAGGTGCAGGGCAGCCGGGTGCGCCCCTACCGGGTACGCATGGGTATCGTCGCTTTCGGTAAGGCGGAGTGGGCGCGGGTGGAGGCTACGCTGGCCGACAATGCCTGGTACGCAGCCGCTTTGCTCTCCGGACAGATGCCGGACGATATCGAGGACGCCTTCGCCGGGTTGGGGCTTTCGCTGTTCCCGGCGACTGCCCGGGAGTTGTCCCTGGACTGCTCCTGCCCGGATGTCGCGGTGCCGTGCAAGCACCTCGCAGCGACGTTCTACTTAGTGGCGGAGTCGTTCGACGAAGATCCCTTCGCCATCCTCGCCTGGCGTGGACGCGAGCGTGAGGACCTGCTGGCGAATCTGCAGGCCGCCCGGTCCGACGGTCGCCCCGCTGCCGACCGTGCCGAGCCACCGGGACGGCCGCTCGCCGATTGCCTTGACTCCTATTTCATCCGGCAGGCCGACGTCCCACCGGCAAGCCCGCGGGTGATGCTGTCGACGGCATTGCTCGATCAGCTTCCCGATGTCACGGTCGGGGTCCGTGGCCGGCCGCTGGTCGAGATTCTGCGGCCTGCGTATGTCGCGCTGGGCGAAGGCGAGGCGTGACGAGGGGGAGCGCGACGTGATCGAACCGGGTCTCTACGAGCAGCTGCTCACCGAGGCGCTGCTCGGCGAACTCGCCTCGATCGGTGCACGTTTCGATGAGAGTTCACGATCCCTGCGCCTTCACCCTCGACAAGCGCAGCGGCAGTTTCTCGCCGACCGCCCGTTACCGCGACTACGCGATCAGCCCCAGGCTCATTCACTGGGAGAGCCAGTCGATCACCCGCGCTGAAAGTGAAACCGGTCTGCGCTACCGCAACCACGCACGCGACGGCCGCTCCATGATGCTGTTCACTCGCCTGCGCGCCGACGATCGCGCGTTCTGGCTCCTCGGCCCTAACGGCGCGGCCTATTGAACAACGCCAGCACCACCCCTGCAATGGCGATGACCGGCCCGAGCACAGACCACGTCGTGGTGTTGCTCATCGGGCTGCCCTGCACCGCCCCGAAGCCCTGCAGGGTGAAAAGCACCCCGAACAGCGTCATCGAGATCCCGGCTATCAGTAATGCCTGTCGCATAGCTCTCATCGTGCCGCAGATCGGGTCTTGCGGTGCCGGGTCGGCGCGTCGGAACAAACCCCGGCCCGCGTAACTTGAGACGGTATGACCGACTTCACCGATAAGGCCGCTCTGGATGCGTTCAACAACAGCATCGTGGAGGAGTTTCGTTCCAACGCCGGCAAGGTCAGTGGCCAGTTCGAGGGCGCGACGCTGCTTCTGCTGACCAGTACCGGGGCCAAGTCGGGCGAGCCACGGCTCAACCCGCTGGTGTACTTCGCCATCGGCGACAGGATCGTCATCGTCGGCGCCAAGGCGGGCTCGGACACCAACCCGCACTGGGTGCACAACCTGCGTGCCAACCCCCGTGCCCACGTCGAGGTCGGCACCGAGGCCTACGACGTGACCGCACGCGAACTGCCGACCGAGGACCGCGACGCGGTGTTCGAGAAGATCGTCGCCGCGGCCCCGGGTTTCGGCGAATATCAGTCCCAGACCAACCGGGTGATCCCGCTGTTCGAGCTCGAGCGGGCCTGACCGGGTGGACACGACATCGGCCTGGTGCTGCTGCTGGTCGTGCTAACGGCGCCGCTACGTCTTGGACAGGCTGCGTTCGCGCAGACTGTCGTAGATCGGCGGTGAGCCGACCAGGTAGGCCGCCAGTACCGCCGAGGCGGTTGCGGCCAGCATCGGAACGATGGCCGAGGTCGAGGCGGTCATCTCGATGACGAGGACCATTCCGGTCACCGGCGCCCGGACGGTAGCCCCGAAGAACGACGCCATGCCCACGATCGCCATCGGAATCGCGAGGGTCGTGGCGCTTCCCGGCCACACCAGGTCGAAGGCGCCCACGAACAGCACGCCCCACAGCGCGCCGAGGGCCAGCATCGGTGCGAACAATCCGCCCGCCACCGGGGCGGCGTAGGACAGCGGGCCGGCGAAGAAGCGCATGACGAGATATCCGAGGATCGCCGACAGCGCGAATTGCCTACCGCCGAGCAGCATCTCGCTGAGAAGTTCGCCTCCGCCCGCCGCGAGCGGATTGATGACCATCACCACGCCGATGACGGCGCCGATCAGAGTCGCCTTGGCGACGCTGGGGATCCGGCGGGCCGCGGTCACATGGTCGAGGAACCACAGAACCAGCTTGTTGTAGACCGCGCCGAGGCAGCCGGTCAGCAATCCGAACACGACGAACAGTGGAAGCCATACCAGCTCCGGCTCGGCGATCGGTTTCAGTGTGAACTCCGGATGGTTCCCGAGGATGAGCCGGGCGCACCCGACCGCCGTCGCGGCGGCGGCGATCGTCGCCAGCACGGTCTTGACCCGGAATGAGCGGGTCACCTCTTCCAGGGTGAACAGGGTGCCGCCGATCGGCGCGTTGAAGGCGACCGCCAGGCCCGCCCCGCCCACCACCGTCTGCATCATCCGGATCTCGGAGTCGGGAAGTCCCGCCCGCCGGGCCGCCTGCGCGCCGATCGCCGCGCCCATGTGCACTGTCGGCCCCTCCCGGCCCAGGACAAGTCCCGAGCCGATGGCCAGCACGCCGCCGACGAACTTGGCCGGAAGAAGGCGGATCTGAGGCGGCGGCGCCTGCCCTCGATAGACCGCTTCGACATGCTGGATTCCGCTGCCCTCGGCCAGTGGCTCCCATCGCACAACCAGAGCGGCCAGGGTGGCGCCCGTGGCAGCGGTGGCAACCGGGATCAGCCAGCCCGGGCCGGGAAGCCTGTCCGCCCACTCGACGAAGCCAAGCTGCAGCCGCCCGGCCGCCTCCAGCAGCCACCGGAAGGCGCCGCCGACGAACCCGATGACGATCCCGGCCAGCGTCGCCGTCACGCAGATCAGCACTGACCCGCGCATGGAGTCGTCGGGCTGATCGTCGCCGACTCGGTCCGGGCGCTCAGGGGAGGTCGGCTCAGGGGAGGTCGGCTCAGGCGAGGTCATGGCCGGCCCCCTTTCCGGGGTTGGCGGGTGACGCCCGTGCCCGGTGTCATTGTGGCCGGTTGGACGCCGTGGCCCAATCGTTTCGCCGAACCGGCGATGCGGGTGGCCGGGTCAGGATGGGAAAGGTGCAATGAGAGCCCGCGAACCGGCTGTTGTGGCGGAGGATCGAATCCCACCAGCGGGCTGACGGTGCGTCCACCAGCACTCATGCTTCGACGGGCACGCCCCGTTCTGCAGCCGCCGCGGCAAGGGCAGTGTCGAAGGTTGCGAGGCTTGCTTGGTGGCGAATTGCGACGTCAAGGACGCAACAGTCGGGTAACTTCAGCCCGCTACTGGCGCGGAGTTCGGCAAGCCGAAGCGGTTCGCCATCGTCGGGTGGCGCGACCGTGATGCCGACGGCACGCAGGTCGTCTCGCATCGCCGCTCCCTGCCCTACCCGGACGCCGCCGACCAGCACTTCCGCCAGTGTGATGGTGTGTACAAGCATCCGTCCGGGCGTCCCGGCCAGGAGGACGTCGGTGGCCGCTTGATGATGTGGATCGGCGGGATTCAAATGCGCGATGAGGACGCTCGCGTCCAGTGCGATCACGCGGGCCAGTCCGCTCGCAGCTCAGCCAGATGGTCAGGACTGAAAGCCTCGGCGTACCGGCCAGAACTGGCCAACACGGCGGCCCGGTGGGTCAGGCGTTCGGTGTGCTCATCATGCTCGAGGATGCCGCCTCCTGCCTCGACCAGCCGCAGAAGCAGCCTCGAACGGGGCTCCCCAGGCCATCGTTTGGCGGCCCTGTCCAGCGCGCGGGCGACCTCGGGCGTCTCGGTCACCTGATAGCGGGGGCGTGTTGTTGGCATGGCTAAGTGTACCACCGACAGAGAAGTGATACACCTATGTCATCCGTGAACGCCAGCACCCCTCGGCCGCCCCGATTCGGCCCATCCGGTACGCGCAAAGCGCCGCCGACGTTTCATCGCCCGTCTTTGGTTCGCTGCCCCCGAAAATTGTCACTCCTCGTCGCTAGCCTGCGCTCATCGGTCCGCATCGCCTACGCCCAGTACTGCGCCGCCGTCGCGGCCCGCGCCGACCAGCAGCACAACTGGGTGATGCAGGGCGACCACCGCGGTGTATACGGCACTGACGGGGCCACGCTGATGCGCGTCATCCGGAGACGATGAGTTCCTCTTTCCACTGAGTGCGCCCGGTCGGTCCCATAACGTCGCAGTATCCCGGACAATCAAGGACGGGCGTCGCCGCGTCGCCAGTCCACCCCGGGGGGAGGCCAGGCATGCAGGGCGAACCGTCGATCCCCGACCCCGACAGCCAGGCGCTCGATGAGTTGCGGGGCCGCATCGTGGCCCTCGACGCCCAGATGTCGCAGCTGCTGGCCCAACGCCATGCCCTGGTCGGGGAATACGAACGGCACCGGTTCGCCATCATCGGCCGCTTGCACCCGGGGATGGCCGCCATGAACCCGGCGGCCGCGCCACCCCAACGCCAGGAATGGTCGGGTGCCCGGGTTCGGGCACTGCTGCTGTGGCTGGGTGCGGGACTGCTGGGCATCTCGGCCGTGACGTTCACCGCGGTGGCCTGGTCGCACCTCGGCGACATTGGGCGCGCTCTGCTGCTGCTGGTCGCCACCGCGGTGTGCTCCGCTCTGGCGGTCGCGGCCCGCCGCCGCCTGCCCATGACCGCCGAGGCGTTCGTCGGTCTGGCGGTCGTGCTCACCCTGGTCGTCGGGTACGCGGTGCGCCGGGCCGGTGTGGGCTCCGGCTTGTCCTGGCAGATGTGGTGGGCCTTCGGCACAGCGGCGGCGGCCGGGTACGCTGCCGCGCTCGGAACGGTCACCGGTCGCCGGACCGCCCGGTTCGCGGTGGCTGCACTCCTGCCGATGGCCGCCGAACTTCTCGTGAC
>Ga0315293_10006643_pt1 | contig 10802 bp, 22 predicted proteins | sample YL17G13_20_MG_FD_203071 | JGI IMG/M metagenome (GOLD analysis project Ga0315293, IMG submission 203071) | Sediment microbial communities from Yellowstone Lake, YNP, Wyoming, USA - YL17G13_20 | ecosystem: Environmental > Aquatic > Freshwater > Lake > Sediment | place: USA: Wyoming | collected... | reverse complement strand
CGTCCTTCTCCCACATGGTGTTGCAGATACTCACCGGCACCTTGTCGAAGCGGCGGACCATTGAATAAAACATGCCGCCGAGCGCACAGACCTGACAGGGCTTCTCCACGGTCGCTAGTACGTCGTCGAGCTTGCCATTCTGTACCTTGATGGCTTTACGCGGTAACTGGAAGTAGGTGCCGGGCTTCATCTTGATGGCCTTGGTGCCGAGCCACTTGATCGTGTCCTTGGCGATGGCCACTCTCTTCTGGGGGCCGGTCATCTTGACTGGAGTTTTCTTAGCGACTGGCTTCTTCTTGGTCGACTTTTTAACAGGCTTCTTTTTAGTAGTCATGTGACTCTCCACTGCTGTTATGCCTCGCCTTGGCTCATATTTTTCAAGGCGTCGGCTAGAAAGATGTGGGTGACTTGTTTGAGCGTTTCTATCGGTATCATTTCAGCCCCTCATGCAAACCAGAAGTTCCCAGATCTTGCCCAATCAACATCCTCTGAATTGCGGTCAACCACGCGAGCCTCGACGTAAACCCAGTCGCCTCCTTCATCTTGCAGCTGGAAGTACTTGGAGCCCTCAGAGGTGCCGAGGATGAGCACACCTGCGGGCGAGGCGCCAATGACGTCAATTGACCCTATGACCGGGTAGGACCCGTCCTGGCTTCGGCCCCGCATCGTGATCTTCATGACTCATCTTCTCCGTACGACTCAGGATCTTGATCGCCACGTACATGCCCAAGCTCAGGGCCGTACTCGTCCGCCGATACCGTCGATACGACCGGCTTGGATGTACTGTACTGCCCCTTGTCCCAGTCGGGACCGCTGAAGATGTCCATGACGCTAGTGTCGACCCAGATGGCAATGGCCTTGTCACCTTCACCGTAGGGGGCTTCCAGGAGATGGTGGTGGCTGGCGCCGACAAGGTTGTACCTCTCGGCGTCCTCCACCTCCCAGCCCCGAGCACGTAGTTCAGCGACCTCTTCGTCGCTGGCGTACCCGATGACCCAGGCCACTACGCCTTCTCCCAGTCGTAGTACTTGTTGTCCAAGTCCTTGAGCTCAGCCTCGGCTCGCTTGACTCGTTCCTGCGCGTTGACAATCTGACTCTTGAGCTCGTTCCGTGCAGCCTCCAACGGACTCGGTGTCTTCTTGGGGAAATGCTTCCGCCGCCATTGAGTCAGTAGGAAACGCCGACCCGTCACCATGTCCTCAAGTCCTTCGATCGACTCGTTGTACTTGCCGAAGCAGTAGAGACCGAAGCACTGTAAACCAACCAGCTGTTTGAGCGACTTTTGGAGGTCGTCGCTGAACGAGAGGCTGAAGGTCTCGCACACACTCTTGACGAAGTCGGAACCGATCGTGGGGTTAAGACAGAGGTTACCGAAACCCTGGCTGCCATGATCGTCGAACTCGATTTGGATCGAACAGGTCAGGATACCGTGATCCTCGACCCCATAGTGCGTCGCTGCGATGACCCCCGGCTGCCGAAGGCGGGGGTTCAGCTCGACCCCCGCCTTCTTGGACTTTGCGGCCACTACGCCTTCTCCCAGTCGATGTCCGAGTCCATGATGTCGGAGTCGTGGGTCTCGATGTCGCTGAACAACTCGTAGGTGTCGCCGCTCTCACTGATCTGATTGACCAACCATTCCATCAACGAACCGTCGGTGCCGTTCTCGGTGTAGTGCTCGACCAGCGCGATCGGCAACGACGCCTCGTTGCTGTCGTACCGGTAGCACTTCTCGACCTCGTTGTATTGGAACCTCACACATTGGACGTCACCTTCGAGCAGGTCCTCGGACAGACTGTTGGTCTTGATGTACTCGGCCATCCGCTCGTTGATCCACTCCTGGAACGGGCTGACGTAGTTGCTGCGTCGAACCTTCTCGGCGGCTACGCTCTCTTCGTAGAACTTGGTCTGTGCGGCCTGCTCCTCGGTGGTGAGGGGGCGGTTCTGTGCCAATGCGAGCAGTGCGACGTCGATGGTGCGGGCCAGCTCCGAGACCTCTGCTCGTTGCTCGTACCAGATGGGACGGCCGCTCAGCAGTGCCTGGGTGATGCCCGGGCTCTTTCGATCGGGGTTCTCCATCAGGAGCTTGAGCTCGGCCCAGGCCTTGACGACGGTGTTGATCGAGTTCTCGTAGCTGTTGGGGTTCTCTTCGTTGTTCATTTGGTTTTCCTCTTGGGTTGCTGCCTGATGATCTTGCCAGTGCCAACGATCCAGTCTTCCAGGTCCTGCATGGTGGCCCAGCAGGTTTCGTAGCGGTCTTGCTCCTGCGGGTTCAGCCAGAATATGATTGAACCATCGGTCTGGCGCTTCGGTGACAACGCGTAACACTGACGTCCCGCCTTGGTGAGCCGCTCTTCGATCCCACTGGCCTCCACGTCCTTCTTGAGCTGGTGGTAGGCACCATCAGCCGACTCCCACGTCGATACGACCTTGGGAGACAGCCGGCTGGCAATGGCGATGCTAAGCCCAGCGTTCTGAAAGACACCACCACCACCCAACCAGATGGCGACATCGAGCTCTAACATGCTGTCGTAGAGCTCCCTGAGCTTAGCAGCCTCGGCGGCGTCGTAACTGAAGACACCGAAGTCCCTCTCGGACCAACCGGTCCATAAACTCCCACCAAAGAACTCTTCGAGGCCGGTAGGGGTATCGTCACCACCGTCCCAGCCCTTGACCCAGAAGCCCGAACACCCCACCGACTTGTTCTTGCCGTCTCTATAGACCTTAGTCTTGAAGTTGGCCCATCGAAGCAGTGGGCTCATCCTCGTAATCTTGCGACGAGCCAATCCGAACTTTTCAGGGTCACCGAAGCCGAACGCCTGCTGCAGTCCCTTAATCCCCCACTCATGCTCGGCACAGTAATCTGCACCCAGAGACACACCCAGTATCTTGTCGTCGCCCGTCAGCAGAATCTTGTTCTCATTTCCTTTTCGCATAGCTAGCTAACTCTCCCACTGTGCATATTACGAATTACCCTTTGCACGTACTTAACCTCGTCAGAGATAGCACGACCCTCTGGCCATTTGACCTTCAAGAGCTGCTGGTCAAATAGTGCTGGCTCGGCACAGTGTATACAAACACTGATATCTCCCGGCCGTGGCTCCTTAGCCGTTGTGCCTGACACACCATCCTGCTCTTTCAGGCAAGAAGGACATGGGGAACTCGGGACCGCTACTGCGTCTTGCAGTTTCATCAGTTCACTTCTCCACGTTCCTTAGCCATGTGACTATTCGCCACGGCAAGACTTGCCTGGATCTTCTTGACGACGTCCCCCATGGCCAGAGGAAAATCCTCATGCCACTTCTTGCTGCTCTCCATTACGGCTAGCACCATCTTGAGTTCAGAATACGTGAGCACTAGTAAACTGTCTGGTTCTTTAGGCATGGTATCTCCCACTCTCTTATTCCAGAGATATCCGCAAATTACCTAGGTACACTGGCATAACAGCCATGAGGTACTCTTGCCTCTATTGTTGGAGATGATCTTGAAAAAGAGCGATGTCAAGCAGAGGTTCATTAAGCAACTGGCGGAAGAGCGCGCAAAGCGAACTCCGGCGGAGCAACTGAAGAAGCTCGACAGTCTGTTGGGAGAAGGCCAAGGGGCCAAGAAGGAGAGGGCTAGGCTTAAAGCCCTGATGGCCAAGTGAAAGAAGCCAACGCTTCTGCCAGATTAGCTATAGCCACACGGGGCTTACTACAGCTACTGGATGGCAAACGTGCTAGCAGAAGAAACATATTCTTGTACCACCCGTCACTGGGAGTTGCTGGGGAGCAGGAGGTAACCAAGAAAGACTGGCAAACGCTTTACCTGAGTAACGCAATAGCACAGGGGTACATCAAGGAGGTTATCGTCAAGGGCCAAAAGTTCTACGAGATGGCCGACGAAAAGTTGCTAACACGGCTAGGCGACAACTTCATGAATGGGGATGGCTCTATAGCTTCTGCGCTACTGTGGCCTACAGCACAAGTAACGACACAAGCAGCAATGGAGTTGCCAGAAAACCATGAGGTGCTCGCTACCGCTATTCAGTCGGAAATCCCACCGCATCTTTTGAACATACTGTCGGCGGTAGCAGAAAAGCTGAGAAGACTAGGCGTTATCGCAGAAGATCTGGTTGCTGGAGTCATAGTTGTAGAAGAGGCACAGGCAACCAACCAGAAAGCCATAACCGAGACACTTCATACAACTAACACCAAGTTGTCAGGAGTCAGCAAACGGTTAGATTACCTGGAAAAGAGCATGTTGGTCATGCTACGGGTGACTGAGTCTAACCAGGCCCTACTCAAGAGCAGTGTTTCTACTCTGGGTGTGTTGCCCGAACTAGCAAAGTCCTTCTCGGATGCTATCCGTCCAGTGACTACCCTCAGAACCGAATTGGCGGAGTTCACACAAAGGGTAAATGTGCTAGTTAGTGCCGAGGAGAATAAAGGAGCTGACAAGATGCGTGAGCTGGTTCACGCGTTGTCCAACCATGAAGCAGACGTAAAAGTCATAAGAGAGCTGGCCATGGAGCTACTCTCAGAAAAAGCTGAGGAGGCAGAAGTAGCCGATGAGTCAGACAGCGGAACAACTAAGAGAACTGGTAGCTAACTACAATGACTGTGTTACGACAGCCACCAACAAAGAGAGAGCTCAGATGGAAGATGCCATTTGGGTATACCACCGTAACATGGTGGGTGGTGGTGGCCGGATAACCGGCGCTAAACGAGAGTGGCTAGACTCAATACTGGGTGGTGGGCTTGGGCAGTACGAGTATAGAGGCTCTTTGCACAATGCCGGTAGTGACGTAGATGTTATCTGGGCTGCCGTTGAGGCAGGTACTGTAAGTCTTAGTGCTGGAGCTAGAGTACTAAGAGATGCCAGAAGACTAGTAAGGAAGAAAGAGACAACCTTACGAGAGGCGGTCGTACAAGAGCTTAAGAACGCCCCTTCTGCCAGTAAGCCCGTTGAGCAGGTAGCGGTTAAAGAACCTAGCTCCAGCGAAAAGACAGCTGCGCAACAACACGCTATGAAGTTCAACTTAGCGGTGCGTAACTTGGCGGCAGAGCACGTCAAAGCGGCCCTAGGGGATGTAGATGTCTTTGTACGTGACACTCTACTGAGCGACTTCTTTACCCAGCTGGACAGCGTACTACAAGACTTTGCTGCCAACATCAGGTCACACAAAAGGCAGCAAAAAGGTATAGCGCTTAGCACCATAGGACAAACCCGCTTTAAGCAGGCGTGTGAGGTGCTGTGTATTGAGTGCAAGTTCGGGAAGCGCTTAGACATGCGGAAAGCCCGGAAGAACTATTCCAGGCTAGTGAAGGACCTACACCCAGACCTGGGTGGTGGTAACGAAACGGAACAATACCAAGCGGTCGTAAATGCCTGGAGAATTCTCCAAGACTATGAACGCCAAACAGGAAAGAAGGTTTGATATGGCTGCAAAGAAAGCTGTGAAAGACCTGACCGAGTTCAAAGTCGCTGTGAGCGATTCTGTCATGGTCAGACTGGTCAAGTACATGATGTGGCTCTTGGAGACCGCTCCAGGACGACCTGTCCCAATGACACAGGTGGCCAAGGTGGTCTTCATGCTCTCCCGTGCTGGGAGCGAAAAGGACGTCAAGAAGCTCCGGGGCGCCATCTCTGGGGCACGGAAGAAAATGATCTTGGACCACAACACTGGTATCCTCGTGATACCTGGTATGGGTCTTAGGCCCACAACCGGCTCCGAGGATGCGGCGAAGTATCAGTACGAGAAGGACGCCAAACGCGTCGTCTCTGCTGTCACCACCATGGACCGAACCAGGTCCATCATCAAGACGTCAGACATCAAGGATGCGGTACTGAGAAGTCGGGTCACCGAGCTCTCCAAGGCCGTCAAAGTCCTGACCTCTCAGGACATCCTCGACAAGCTGCGGCTGCCACCCTCTACGGAGTAGCAACCGGAGATAAGCGCCCCCTACAGGGCGCTTATCTTTAGCTCAAAGCTGGTATAAGAGTGACGTGACACCGCTATACTCTAGAAATCTGTACTCCTATATAGATGCTCAACACCAGCTGCTGGCTAGTAAGGTATTGAGGCAGACTACAGGATGGGTACAACTTCCTGCTGACGCGTCATTTAAGTCAAGAACTAGAAGTAGCCCACAGGCTATCTGGGCAACAGATTGTGTATTCGTACAGGCCCCAGCAGTACGGTACAGACTACGTCTGAGTATCTTTCTGCCAGTATGGGCGCTCACCTGTAAAAAGAGGGACGTACTGAAACTAAACTGCTCGAAAGACGAAAGAATACAGCATACGACAGAGTGCATCTTCCTTGAGAGCTACAAAGAATTTCATGGAGCTAGCCAACTATTGCTCGCCTCTATCAGAGAAGGTAAAGAGTATGGTTATGACCTACCGATTTGGTCCTTCATGGACGCCCATGAAAAGAACGCAATAGTACCACAGGTCCCGGTATAACAGTCGAGAGAACTACCATGCCTATAAAGCTGAAGATGCACCAGTTCCCTGGTGATATCCCTAGGTCAGATAAAATCAATCTCCTAGAAGATAACCCCATGCATGTCTCACTCAACCGCTTCATGACGATACCGCAGCACAAAGCGCTTGGTAAATCCTTCAAGAAGATGATTCGAATGAAGGAGCGAGCTGTCTTGAAGGAGCGCACCAGAAAGGACATCAAGGACCATGTCTAATAATTACGCCAAACACCCACTGGCAGAGAACGTACTAGCCAGTGCTGTGACCTTCTACAATGACTACGAACGTGAAGAGCTAGTAACCGCGCCTATGAGCCACATGAAGCTCTGGGACGCTGTTAACCGTATGGTGTGTGACCACCAGCCAGCTACCACCTGGACCAGTCCAGTGTCAGTCTGTAGCCACAAATTCGTAGACTCAAACCACTGCCTCAAATGTGGTTGGAGCCCCAGTGGGCGCTAAGTTCAGTGAGTTCGGTGCTGATGTTGGAGAAGCCATAGTCGTCAGGGAGACTCCATTGGCTCTCCTGGTCAAACTCGTGGACCACAACAACCGTGAGGCATGGGTACCCAAGTCAGCTATACATGATGACAGTGAGGTATACGAAGATGGCACAGAAGGCATCCTCATCCTAGAACCATGGTTAGCTAAGAAGCTAGAACTCGTATGAAACTCTGGAAATTACCACATGTGCCTGTGTCCCCACCAAAGAAGTTGTTAGATAGAAACATAGAGGACATGCTCACGTTCCTCTCGGTGTTCGCTCCTAACTTACACCACGTGCTAATTGGCGGGCAGCATGCAGATAAATGCAGGCAAGACGCCTATGAAGAACTACAGATACTGCTAAACAGGAGAGAAATCAAATGACCAACAAAGACCCACTGATTGATTCCGAGACTGGTGACAAAGAGAAGGACGACGGCGATACATCACTGATGATTGCCACCTTGACCCAAGATGCCATCGAGGGCTGGTCTGACGTTCGTCGTCAGGAGTTCTGCAAGATGTTCGATGCTCGGTCCAGAGCGGCTCGATACATCCTCATAAAGACAGCTGAGAAGCTTTTAGAGGTAGGGCAGAGTCGTCACATCGTTGGGCGTAACGTTAATACCGACGCCTGCGACCATCAGGGTGTCAGAGCCCTCTACGACCGTCCCAACAGCTATGAAAGCATCATAGGTGGCCGTAGCACAGCCACGCTGGATAAGCTTGCTGAGGAGCGTGCGGAGAATATCCTGCGTGAGCTACCTGCGGTCAGGAAGGCCCTCTCCATTCTCCAGCCTGACGTGGCCAAGATGATGGACCAGCTGGATGCCTACAAGGTCAAGGGTGAGGCTCTGCTGGTGGCTCTCGCCGAGATCTCCGAGAGTATATCTCTGGCAGACGTTCCGCAGAGCATGACCATCGGTGAGTTCCGCAAGTTCGCCCATGACCGTGAGGACAAGCGTCGTGCCATAGCACGCAAGCTGAACGACATTGGTGGAGCGGCCCAGTCCCTAGATGACACCATCAACAAGAAGATGTTCAAGGGCATCCCTGGTCTCAGTGAGGCAGTGGTCAAGGTGATAAACACTCACATAGAGCGTGCGGCCAACTTCGACATTATGGGACGTCGTGTCTCTGAGAAGGTGATGTTCGGAGATAGCGTGGCAGCCACAGACCTTCTGAAGCACTTCGAGCAGGACGAGGTGAAGATCTCGGACTCCGTCAAGAACGAGCTCAAGGCTGCAGTCGAGAAGCTACTAGGGCCTGGTGCCAAGAAACCCCTCAAGAAGAAAACGGCTAAGAAGTGAGACTGCACAACGTCCTCATCTTCGATAAGGGAGAGTTGGTGTACACCCCCCCAAACGATGTCACCTGCACCAGCTTTATCAATCGTATAAACCGTAAAGCTGACGGAGAGCCTATCTACAGTATTAAGTACTCTAGACCGGAGGTCTACATTGATTCGTACCAGGATAAGTACTCTGTGGACTCCAAGGGAAGATTCAGAATAGCTTCAGCCAGATTCCAAGGATATATGCAGCTCGACAAAGAGGACAATGTGGTTGGTCAGACGAAATATACCAACACCAAGAACAACGAGTGGTTGAACAAAATCAACAAAGGTTCTTACTACTCACTCGACTAATGACAAAAACAAAACCGCACTGTGAAGTCTGTGGATTTGACGAGCTACACGCAGATTATGCCGAGTGCATGCTGCGGCTCATGAAGTACGTACTGCCAGACCTACAGGCTACAGACAAGTTCAAGCGTGTCGTGCTGGCTGGCTACCACGCCATGAAGCAAGAGCTGGGAGAGCCAATCAAGGAGAAGAAGGTTGGCAAGAAGAAAAAGAAGTCCAGCGCAGGGGTATGGGGGCTACAGATAACCTACGATCTAGATAGTTCCTACTACAGCGTAGACCAGAAGATAGAGAAGCTGCTGCACAAGGGAGCTGTAAGCTCAGGAGCTGGCTTTGGGAAGAGGGCCTTGTTGTACACCTACTCTTCCAAGGAGAGAGCTGTAGAGGCTCGTAAGATACTGAAGTCCAAGTTCAGAGACCTCATGACCTGTGAGATAACGCCACAGTCATGAGCCAAGTCAAGTGGAAGACCAAGTGGACAAATCCTACGGGTAAAGAGTACAGGGTTGAAGTCATGGGCGGGTGGGATAACCCCTTGCAGGGCTACTTCCTCACCATCTTCAATCTCGATGCAGATGGTGACGATGACGGTGAGGAAGATGTTCTCTGGGACAGCATGTCAAAAGATGGCTACCCGTTCAAGAGCACAGCACCTCTTGAGACGGCTCTGAGTGAGTTAGGGATAGATGCCCCCATGGACTCAAAGGGGATAGACTTCTGGGAGATAGTGAGCTTCCAAGAGGGGAACGTCCTCTACAACTATCACAATGGTGAGTGGAGGAAGTCCACCTTCTGAGACCGGAGAACGTGGGTACAACCACGTTCTCTTTAGCTAGCTAATGCTAGCTTGCACTTACTTAGCAGCCTCTTCGCCTTGGGGGCGAAGGCTGCGGCAGTAAGTGCTCCATCCATATCCTCCTCATTGAATAGCTCACAAGGTATCTCCTTGCTGTTAGCCATTCTGATGAGACGTAGAAGCTCTTCATAGGGTGCTTCTAGAATGGCGATGTTATTAGAGGTCTCATACCATTCACGCTCTACCCTAGGGTGGGTGTTCTGAAATGCGCGCATAGCATGGCAAGCCTGTGCGCACTTGAGGCCTGGGCTGATGTCAGAGCGAACTACAATGTATAGTTTGTCCATACTCAATTCTTCTGCTGTTTTGGGGATAATAGACATGAGGATATCCTCCTACTGAAAGGTCAAATATGTCACAAGAATCACAAGATAAAGCGCAAGAGATGAACGCACTGATGAAGGCCATCGTGCGCGTCTGTGCCAGAACAACAGACGACACTGTGCTGGTCCAGGCAGCATTGCTGTCCGTGGCCGCAGTGTTGAGGTACGCGGAAAAGAGGGACCCGAACTTCCCCGGCGACAATGCGCAGGAGTACGTCAAGCACCTCACCGAGGACATGCCCTTGGAGGCGCTGTCAGTAATATCGGTGCTGAGGTCCATGAGGTCTTGGGACAGAAAGGGGATGAACTGATGATGTGTATGAACCTCGTGATGGAGATGGAGCTCTGCCACGAGCTCCGCATGGAGCTCACCGGTGGTAACACCCAGACCATCTTTCCGAAGGTGGAGGAGTGGCTCCAGCAGGACGGAGACCGCTGGTGCTGTCTGGAGTACGTGGGCAGCAGGGCTTCCATGGAGAGCTACCGCTCTGTGGTGGACTACCTGCATGCCCAGGTCATCCCCGGTGCCAGGTGGGACTGCAGGCGGTTCTACGCTGGGAAAGGACCTCCGCTCAGGGAGGTCATCGTAGACTCCCAGCGGAGGGTAGATGAGGCCCTGCTCCTCATCGCCCTGGAAGTGGCACACCAGGCCTGGTGTGCCAAGCGCCGGGCTTCCTGGAGGCAAGTGAGGGCAGTGGTCGAGCAGCTTGCTGCATGACCACGGAGGAGCGCGCCACTGGGCACGTTTCTCTAGCTTCTTAATGTGACATGGTGGGCATGGATGGGTACGAGCCATCGACCTCCAGGGTCATTACTCCTGGCGCTCTGCAACTGAGCTACACGCCCAAATGGTTGGGGCGGCCTCATATACACGTACTGGTGTACAGCACGCAATATGAAGCACACCCCAGAGCGCAGGGCTGGATTTGAACCAGCGACCTCTTGACCTATTGCTAGGCCAAGCGCTCTTCCCACACCTTTCGATGTTCTCTGAGCTACCCGCGCGAATGGAAACGCCCCTACA
>Ga0315293_10006642_pt1 | contig 10805 bp, 9 predicted proteins | sample YL17G13_20_MG_FD_203071 | JGI IMG/M metagenome (GOLD analysis project Ga0315293, IMG submission 203071) | Sediment microbial communities from Yellowstone Lake, YNP, Wyoming, USA - YL17G13_20 | ecosystem: Environmental > Aquatic > Freshwater > Lake > Sediment | place: USA: Wyoming | collected... | reverse complement strand
GATCTTCTTCTCGAGCACCGAGCGGCACCTGGCGATGCGCTCGCGCGCCTCGGGGGCGAGCTCGACCTTCTCGCCGTGTCGTGCCACCCTCACCACGTCCTCGATCGTCAGGTGCTGTCCGTGGAGCCTCACAGGCATGGGGGCTTCCCTCCCGACTCGCCCGCGCGGGGCGGTCTGGTGCGGCAGCGGACATGATACGACTTTTCACAAGCGCCACGTCCCCGTGTTTCTCGGCTGCCGGCTCGGTGTCGGCACCCCGGCGGTCCAGAGCTCCGGGCGTACAATCCCGGCGTGACGCGATCCGTCGCATCTGCCTTCTTCCGCCGCGCGCTCGAGAGGGCCGCCACGCTGGCGACGAGCAACCGGCGGGTGGGTCGGCTCGTGGCCGCCGCGAGCGCGGCCCTGCAGGGCCGCGGAGGCGCGCTCGGCGCGGTGCGGCGGGAGGCCCAGGCGCTGGCTCGCATGGCACGGGAGGTGGTCGCGGGCCGCTACCGGGCGCTCCCCAAGTGGTCGCTGGTCGCGATCGTTGCAGCCCTCCTCTACTTCCTGGACCCCCTTGATCTGATCCCCGACTTCATTCCGTTGTTGGGGTTTGCCGACGACGCGGCGGTGCTGCTCTGGGTGGCGAGCCGTCTGCGGAAGGACCTGGACGCTTTTCTCCGGTGGGAGGTCGGGCAGGGGCCGGTCATCGACGTGGAACCGGTCGCCACGCCCACCAACTGAAAGTCTTCGCCGACACGGCGGCCGTGCGCTCAGCAGCAGTGCGAGAAGGAAAAGGGGCAGGCGGAGGCGCCTGCCCCTTTTCACTGGCAGTTCAGGCGGCTACCGCACCTCGACGTTGGCTCCCTTGACCTCTGTCCAGGGCTCGAGGCGGCCGCCGAGATACTTGGCGAGGAACTCGTCGACGCGCCCGTAGAAGTCGAGACGGCTGTTGGGCCGGGCGAAGCCGTGCCCTTCGTCCGTGTACACGATGTACGTTACCGGCAGCTTCTTCGCCCGCATGGCCTCGACCATCTGCGTCGCCTCGCGGATGTTGACGCGCGGGTCGTTGGCGCCCTGGGCGATGATCAGCGGTACGCGCACCTTGTCGGCGTGGAAGAGAGGGGAGATCTTCTGGTTGAGGGCTTCATCCTTTTCCACATCACCGACGCGAAGGATGAACTCCTTCTTAAACGGCTCCCAGTACGGCGGGATTGCCTGGAACAGCGTCCGGATGTTGGACGGGCCCACGATGTCCATGCCGCACGTGTAAAGGTCGGGCGTGAACGTGAGACCCGCGAGGGTGGCGTATCCGCCGTACGAGCCGCCAAAGATGCAGATCTTCTTGGGGTTTGCGATGCCTTTGGCGATCGCCCATTTCACGGCGTCGGTCAGGTCGTCCTGCATCGTTCCCACGCCCCACTGGCCGTTGCCGGCGTTCAGGAAGGCTTTCCCGAGACCGGCGGAGCCACGGAAGTTGACCTGCAGGCACGCGTATCCCCGGTTGGTGAGCCACTGCGCCTCGGGGTTGTATCCCCAGGTGTCGCGCGCCCACGGGCCGCCGTGCACGTTGAGCACGAGCGGCAGGTTCTTGGCGTCCACGCCGACGGGTAGCGTCAGGTAGCTCACCAACTCGAAGCCGTCGCGGGCCTTGATGATCACCGGCTCCATCTTGGCGAGGGTGAACTCGGCCAGCCTGGGTCGGTTGACGAAGAGCAGATCGGCTTTCTTGGTTTCACGGCTGTAGGCGTAATAGGCAACCGGGCCGTCGTCGGTCTGGTAGGTGACGATCCAGTTCCTGTCGGCGCGGTCGCGGCCTGAGACGTAGAACTCGCCGCGGCCGACCTTGGCGAGCACATCGAAGTCGGCCTTGATCGCCGGGTCGAGCACCCGCCACTGGTTCTTCGTGTAGTTGAAGCCAACCGCCTGCACGGTGTGGGTGTCCGGTTGAATCACCACGTCGCCCACGTCCACTCGGGGGTCGACCGCGATGGTCTCGACCTCTTTACCCGAGGCGATGTCCATCTTGACGAGGCGCGTCGTGTCGGCCCCCATCGAGGTCTCGACCCACAGAGCCTTGCCGTCGACTGTGAAATCGTCCGCACCGCCGTTCTCGCCGAACGGCCACGTCATGAGGTCCCGCCATGCCGCGTCCCTGCCATCCCGGACTCGCAAGATCGTCGAGGCGTCCTTGGGGTTCTGGGCCATCGCGGCGCGGATCTGGAAGTTGGGGTCGGGGATCCACTGCAAGACGTCACCAGGGTTCTGCGTGTCCATCGCGATCGCGCCGCTCGTGAGGTCGACCCGGTACATGTCGAACACGCGGCGGTCGCGAAGGTTCAACCCCACGAGCATCTCGTTCGGGTGGCTCTTGTCAAGCAGGATTCCGGCGGCCTTGATCCCCTGAAACGGTGTCAGGTCTCGCACGACCTTGGTCTCGAGGTCCACCGAGTACACGTGGAAGTTCTCATCGCCGTTGAGGTCCTGCAGGTACATGAGGTGCTTGCCGTCCTGGGCCCAAAAGTGGATGCGTATGCCGCGGTGGGTGTCGTTGGTGACCTGGGTGTCGTCTGTCTTGCCGATGGTGCGCACCCACACGTTGAGCACGCCCTTGTCGGACGGTGCCAGGTACGACAGGCGCGTGCCATCGGGTGAGATGCGCGGCGCAGACTTGACCGGGTTGCCCAGGAGCACCTCGCGCGGGATCAGCGGCGGCAGCTCCGCGAACGTGGCCGTCGCAAAGCACACGGCCAGCGCCAGCACGACCAACAGTTTGGTGTGACTTGTCCTCATCGTTGCCTCCTTTGGTTTTCTCGTCGCCCGGGGGCGACGGTTGTATCCAAGGATCCGCTGGATCTCGTTTTCTCGGTCCTCATTATTCGTATCGGAGCGCCTCGATTGGATCCAGGCGAGCGGCCTTGTAGGCGGGGTAGGTGCCGAAGAAGAAGCCGACCAGACCGGAGACGACCAACCCCGCCACGATCGCCGGCAGCGAGATGCTGGTGGGGAACGGGCTCACCACGCCCAGCAGCTTGGAGATCGCGAGCCCCGCCGCCACACCGGTCGCCCCGCCCACCACGGAAAGCGTGATCGCCTCGGTCTGGAACTGCTGCCGGATATCGGCCTGGCGCGCCCCGAGCGCGCGCCGCACGCCGATCTCGCGCGTGCGCTGGGTGACGTTCATCAGCATGATGTTCATCACACCCACCCCACCGATGATGAGCGAGATGCCGGCGATCACGATCATCGCCGCGCTCACGCCGCCCGTGATCTGCTGAAACGTGCGAATCGTGCGCTCGGGCGTCAGGATCGCGAAGTTGTTTGGCTGGTTGAAGCGCAGCCCGCGGCGCTCGCGCAGGATCTGGGTGCCCTGCTCCATGGCGAGGCTCACCCACTCCGGCTTCTTCGGGATGGTCGCGATGACGCAACCGTAGGTGCGTTGCGTGTCGGGCCAGATACGGTCGAACATCCCGATCGGGATCACCATCTGCTGGTCCGCACCCTGGTCGAGGAAGCCACCCTTCTTCTCGAACACCCCCACCACCCGGAACGGCCGGCCGTTGATCGAGATCTCGTGACCAAGGGCGTCCACGTGGGGGAACAGCGCCTCGACGATCCCGATCCCGATCACCACCACCTGGGTGGAGTGGAGCTCCTCGCCGGCGGTGAAAAAGCGCCCCTGCTGAAGGAAGTGGTGGTTGGCGTCGGGGTAGTAGTGGGTAACCCCACCCACGGTGGCGCTGTTGGTGCGGTTGGCGCGGTAGCGTACGTCCACGTTCTGAAACTGCCAACGCTCGGGGGAGACGAACGCGATCGTCGGCGCGTAGCGCCGGATCGCCTCCGCGTCGTCGAGAGTGAGCACGGGGCGCAGGCGCTCCTCCTCGGGCGGCGGGCCCCCACCTCCGAAGCGGGCCTCGAACTTCTGAAACTGCACCAGTGTCGCCCCGAAGCTCTGAAACTGAGCGATAAAACTCTGGTTGAACCCCTGGATCAGCGAGACCATCACGATCACGGTTGCAACGCCGATGATGATGCCGAGGCAGGTCAGGAACGAGCGCAGCTTCTGCTCACGGATGGCCCTGAACGCGGTGAGGACGTTCTCGCGCCGGGAGGCGATGATCTTGTCCCAGCGGCCCATGTCATTCCTCCCGCAGCGCGACGACCGGGTCCAGGCGGGCGGCCCGCACCGCCGGCAGCCACCCAGCCAGCAGACCGGACAGGGTGGCGACTGACAGGCCGGTCATCACCAGGAACGGCGTGACCCGCGCCGGAAACGGGCTCCACGCCCCCACGGCTTGGGCCGCCAGCCAGCCGAGGGCGACGCCCAGCACCCCGCCGACGAAGCTCAGAAACACCGCCTCGAAGAGGAACTGCCGGTGCAGATCACGCCGCCGGGCGCCCAGCGCCTTGCGCACCCCGATCTCGTGGGTACGCTCCACGACAGAGGCGAACATCGTGTTGGCGATCGCGACACCCCCCACGACCAGCGAGATCGAAGAGATCCAGATCACCAGGGCGAATGCCGAGAAAGTGATGCTCTTCCAGAGGGTGTTGAGGGCCTCCGCATCCACGATTCCGAACGGATCCGGTGCCCCGAACGGCGTACCACGGCGTGCCCGCAGCACCACCCGGACGGCGTCCTCGACATCCTTTCGAGAGGCCTCGTCGGGGGCCTCGACGAACATGTCGACGCCGCGGGCCATTCCGAAGGCGCGTCTGAAGGAGGCGAGCGGGACCAGCACGAACCTGTCCTGGCTCTGCCCGAACGAGCTCCCCTGCCGGGCCATCGTCCCAATCACCCGGAACGGCTTGCCCTCGACGTTGATCATGCGGCCTACCGCGTCGACGTGGGGGAAGAGCTCGTCCTTGATGTCCCAGCCGATCACGGCCACCGGCCGCGCCGCGTCGGCCTCGGTCTGGGTGAAGTAGCGGCCATCGTCGAGCTCGAGGCCGATCATCCACGGCATCTCGGGGCCCGATCCGAGCACGAAGATGTCGGACAGGCGGCGCCCCTCGGCGTAGACAGGGTGGGAGGAGAACGCCCTCCCGGTCACACGCTTCGCCTGCGGCACCAGGCGCCGCACGGCCTCCACGTCGTCGTCGGTGATCTCCTTGCGCTTGAGGGCATCGAAGAACTCGGCGCGGCTCCTGATGATGCCGAACCTCGAGAAGATGATTGTGTTGGGGCCGAGACCGCTGATCACGTCGGCGGCGTACTTGTTGAGGCCCGAGACAACCGAGATCACCGCGATGATGGTCATCACCGCGATGATGATGCCGAGCAGATTCAGGAACGAGCGCAGCTTGTGGGCCCGGATGGACCTGACGGCGATGCGCGCGAGGTCCGCCGCAATCACCGCTCCAGCCCCGCCCTCTCGGTGTTGTCCACCACGACCTGCGCACCGGGCTTGAGATCACGGAGCGCCTTGAACGGCCCGACCACGACCTCGTCGCCCTCCTTGAGGCCGCTGGTGACCTCCACGTCCATCTCACCCTTGATCCCCGTGGTAACGGGTCGGAACTCCGCCTTCTTGGCGACCACCACGTACACACCCTCGATGTCTTTCGGCCTGGACCCGGCGGGTTCCGGCTTGGCGGGCGTGCTCACGGGCGTCGGCGCAGCCGCGGGCGTGGGAGCACCCTTCGCTGCTGCCACCGTTGGCTTGGGCTCGGGCTGGCGCAGCACCAGGGCGCCCACCGGAACCGTGAGGACCTTGTCGCGGGTCGCGGTGGTGATGTCGGTAGTGACCGTGAGGCCGGGCCGGATGCGCTCGGGATGTTTCAGGAGCGTGACCTTTACCTCGTAGTCGGTGCCGGTGGCGGCGCCACCCAGGGCCGAGGTGCCGCGGATCGGGCTCGAGCCGACCTCGGACACCTCGCCGGCGAAGGTTTCGTCTGGGAAGGCGTCGATTCGGATCGAGGCCTTCTGCGCGATGCGGAGCTGGGGCACGTCAGTCTGGTCCACCTCCAGCACCGCCTCGACGGTGGACATGTCCGAGATCGTCATCAGGACGGTGCCGGGGTTGTTCATGGTGCCGGTGACCACCACCTCGCCCTGCTCGATGTTGCGCGCGGTCACGATCCCGTCCATCGGGGCTCGGATCTCCGTCTTGTCGAGGGCGTCCTGCGCCGACGCGAGGTCGGCCCGCGCCTGCTCGACCTGGCGCTCCGCCCGACGGGCGGATGCCACTGCCTGGTCGTAGGTGCTTCGGGCACGCTCGCGATCGGCTTGCGGCAGGATCCCGTCGCGGAATTGCTGGTCGGCACGCTCCTGATCGCGCCTGGCCTGGGCCGCCGCCTCCCGGGAGCGGACGAGCTCCGCCTCCAGCGCCTGCAGGCTGGACCTCGCCCCGTTCACCGCAGCCGCATAGCGGGCCTGGTCGATCACGAGCAGGAGGTCGCCCTGCTTGACGTGGTCGCCCTCCTCCACGTTCAGCTTGGTGATCTGACCCATGATGTTGGCCGAGAGGTCGACCTTGGTCTTCGCCTGCACGGTGCCATTGGCGGTCACGAGCTGCACAAGGTCCTTGTGGTCCACCTTGGTGGTGCGCACCCGGATCCCTTTGCCCTTGCGGCTGCCCGCGATGCCTGCGATCACGACGGCGATCACGACCACCACTGCGACCCCGATAATGATCTTCGTGCGTCGTTTCATTCGCCACACCTCCGCACAACCGTCGGGAGGCCCTTGCCACGGGCCGACCTGTGGTTTCCCTGCATTGTACGCACCGGAGCCACCCGGGTTGCCCCGCGGAAGGCCGCTGCGTTTGGGTAGTATGGAGCCATGCCGTGCCAGGACACGATGGCGGGTGGCGGGTTGCTCGGGGTCGTCGTCCCGACGCTCAACGAGGAACGCACGATCCTCGGCTGCCTCCGCGCGGTTGGCCGGGTGTCCGGGGTCGAGGTGGTGATCTCCGACGGCGGCAGCAGCGACGGCACGCTCACCCTGGTTCGCGGCGAGCGGCCGGACGTGCGCGTGGTCACGGGGCCGCCTGGACGCGGCGCACAACTCAACCGGGGCGCGGCGGCGGCCGGTGGCGCGGGCGCCCTCGTGTTCGTCCACGCCGACTGCCGGCTCCCCGAAGGGTGGGAGGGGGCGGTGCGGACCGCTCTCGCGGAGGCCGCGATCGCGGTCGGATGCTTTCGCCTGCACACCGAGCCCCCTGCTGGGGGGGGCGACACCGCGCTCGCCCGGTGGTGGTGGCGCCTGCTGGACGTGCGCAGCCGGGGCCTGGGGCTGCCCTATGGGGACCAGGCGCTGTTCGTGCCGCACGGCGTCTTCGAGGCCGTGGGAGGTTTTCCGGAGATCCCGCTCATGGAGGACGTGGCGTTCGTTCGATCCTGCCTGCGTCACGGGTGCCTGGCGCGCCTGCCCCTGGAGGTGCGCACGACGGCTCGAAGGTTTGCAAGGCACCCGGTGCGGGCTCGTCTGTGCACGGCCACGTTCCCGCTTCTCTTCCGCATGGGAGTGAGCCCGGACCGCCTGGCCCGCTGGTACGGGGATGCACGATGAGAAACCGGGTCGTGGTGTTCGGGCGCTTTCCGGAGCCCGGCCGGGTCAAGACGCGCCTTGCGGCCGCTATCGGGGCGGGAGTCGCGGCGAGGGTGTACCGCGCCGTCCTGGAGTATACCCTGGGTGAGGCCATCGCCACCGGCTGGCCGGTGACGCTGGCGCTAGCCGAACCATCCTCGCCGGGGTTCGACGGCTGGGTCCCCGCCGGGGTGGACGTGGAGCTCCAGGTGGGCGGCGATCTTGGCACGCGAATGGCGAACGCGTTCGCCACCCACTTCCGCGGGGGCAACGATGTTGTGGTGCTGGTGGGGTCGGACGTACCCCTCTTGGATCAAACCCTGATGCGGGAGGCGGTGATGTCATGCGAGCGGGTGCCGGTAGTGCTCGGACCCGCTGCCGACGGTGGCTACTACCTGGTCGCCGAGCGTGCCCCGGGTTTGGAGATCTTCGGTGGCATACCATGGTCTGTCTCCGAGACGCTGGCGACGACGCGTGCTAGGCTGCGGGCGCTCGGTTCGCCACACGAAGAGCTTCGGATGCTGCGTGACCTCGACACCCGGGAGGATCTAGAGGCGTTCCTTGCCGAGTCTGCGCGGGACCACGTTTTGGGACGGAGAATCGAGGCGGCGCTGGCCGCGGGGTAAAGGGAACGCGGTCCGGGTGTAACGTTGGCGCACGTGCCGGCATAAGGGACAGGCAGGGGATTGTGCGCCATCAAGGGCGCTAGATGTGGGTAGGAACGGGGGACACGTGGACACCTACTACAAGCCGGAGCACCTCGGGAAGTTTGCCTCGATCGCAGAGGGGAACGGCCCGCTCGCCGACAAGTTCTTCGCCTATTACCAGGCAGTGTTCGTCGATGGAGCCCTGTCGGCGCGTGAGAAGGCCCTGATCGCCCTCGCCGTGGCGCACGCGGTGCAGTGCCCGTACTGCATCGACGCCTACAGTCAGGAAAGCCTCAAGGCTGGCGCCGACCTCGAACAGATGACCGAGGCGGTGCACGTGGCCGTGGCGATCCGAGGCGGTGCCTCGCTGGTGCACGGCGTGCAGATGCTCGAGCACGTCAAGAAGTCCTCGATGTGACGGTGGTGACCGGGGTTTTGCGTGACTGACGCGGAAGCTTCCCGTTTGCCCCCCGTGGGCGATGGCCTCGACCTCTCGAGCCCGGAGGCCGGGCCCAAGCCCACACGGACGCTCCGTGCGCGCCTGTCGCCGCTTGCCTCGACTCGGGAGCAGCTCGCGGCGCTGGAGGCACTGGACCTGACCACAACGAGAAGCGGTGGCGACCTCGCAGCTCTGCTGGCGGCGAATGGCTGGCCTGCTCTCACGCCGACGCGCCTCGAGATCTTCCAGATCAACCTCGGCAAGCTCTGCAACATGACCTGCCTTCACTGCCACGTGGACGCCGGCCCCGACCGAGCGGACGAGATGATGGACCGCGCCACCGTCGACGCCTGTCTCGCCGCCCTCGACGGCACGGGGGCCCACACCGTAGACCTCACCGGCGGGGCCCCGGAGCTGAACCCGAACTTCCGGTACCTCGTCGACGAAGCCGAGAGGCGGGGCAAGCACGTGATCGACCGGTGCAACCTGACCGTGCTGCTCATCCCGAGCATGCGCGACCTTCCCGAGTTCCTGGCCGAACGGGGTGTGGAAGTTGTATGCTCGCTTCCCCACCACCGGCGGCGCAACACCGATGCCCAGCGCGGCAACGGTACCTTCGAGAAGTCCGTCGAGGCGCTGCGGCGGCTCAACGCCGTGGGCTATGGGCAGGGCGACCCGGGGCGGCGGCTCACGCTGGTCGCCAACCCGGCGGGGGCGTTCCTGCCCTCGAGCCAGGCGTCCATGGAAAGGGAGTGGAAGGAGGGGCTGGCGCGGGAGCACGGCGTCGGCTTCGACCGCCTGATCACGATCACCAACATGCCAATTGCGCGTTTCCTGGAGTGGCTCGAGACCAGCGGCAACCTGCAGGGGTACATGGAGCTGCTCGTCAACTCGTTCAACCCGGGGACGGTGGCCGGCCTGATGTGCCGGAACACACTCTCGGTCTCCTGGGACGGACGGATCTTCGACTGCGACTTCAACCAGATGCTGGACTTGGAGACGCGCGCCGACGGCCGAGGGCGCATGAACATCCGGGAGTTCGACCCGGAGGCGCTCGCGCGGAGGATCATCGTCACGGGGCGGCACTGCTTCGGGTGCACGGCCGGCGCCGGTAGTTCGTGCGGCGGTGCGATCGAGACCTAAAGCGCTGGGAGGTGTGGGGATGAGAGCGAGATCTCGCGTGCTTGCTCGCGCGTTCACGGTTGCCCGGTGGTGTTGGTAAGCGTCGTAGCCCGGGCCTCTCTCTCGGGTCACTCGCGGAGGCGGTAGGCGGCCAGGGTCTCCAGACACCGGGTCACCAGCGCCGTCCAGCCGGTCTGGTGGGAGGCCCCGCACCCGCGGCCGGTCTCGCCGTGGAAGTACTCGTAGAACAGCACGAGGTCCCGCCAGCTCGGGTCTTCGGCGAAGCGCCGGTCGTCCCCGTGGCAGGGGCGCCTACCGGCCGCGTCGGGCAAGAAGAGGCTCGCCAGGCGTCGTGCGATCTCCTCGGCGACCCGCCTCAGGTTCATCATCTTCCCCGAGCCGGTGGGACACTCGACCTGGAGCGAGTCGCCGTAGAAGTGGTGGTAGCGCTCCAGCGCCTCGATCAGCAGATAGTTGACCGGGAACCAGACCGGCCCGCGCCAGTTCGAGTTCCCGCCGAACAGGCCGGTGTTGGACTCGCCCGGCGCGTACTCCACGGTCGTGGTGATGCCGGCGAGCGAGAACGCGAACGGCCGTTCGCTGTAGGCGCGCGACAGGGAGCGAATCCCGTAAGGGGAGAGGAACTCGTTCTCGTCGAGCAGGTAGCGCAAGACCCGCAGCAATCGGTCCCGCGACGGGATCGCGAGCAACCGGTGCGTGTGGCCTTCGCCCGGTCCGGTCTCCATGCAGGCGATGTGCTTGGCCAGGTCGGTGCGGTGCTCCAGGAACCAGCGCAACCGCTTGGAGAACCCGGGAAGGCGGCCGATCACGTCGCCCTCCAGCACCTCGCAGGCCAGGAGCGGGATGAGACCGACCATCGAGCGCAGCCGGATGGGCACGTTGTGGCGATCAACGTGGACCTGGTCGTAGTAGAAACCGTCCTCCTCGTTCCAAAGCCCCGTCCCGCCGAGGCCGTTCATGGCATCCACGATCGCCACGAAGTGCTCGAAGAACTTGGACGCCACGTCCTCGTAGGCCGGGTCCTCGCTCGCCAACTCGAGGGCGATGGAGAGCATGGTGCCGCAGT
>Ga0315293_10006641_pt1 | contig 10806 bp, 9 predicted proteins | sample YL17G13_20_MG_FD_203071 | JGI IMG/M metagenome (GOLD analysis project Ga0315293, IMG submission 203071) | Sediment microbial communities from Yellowstone Lake, YNP, Wyoming, USA - YL17G13_20 | ecosystem: Environmental > Aquatic > Freshwater > Lake > Sediment | place: USA: Wyoming | collected... | reverse complement strand
CAATTAAGCCTTTTAAACCCGGTCCTGTGAGGCCGGAAAAGGAGCAAAATGAAGATAAGGATCACAAAATATAACCTACTTGCCGGATGGCGAGTAGGTTTTTTATTGGGGTCAGACCCCCGATAGGGGTCTGACCCCAATACAGAGGTGAAGCCATGACTTTTAAAGAAAAAGCGAAGATAATGGATAAAGACGCTATAGAAAAGGCGTTGATAAGGATTGCACATGAGATCCTGGAGCGCAACAAAGATGCCGGGGATCTTGCGATAGTGGGCATACGCAAAAGAGGCGAGTATCTGGCGCGCCGCATCGCTGATCATGTTAAAAAGATAAGCGGCAGTAAAATACCAATGGGCGCGCTTGACATCACTTTATACCGCGACGACCTTACGCAGGTTTCCGAACAGCCGCTTGTGCATGCTACCGAAATAGATTTCAATATCGACAGTAAACAAATAATACTGGTAGATGACGTCCTTTATACCGGTAGGACCATACGGTGTGCCTTGGACGCGCTTATAGATTTCGGGAGGCCCAGCCAAATCCAGCTGGCGGTATTGATAGACAGGGGCCACAGAGAACTTCCTATAAGGGCTGATTACGTCGGGAAAAATGTCCCGACTTCTCTGAATGAGGTAATAGAGGTGAAACTCACAGAGTCCGATGGTAAAGACGAAGTTGTGATTTGTGAAAAGGTTGGGTAGGGGAATGAAAAACGATACAGAAAAGAGAGTCGCGTGGACCAAAAAAGACCTTCTGGGGCTTGAGTATCTTTCCAAAGAAGAAATAGAAATAATTTTGTATACGGCAGCAAGCTTCAAGGAAGTTACAACACGCCAGATCAAGAAAGTACCGGCACTGCGCGGCAAAACAGTGGTCAATCTTTTCTACGAACCGTCAACCAGGACTAGGACGTCTTTTGAACTTGCGGCAAAAAGGCTTTCGGCGGATGTCATAAATATAGCGACGGAAGCCTCGAGCGTTACAAAAGGCGAAACTTTAATAGACACCGGCAAAAATATAGAGGCGCTTAAAATAGATATAATAGTCGTCAGGCACAACTGCTCCGGCGCGCCGAATATTCTAGCGCGCGCAGTACATTCAAGCGTCGTCAACGCCGGAGACGGGTGGCATGAACACCCGACACAGGCCTTGCTTGATATGTTTACTTTAAAATCGAGACTGGGCAGAATAGAAGGGCTGAATGTCAGCATAATAGGGGACATTGCGCATTCGCGTGTGGCGCGGTCAAATATATGGGGCCTTACAAAGATGGGCGCTAAAGTAACTGTCTGTGCCCCGCCGCTTCTGATACCCGAAGGTATAGAGAAAATGAGCGTAAGAGCCACGAATGACCTGGACGAAGCGCTGAAAGACGCGGACGCCATAAATGTATTGAGGATGCAGTTTGAGCGGGATGAAGCAATGGCATTCCCGTCCAAGATAGAATATTTCAAAAAATACGGCATAACCAAAGAGCGGCTTGATAAGGCCAGAAAATCCAAAGAGATAGTAGTGATGCATCCGGGCCCGATAAACAGGGGCATAGAGATGTCAAGCGAAGTTGCCGACGGGCCGCATTCCGTAATACTGGAACAGGTCACTAACGGCATAGCGGTAAGAATGGCAGTACTTTATCTGGTAGCGCAGGGGAGAAGGGCGTGAAATACCTCATAAAAAACGGCAGGGTGATTGATCCGGCAAATTCTGTTGACGATACGCTGGATATTTTAACCTCGGACGGAAAAATTGCGAAGATAGCGGCAAAATTGGAAGCAAAAGCAGATAAGATAATAGACGCCAAAGACAAAATCATCGCACCGGGGCTGGTTGACATGCACGTCCATTTAAGAGAACCCGGGAGGGAAGATAAGGAAACTGTTAAAACGGGTACGGCCGCCGCTATAGAAGGCGGGTTCACGACAATAGTATGCATGCCTAATACTGAGCCGCCGCTGGATAACCCTAAGATAATCAGGACATTAAAAGAGATAATAAAAAAAGACGCGCTGGCGGAAGTCTTAATAACAGGCGCGATAACCGAGAACCGGTTCGGCGAGAAACTTACTAATTTTAAGGCGATGAAGAAAGAGGGGATAATAGCGGTATCCGACGACGGCTCCTCTGTAGATAAAGAAAAACTGATGCTTGAGGCCCTGAAGGCCGCAAAGAAGGCGCATCTTGTCTTAATAGACCATTGCGAGGACAGGCAGATCTCCGGCCGCGGCGTAATAAACCAGGGTTTCATGTCCACAAAGATGGGTTTGCGCGGTATGCCGAGAGAGTCCGAATACGAAAGAGTAAAACGCGACATAGAATTGGCTGCGAAAACCTCTTCCCGTGTACATATTGCACATGTTAGCTGCAAAGAGACAGTTGAGATAATACGAAAGGCGAAGAAAAAAGGTGTAAGCGTCACGGCAGAGACAGCACCCCACTACTTTACTCTTACAGAGAGCTGCTGTGTAACTTACGATACCAATACAAAGATGAACCCTCCGCTTCGCACGGAAGAAGACATTGCTGCGATAAAAGAAGGCCTCAGAGACGGGACCATAGATGTAATAGCGACGGATCACGCGCCGCATACTGATTCCGAAAAAGATGTGGAGTTTGATTTTGCGCCGTTCGGCATAATAGGCCTTGAAACGGCACTTAGTCTGGCGATTATGGAACTCGTCGATAAAAAAATCATTTCTCTGAACGAACTTATCATGAAGATGTCGGTCAACCCGAGCAGGATATTAGGGATAGACAGAGGCACACTTAAAGAAGGCAGTGTCGCTAACGTCGTAGTCTTTGACCCCGGCGAAAAATATGTCTATAAAAGAGAAGCTATAGAGTCAAAATCAAAGAATTCGCCTTTTATAGATTGGGAATTAAAGGGAAGAGTTCAGGCAGTATTCGTCAATGGCCATGAAATTCATCGTCACTAATGAAGAGAAAATATGCCGTACATCGCTGATTTGCACATTCACTCAAAATATTCGAGAGCCACAAGCCCGGATATGGACATAGGAAACTTAAGCAAGTGGGCGAAGATAAAAGGCATAAATATGCTCGGGACAGGCGATTTTACCCACCCGGCGTGGCTTAAAGAGTTAAAAGAGAAACTTACGGAGAAAGAATACGGCGTATACATACATAACGGCATAGATTATATTCTCTCAACGGAAGTATCCAATATATATTTTAAAAACGGGAAAATCCGCAAGATACATAATATAATCATAGTACCATCTTTCGGGATAGCGGACGAGATAAACAAGGTACTCGGGGAATACGGAACGCTTGAGTCCGACGGACGGCCGATACTCAGCCTTGAATGCGACAAAATGGCGAAGTCATTGCGGAAGATAAGCAGGGAGATAATGATCATCCCGGCGCATATCTGGACGCCGCATTTCAGCCTCTTCGGGTCCAATTCGGGATTTGATAATATAGAGGAGTGTTTTGAGGAAGAAACTGCTTCGGTAACTGCGCTTGAGACGGGACTTTCAAGCGATCCACCGATGAACTGGCGGCTGTCGCCTCTGGATAAATATACTCTGGTGTCCAATTCAGACGCTCATTCGCCGGCTAAGATTGGCAGGGAAGTCAATGTATTCAAAGAAAAAACCGACTACCGGGAATTAAAAGATATATTAACGAAGAAAGACAAAGAAAGATTTTTATATACGATAGAATTTTTCCCGGAGGAAGGCAAATATCACTGGGATGGCCACAGGGCCTGCGAGGCGAGGCTCTCGCCTAAAGAATCAAAAAATGTAAATTACAGATGCCCTCATTGCGGAAAAAAACTGACTATCGGCGTAATGAACCGCGTGGAATATCTCGCCGACAGGGCCGAGAATTTTGTGCTTGAGACGGCACCCGGCTATCGTAACCTTGTACCGCTCATAGAAATAATAGCGGACTCAATGGGCGTCGGTAAAGAATCCATAGGTGCCGGGAGAGAATACCACTCGCTCATACAGAGGCTTGGCAGCGAATTCCACATACTTCTTTATATGCCGAAAGAGGAGATCCTAAAGATGTGCCCGCCGGCGATCGCGGCAGGCATAATAAACGTAAGGGAAGGCAGGGTCCGCGTGCTTGCCGGATACGACGGCGTATACGGCACGATAGAGATATTCGCCGAAGGCAGTAAGAAAGAGGACAAGCAGTTAACATTTTTTTAAAGGAATAACATGGCGCAGAGGACAATCGCGAGAGTAATAGCGCAGAAAGAACTCAAAAAAGGCTGTTTCAGGATGACTATAGAGGCTCCGTCGGTCGCAAAGGCCGCCAAGCCGGGGCAGTTTATACACATAAGATGCGGAGACTCAAGAGATCCGCTTTTGCGCCGGCCTATCAGCATATATAAAATAAACAAAAAATCCGTTGAAATATTATACAATGTAATAGGTAAGGGCACGGCGATTTTATCCGCGAAGAAAGCCGGTGATACGATAGATATCATAGGCCCGCTCGGCAATGGATTCAAAATATATAAAGGCAGCAAATCAATAAAACTATTGGTAGCCGGCGGAATGGGCGTCGCGCCGCTTATGGGGCTGGCCGAAGGGCTGACAGAAGGATCTGCCGGAGGCAGAAAGCAGCCCAAAAAGATAGCTATATTGGGAGCAAAGACAAAAAATCATATACTTTGCGAAAAAGAGTTTAAGAAACTCGGTATAGACGTGCACGTTGCCACCGAAGACGGCAGTATGGGCAAGAAGTGTCTTGCAACGGACCTTGCGAAAGAAATAATATCATCAAAGAAATATAAATGGAGCGAAGTGTGTATTTATGCCGCAGGGCCTATGCCGATGATAAAAGTGCTCTCTGTCCTTATGGAAGGATGCAGCCTTGAATCACAGGTGTCGTTTGAGGAAAAAATGGCTTGCGGATTAGGCGCATGTCTCGGCTGCGTCGTAGATACGCAGGCAGGATATAAAAGGATATGCAAAGACGGCCCGGTATTTAACTTATGCGAAGTTATATGCGAATAGTTTAGGGTCAGACCCTTGACAGTGTAGTTAACATAACGAGGGTCTGACCCTAAAAAGGCAACAACATGAAACCGAATCTTAAGACAAAAATCGGCAATATAGAGATGAAAAACCCGGTGACGGTAGCTTCTGGCACTTTCGGGTACGGATCCGAGTTTGAAAGCCTTGTGGACATAAAGAATCTCGGCGCTATAGTGAGCAAGACAATCACTCTCAACGCGAGGGTCGGAAATAAACCGCCGAGAATCGCGGAAACGCCGGCGGGGATGCTTAATTCCATAGGCCTTGAGAACCCGGGTGTCGGTAAATTTTTGGCGGAAAAATTGCCGGCCATGGCCAAATTCAGGATCCCCGTCATAGTAAGTATCGCCGGCGAGAGCGAAGAAGAATATAGAAAAATCGCCGAAAAGCTTGACAAAGATGACAGGGTGCAGGGGATTGAAATAAATATCTCCTGCCCTAATATACATACAAATGAATTAATCGCCCAGAATGAAACTCTGACCGCCAAAGTTGTTGAGGCAGTGAAGAGCGCGACGAAAAAAACAGTTATAACAAAGTTGTCGCCGAACGTTACAAACATAATTTCAATAGCAAAAGCGGCAGAGCGCTCAGGCTCGGACGCCATATCTCTGATAAATACAATTACAGCGATGGCGGTTGACATAAAGAAGAAAGAGAGTAAGCTGGGTAATATTACAGGCGGCCTGAGTGGTCCCGCAATAAAGCCGATAGCTCTCCACATGGTCTGGAAGGTCTATCACGGCGTAAAGATTCCGATAATCGGAATGGGCGGGATAATGGATTGGCAGGACGCTATAGAATTTATGTTATGCGGCGCAAGAGTTGTGACTGTCGGAACGGCAAATTTTGTCAATCCCGAGGCATCGACAGAGGTTATAAGAGGAATGGAAGATTATCTTAAGGCTGAGAATATAAAAGATGTAAAAGATATTATAGGTAAGCTGCGTGTTTAGGGTCAGACCCTCGTTATGTTAACTACACTGTCAAGGGTTTGACCCTAAAGAGAGGTAAGATGGCAAAAGGCGAAAAGATAATAGTAGCGCTTGACGTCAACAATATAAGCGAGTTGGAAAAGCTCGTGGACAAATTGCGTGCCGTCATCAAAATATTCAAAATAGGAAGCGAACTCTTTACTTCCTGCGGTTTTGAGGCTATAGACGTAGTCAGGCGTAAAGGAGGCAAGGTATTTTTAGACCTCAAATTTCATGATATACCTAATACGGTTATGAAAGCGTCAAAGGCCGTCTCGCGACAGGGCGTTCATATGTTTACTGTCCACACTTTGGGCGGTATTGATATGATGAAACAAGCCGTAGAGGCGTCACGCGAAGAGTCGCTGCGTTTAAAAATGCCCCCTCCGCTGGTACTCGGGGTGACTGTCCTTACCAGCCTTAGTACTGATGATATGCCGCTACTTGGCATACAAGGTTCTATAAACGACGAAGTATTGCGGCTGGCAAAGTTAGCCGAGAAGGCTGGTCTTAGCGGCGTGGTAGCATCGCCGAAGGAACTGCCGCTATTGAGGAAAAACCTCAAAAAAGATTTTTTAATAGTTACTCCGGGCGTCAGACCGTTATGGGCTCAAAAAAATGACCAGGAAAGGGTATCAAGCCCTAAAGAAGCCATAGAAAACGGCGCAGATTACCTGGTGATAGGGAGGCCCATAACAGCGCAGGACGACCCGCGGCTTGCGGCAGAGAAAATAATAAACGAGATAAGCAAGTAGACAAAGGAAAAGATGAAAACAACAGAAGTAATGAGTGTTTTTAAAAAGACAAGAGCCTTCCTTAGCGGGCATTTCAGGCTTACAAGCGGCCTGCACAGCGGCCATTACCTTCAATGCGCCCTGGTGCTTCAGTATCCCAAAGATGCCGAACGGCTCGGCAGGGCGATAGCCGACAAGTTCAAAAGGGACAACATCAGCGTTGTGGCGGGCCCGGCGATAGGCGGCATAATAATAGCTCATGAAGTGGCGCGCGCATTAGGCGTAAGGTGTATTTTCGGCGAGCGGGAAGAAGGGAGGATGAAATTAAGGCGCGGATTCCACGTTAAAAGCAGCGAAAGAGTACTCCTTGTGGAAGACGTCGTCACCACGGGCGGCTCTATAAAAGAATTGGCAAAAATTATTAAATATGCCGGAGGAAAAGTCGTCGGCGTAGGCTCCATTATTGACAGAAGCGGCGGCAAAACGGATTTCGGGGTTAAATTTGAAACCCTTATGACCTTAAACATAGAGACATTTGAAGAAGAAGACTGCCCGCTTTGCAAAGAAAAAATACCTGTCACAAAGCCCGGCTCAAGGGAGTAGGGATATTTGTTGCACTATTGACATATGCCGCAGTTTGCGGTACTATAATGCTCCGTTTTGAGTCGGCATGGGCAAGTGGCGCAATTGGTTAGCGCATTCGGTTTACATCCGAAGGGCTACAGGTTCAAGTCCTGTCTTGCCCACCAAACTTCGCGGAGCAAAGTTTGGTCCCGTAGCGCCGTGAAATCCGCCAAAGGCGGATAGGCGCGGAGGGGCCAAGAATACAGCAGTTAAAATCCTTGCTATATCCCGCTAAGGGGAATATAATACCACTGCAAAATTTGGGGACGTAGTTCAGTTTGGTTAGAACGTCAGATTGTCGATCTGAAGGTCGCGGGTTCGACCCCCGTCGTCCCCGCCATAAAATAAAAACCCCCTCAAAAAGAAGGGGTTTTTATTTTTGTACATCTTTTGGGCGTAAGCCGGTTATTTGCACGCTTCGCAGCATTTACTTACTTCGCATGCGCCCTTTGGCACTTAATCCCAATTAATACAGAGATCCCTTGAGAAAAAAATCGTTGGGATGTTCTATAATCGACGATCTCTCGCGGGGGGTAGATGGCCCGAATAAACAAACAGATGGGGATTTACCAATTTCAACAAAGAAATGCATTGACTATTCCTCGAAACAATACCGAATATCTTGCCCAGAACAATAGACTTAAGATTTAAGTAGCTTAAGCATAATTTGGAACTTAATGAATCGCCGAATACGGAGAATTTTACAATCCTGTCTTTTGCTTGATTACATGCAATCAGCCAAATAATGTTTTGGAGTATCTGTTTCTTGGTATATGATGGCAACAATCTGGGAGTATACTCCCACTCCTTTGTCGTTCTTTCCATTAGGCTATCAATCTCGACTTCTTCCGGCTTTATATGTTTGTCCGCTATCGCCATTTTTGTTAAAGGATAATTAGGAAAATATTGAAGTGAGTATAAATTAAAAAATAAGGGTTTAGGCAGTTTTAACAAAAATTCGATGGTGTCTTTTAAAGATAGCTCGGTCTCATATGCATTATTTAATATTAAATCATATCTTATTTTTATTTTATGCTCGCTTATTTCTTTTGCAAGGTCGATTATCTCACTATTTTTTCCTGGTCTATGAAATATCTGATTTCTGATGTAGTCCGATCCTGTCTGAATACCAAAAGTTACTACATCAAGTCCTGCACTACTTAATTTACCAAGGATGGTAGAATTTATATCTTTTGGATTGTACTCTACAGAAAAGGGTATTCCGACTTCTTTTTTATACCGTAGCTCGAATTCATTAAGCCATGACTCTTCGGTTCCAAATACCTCGTCGATAAAAAGAACATTGCTTGTCCTGTTTCCCGGTAAACATAAATGTTCTTTAATTTCTGTTATAACGCTATTCACCGACCTTCTTCGTGTATAAGGACCAATATCCTTAAATAGCGTCCGCAAGAGACTATTAACACAATACGAACAAGAATAAGGGCATCCGCGAGAAGAATGGACCATAAATACGCCATTTGAAAGCAGCGGATCCGTTTTTGTCATTTTACCAGAATTAATAAAATAATATGAATTGTCGCCATAGGACGGGAAAGGTATGGAATCCAAATTTTGTATTAGCGGCCTCATTGGGTTCTTGATAATATGGTTTTTGTTTTTTACCCATAAATTATTGATAGATTGATAAGATTTCCCGTCCCTTAAACATTTTACAAGGTCGGTAATTGCCCCCTCCCCTTCCCCAACGCAGAGTATATCGGTTTCGTTAATACAGTTTTCCGGAAATATTGTGGGGTGGACTCCGCCCCAAATGACTAAAGATGAAGAATTATCTTTAACAAGTTTAGTCAGCCGCTTTGCTGTAGATACAAAGGGTGAAAGGATGCTAAATCCAACGAGTTTTGGATTCAACTTAGTTATAAGTTTAACAAATAATTCCTCTTCTTGATATGTTAGAGGAGTAGGTGCATTTGCCTCATAATTTTTAAAAAAAATAGTGTGCGGCTCAATACCACTTATTGTTTTAAGCAATGGGTGCATAATTCGAACTGGAAAATTTTGATACCGGCACAAAGCAACTAAAACAATAACGGTCTTATCCATAGATTCCTCTCATCACCACATCCTTGTGGGCATATATAAATGATACTACTTTGGGTATGGTAAGTCAATGCGGTGTAAAATTAAATAATCAGACGCTTTGGGTAATTTGTTGATATACAACCTGTTATAGAAAAATGCAAAAATAGTAAAAAGTTTGGTAAAAAATAGAAACGCTTTCCGGCCCGATGGCGAGCTGCTTCTGCACTGAATGGGAAGGCACATCCCCGACATATCCAAGATATCCAAATTATATAGAATGGCACACTTTTGACACACTTTCATTTTTGACTTTTGTAACTCGTTGATGTACATATAGATAATATCTACGGTAATAGTTCCCCGTCGTCCCCGCCATTTAAATATTTAGGGATATCCAAGATAAACAAAGCACGAAATATCTTGAATATCCCTTTTTATTTTGGGTGTCTTGGCACACTTTTTCAAAGCCATCCTGCTCGCCCATTTCTATCCACAGCCCAAATGGCACATATCCTTGCCAGCTTCATATTTCTGCTGTATATTTGAGACGCCACTTCTGCGCCAATCCCATTAAACGAATAAAAAGCAACTTTTCTCTTGACATTTACAACGGTATTTGATACCCTATCTACTGGCGTATTATTGTTTTATGATATTCAAAAGGAAAAATCGTGAACTATCGGAGGGGTGAGATGATCAAGAAGTCAATTACTATTTTTGCTTTTGCGACTCTAATGTTATGCTTTGGCCCGGTTTTTGTTAGCGAACTTAATGCTGATTGCCAGATTGGCGCATTTATTGCCGATGGGAGCAAAAACGCTACTTATCCCTGGAATGGTGAGCAAGGTATTTTAAACTATGAAGGGGTTATTCAAAGGAAGGTGGCTTGTATCAAGATATATCAAAGAATTGTTGATGAATTTCCTTTCATGGAAGCTTTAGGTGTTCATAATCATGGCACCGAAAGTTCGCCTACGGTACCATATATTGACATACATCCAAGTACCAATGGCAATGATAGTATTCCTCATCTTCTTGAGATTATAAATGGGGATTTTGATAGTTATATTCAGAATTGGGCTGTGGAAGCAAAGGCATATGGTAAACCGTTATGGGTATGTTTTGACGGAGAGATGAACGGAGATTGGCACAACGGTTCGGGAGCTGCTAATGGCGGAGCTAAACTTGATGGCTATGGAGATCCCACTAAACCTGACGGCCCTGAAATATATATTGATGCCTGGCGGCACATTCATGATATTTTTACAGCAGTTGGCGCTGACAATGTAGCGTGGGTTTGGTCTGTAAATAATTCTGATTGGCCGCGGGAACCCTGGAATAAATTCCAGAACTATTATCCGGGCGATAATTATGTCGATTGGTTGGGAGTCGATGGCTATAACTGGAATAGAG
>Ga0315293_10006638_pt1 | contig 10813 bp, 10 predicted proteins | sample YL17G13_20_MG_FD_203071 | JGI IMG/M metagenome (GOLD analysis project Ga0315293, IMG submission 203071) | Sediment microbial communities from Yellowstone Lake, YNP, Wyoming, USA - YL17G13_20 | ecosystem: Environmental > Aquatic > Freshwater > Lake > Sediment | place: USA: Wyoming | collected... | reverse complement strand
CACACCAGGGGGTCCGCCTCGTAGACCTTGGCAATCAACCGAGCCCATGCGGCACCGGATTCCCGGGAGCAAACCGAGCTGTCGGGGGACGGCTCTTCGGTGGAGTCGCTGGGAACCGGAGGCTGTAGGAGATGGTCCTGCCTCCACCCCTCAGGGGCCAGACGCACCAGGTGGGGCTTGCGCAGCCAGGTACCTCGCGATCGGGAAGAGTACAACCCATAGCGGCGGGAGTGAGGCGGCTTTCAGTTCCTGTTTGAGCGTGACCAACGCCAACTCGGTTTCCGCTTCGATACTGTGTGAACGGCCTTCGTCCTCCCGGTCCTTGGGGAACAGGCTCTCCAACCGACCGCCCCCCTGCTGGTAGCACTGAAGCCAAGCGCGGATGGTGGAACGGCGGACGAAGCTCTTGCCCGAAAAGGGGATGTCCCAACTCTGGCCGGATAGCTTGGCGATCATCCGCTCCCGCTCGCTGCGTTGCAGATCGTTGCGGCCCACCGGTTCGGCCATCACGCCGAAGCAAAACATAGCGATTTTCTGTTCCAGGTCCCTCGAGGCTGTGTCCTCCTGCATCCAAGATGCGCAGAAACTTACCCCGCCTCCAGCGCTGGTTTCACCGCCAAGATCCGGTAGGGTGGATGCTCCAGGCGGGGGACTTCGAAGTATTTCAGAGAATGCGTGCTGAGGATGATCCGGTTGGCCAGTAGATGCCGCAACACCGCCCGGGAGCGAGTCCGCACCCGCTCCCGGGCGGCCTGCTTGGCGAAGCCCTTCCACCAGTACTGCTGGCGCTGACGAGGGATGCGCGAGCTCCAGCGCCGCCCATTAAGCTTTCCCAGCAGGCACACCATAATCAACCGCCAGGGTGCCCAAAAGCCCCGTCAGTGGCTGGAGGGCCGCAAGGTGTGTACCGCGCCGCAGTCCGGGCAGCGATAGCGCTTCATCCAGAATGCTTCGACCCAGCCGTCGAAGTAACGAGGCACGAACCGGTGTCCCCATACCCGAGGACCCCCGCACCGTGGACAAGCCTTCGGTCTGGGCCAGGGGTATCCTTTCCCAAGCTCCCGCAGACTCTTGAAATCTATCTCCGAATAAAGTATCAGAGAGGTGTCCAGTTTTCGGGGGGTGTGCCGGGTTCTGTGGGCACAGAGTGGTCCGGCCACCCCCTCTTATTCTGGTCACTTCAATGCGAGAAATTCTGCTTTTTGTCCAGCCTATCGTGAGAGAAAGTCACTACCTTCCCCTGCTATTATTTGAGGCGCGACACCGGGCAGCATGACCGACTTACGCCAAGCCGGGAATATGACCTTTCCTATCACTTACCCCGAGGAGGGCTTACAACCGGCGCGGCGTGGATGCCAGGCAGTACGACCCCGATCACCAACAGGACATTCGCCCAGACCCGCTGCTCCCCGGTCGCGATAAGAAGCGCAGTGTCCGGGCTGCGGACCTCTTCATAGAAACTCATCCGGTCCTTCTTCTGCAAGGTCACTTCGCCAGGAAGAATCTTCCTTATCAAACTGTGGATTTCGGGTTCCGGCCCCTGCGGGGGGACCATCACCATGGCCGATTCCACCGGGATCACCCGGAGGATGGTCTCCAGCACCTCAGGCACAGAAACGACTCCTGGGCGGAGGTTCAGGTACTCGATCCGTGTCCCCGGCAGGCAGCCGGTGGCGAACGGGTAGTTGCCGTCGGCGATAAGCACCCTCGACCCGTGCCCGGCACCGGCCAGAGCCGCGAGGATCCCGGGGTGAAGCAAGGGTGTTGTTACCATGGCTGTTCTCCTACTCCGAGAGGACCGCCTGCTCGCGCTCCCGGAAATAGCGCACAGTCTGGTTGACCATCTCATCCAGGGACTTCGGGTCTGGCTTGCCGTACATGGCAGGGTACGGATCACCACCGGGCCCCAGCGGCTCCGGGGTCACGAACCGGCCGTCGGAGTTGTAGCCGATGAGGTACAGAGCACGGATGATCGTGTCCAAGTCCATGGACCCCAGACCCAGCGCGGTGCGGTTCGAATCCGCCATGTGGAGGTTCACGAGCATCTCACCCGCATCGACCAGGGCCTCCCCGATGTGGCTCTCCTCCGCCTGCATGTGATACACATCTCCATTAATGTGCCGTACGCCCGGGTGACCCAAGGCTGCGATGTACCTCTTCGCGTCAGCCACGGTATGGATGAAGCTCGTCTCGGCGGACCGGATGGGCTCGACGGCCGCTTTCACCCCGTGCTGCACGAACAGGTCCGCGACGAGCCGCAGGGTTTCAACGCTCCGCTCAAACTCCGAGCTGTCATACGCCTGGGGCCTGCCCACCGCTCCCGGCACCACCAGCATGTAACTCGCCCCCACCTCCGTGGCGAACGATACCTCACGCTTGATGTAGTCCACCGCTGCCTGCCGGTGCACCGCACGGTTGCTCGACAGATCGTTATCCGCGGAGAACATGCCGCATATCCCGCTAACTTTGATGCCGTGGTCGCGGAGCTCTTTCAACGTCTGCGCGGGTTGGTAGCCCAGATCGGGCCCATAGTGATTGCCGTGCAGCTCGATAAAGCCTATTCCCGCCTTTTGCAGACGGGCGACGGAGGCGGTGAGGGGCTCGGAGCCGAACCCCCAGTTGCTCCAGGATAGGGTAAGCGTGTTCCTAATGCGCCCAGGGAATCCCTTTTTCAGCTCCAGGAAACTTTGACGAATCCGCTCCGATTTCTCTTCGAACGCCTGCCTCTTCATGAGACCCTCCTTGAGCTAGCGATTTGCTGAAGTCCGCGAGTCAATTTGCAGATGACCAGGCCGGCACCTCTTGGGGCATCTCCCTGTTGTTCGGGCCGAAGTGCTGGAGAATGACCATGGGCTCCCACGTGCTCGCGTTGACGACCTTCACGCCGTCCCGCGCCGCCTTCTCGCTCACGAAGTACTCGTCCCCCGCGAGCTGGCCGAAGCGGAGCATCCCGGCCGCCTCCGCGTCGAAGGGCCCGAACCTGCCGAAGCCCTGCACGATGATGCAGCCGAACGCGGCGGCCTCCTTCACCGTGGCGGACCTGCCCGGAAGGATGGTCGTCTCCTTGGCGCCGATGTACGGGTTCGCGTACACGACCCACTTCGCCGACAGGCCGTCCTCCGTCCGCGGGCAGGGCACAGGAGGCCGGAAGAAGCGGGCCCGGTAGTGGGGGTCGACGTTCTTCTCCCAGTCCATGAGGCTCATGACATAGTCGATGTCCTGCTTCCGGTTCTCCGGCACGTTCTCCACCAGGAAGTCCCGGGGGTAGACCTCGCCCGAGGTGATGTTTTCCTGGACCGAGTTCACGTCCGAGTTCCACTGCGGCTCGTAGGTGAGGACGGAGCCGGGGGCGTGCACGACCCCCGGCGGGGTGTACCATCCCGTGCCCAGCTCGATGCGGTAGGCGCGGGAGAGTTCCGTAATCCGGTTGTCCCCCTTCTCGTAGGCCAGCAAGCGCTCTCGCACGAGCTCGCGCGTCACGTCCGGGTCGAAGCCGAAGTAGGTCACGGGGAACGTGCCGAGGTGGTTGTTGAGCTGGGGCGGGAAATAATAGGCCTCGGGCTTGCCCATCCTGCCGATTTTTCCGGCCGCCTCGTCGTCCAGGTGGAGGTGGTGGAAAAGGGGCAGCTCGTAGTCGAAGAACTTGGAGTACATGGGCCACGTTCCGTACTTCTTCGCAAGCTCCTCCCCGATGATCCCCGCGCCCAGCTCGTCCACCGCGTCCTTGAAGAGGAAGCAGTCCTCGCGCCGCTCCGTCGGCGCCACGTAGCTCATCCCTTCGTCGGCGGGGGCCAGGGGCCCGTTCATCGCGGCGATGACCGAGGAGAACCACCTCTCCTTGATGGACCCGCGCGCCGTGCCCAGGGCGTAGTAGTCGTCGGGGTGCAGGCGAAGCCTCCGCCCCGCCTGGCTGAACCTCCGCGGCACGAAGGTAGGCGCCAGGCGCAGGATGCCGGTGCCCTTCTCGAAGGCGTCCCGAATGGCTTTCCCGCTTTTCATGTCTGCTCCTTATCTGTCGCCCGCCTCGTCGATGATGCGGTTCAGGGTCTCCCTGTAGTAGGTGAAGCCGTCGAAGTGGACCTCCGGCGGTATGAAGTGGTCCCCGAAGGGGATGTAGCCGCCGGTGGCGAGGACTTCCCGGACCGGTTCCAGGATCCGATCGACGCGCTCCCTTCCCAGGCAGATGTCCGACTTGGGGATGCCCCCCATCATCTGCAGTGAGGGGAAGTTCTTCCGCACCTTCACGATGTCCATCCCGCAGTGCACCTCGAAGGGGTACATGCCTGTGACCCCCGCCTCCAAGAACAGCGGGATCAGGTCGTAGCAGTCCCCGTCCGTATCGAGGAAGATGGTAGTGATCCCCCGCGCCTTGCAGAAGTCGGTGAGCCGCCGGATGTACGGCAGCAGAAACTCCCGGATCAGGGCGGGGGCCACCATGGAGCCGGACCCGTAAGAAATGTCCTCCCAGATCTGCACGTGGTCCACGTCGACCTCCGCGAGGACCTCGGAGTATACTGCGATCCAGAGGTTCGTGAAGGTGTCCAGGATGTCGTGCACGAGCTTCGGCTCCAGGAGATAGCTCACGAATAGGTTCTCGTATCCCATGAGGTGCGCGGGGGTGCCGAAGAAGCCATGGGGGTAACCGCCCAGCGCCAACGGGTAGTCACGCTGCCTGTACTCCCTGACCATGTCCCTCCAGTCGGCGGGGAGGCGCTTGCGGACGTCCTTCAGCGAAAGCCTCTCCTCTTTGAGCTTCTGCCAGCTCTTCCAGTCGGTGATCGGCCACTCAGCCCCGGACGGCATGGTGGCCTGCTCCTTCAGGAGGATGCGTTTCACCCCGTCCACGTCCAGGTAGACCAGGCGCTGCTCGTCCTCCTCGAAGACCTCAGCGTCGAACATCGGCCAGAAGAGCAGGTTCACGTCCACGAGGCGCTGGGAGGCGTCCAGGCCGAAACGCGTGCGCACGTCCTGGTCCAGAGGGAATCCCTGGGTCGGCCAGTACAGGCCTCCGGCCATGACGGGCATCCCCTTGGGAAGCCGCTCTCCGCGCAGGCGCGCCCACGCACGGGTGTACAGGCTCGCGGTGGGGGTCGTGATCCGGGTCGGGATCTCCGGGTACGATCTCTTCGTCAGCCCCTCGGCGTACCAGGCGTCCAGGGTCTCCCCCCAGTAGCCAAACTCCCACTTCACGGCCCGCACGCCCGGCGTGAAGCCCATCACTTCCCGGAACCTGTCTCGGGTGTTCACTTCCCCTCCCCGAAGATACGGAGCGGCCCGGTCCCGCGGGGCACCGGGCCGCATCCGTGGCTGATCAGAACCTACCCTGCCTACTTCATGCCCCAGATCTCGTTCACGATGGGCAGGTACTTGTCCGCGTTGGACTTGTCGATGATGGGGGTCTCCATGTAGGTGAAGTATTCCACCTTCTGGCCCTTCAGGATCTTATCCATGGTATCAATGGCGGTCTTCGCATCGGTGGCAGGGGACTGGAACACCGTGAAGAGCAACCAGCCCTGCTGCACCAGCTCCACCGCCTCGATCTGGCCGTCGCACCCGTTGGTGAGGATGTCCCCGGGGTTCTTGCCCGCGTCCTGGAGGGCTTTCACGATGCCGAGCGCCATCCCGTCGTTGTGGGAATAGATGAACTGGATCTTGTCCCCGTAGGTGGTGAGCCAGTTCTCCGTGATCCTCTGGGCCGTGTCCGCGTTCCAGTTTCCGGGCTGTGATTCGAAGAGTATGAACTTGTCCGCCCACCCGAGCTCCTTCACCCTGTCCGCGAAGCCTTTTCTCCTGTCGATGGCAGCAGAGTACCCGGCGGTGCCCGTCGACTCGCAGTAGTTGACCTTGGTGAGACCCATCTTCTTGAAGTAGTTCACGTAGTACTCGCCCATCGCCTTGCCCTCGAGATAGCTGTTGGGCCCCGCGAACCCCTTGAGGCTCTTCAGCTGCGGGGGATCGGTCATGACGTTCGAGGTGAGGATGGGGAGCTTCCCCTTGGTCTGGGCGTACATCTTGTCGATGACGGGAACGATGCCCGCGGCGTCAAGGGGCACGATCATGAGGCCCTGTACCCCTTTGCTCACCAGGTCCTCGATCTGGTTCACCTGGTTGTTCAGGTCTGTGCCCGCGTCGGTCATGATGAGGGTCCAGCCGCGCGCCGCCGCTTCCTTCTTCACCGCTTGGGTGTAGGGGAAGAAATAGGGGCTGTCTTGGATGAAGGGCATGGAGAACCCCACCGTGACCTTCTTCTGCGCCCCGGCAGTGCCCGCGATGATGGCGAACGCCAGGCACGCGATGATAAGAATCTTTCCAGCTTTCATTCAATCCTCCTGTCAAATTTGAGATCTGAATTCTTCTTCACTTTTCCGATCAGTCCGCATTGCTCGAAGCGTCTCCTGCCCCCCACCTCCTTTCCCTTTGCCGTGCCCTATCCTGTGGCCGCCACCGCCCCCTCTCGGCGCCTGGCGGTCAGCGTGTCGGTGACGATGACCGCGATGATGATCATGCCCCGCAACAAAATCTGGTAGTTGGTATCCACGTTGAAGATCACCATCGCCTTCTCGATCAGCCCGAGTATCAACACGCCCTGAATGGTGCCGATGATCGTCCCCTTTCCCCCGAACAGGCTCGTGCCTCCCAGAACCGCGGCGGCGATGACGAGCATGGGCGTCTGGTCGCCGAACACCGCTGAGCCTGTGTTCACGCGGCTCGTCAGGATGACGCCGGCCAGTGCCGCCATGAACGAGCAGGCCACGAAGTACAGGAAGGTGTAGAGATCCACGCGGATGCCGGCCAGCCGGGAGGAGACGGTGTTGCCGCCGATGGCGAAATCGTTTCGCCCGAGCTTCGTGTACCTCAGCACGTACCAGACCACCGCGTACACGGCCACCAGGTAGAACACCGGCAGCGGGATTCCCAGGGGGGACGCCTGGCTGAATACCTGGAAGGCGGCGATTCTCCCCTTGACGGGGTGGCTGTTCGTGATGGCGAGGCCCAGGCCCCTGAATATGATCATCGAGCCGAGAGTCACGATGAACGCGTTGATCTTCCCCTTCACGACCAGGACCCCATTGAGCGCCCCGACGGCGGTCCCGGCGGCCAGGCCGAGGAGCACGGAGGCGAGCATCCCGAACTGCTGGGTCAGCACGATGATTATTCCCGTGACCGCCATCACGGAGCCTATGGACAGGTCGAAGGAGCCGCTGATGAGCAGGATGGTCATGCCGGCAGCCATGACCCCGTTGATCGAAATGTGGTCGAGGAGGCGCACGAAGGTCCGCGGGGTGAAGAAGTTCCTGTCCGCGACGGAAAGGATCACGAGCAACACGACGATGATGATGAGGAGCTTCCTGTCGGCAATGAGCCGGGCGACGTTTCTCTTCATGGGCCTATCCCAACCTCCTGCGCCTGTTGAACTCGTCGTAGAGCACGGCCAGGATGAGAATGATCCCCTTCACCAGCTGCTGGTACTCGAAGGGAATGTGGAGGAGCGCCATGCCGTTGTTGATGCTCGCGAAGATCAGGAGTCCGATGGCCGTGCGGTAGATCCCCCCCACCCCCCCGGAGAGCGCCGTCCCCCCCAGCACCACGATCGTGATCACGTCGAAGAGGTAATCCGAGGCGGTCCCCACCCGGATGCGGGGCAGACGGGAGGTGAGGAGCACCGAGGCGATGCCGCAGATCAGGCCGTTGATCACGTAGCACATCAGAACGATCCGGGCGTCGTTGATCCCCGAGGCGCGCGCCGCGCGATCGTTCAGGCCCACGGCGTACAGGCGGCGGCCGGCGATGGACCGCGCCAGCAGGATGCCGGAAACCACCATGATGAGCACGAGGAACCAGCCGAGCACGGGGATGCCGAGGATATTCGCCTCCCCGAGCCAGTGGAACGCAGGCTCAGGCCTGCTCCTCATGTTCAGCCCGCGCGTGATGATGAGGGCGATCCCGGTGAAGACGATCTGGGTGCCGAGGGTCACGATAATGAAGTTCGCCTTTACCCTGGCGATGAGGTACCCGTTCAGGAGGCCGCAGGCCGCTCCCACGGCGAGGGAGGCGGCGATCGATACGGCGTACCCGTAGGGCTGGAGCAGGACGTTCGCCACGGCGCACAGCGCAAGGATGGAGGCCGCCGAGAGATCCATGCCCTTTCCGATCACCACGATCGTCATTCCGCACGCGAGTATCCCGTGAACGGAGAACTGGCGCATCACATTGAATAAGTTCCCGAAGGAGAGGAAGTCCCTGGAGGCGATGCTCATCACGATGATCAGGAGGATCAGGATGATGAGCATGGTCTGCTCGTAGAAAATGTTCACAACCACTCTCTTGAAGCCGGACCCGGAGGGCCTGGCAGTGACTTCACCCATGCCGCTCACCCCCCCCGATGTGCCCGACCGCGGCGGCGATCAGGTTCTCTTCCGTCAGCTCGGCCTTGGCGAAGATCCTCACCAGCGCCCCCTCTCGGATCACTGCGGCACGGTGGCACATCCCGATGATCTCCGGCAGCTCGGAGGACACCAGGATGATCGATACTCCCCTGTTGGCGAGCTCCTTGATGAGGGTGTGGATCTCCTTTTTCGCTCCCACGTCGATCCCCTTGGTCGGCTCGTCCAGGATGAGGACAAGGGGATTCGTGGAAAGGCATTTGGCCAGCGCCACCTTCTGCTGGTTCCCACCGCTCAGGTTCATGACGAGCTGCTCCAGGGACGGGGTCTTGACATTGAACTCCTTGACGTAGCGGGCGGCCAGCCCGTTCTCCTTGCGGGCGCTGATGAGCCCGAGGCGGGTAAGCACCCTGAGGAGGAGGAGGATGGTGATATTCGCGCGCACGGAAAAGCCGTGAATGATGCTCTCCAGACGCCTGTCCTCCGAAACGAAGGCGACTCCCCTCTTCAGCGCAGCGGCAGGCGAACTCCTCGCCAGCCTCTGCCCGCCGAGGAGGACCTCCCCGCCGTCCACGGGGTCCAGGCCGAAGATGCCCCGCACGATCTCGCTCCGCCCCGCCCCCACCAGCCCCGAGAACCCGAGGATCTCCCCCGCGTGGAGCTGGAAGCTGATGTTCCGATAAACCCCGGTCCGCTTCAGGTCACGGACCTCCAGCACCACCTTCTCCCCCGACTGGTAGCTGGCGTCCCCGAAGAGGTTGCCGATGTCCCGGCCCACCATTTGCTTGACGATCTCCCCCTCGCTCGTCTCCTTGACCCCGGAGATGGAGACGGTCTTCCCGTCCCGCAGGACCATGACGCGGTCCGCGATCTGGAAGATCTCCTTGAGGCGGTGGGAGATGTAGATGACCGAGGCCCCCGCCCGGGTGATCTTGCGGATGATGCCGAAGAGGTTCTCCGCGTCCTCCACCGTGATGGAGGCCGTGGGCTCGTCCATGATGATGATCTTCGCGTCCCGGGAAAATGCTTTGGCGATCTCCACCTGCTGCTGCTGGGCGGAGGAGAGCGCGGAGACCAAGGCGTTCGGAGCCAGGTGCATGGAAAGGCTGTCCAGGATGCCCCGTGCCGACTCGAGCATGCGCTTCCAGTCGATCCGCCCGGCCCCTGCGGTGGGCTGGCGGCCGAGGAAGATGTTCTCAGCTACGGTGATATCCTGCACGAGCGAGGTTTCCTGGTAGATCGTGTTGATCCCGCGCTCGATGGCGTCCTTCGGGCCACGGAGGAGCACCCGCTCGCCCTGGAGGTGGATCTCTCCCCTGTCGGCGTTGTAGACCCCGGAAAGGATCTTGATGAGAGTGGACTTCCCCGCCCCGTTCTCCCCCACCACCGCGAACACCTCTCCCGCGGCGAGGCCCATGCTCACGTCCTCAAGGGCCTGCACTCCGGGGAACGACTTGGAGATATGGGACATCTCGAGAATCTGCCCAGCTTCCGCCACTCACGACCTCCCTACGGATGATTCGACCGGAAGACACCGCCTGGTGGATCCCCGAACCGTCAGGCGCGGCTCGAGCACTATCGTTTCCGACCGGAACTCCCTGCTGTTGATCTGGGCAATCAGCAGCTCCATGGCGCACTCCACGAGCTCCTTGATGGGATAGTGGATCGTGGTGAGGGGCGGGCTGACCATCTCCGCGATCTCCAGGTCGTCCATCCCCAGCACGGAGACCTCCTCGGGTACCCTCATTCCCAGCTCCTGCAAGGCGCGCATTGCGCCGAAACCCATCAGGTCGTTCATGGCCCAGAGTGCCGAGTAGGAGGCGCCCTGCTCGCGGAGTGCCGACACGCCACTGATCCCGGTCTGGTAGAAAAAGTCCCCCTCGTAGAGGTGGGAGGGGGGAAGGCCGACGCCTTTTTCCGCGAGTGTGCTCTGAAACCCCTTCAGCCGCTCCCGGGAGAGGGAGATCTTCAGCGGCCCGGTGATGCAGGCGATCCGCCTGTGGCCGAGCTCCAGGAGGTGCTCGGCGGCCAGGCAACCCGCTCGGTGGTTGTCGAGCACGACGTTGGACACGTTCTCGTGCTCGAAGGCTCTATCGATCACGACGATGGGGATGTTGCGCTTGACGATCTTCGTGACGATCTTGCTCTCGTCCGACACCCGCGTGAGCATCACCCCGTTGATCTCCCTGCTCAAGAGGCTCTTGATCAGGGTCTCTTCGAGGTCGGGGTCATCGTGGGAGTTCACCAGGACGACGTTGAAGCCATGGCTGTAGGCGGCCTCGAGGGCGTACTGCACCACGACACTGAAGGCGCCCACCGTGCTGTTCGGGATGGCCACACCGATCAGCCGGCCCTTCTTGACCCGCAGGCCCTGGGCCGTGAGGTTCGGGGTGTAGTCCAGGCTCTCGATGACTTCTAAGACCTTCTTC
>Ga0315293_10006637_pt1 | contig 10814 bp, 11 predicted proteins | sample YL17G13_20_MG_FD_203071 | JGI IMG/M metagenome (GOLD analysis project Ga0315293, IMG submission 203071) | Sediment microbial communities from Yellowstone Lake, YNP, Wyoming, USA - YL17G13_20 | ecosystem: Environmental > Aquatic > Freshwater > Lake > Sediment | place: USA: Wyoming | collected... | reverse complement strand
CAATCAAAGGCTTTACGTTATCCATCGCTTGGCTAAAAGTTTTAACCGGATCTGAATGGGTTCGATCTTTGATGATATCGAGGGTCCGATAAAAAATTCTTTCTGACAAGTTCTTTTTTCCACGGCGCATGATACCATTCATAAATTTGGCAATCAGTGTGTCATGATATTTTGGATCCGGTAAAATCTCTCTTTTTCTTGCCTCTCTTTTTCTGGGCATAATAACTCCTGATCCCTCGATAGTTTTGGGAAAGAGGTGTTGTTACTTAGGTTTTTTGGTTCCGTATTTAGAGCGACTCTGTTTCCGGTCTTGAACGCCTACGGAATCCAAGGTGCCACGGATGATATGATACCGAACTCCTGGAAGATCTTTCACCCTTCCTCCTCGAATGAGAACAACGGAATGCTCCTGGAGGTTGTGGCCAACCCCCGGGATGTACGTGGTGACCTCGATCCCATTCGTTAATCTCACTCGGGCAACTTTTCGAAGGGCAGAATTAGGTTTCTTGGGAGTGGACGTATAGACTCGAATACAAACCCCCCTTTTTTGAGGAGATCCCGTGAGAGCAGGAGCAGAAGTCTTACTCTTTACACCTTTCCTTCCCTCTCGAACCAATTGATTAATCGTAGGCATTACTCTTCCTCTTTAGACAAAACTAATAATTTCAATAAGTTATAAAATTAAAGGTTTTAAAACTAAATTTTGCGAAAAAACTTATAAAATTTAATAGATTTTTTCATAAATGTCAAATACTTTTTTTCTTTTTTTAAAAAAACCTTTTCATATGTAAAGAAGAAACTTATCCTCAACAAGATATTGAGTTATCACAATAAATTGTTTCTATATCTTGTGGTTAAAGAAATAAAATTGAACATTTTAAAACAGCCTCGGAGTTCTTGTTTTTATAAAAAAAGCCTGGTATGACTCACAAAATTTGAATAGTTGAACTCCTTTTTCAACGTCGGACATTGTTTGGAAAGAAGTTATGTCCTCCATTATCTCTCAATAACCTCTGATAGAACTTGACAACAACAAATTCACTGAGGTTTCCCAACTGTTGACCTATCAGTCTATAATAATTAAAAGCACCCCTTTCCCCGTTTTAGCAGTTGACAAGCTCTGTCAAAATTGTTATAAAAATGATAACAAAAGCGAGTGGAAAGTCTTGTGTCTCCTTTCGAGTGTAGTTTTTCGTAAATGACTTTACGCATTTTGTCATTCCGGACTTGATCGTTCGGCTGAGCTCACGACGAAGCCCGGAATCCAGTCTTTTCCCTCTGGGCCAGAGGTCCTTCTGGGCCGGAGGCAATCTGGATTCCCGCTGGAGTTTACCCCATACTTGATACGGGGTGGGAATGACATCTCTCAGATTATTGTAAAGAAGTGTTAGATTCACAACATTAGCCTTTTTGGAGGTTTTCATGCTTGAGTTCTTTATTTCTTCGGCTTCGAGGCGGAAGTTACTGGTTTATCTTCTGAACAACAAGGGAAAAGAATATCATCTGAGAGAACTTAGCCGAAATATTGGCGAACCTGCCCCCGTCATCAAAAGAGAATTGGATAGATTTGAACAGGTAGGGTTTCTTATTGCATGGGCTGAGGGGAATCAAAGGCGTTTCAAAGTAAACCCCCGATATTTTCTTCTAAATGAGTTGAAGGCCTTTATTGATAAGGCAACAGGCTTTTCTGCTACTCCTCTGGTTTTACAACGTTTCAATCTCAAGGAAGCAATGGAGAAGAGAAAGACCTGGCAAAAAAGATCAAAGGCGATTGCTGAAGAATATGGGAAAGATCTGAAGCGACAAAGACCGCGTCATCCTGCTGAAAAAAGGCTCCTGGAGAGATTGACGTGACCCTCTCCGACAAGATCCAGAAATTACTCCATCTGGCAGCGAATACAGAGAAGAAACTGGAAAGACAGCTCTACGTCGCTGCAGCCATCTCCGGTTCTTTTGAAGAAAAAGATATTTATGCTGTTCTTGTTGGCGGAACAGTTGTGGAATACTATACTGCAGGAGGATATACGACAGGGGATATTGATATGGTGCTTCCTCCTTTAGAAAAGAGGGAAATTGAGAGAGTTATGCAAGACCTTGGATTTGAGCGTTTCGAAGATTATCGTCACTGGCTCCATCCAAGGGTTCCAGTACCGGTTGAATTTCCTCCAGGGCCACTCCAAATTGGGCATTTACCTGTCCAGGAAGTGAATGAGATCGAGATTGAGGAAATAAAACTGAAGATCCTGAGGGTAGAGGATATACTTCTGGATAGGCTTATTATGACTCAAGAATGGAAAGACCTCCAAGCCCAAGCTCAGTCAGAGATGCTGATGGATGCTCATTATCCTGAGATAAACTGGCCTTATGTTCATCGAAAAGCCTCCCAGCTCGGAATACTCAAACCTCTTCAAAAGATTCAAAAGAAGGCAAAACTGAGGTTGAAAAACAAAAAATGAATGGACTAGCGAGAAAGCTGGCATGAATGGCGTAAAGCTGTCAGGATATATTCCTGGTGCCATTGGTCGAATTGTTGAACTTCATGGGAAGTATTACCACGAGCACTGGGGTTTCGATCTCTTTTTCGAATCCAAAGTGGCAACTGAGCTTTCAGAGTTTTTGTGTCGCTTCAACAAAGCTCGAGATGGGTTTTGGGTAGCCACTGTAGAAGAAAAAATGGTAGGCTCCATCGCCATCGACGGGATTCATTTTGATAGCAAAGGGGCCCACTTGAGATGGTTCATTGTGGCACCGGAGAATCAGGGGCAAGGTATCGGGAAGATATTGTTTGAAGAAGCCATCCAATTTTGTAGGAGAACAAGGTTCAACCGAGTCTATCTTTGGACTTTTGCAGGACTCGATGGAGCGCGCCATCTGTACGAGAAATGGGGGTTTAGGCTTTGCGAGCAACGTGAGGGCAACCAATGGGGAAAAAGGGTAACAGAACAGATGTTCGAGCTTATGCTCTGATGCGTCTGTTGGATAAAAAATAGCATAGCCAGAGGTTACCGCTACAAAAAACAGAGGAGATATCGATGGAGAAGAAGGAAATTTATGAGAAACATAGAAAGTATTTAGTTCCCTGTGTTGCCCATTATTATAAAGAGCCTCTCATCTTAGATCGAGGTAAGGGAGGATATCTGTATGATATGGATGGGAAAGAATATCTCGATTTTTTTGGAGGCATTGTTACCATCAGTGTAGGCCATTGTGAGGATGAGATTACCTCAAAAACTTATGAACAGATGAAAAGGCTTCAGCATACTTCAACCTTATATCCCAATATTCCGATCATTTCCCTCGCAGAAAAATTGGCCGAAATCACTCCTGGTAAGCTACAAAAATCTTTCTTCACCAATAGTGGTACAGAGGCAATCGAGACGGCAATTCTCATGGCTCAACTTTACACAAAAAGCCATGAGGTCATTGCCCTTCGATATTGCTACAGCGGGAGTTCCTTATTAGCAATGAACCTCACAGGTCACTCGAATTGGCGCCTTGCCGGAAGCCTTATTCCAGGGATTAAGCATGCTCATAACGCTTACTGCTATCGATGCGCTTTTGGAAGGGAATATCCAGCTTGTGATCTCGAATGTGCCAGGGATGTTAAGGAATTGATCGAGACAACGACTTCTGGCCATCCCTCTGCCTTTATCGCTGAACCTATCCAGGGGGTTGGAGGATTCATCACTCCACCCAAAGAATATTTCAAAGAGGTTGTCTCCATTATTAAAAGTTATGGAGGCCTCTTCATCTGTGATGAGGTCCAAACGGGTTGGGGAAGAACAGGAGGCAAGATGTTCGGAATCGAACACTGGGGTGTGGAGCCCGACATCATGGTGATGGCAAAGGGAGCAGCCAACGGCGCCCCTGTTGGTATTACGATTGCAACGCCAGAGGTTGGAGATGCTCTCAAAGGGTTGCACCTGTCGACCTTTGGTGGGAATCCAGTCACAGCCACCGCTGTCATGGCTACGATCGATGTGATCGAGAAGAAGAAACTTCCCCAAAATGCGGAAAAGATGGGTTTCTATTTAAGAGACCAATTGGATGGCTTAAAGGAAAAATACCGCATCATTGGTGAGGTTCGTGGGATGGGTCTGATTCAGGGCATCGAGATCGTCAAGGCAAAGAAAGAACCTGCATCCGATTTCGTCTTAGAGATATTAGAAAGGACGAAGGAAGCAGGACTCCTCATTGGGAAAGGCGGTTTCTATGGAAACGTCATCCGTATGACTCCGCCGCTGACGATCCAAAAGGAAGAAATTGACCGTGCGATCGAGATCATGGACTGGACATTTGAGAAAATTTCGGCATCCCATGGAGTTTGACAAGTAGAATTTATTCAGATAGTATCTCGAAAAACTAATCTCTTCCTCTCTCTTTTTGAGACTGTGTCACAATGAGAGAAATTCTATGTCTGTCATTCTGAACTCTTCACCATGTGTCACCCTGAGCCCTTCTCCTGTCATCCTGAGCGGAGCGAAGGATCTGGTTTTTTTGCTCAGGGTAAACTCCGCGAAGGGTCTCGGTTTTCAACTCAGGGTAAACCCTATGAAGAGTCTCATAGAATCAATAAGTTAGAAAACAGAGATTCTTCGGCTAACGCCTCAGAATGACATTGTGAGACAGCCTCTTTCACGAAGGGGGGGTGAGGGGAAATAGAGGAGGGTGTTGAGATGAGAAAAATTTTTTTAATAGGGTTGATCTGTTTAACGGTTACTTTTTTAACTCCGTTCGCCCATGCCCAGAAGCCAATCTATGGAGGATCGATCACCATCGCGCAAGGAGTGGAACCCCCAGGGTTGGATCCTACTGCTGCCACCTCTACAGCCATCCCAAGGGTTGTTTATAGCAATGTATTGGAAGGCCTGGTCAAGATCGATCGGAACGGAAAGATTGCGCCGGCATTGGCCAGGGATTTAAAGATTTCAAAGGATGGAAAGGAATATACCTTCGTCCTAAAGAGAGGAGTCAAGTTCCATGATGGGAAGTCCTTTGATGCAGAGGATGTGAAGTTTACCTTTGAGAGGTTGATGGACGAGAAGACCGGTACGGCTCATCGAGAATACTATAAAGATATTGATTCAGTCCAAGTGGTGAATAGCCATACGGTGAAGATCAAACTGAAGAATGTTAATTCGATGTTCCTTTTTAACCTTGCTCGGCCAGACTCGATTATAGTTAATAAACAGGCCGTGGATAAAATGAAAAGTGTCCCTGTTGGAACAGGACCGTTCAAGTTTGTGGAATGGATGCCAGGTGATCACATTACTTTGACCAAATTTGGAGACTACCACAGAAAAGGTATCCCCTACCTCGACAAGGTCACATTCAAATTTATTGGAGATCCGAGCGCCCAGATTGCCAGCCTTAAGGCCGGTGACATTGATGCCATTGCCTATGATGTCAGCCCGGAAAATGCCCTTCTCCTCGAGAAGGACCCAAAGTTCAAGGTTCTCAATGGTTATACTACGACCAAAGTCATTCTCTCAACCAACAATTCGAGGAAGCCTTTTAACGATGTCCGCATCCGCAAAGCAATGGCTCATGCCATCGATCGAAGCGCCTTGATCAAAGGAGCGATGTCAGGTTATGGAGTCCCCATCGGAAGCCATATGGATCCTGGCAATCCTTATTATATCAATCTAACATCGGCCTATCCCTATGATCCTCAAAAAGCAAAACAACTCCTCACGGAGGCAGGTTACCCAAATGGCTTTGAGGCGGTCATCAAGCTCCCCGAGCGTTATGCCTATGCCCGACGCACCGGAGAGATCATGACAGATATGCTCTCTCAGGTAGAGATCAAATTGAAGATTGAGTTGACTGAATGGGGACAGTGGATTGATCGGGTCTTCAAGAATGCCGATTACGATCTAACCGTCATCGGCCATGCAGAGCCATTTGACATCAACATCTATGCGAACCCGACCTATTATTTCCGTTACGACAGCCCAAAGTTTCAGGAGACACTGAAAAAGGCCGAGATGGTCGCGGATCCAAAAATTCGAAAAGAACGCTACATTGCCTGCCAGAAGATCATTACAGAGGATGCTGTGAATGGGTTTTTATATGTATTGCCCAGTCTTCCCACCATGAAGAAAGAAGTCATGAACTGGTGGAAGGATTATCCGATGACTGCCGTCGATGTGACAGAGGTCTGGATTCAGAAATAGAAGATGATGGTTTATGTTCTCAAACGGACTTTCGTTCTACTCTTAACGCTTATCCTTGTCTCGATGGTCATCTTCGCTGTCCTCATGGTCATACCGGGGGACCCCGCCCAGATCATTTTGGGCATTCATGCAACCCCAGAAACACTTCATGCATTAAGGCATCAATTAGGTTTGGATCGACCTGTGGTCGTTCAATATCTCAGCTATATGAAAAATCTAAGTATAGGAGATATGGGGCGATCTATTCGTTATGATATACCGGTTCGCTCATTAATACTCTCCAGGCTTCAGGTGACTATTCCTCTTGCGATCCTGTCGATCCTGTTTGCCGTCTTCCTATCTATTCCCATGGGGACTTACTCTTCATTGCATCGGAATCGAATCGGTGATTACGGCATCATGGTCTTTTCGCAGATCGGTCTGGCCGTTCCTGCTTTCTGGGCAGGCATCCTTCTGATTCTCCTCTTTGCGGTGACCCTCCATTGGTTCCCGGCAGGAGGATTCCAGCCTTGGCTGACGGACCCATTGAGGGCGTTACAATCCCTTCTTCTTCCAGCACTCTCTCTAGGGCTGGTCAGGGCAGCCGTTCTTACCCGGATGACCCGATCCTCCATGCTTGAGGTCTTGGGGGAGGATTATATTCGGACGGCCAGGAGCAAGGGGATGCCGGAACGAATCGTGGTCTACAAACATGCCTTTCGAAACGCCATCATCCCTGTGGTAACAATCATCGGTCTTCAGGCAGGGGATCTTCTTGCGGGTGCGATCATCATTGAAAATGTATTCCATCTACCAGGGGTTGGAAGGTTGGTTTTTGAAGCGATTGGTCAGAGGGATCTTCCAGTCGTCCAAGGGATCGTTCTTTTTATTACCACGATCATCGTTTCCATCAACTTCATGATCGATATTGTCTATCGGTATCTGGATCCACGGATTCGATATGAATAATCACCCCCTCACCCTTCCCCTCTCCCCTTAGGGGAGAGGGATGGGGTGAGGGGAGAAGCGAAATGGTCAAATGAGCCTTCGACGGTTATTTCGAAACATCAACTTCGATATCGGTTTTACTATTACACTGACCATTCTTCTCACCGCTCTTCTCAGCCTCCATTATACCCCTTATGATCCGAATCGGATGAACCTCTCCGAAAGATTTCAGTCCCCCAATGGAACTCACTGGTTGGGAACCGACCAATATGGAAGAGATATCTTCAGTCGGGTGATGAAGGGATCGGCCAATTCCATTCTCGTCGGTCTGGTGGCTGTCTCCATTGGTATGAGTTTCGGGATCCTCCTCGGTTCCTTGGCTGCCTTTTATAAGAGGTGGGTGGATGAGGCCGTGATGAGGATCTCAGATGTGCTCTATGGGTTCCCCGCTGTCCTGAGTGCTATTCTCATTACTTCTATCCTAGGCCCTGGGATTACGAATAGTATGATGGCTATCGGGATCTTCAACATCCCCATCTTTGCGAGGTTGACCCGGGCTACCTCTCTCTCCATATGGGAACGAGATTATGTCACCTCTGCCAAGGCCATTGGGAGAAATGATGTGGGGATTGTCTGGAATTATGTCCTTCCCAATATCCTCTCCTCTCTTATCGTTCAAGGAACCGTCCAATTCGCCATCGCCATCTTAGCTGAGGCTGGTCTGAGCTATTTGGGTTTAGGGACCCAGCCTCCCCATGCCAGCTGGGGAAGGATGCTCAATGAGGCTCAGACCTTTATGGGGACTTCTTCCTGGTTGGCCATCTTTCCCGGGTGTGCCATTGCTTTAGCCGTATTGGGATTCAATCTCCTTGGAGATGGATTAAGAGATATTCTTGATCCAAAGCTTGCGCGTATTCAAGGACGAATATAAAAGATAAAACCGCAGAGAGCATGGCGCAGAGAGCATAGAGTTTTGTATCTCAGGGCTTCAGCCCTGAAAGGTCAGCCATGAATGGCTGAGTTACACGCTTTGCGCTATGCTCCATGCCCTATGTGGGACTTGCAGTTATTAAGGGGAAGGAGAAGCACCTTGAAGATCGATTATGTTTTGAAGGAGATAAAAAAAGCAGAGTTAGTCCAGCTCACCCAGGATCTCATTCGCATTCCCAGTGTCAGGCGTCAAGGGCTCCAAGGAGGTGAAGAAGAGGTAGCCCTTTTTCTCGCTCATCTTTTAGAGGAGATGGGACTCAATGTGGTCGTTGAGGAAGTTGAACCCTGTTCTCTGAATGTCATCGGTGTGCTTGAGGGACAAGAGGAAGGCCCTTGTCTGATGTTTGAATGTCACACGGATGTTGTCACCGAGGGCGATGCCTCTGAATGGAAATACGGACCCTATGAAGGGAGACTCGTAGGTGATCGAATCTATGGGAGAGGGGCTTGCGACACCAAAGGAAATTTAGCGGCAGCTGTAAAGGCTATTCAGGCAATCAATCAATCGGCCATCTCCTTTAAAGGGAAGATCCTTTTAGGCATACTGGTTGATGAGGAAGGGATGATGAGTGGAGTAAAACATTTTATTCGTCAGGGGTGGGCCAACAAGGTCAATGCAGCCATTATCTGCGAGCCTGTGGATAACCATCTCTGCATCACCCAGAAAGGAGCCCTCAGGGCAGAATTGATGACAAGTGGAAAGATGGGTCATGGAGCCATGCCCCTCGTCGGTTTCAATCCCATTCCTCCGATGGTATCGATCTTAGAAAAGATGAAGCAGTTGGAGGAAGAAGAGATTGGAAGATTGGGAAGGGATACCTTTTTGGGATACCCAAGCATCACGCCCACCGTGCTCCAGGCTCCTGTGAAAGGTGAACCCCAGCTCAATGTGATTCCCCAACAGTGCAGAGCATTATTGGACATCCGAACCATTCCAGGTCAGTCCCATGAAGCCCTGAAGAAAGAATTGGAGAATATTGTCCTCGAGGAGGAGAGCTCAATCCGTGCCAGCCTCGAATCCGGTCCCTTAAAGGAGATCCGAGAGGAATTCCAAAAAGGTTTGTCGAAGGGGATTTCATTTCAGGTCAAACTCCATGTCTTTGAAGATAGGCCCTGGACCAAAACCTCTCGGGATGAGCCGATTGTCCAGGCGGTTTCGAGAGCCTATCGATCCATTACTGGACAGGAACCGATTTATGACGGCGTCCCGGGTGCGACAGATGGAACCTTTCTTTCTGCCTGGGCAGGAATCCCGATCATCACTCTGGGTGCAGGGAAATGGATGATTCCCCATCAAAAGGACGAATGGGTATCCGTTGAGGATCTCTGCCTCACAGCGAAAATCTATGCAGCCAGCGCACTCGAATTTTTAAAAGGAACGGATTGACTTATCTTTCTTTGAGCTTTCACCTTTGAGCTTTGAGCCTTGCGCCATGCGATTTTAATTATAAGCCTTTTCATAAATGATTTTCTATCACCCTATCTCCCTATCCCCTCATCTCCCCATCTTTATTTTAAAGAAAAGGGCCAACTTTTTTAGGATGGCACCGAATTTTTGAATAATTAGTTTGTACCTATTTGTTTTTAAAATAGAATACGAGAACCGGTCCTTATCATTTTCTTTTCTTCGGAGAGACTGTGTACCCAATCTGAGGTTCCTGGACCTCGATCTGATCAGCAGGGATACGAACCACTTTGCCGTTGCGCCAGATGGCAATCGGAACTCCGTTGCGGCGATGTTCGGCGATAGCCTCAGCCACAGCCTTCCTTAGGGCTTCATGAGCTTGGTGCACCCATAGAGAAGACGATCTCTTTATTTTTTCCATTGCTTCTCCTTATATCTCAATAATAGAGTAAAACGATCTGAATCGACAATTTCCAGCTTTCCTGATTCTTCAAAGGCGGTCACCTCAGGAACATCTCCCGAATTGTCAAAAATGATCCATCTGTCTACAATGGGTTGATAAAATTGAAAGAAATTAGAAAGTCCTCTATCGAAACGACGACGCACTACGGCTTCCGGGATGTTATGTCCTCCTTGCCGCACTCGTAATTCAATCCGTTCCAAAGCGAGCTTCACGCTGGCTATCCATAGGAAAAAAAGATGAATGCGGTAGCCTTTCTTTTGCTTCAATTCATTTATGAGCCTGACGTATGACTTGCCGGATAATGTTGTTTCGAAACCGAAATCGTGACCCTGATTGCCTAAGGAATGGATTTGCTCAAGCATAATCCTTCCTGCGCGAAGGGCCGCCTTTTCTGGCGCAAATGGAGATACCCCCGTAGCAATCAGATCAGCATTCACGAATTCCAGACATTCCACATACTGTGGAAGAAACTTACGAGCAAAGGTCGTCTTCCCTGCCCCGTTTGGACCAGCAATGATATAAAGATTTGGTCCTCGTTGTTTATTCTTCAAATGATCCCCTCATTCAATGACTGCCTCGCTTTGAGCTTTTTTTCTCTGAATGACCCAATAACCCAATGACCTAATAACTTATCTTTCTTCGAGCTTTGAGCCTTGAGCTTTCAGCCCTGCCCCTACAGCCCTCTTTTTACTAAAATCTGAAATTTGAAATTGAAAATGGGCCAAACTTTTTTATGGATGACACAGAGGCTCCGAGGGGTATCACAATTTCCTACCAATCATAGTTTGAATACATCATCTTATAATTCTCTATTTTTTTCAAAGCAATTTGAAAGACTTTTTGAGGTTTTAAT
>Ga0315293_10006630_pt1 | contig 10819 bp, 15 predicted proteins | sample YL17G13_20_MG_FD_203071 | JGI IMG/M metagenome (GOLD analysis project Ga0315293, IMG submission 203071) | Sediment microbial communities from Yellowstone Lake, YNP, Wyoming, USA - YL17G13_20 | ecosystem: Environmental > Aquatic > Freshwater > Lake > Sediment | place: USA: Wyoming | collected... | reverse complement strand
AGAGCGCTGCGGAGCGGAATGGAATGCAGGTGGTGGATTTCCTTCCTGAAGTTAGCTCGCTGAAAAAGGGCGAGTCATTCACTGACACCATTCGCACTGTGGAAGGATACGGTGACGTGCTTGCAATAAGGCATCCTGCAGAAGGGTCTGTCCGCCTTGCTGCTGACGTGTCGAGCAAACCGGTTGTGAATGGAGGCGATGGCGCGAACCAGCATCCGACCCAAACGCTCATAGACCTTTTTTCAATCCGCAAGACAAAGGGCAAAATCGAAGGCGTGAACGTCCACCTTGTTGGTGACCTGAAGTATGCGAGGACCATGCGATCGCTCGCCTATGGCCTTTCAATGTTCGGGGCGAACATCACACTTATTGCACCAAAAGGGCTTGAGATGCCCAAGGCGGATGTGGATGAGATCCAGCGCAGGTTCAAAGGCAAAATAACTACGCGTGACCAGATGGATTTCTCGGATGCTGATGTTCTCTACGTGTGCAGGATACAGGAGGAGAGGTTCGCAGACCCAATGGAGGCAAAGCGCGTGAAGGAAAAGTTCATGATAAAGAAGGACGATCTCAAAAACGCGAAAAAGGACCTGGTAATCCTGCATCCGCTTCCGAAAATAAACGAGATTGAGAACTCGATCGATACAATGCCCCAGGCAAAATATTTCGAGCAGGCGCACTACGGGATTCCGATAAGGCAGGCAGTTCTTGACTGGCTGCTTTCCAAATAGTTTGTGCGATGGAAACCGGAAACTGGAAACACGAAACGCAATTTGGAGGTGTTATGAATGCTTAAGGTTGACGTAATCGAAAAGGGAACTGTCGTAGACCACATTAAGGCCGGCAAAGGGCAGAAGGTGCTGGAGATTCTCGGAGCTGGGGAAGGGCACTCGGAGCGCGCAGCTCTTGTGATGAATGTCCCGAGCAAGAAGCTCGGAAAAAAAGACATTGTGAAGATAGAGGGAAAGATCGTTTCCGAAGAAGTGGCGAACATGATCGCACTCATCTCGCCTGGCGCATCCATAAACATAATTGAGAATTCCTCTGTTGCGAAGAAGTACGTGGTTTCACTACCTGACAAACTAAAGGGCGTGGGCAGCTGCCCTAACCCGAACTGCATCACAAACAAGGAAGAATCCATAAAGCAGTTCACAAAGGAGAACGAAAGCTACCGTTGCCACTTCTGCGAAAGGCTTCTGAGTGCTGAAGAACTAATCTAGCAGTTCTATTGGGGCAGGCAGGGACAAAAGTTTATAAACCGTGTTTTGGTAACAGCCTGCATGGTGATCCCAGTAGAATACTCAAAGCATGCACGAGCAGGGCTCATAGAAACAGTGATTTTCAGAACTGCTTCAAAGGCAAGCGTCCCTCTTTTCGAAGGCCTTGTGCACGGATTCATATCCGCGAGAATGAACGGGCTGCGGGAAAATCGGAACAGCCAGGGCCTTCATCCTCTTGTGAGGGCGGCTTCAGAACGCCTTAGTGAAGTTGAGGCAGGTAAGGAAAAATGGAGGTACACGAGAAAGCACAGCTTCGAGGTGGCGCACCTTGCCTATGTGATGGCACGGGAGGCGAAAAGGCTTAATGTGCCTGGATCAAGGTGCCTGGATCCTAAGCTCTGCTTGGCTGGCGGGTTTGTCCATGATGTAGGAAAAACGTTCCTTCCCATGGCAATAGTCGTGAAAGAGCTCGGGGTGGATTTAAGGCTTTTTTCCCTTTTTGAAGGGACAAGGCCAACAAAGATGGAGATCGATGTGCTGCGCAACGAGCACCTTTCTGCAGGATCGAATTTCGTGAGGTTTCACGGGGCAGGGGAGCACATCCGGGTGATCCTTGATATGGTAGGGCTGCACCATGTCAGCTTTAACGGCCGTGATACAACCAACCCAAGCTATCCAAAATTGGTAAAAGGCTCAGAGCTTTCGCTCCATTCGCGTATAGCAAAGACAGCGGATTTCATCTCCGCAGTGCTTCCAAGGCATTATAGGGCAAACCCCTGGGTATCATCTTTCGAGGATGCCATCGCCTATGCAGTAACAGTTGCCGGCATGGAGCTTGACCCGGCATCAGTGAAGTGCCTGATAACTGCCACGCAGGATGTGGGCAGCAGCGAGGCCGCGAAGCTTATCCAATCTCTTGCCCATCCCGGCGGGCAGGAGGCGATTTCCGACTATGGTACGGTCCGCGAATACGTGGTGAACGTCGTGCGTAAGGACGAATCGTTCCAGCGCATAATGAAGAGCAAGGCAGATAAGAAAATGCATTCTTATGGAAAAGAGATTGAAAGATTCTCCAAGGAATTCGGAGTTCCTTTCATGGAAAGCATATCTGCCTGATAGTGGTGAACCACTTGAGAGCGCTTGAAATCCAGAACAAGTTTCTTCTCCGGTTGGACAAGGGAGAGGAGATAATCCAATCACTGATAGAATTCGCTGATAAGCAGAAAATCGGATTCGCGTCAGTCAGCGGAATAGGTGCAGCACGCAGGGTGCGGCTCGCGATATTCGATACAAAAAACAAGAAATACGCGGAGCGCGATTTCCAGGGCGATCTGGAGATAGTTTCGCTTTTGGGTAATGTCACTATGGCAGATGGAATGCCCAGGATTCACCTTCACGCAGCCATAACCGGTGATGACCTGAATGTCCATGGCGGCCATCTTATTTCCGCAACAGTGAGCGTGACATGCGAGCTGGTACTAACTGCTTCTGGAGAAAAAGTAGGGCGTAAGAAGGATGGGGAGACCGGATTGATGCTCATTTCTGGCGATTAAACTAATCTTTTTATACCCATTGCCACAAATGGAGATGCTCATGGGAAAACCTTTAGCACAGCCTCAGAACCAGACCTTGGATTACCGCAAGCTCGTCCTTAACTACCTCTACCTTCAGTCTGTCCGGAGAAACATATCCATGGCAAAACTCCCGCCAGATATGCTCCAGGAGTTCGGCTGCACAGTGGAGCATAATGGTGTAGGCGTATCATTCATCCGTGTTGCAGAACCGCAATGCTCTAATGATGGCACTGAACGCAGAAAGCGCGACCTGACAAGAATCTGGATGAGCAAGAAAAACGAGGACGTGTTTGGTTATAAGCTTCACAAAGGGAAGCGGCCAGCGAAGAAAGAGGCTGAGGAAGAGGCTACTCCTAAATCAGATGATGCCGAAGAGGCAATTATGCAGATCGGCCTTGCTCCAAAGGATATTTTGGTCCTCAAAGCTGAACCTGCTCTATGAAACAAATGCGGTGGCTGAATGAGTCCGGCTGATGGAAAATTTCTTCTGCTTTTCAAGAGAACTAAATTCTGCGAGTTTGCGGCCAAAATGGTGGAGAAGAAATTCAAGGGCAAGGTTCTCTGTGAACCTTTGGGGACCTATTCCGAAGGAAAGAAAATAATGCGGGCGTCCAGAAAACCCGCCAGTGATTCTTCTCTGGAGCAACGGGTCTTTCCACCACTTCTCCAACATACTGAACATCCCTTTTTCCATTAAGAATGTTTTCGATAACCATAACGACAATGTCCCTGGGGCAATCCTGCCTGAGTTTGACAGCCATACTTCTTTCTCGCGTAACGAAGGCGTGATAGTACGAATCTGCAGAAAGCTCGGCCGCAGTCCCGCATCTTCCATATTCAATGAGAGCCAGGGCAATGGAGTGCTGCATCTAAGTTTAGATTTGGATCTCTTGAAGATTTTCCCTGCCTTCCATGGATGAGCTGTGGAAATAACTCCGAGCTGAAGCTTCGTGCTTACTCAACCGATCTTGCGAAATCAAATCAGCTGCGAAGGCTTGACATCGGCGGATATCATGAGATGGGAAACCCGACCGAAAGCGAGATGGGGGAAGTCTTCGAAAAATATTACCAAAGGCTGATTAGTGGGCTTGTTCCCCTGTTGCGGCAGTAGTTTTTTTAGAGCATTCTCATTGCAGTCATCGCTTATCTGTTTTTAATCAATACTTGCCATCAATAGAGCTGGAATTTTATGGAAAAAAAAATCAGATTAGCATTTCTTCCACTGGGTCTCTACTCAGATGCCTTCGAAGAGGTCTTCAAGTCATTAGGCAATGTCGAGATCGTAAAAGGCGTGCTTTCCGAGAAAACAATCCAGAAAGGCGTAAAGCATTCCCCTGTGATGGTTTGTTACCCATACAAGGTCATTCTTGGTTACATGATGGATGTCCTGGAAAAGGGTGCAAACAAATTAGTCACCCTCGCCGGACCCTCGTGCCGGATAAACCATTTCTGGAAGATGCAGGAACGTACGCTCAGGGATTTGGGGTATGATGATTTTGAGTTTGTTGTGCTTAACCGGAAGAATTTCATAAAGCAGATCAAGGGCCTGAATCCAAAATCAGGCTATATCAAAGCTATCCAAGCCCTATACAGCGGCTGGAAAATGCTAAGGGAGATGGAAAAAAGCACAGAGGAATTCGATCTCGAGTCTATAAGCAAGAAAGACATAAACATACTCGTTATCGGCGAGTATTACACAATATTTATGAAGGAAATGAACCTTAATGTAGTGGACAAGATCAAAAAATTCGGGGCTAAACCGAAATACGGGGCCCCTTTAAGCCAGTTGCTTTTCGGGAAACCTGAAAATCTCCTGAAAAAGGACAAATACCAGAGCGAGGCATCGAGCTACCTCAACGGCGAAATTGGGGGATATGGACTTGAAACCATCGCGAGCGTTATCTATGGTTGCGATAAGGGATTTGACGGGATTGTCCGCATTATGCCAATGAGCTGCATGCCTGAAATCACAGTTGAGCCTGCGATTACATCGATCTGCAGGAAGAAAGGTATGCCCCTTCTTACTGTCGAATGCGATGAGCACAACAGCGAGCTGAACCTGGAAACCAGGCTCGAGACGTTCATTGAATTGATAAGAAGGAAAAAAATAAGCCGAGATTCCCTGAAACGGAATCAGTGAAAAAATGGCAAAGAGTGAAGTTTACCTGGGCGTAGATTGCGGTTCTGTAACAACAAAGGCCGTGCTGCTTGATACGAAAAAGAAAGTTCTGCGCCACAGCTACAGAAGAAACAAAAGCATCCTAACCTCGCTCATGGAATGCCTCTCTGATCTGGATTTGAAAAAGTACAAAGTCAATGGATGCGGAGTTACTGGTTCTGGAAGGAATTTCATTAAGATCGTACTTGGGGCAGATCTCGCAAAGACAGAGATTCTTGCGCACACAGTGGCAGTGCTGGAATTCTATCCAGGCGCGAGGACGATCCTGGACATCGGAGGCGAGGATTGCAAGTTGATAACCATTGAGGGTGATATCTTTTCGAATTTTTCAATGAACTCCGTCTGCGCCGCAGGTACTGGGAGCGTATTAGAAAACATAGCTGACCGGCTTGATGTTGCGATCGAGGAGTTCGGCGGCCTGGCGCTACAAAGCAAAAGCGAGCTTCACCTCCCAGGCAAGTGCGGGATTTTTCTTTCAAGCGCGGTGGTGAGCAAGAAAAACCTCGGCTACGAAAAAAGTGACATTCTGATGGGCGTATGCAGGGCGCTTGTTCGGAATTACATCTCCGTGTGCGGAAAAAACCTTGCCATAGCCCCGCCATTCGTTTTTCAGGGCGGGGTGAGCCAGAACAAAGCGGTCGTGAAGGCCATTGAGGAGGAGCTTAAACACGATGTAATAGTACCGAAGTATAACACAGTGATGGGAGCAATCGGAATGGCTCTTCTTGTTAAGGAAAAGATTGAAAAAGAAAATTCGAAAACAACTTTCGACTCAAATTTCAAAAACAAAAGGTTTGAGACTGTCAATTTCAGGTGTGTTGATTGCGCAAACAGGTGCGAGGTCACCCAGATATACGAAAAAGATGAGTTATTGGGCGCGATAAACAGCAGGTGCGGCAAATGGGAGAGAAAGAAAATTGAAGGCAGGGCTTAGCGATACTTCAGAACTACAAACAAATGATCCTTATCAAACGGCAGGTTCGGCTCATTTTTCAAGTGATCTGTAAATCCCAGCCAATTTGTCCTTCACTTTTTCTTCTGCAGCGCGCTTCATCAGATACTCCTTATCCAGCTTCTTCTGGGCGTGAAGAATCGCTTTCGCGTCCTCCAGGTCCTGCGGACTTCCATAAACAAGCTTAGCGATTACGACATCTTCAGGAGCTTCCATGCGAACTAAAATTCCAAAAAGCTTTGTATCTTTAGCTCTTTTAAAACCGTGTTCTGCAAGCGAACCTTTTCTCCAGCTGAAATCCGCCCGGAATGGCGAATCTCCCAGGTAGGCGTTGAAATGGCTCTTTTCGCGAAACCCTTCAATTAAATCATGCTCCCGTATCTGGAAGCCATGCTTTTTCATGCATTCTGCGAACTCTTTGAGCTGGCTTTCCTCCAGCGAGAGTATGATATCGCAATCAGAAGTTGTGCGTGGCCTGCCGTAATAAACCGCTGCGACACCACCCACTACAAGATAGTCAGCCTTGCACTTGTTGAGCGAACCAAGCAGCTTCAGCGTGAAAGATTCAAACGTTATCTCTTCTTCCATAGGAAAGCTCCTCCCGCAATATTTCCAGAATTCGTTTTTCACTCGCTCGCGGGTGTTCCCTGCGTATTCTTTCCTTGAAAATCTTTATCATGAAATCATCAAGGCTGGACGCTATGTGGAGTTTGTCGCTGCCGCTCAGATGAAGTCGCCTTACAGTTTCCACGTCCTTTTCAACGTCTCCCATCAAAGGCAATTATCCGCTTTGGCTATATAATCGTTTGTGCTTCAACTCCTGTACTTCAGCACCACAAAAAGGTGGTCCTTATCAAACGGCTCTAGCTCGTATTTTTCAAGCACATCGAATTTCGTTTCTAGTATGGACAATACCCCGGCAAAAACCTCCTTCGGTTTTTTGGTGACATCAATGCTCTGGCTCTTTATCGCGATCATTGCGATCCCATCTTTTTTCAGGAACATATCCGCGTTCTTTACCAGTATGTCCGCCTGGTCAGGTTGCGCAACGTCCTGGTAAATGGCGTCTACTTCGCCAACCTCCTTGTATTCCTGCGGCTGTTTCGCATCCCCGTGAATTGGGATAATATTGTGCCGCACTTCGCAGAGCGCAAGAAGAGGCTTAATCACCTGGTGGGCGATCTCGACTGCGAATATCTCTCCTTTGGGTCCAACTATGTCCGATAGATGCGAGACCGTCGTGCCGGTAGACGCACCGAGATAGAGAATTTTTGAGTCAGGTGCGAAAGGAAAATTCTTAAGCCCTTTCCTTATAGCAGCAGCGAGCTTGGACCTGAATGGGTCCCAAACGCGAAGCTCGCCTATTTCTGATTTCACCAGCCTCTCATCATAAACCCTTTTTCCTAAAACAGCGTTCTTTGTAGCGATCGTTTTTTCGTCGATTTGGTAAACCCCTTTGAAAATTTCCTTCATGCTTTTCCTTTAGCTTCATTGTTTTTAAATCGCAGCGCATTTCGAAAGGAATATATTAGTGGTTTGCGATAAATAATAAGGCGAAAGGACCATGCTGGAAAAAATTATGGCTAGAGAGGGTACGCTAGCGCGGCTGCTCGTGCTTTATCTCCTGTGGAATGCCGCAGGAGTACTCGGAGGCAGCCTCATCTATCTTTATTTCAAGGAAGCTGGCGTAACTGTTCTGGAGCTTGTCCTATCCTTCCTTTTCTGGGCAATAGCCCCAGTTCTAACGATCCATTTGCTTGACCGCACCAGAGGATTAAACATGCGGTGGATCTTCATAGCCGGCATAGCCGTTCAGGCTATCGCATATCTGCTGCTTGCATTGGCTAGCCCTTCAGCATTAGTGCTCTACCTGTTCTCTTTTCTTGTTGGCGTAAACTGTTTCCTGTTCTGGGTTCCTTTCAATATCTTGTTCTTCGAGCAGTGCAAGGGGCAGGAGGCCTCGCTCAGCTCGCTGTATTTCGCCATCAACCCGTTTTTCGGGGTATTCCTACCTGTGGTTGGGGGCTTCATTGCCCAAAGCATCGGATTTCCATTCCTATTCTTCATAGCTCTTGTGATGTATGCAATGGTGATTCCCATCGCCTTTTTCGCAATAGGAAACAGGTCGCTATCATTTTCCCTCCAAAATTCCATTTCCGACCTGAAGGGTTTCCGGACGCTAATACTGGTGGAGGGTGCCTATGGGGGAGGCATAGCTGCTTCGGTTACAGTGATCTCCCTGTTCTATTTCACCACGCCCGCGGATCTTGGCGTTTTCCTCTCGGCGACAACGCTCGTGTCGCTCATAGCATCATTCATAGTGAGCCGGATATCCGATGCATTCCGCAAGAGAAGGAAGTTCATCACCTATTCCGGAAGCGCTCTGAGCCTTGCGACAGCAGTGGCAGCACTGGCCACAACCGCCATGGGATGGGCGAGCGTGATATCTTTGAGGAATTTCACATCTGCCATCTTCTACCCTTTCACGACCGCGATAGTACTGGACAGGCAGAGGAATGTTCAAAAGACCATGGTGGCAAGGGAATGGCTACTGAATTACGGGAGAGTAGCAGGCATAGCGCTCGTCGTTTTCTCTTCCATTCTGCTATCCGATATCCATTACTCCCTTTTGCTGCTCGGTCTGGTCATACTCGCTTATCCGGTTCTGATTGTCAGAAAAGGCCGCATGATTTCAGCTGACTGATACATTTAAATACCATTATTCGCAATAATTTCGTTGCTCATTACAGCTAATTACGGCATCGTAAGATGGCTAAGAGGTGAATTAATGGTTACAGCATTAGATGTTGATACGAACAAACTGCTTGCAAAGGCAGCGGACAAGCTAAAGGGCATGAAAGTCGAGAAGCCCGCATTTGTCGGCATGGTGAAAACCGGGAGCCACTGCCAGAGACCTCCGGAACAGGCAGACTTCTGGTTTGTAAGGTGCGCATCCATACTCAGGCAGGCCTATACCGGAAGCGGAGTGGGGACCGGGAAGCTGAGGAAGCATTACGGCGGCCGCAAGAGCAGGGGAGTGAAGCCGCAGAGAAGCGCTCCAGCAGGTGGTTCAACCATTAGAAAGGCAATGCAGCAGCTTGAAAAGGCAGGCCTGCTTGCAAAGGCAAAGCGTGGCGGGAGGGTGCTGACTTCCAAGGGAAGGGCACTACTGGACGCAGCTGCCAAGGAAGTGAGCTGACAGATGGATGAGGCTGAGCTTGAAGAGCTTAGGAAGAGAAAACTGGCTGAAAAGCAGAAAGGGCTTGAGGCAAGGGGCGTTGAGCAGCAGCTAAGGGATGCGCTGAGGAAAGTGCTCACTGAATCTGCCTATGATCGCCTCACAAATGTGGCAATAGCGAACAAGGAGCTCTACCTGACAACGGCCCAGCAAGTGCTGCACGCCAGCAAGCGGATAGGCCGGCAGATAAATGAGCAGGAGCTCCTAACGGTACTGCGCGCCATAAAGGCCCGCACTGAAAAGGAGAGCACAATAAAGTTCCATAAAAAATAAGGGTGGTTTTGATGGGCAAGAAGTCGCTTCAGAAAAAGAAAAGGCTTGCGAAGGCCGGGAGGAAAAACAGGAGAATCCCTGCATTCATCATAGCCAGGACAAAGAGGAAGGTTTCCCAAAACAATTATCGGAGAAACTGGAGAACGCACAAGCTGAGGATTGCGGAGGATTGATGGTATGGCAGATGAAAAAGTAGAAAGGGTATACACCGTTCCGCTAGGGAAAGCTTACGATTACAAAAGGACAAATAGGGTGCCGAGGGCAGTGAAGCTGCTTAGGCAGTTTGTTTCCAGGCACATGAAGGCGGATATCGACAGCGTTCTGCTGAGCAACGCGCTCAACAACTCGCTCTGGACAAGGAGCATCCAGAAGCCTCCCCGCAGGGTGAAGGTCAGGGTTTTGAAGAAAGAAGGCATTGTTAATGTCTATCTCCCTGATGAGGTGACTGAGGAAGACAAGGCGAAGAAAAAAGAAGCCGAAGACAAAGCGAAGAAAGATGCAGAGGAAAAGGCCAAGAAAGAGGCGCAGGAGAAGGCCAAGAATGAAGCAGAAGAAAAGGCCAAAAAAGAGGCAGAAACGAAAGAGAAGGAGAAAACGCTAGCTTCGGCAAAAAAAGCCGCCAACATGCCTGCGGAAAAAAGCGGGCATGGGGGCCCATTGCCCGAGTCGCCGGGCAATAGGGAAGCCGCGCGCCTTGCTGCCGAGAGCAGCAAGAGCGAGGAGAAAAAGGAATCAGCTCCCAAACAGGCGCAAGAAAAGAAAATTGAGGAAAAGAAATGAGTAGAAGATGCGCCTACTTCGGCAACCCCTGGATAGGAATGTTCGTGAAGTCCAATGACAGCTTTACTTTCATTCCAGTCGATTCCACCCACAAGCTGGAGGGGGCTGTGAAGGAGAACCTCCATACGCAAGTGGAGAAGGTCTTGCTTGGGGGCTCGAACCTCCTGGGTGCCTACGTTGCCATGAACTCGTCCGGGGCTATCCTGCCAAACGTCGCAACAAACGAGGAAATGGAAATTTTCAAATCAGCTGGTTTGAATGTGTACCAGGCAAGTGAGACAGCCAATGCGCATGGCAACAACATCAGCGTTAATGACAAGGGCGGGCTGATAAACCCCCATATATCAAAAAAAGAGCGCATGCTCATGCAAGACGCGCTCGGGGTGGAGCTGGTGCCAATGTACATCGCCAGGTTCGCGACAGTTGGTTCATGCTGCCTTGCAGGGAACAACGGATTCCTTGTCCATTACTCGGCCAGCGATGAAGAGGTAAAGAAAATCAATGATGTGCTCAAAGTCAGTGGCGAGCGGGGCACTGTGAACATGGGAATCGGTTTCGTTTCATGTGGGATAGTCGCGAACAAGCACGGTTATATTGCAGGTG
>Ga0315293_10006629_pt1 | contig 10819 bp, 10 predicted proteins | sample YL17G13_20_MG_FD_203071 | JGI IMG/M metagenome (GOLD analysis project Ga0315293, IMG submission 203071) | Sediment microbial communities from Yellowstone Lake, YNP, Wyoming, USA - YL17G13_20 | ecosystem: Environmental > Aquatic > Freshwater > Lake > Sediment | place: USA: Wyoming | collected... | reverse complement strand
CAAATGGCTGCCAACAAGCCAAGAGATACGGCTTCGCCGTGTAGAAGTCTGCTGTACCCGAGCGACTGCTCAATTCCATGAGCGAAGGTGTGTCCCAGGTTCAAGTACTGTCTGACACCGACATCTCGCTCGTCCTCACTGACCAGCGCTGCCTTATAGGCGGCGGCAACAGCAATCAACTCCTCCCATCTCTTCGGGTCAGCCTCGATTCCACTATCGACCAGATTCTTGGTCGCGGAAATGAGCGGCTCACCTATAAGTCCCGCATATTTCAAGAGTTCGCCGACCCCGGCGTAGACTTGCCTGGCATCGAGCGTGCTTAGGAATGGCGTGTAAGCGTAAACGAATCGGGGTTGCCAGAACGCCCCGATCGCGTTCTTTGCCAACGAATGATTTATCCCCGTCTTCCCGCCGATGGCGGCATCAATCATCCCGATTAGCGTTGTTGGGACCGCGCCCCACGGAACACCGCGCAGAATCGTGGCTGCGGCATAGCCGACCAGATCAGTGGTCACCCCACCCCCGCATGGGATTATCAGGTCCGACCGATTAATGTGTTCACACAGCAGCCAGTCATGGATTTCGCCAAGCGTTCTCCTGCTTTTTGATTTCTCGTCAATAGGCAACGCAAGCGATAGTACCGGGACGCCTACCTTTTTCAGGTCCCTGATAATCGACCGACCGTGCAATGCGAACAGCTGAGCATCAAAGACCGTCAAGATGCGGTCCGGTCGCAATCTGGAGACCAGCTTATGAACGGCAGGGGACGATCCGCTGTCAATTACGACTGGATATGATCGTTCACCAAGCTCAACGTCTATTCGCACGCTCATATTCCGCCAATCGCTCCGCAATGTTGTCAACAATCACTCCGACGGTGTGATGAGTGGTCGAGACTGTGATATCCGCCGTTTCATAAATGGGTTTGCGGCGAACCAGTATCTTCTGTATCGTCGTAAGGCGGGACTTGCCGGCTCGAAGCAACGGACGATTGTCGGCATCGCGCAAGCGTCGACAAAGCTCCCGCAAGGAGCACCGGAGATAGATGACTATACCGGACCGCTGCATCAGGCGGCGATTGCTCATTCGTTCAATGCTCCCCCCTCCCAGCGCCACCACTGCCGGTGGTTCGATTTGAGCGATTCTCTTTATCACTGATGTCTCTTCCCGACGAAACGCTCGTTCGCCGCAATGCTCGAATACCGACGGTATTGACGCCTTAAAACGCGCTGCAGTCTCTTTGTCAGTATCAATAAACCAGCGTTTCAATTTGGCGGCAAGCCTGGCTCCTATCGCGCTTTTCCCGGATCCGGAGAAGCCGATCAAATAGATATGTCTTCGACGGTACTCTCGAGGTCGCCGCATCATACTTGCCTGTGAATAATACCGAATACCTTCCGATAGATCGGCTCAAACGGTACTGTTAGACCAGTCCAGAGCGTAAACGATTTGAGCGCCTGTGCCACCAACATTCTCTTGCCGTCAACCGCTGTACCGCCTGATGCAATGGCCTTCTGGATCAGCAGGTTATTGTCATTATAGTTCAGATCGTAATATACCGCATCGGGACGATAGGTAAAAGCGGCCAGCAACGCGCTACCGTCAGGGTAGTTACTTCCGCCGAGCGGCGTCGCGTTCACTATCAGCGCGCAATCGTCAATGACACCCTTCCATGGCAAAACCTGATCGAATGTCAATTGTCGTATGAACGTCTCCCCTGCCGCTGTCTTTACGGCCATGTTCCTGCTCACGCTTCTTGCAATCACCACAAACTCCCGAACCCGCATGTGGGTTCGCAGACCATACATCGCGGCTCGCGCAGTCCCTCCGCTCCCCAGAATCAGCACACGCGCATCGATTAGCTTGCTCTTAAGCGGGAATAGCGGTTCCAGGAATCCTTCCCAGTCTGTGTTGTGGCCGATCAGTTTCCAGTCTTCTCTCACAACGCAATTTACCGCGCCAATCGCCTCAGCGTCGCAACTACAGCGATCAACATACTTGCACACCGTTTCCTTGTGAGGAATCGTTATCGACAGACCGTCGATCTCTCCGTCTCGCATCCGGCAAAGCTCATCCGGCACGCATAGACGCGGCAAATCCCTGATTTCGAATCCAAAGTCGAGATGCAGATACTCCCCTATGGCGCCAAATACGCCCGGCGATTTTGAATAACTGATACTCTCCCCCAGCAAGGCGAAACGCCAGGACCGACTCATGACGCGACAGTGTGAAGTAGGTCAAAGAAAGTCGGGCAAGATATGGCGACTACTGACTCATCGTCCAGCGTGGACGGCCCTATGCCAAACTGCGCCGCAATAGCAAACGCCATAGCTATGCGATGATCACCGTACGTTTTCAGATCGGCGCCCTGTAGCTCCTTCCCCCCTTCAATTACCAAACCATCTTCAAGCAGCCCGCACTTGACTCCCATCAGCTGCAAGTTTTCAGCAATTGCCGCGAGCCGATCTGACTCCTTGTGTCGCAGTTCTCCGGCATCGCGAATGATAGTCGTGCCTTCAGCCAGAGCCGCCATAACGGCCACGATCGGAATCTCGTCAATCAACTCAACAACCGTCTCGCCATGGAGCCGCCGCGCTTTGAGCTTACCGCCGGTGACAATTACGTTTCCTCGGGGTTCGCCGGATACCATGCTCCGGTTTTCAATGACCACCTGACAGCCAATCGCTTTCAAATGGTCAAGGATGCCCGTCCGCGTGGGATTAAGTCCCACCCGCGGAACTGCAACACTTTTTCCAGCCATTGCTGCGAGCGCGAAGAAAATTGCCGCCGTTGAAATGTCTCCCGGAATATCAATTTCGCCGCCATTGAGATGCGCCTGACCGGTAAGACATATCTCCCTTTTGAATGCTTCAGACACGATTGTCTTCTTCTTGCGCGGGTCATCCGGATCAGGAACGTATCGGGCTTTCACTTCCCGGACCGAAATCCCATCACCGAGAGCGGCGATCATATTCTCGGTGTGATCCCGAGTGACAAAATCCTCGCGCACCGTAATCGTGCAATGTGATGCCAATCCGGCCAGGAGTAGCGATGATTTGACCTGTGCTGAGGGAACCTGCAATCGATATTCAAATGGCAGCAGTTTCTTGCCCACTATCTTGATGGGCAAGTGACCGCCGGTCGCAAAAATATCGGCTCCCATCGCCGTGAGAGGATCAATGATGCGAGCCATTGGTCTCGAGGAAAGCGAATCATCGCCGCTGAGAATTGCGCTGACATTGGAGCCGGCGATCAGTCCTGTCAGAAGCCGGGCGGTAGTGCCGGAGTTACCGCACTCAATGATCGTGTCCGGCGCAAGCGTGGGCCGCTCCGGTGGAGTAAGAACAAGGGCGCTGCCGTCTCTTGTAATGGTGACGCCGAATTGGCGGGCCGCTTCGAGCGAGCGACTACAATCTTCATTGTCGGGCCAGTTTCGGACAGTCACCGGACCGCGTGATAGAATCGAGAGCAGCGCAACTCTATGCGCTATAGACTTGTCTCCCGGAACAGTGACATTTCCGCCGATTCGACGCGCGGGTTTTAGTTTCAGCATCAGCGGATTTTCCTGTTAACTGCAGGAGCCATTCTGCGTAGATCCGCCATCAACACATCAAACTCGTCCGGTGTGATTGCCTGTGGACCGTCCGAAAGCGCCTCCTCAGGCGCGTGATGTACTTCCACCAACAGGCCATCGGCCCCGGCGGCCAGAGAGGCTCGAGATAATGGCAGAATGCGAGCCTGTCTGCCTGTACCGTGACTTGGGTCGGCGATAATCGGCAGATGGCTCATTTGCTTGATCTGTGGAATAACTGCGAGATCAAGTACATTGCGACTTGGCTCCGCCATCGTGCGAATGCCCCGCTCGCAAAGGATCACTTGTTCGTTCCCTTCGGCCAGCAGATATTCAGCAGCCAGGAGAAATTCCTCGATTGTCGCCGCCATGCCTCGCTTGAGCAACACCGGCTTCCGCAGCCGCCCGGCCTTCTTCAGAAGTGAGTAGTTCTGCATGTTGCGAGCACCTAACTGAACGATATCCGCGTAGTCGGCCACCATTTCAATCGTCTCGGTATCAATTGCCTCCGTCACTATCCGAAGCCCGAATTTCTCTCGCGCTTCCGCAAGCAATTCCAGCCCAGGCTTGCCCAGCCCCTGAAAGCTATATGGTGATGTGCGAGGTTTATACGCTCCTCCACGAAATAGCCTCACTCCAGCGCGAGCGACCCGCTCCGCCACGGCGAAAAGCTGATCCCGGCTCTCCACCGCGCATGGTCCCGCGATGACTACAAACTCCGTGCCGCCGAGCTGAACGCCGCCAACATCGATCACCGTATCGTCCGGATGCGACTCGCGGCTGGCCAACCGAAACGGCGATGATATGTGAATGATATCCTCGACTCCGGAAAGCACCAGCAGGTGGTCGGCAGCTACTTGTGTCTTGTTGCCGGTTACGCCGATGGCTGTCCGGGTCGTACCGTTGATGGGATGGGCTTTCAAACCCATGCGAGCGATTTCCTCACAGACCAACGCTATCTGATCTTGAGTTGCACCCGAAGCCATTACGACAAACATCTATAATCCCAATATCCTATGTGTGGGTGACGCCGTCTCATCACATCTCCTTCGGTGCTCTGAGGCCGAGCAGACGAAGCCCTTCTTTGAGTACTGTCGCGACCGACACAACCAAGGCCATGCGAGCCTCAGTCAGAGGCTTATTATCGGAGATGATCTTATCGATTCGCCCGTGCGCGTCTTTGCGCTGATACACTTTGTTAAAGGCTCCGGCCAATCGAAGCAAGTATGCAGCAACATAGTAAGAGTCGTAATTCGCAGCGGCATCGCGGATCGCTTCCGGGAAATCGGCCAGAAGTTCAACAACCCGGTGCTCCTCCTCGAGGTCAAGCAGACTGAAATCGACATCAGCCTGAACTGCGCCGCCATAATTCCTGAGCAGCGAACAGAGGCGGGCATGAGTGTACTGTAGGTACGGGCCCGTCTCCCCCTCGAAACTCAACACCTCGTTCCAATCGAAATTGACGTCCTTGTGCCGCCGAACGGATAGTTGAGAAAAAACGACGGCCCCGACCCCGATCATCAAGGCGGTCGCGTCAATCCCCTTCAGGTTCGGGTTCTTCTCCCTGATTTTCTCGCGAACCAACTTGACGGCTTCGTCAATCACATCTTCGAGAAAGATGGATGTCCCTTCGCGAGTCTTCATCGCTTTGCCGCCCAACTTAACCCATCCAAACGCGACATGGCGGATTCGGTGCGCCATGCGATCAGGCTCGGCAAGTTTTTCAGCGGTCTCCATCATCTCTATTACTTTAAGCGCCTGCTTGAAGTGGTCAGCTTGCGACGACCCCACCACATAGAGCGATTCATGGAAATGCCATCTCTCCCAGCGATACACCATTCCAGCGAGATCACGAGTCTGATATAGAGTGGCGCCATCGGAGCGACGCAGCAACGACGGCGGCAATTGCGGGTCCTTCAGATCGACAATGAGGGCACCGTCTGAAACTGTTGCCAGGCCGTCCCGCTTCAATCGGTCAATCACGGCATCCATTTTGTCATTGAGAAACGACTCGCCGTAGACGACATCAAATTCCACTCCGAGCAGCCCGTATATGCGGTCGAACTCCGCATACGATATGGTCTTGAACTGCTCCCACAGCTTGACCGCGTCCGGCTCGCCGTCTTCCAGACGCTTGAATGCTAAACGCGCCTGATCCTCCAGCGTTGTATCCTTCTTAGCTTCTTCGTGAAACCGCACGTACAAATCAAGCAAATTCCGAACAGCATCACCTCGCAGAGTCTGATCGCCGCCCCACCTTCGAAAAGCTACGATCATCTTACCAAACTGAGTTCCCCAATCCCCCGGATAGTTGATTCCAACCGCATCGTATCCCAGCTTCTTGAATATGAGACGAAGGGAATTGCCAATAATCGTCGAGCGCAAATGCCCAATCCCAAACGGCTTGGCGATATTCGGCGCGGAGTACTCCACAAGAACGGTTCGCCCAAGTCCCTCATCGGAGTCGCCGTAAGTCGCCGGTTTCTGTATTATCTCCGAGAGCGTCGAAGCCATCTGCGCGACTTGATCGATCTTTGCATTCAAATAGCCGCCGTCCGCAGACACAACTATTCCTGTTTTCCCTTCCGCCGACAGCAGGCGGTTTGCTTCGGCGGCAACGCGTACCGCAACTTCGTTTGGGCTGGACCTGAGTAGCTTGAGATACGGAAAAACCGGCAGTGCAAACCGGCCCATCCGAGCGTCTTTCGGCTTCTCAAGGCAAGAGCGAATATCACTAAACGAGAAGGGACCATGTTCGCCGTGTCCGGCGAATTGCTCGGGATACGCTTGGCGAAAGGCTGCGGCCGTGGATAAGGCGAATCGATCTTTTGTATCGTCCAGGTTCATTAGTAATATTAGTTACTGCTATACGTGTCGAATATGGGGAATCGCGCCGCAATCCGCAACGGGCAATCACAGAAGCTTAGTGACCTTACGGGGATCATTGAGCGAAGGGAACCGCTCACCACATCGTTCAGCGTGGCAGGAATCTACCGCCAATCGTACTCGCCGGTCATGACATGCTGCGCCGGTCCGGTAAGCTCAACCATGTTGTCAGTTTCCCGCCAATGGATAAACAGAGAGCCCGTCGCGAACTGCACCTCGCATTTTCGATCTGCTCTGCCCATCATCACCAAGGCACATACTGCCGCCGCCGCTCCAGTGCCGGAGGAGCCGGTTGCGCCGGCGCCGCGCTCCCAGTCATTCACCCGCAGCTTCGAGCGGCCCAATACTTTGACAAACTCGACATTGGTTGCCCGAGGGAAAATCGGGGCATGTTCCATCTCACGGCCAAGAGCTTGCCAGTCGAAATCTAAATCATCGACACAGATTACGGTGTGGGGGTTACCAATCGAGAGACAGGTAGCTATTACCGACCCCCGACCAATCCGAAGCGAGTGATTGATCACGTACTTGCCGCGACTCTTGACCGGGACGTGAGACGACCGAAAGTCCGGACGACCAAGTTCCGCCTTCACAAGAAACCCGCCGCGAATAGGCTTGCCGAGTGAAACCAGTGACTCTTCCCCTCCCATCAAGATGCGGAATCGCGCTGATGGCTTACCGGCCTTTCGCAAATGGGCAGCCGTGATTCTGAGTCCGTTCCCCGACTTCTCTGCCCAACTTCCATCAGCATTGAATACATCAACCTTGCAGTCAACTCCTTTGGATTTAGTCAGGAGAAGCACGCCATCTGCCCCCACCCCTTCTCTTCGACTGCAAATATCGACCGCCAGTCTGCAGACCCGTGCCCTGCCGAATCGGTATCCAGAGCCATCCAAAACAACAAAGTCGTTCCCCAGCGCGTGATACTTGCCGAACTTGATTTTCATAGTTCGAGTATCTAACAGGGAAATCATGAAACTGCAATAAAAAACCCGCCCGAAGGCGGGTTTAGGCGGCGCGCAAACGCTATCATATTCTCTCTTGCAATAGCGTTCCGAGACGCTTGACTCCCTCGACAATATCCGCAACCGTCGGATTCGAGAATCCGAGCCGCATCGTGTTCTCTCCGCCGCCGGCAGAGAAAAACGGTGAACCATAAACGTAGGTTACTCCCAGTTCAATTGCACGCGGAAGCAGATCCTTGGCTGACACCCCCTTGGGAAGTTCCAGCCAGAGGAACAACCCGCCTTCCGGGTTCGTCCAGGAAATGCCGGATGGGAAGTGCTTCTCCAGCGAGTGCAACATGGTGTTGCGCTTCTCTAGATAATTGGCTTTGATCTTCTCGATGTGGGGATCAATCAGCCCCTGCTTGACGAATTCGTAGATCAGATACTGGCTGAAGGAGCTGGTGTGAAGGTCAGTACACTGTTTAACTTTCTCAAGCTGGCCCATCACCGGCTTAGGTCCATTAATCCACCCGATCCTTAGCCCCGGCGCCACTGTCTTGGAGAAAGTGTGCAATTCAATCACGGCATCCCCTCCAATCGCCTTCAATTGCGTAGCCGGGCGTCCGGCAAATCGAATCTCCCGGTAAGGGTTGTCATCGATTAATGGGATGTTGTACTTGACCGCGACTTCTACGAGCGCTTGCCGCCGCCCTTCGCTCATGGAAATGCCGGTCGGGTTCTGGAAGTTGGAGACCGTGTAGATCAGCTTGGGGCTGAATTTGCGGATACTGGCTTCGACCTGCTCGACCAGCATCCCCTCTCTGTCCATCTCAATCGGCACATATCGGGCTTGGTAGTAGTTGAAGGCCTGTAATGCGCCGACATAAGTCGGATTCTCCACGATGACATAATCCCCCGGGTCAATGAACGCCCGTGCCACCAGTTCGATTGCCTGATGAGCGCCGGCTGTGACGAGAACATTTTCGCGCTCTGTCGGGCAGCCGGAGTTGGAAGCCCTTTCAGCGAGCAGACCAACAAACGGTGGTACCCCCCTGGAGAGTGAATATTGAAACGCCGCAGGGCCGTAGGTTTCAATCACCTGGCCACAAATTCTCTTAAGGTCATCAAGAGGAAATAGTTCCGGCGCCGGCAGGCCGCCGGCAAACGAGATGACCCCCGGCTGCGACGAAATTTTCAGGATCTCTCTGATAATCGAAGTCTCTAATCGAATGACATGAGGCGCGATCAGCCATTTTTCAGGATGCACATGCTCGTTGACGCTTATTGCCATGATTCTATCCCTCCGAACAACTCGGACACTTTCTCATTGATATTGTACCTTCATCATGCGGCCTCCCAACCATTTGGATGCAGCCGCTAACTGAAATATACTGATTTGTGGCGCGTTGGACAATCCCAATAACTCGGTTGCTTCAGCATTGTTCACCTTTGAACTGGAGTCGAACCGGATATCGCCATGCGATTGGTGTGGTCACTACACTTGACAGCTAAATAGGAGGCCTGCTGTGCTGTATGAATATCTCGCCTTCAAGCATTTGAGAGCAGTGCAGTACGTTCCGCGTTCTGTTGCAGGAGCGAGTAGCTGCGGACCCGATAATGCGTGCACAATTCAGTCAATTGAGTCTGGCAACCGAGGAATCAAGTTGCCGGCTTTGGTGAAGGTCGATCTGATGACTTCGGAGATTGAAGCATGTAGCAACTGTAGCCACAGCGAAGATTGAAAGCTGAGAGAACATGGCGCCCCGCAGAATCGAACTGCGGACACACGGATTTTCAGTCCGTTGCTCTACCATCTGAGCTAGGGCGCCAACAGAAACGCTTTTGAGAGAGGCTAAACTACGTGGTTCTGCCCGAATGTCAACGAAAATCTACCGGTTGCCGAACATGTAGCTCCGCGTCGGTGGGGCGAACAGACAGACCAATGTGGCGAGCGAAAGAACTGCCAATACAACGAAGTCAACTTGGGAAAGACTGAACAACGCACGCAGAACTACCAGTCCGTGAACCGCAACTAACGCAAACCATCCCCAATGCCTGTGGTCGCGATATCCCAATGCAGCGATCACCAATAATATGCCGGCTACAAGCAAGATCAGGGGAGTCATAAGATCGCCGTAATTCCGGTCGAGTACTGCGAGAATCAGGGTGACTGCTCCGTAAAAGATAAACATGGCCGCAAACACATAGGCGTACCACTGCGCCAAAATATACGTTACGGGACGATGATCATGACCAGCCATTGGGACCTCTTTACTTCCTTGCTCAGTTCCTCGACTCACCAAGTATGCCGGCGCCGATGAACCCGGCATCGTTACCCAGCGAAGCGCGCGCGATTCTAAGATTCTCGGTTGCCGTACTGAACGACCGCCGACGAATCTCGGCAGCCACTGTCTCAACATATCCGGCACCGCCGTCAGCCACGCCGCCACCAATTACTACGATATCGGGGTTAAGAAGATTCACAACCCCAGCCAAGCCCAGACCAAGTAACTGCCCTGTCTCGCTTATCACGGAGAGAGCGACCTCATCCTCTTTCTTGGCTGCCGCGAACAGTTTCTTGACGGAAAGATTGTCCAACGACCCCTCAAGTATCTCATCAACTACCGGCGGTATTGCATGTTGCCACTTAGCCTTAGCAAGCGCCATCATCGCCATCGACGAACAATAGGTTTCCAGACAACCTTTGCTGCCACATCGACATAACGGTCCATTGACATTGATCGACATATGCCCGATTTCGCCTGCCGTGTGATTGGAACCTCGCCACAGTCTGCCGTCCAAAACGATTCCTCCGCCGACACCCGTCCCGACAGCCACGCACACGACCAACTTGTATCCAACTGCCGCGCCGAATCGCGATTCTGCCAGCGCCATGGCGTTGACATCATTATCAACATATACGGGCAGGTTGACCCGCTCGCGGAGAATCTGTCCAATCTCCATCCCCTGCCACCCGTTTATATTGGGACTGAGACTAATGACCTTGCCGGTACGGCCATCAACCGCACCCGGTGTGCCAACCCCCAGCCATTTAACCTCGAAGTCATCTTCTGCGGCGTGATAAAGAAGTCGCTCGGCGATATTTGCGACCAAATGCATGAGTGGTTCCGCCCCCTTCTCCACCATCGTCGGTCGCTGCTCTTTGAATAACACCTTTCCCCTGGCATCAACCAACCCAAACTTGATGTTCGTGGCGCCTATGTCTATTCCGGCGTACACCGTGTCTTGAGCCATTTTCCTCTCGTCCCGAACTTCTGGACTGTGGTGTCTGTTGACGCCTAACTTACCGCATTCTACGACCGGCGAAAATAGCCGGTACGGTTCAGAGTGTCAACCATTAAACCGTTTCAACCGCACGTCTGCCGCCGGTCCCGACCCTATTTGCGCGACGATT
>Ga0315293_10006627_pt1 | contig 10820 bp, 3 predicted proteins | sample YL17G13_20_MG_FD_203071 | JGI IMG/M metagenome (GOLD analysis project Ga0315293, IMG submission 203071) | Sediment microbial communities from Yellowstone Lake, YNP, Wyoming, USA - YL17G13_20 | ecosystem: Environmental > Aquatic > Freshwater > Lake > Sediment | place: USA: Wyoming | collected... | reverse complement strand
GAACAGGAGGTTTTTCCTGCCGTCGGCGTACTTCTCGAGCGGCGCGACGGCGGGGTTGAACTCATCCATATCGACGCCGTTGGGGATGACGCGGGCGTTCAGTTTGAAATACCGTCCGAGCGCTTCGACACACGTGCCGGAGACGGCTATTTGCCCGTCCAGCCTGTCCACCGCTCTCTGGAGACTTCCGTTCAGCGCCGAATAGATAAGGCTGCCCTCAAAATAGGTATGAAACGTCCCCACGAGAGGGGTCCCGGACCCGTGCAGCGCCATGAGCGGCAGGGTCGGCACCATGGGGGTGTGAAGGTGGAGGAGATCGAAGCGTTCCTCTTCAAAGATCGACCGCAGACGGCCTTTGAGGCCGAGGCCGAGCGTCATGTGCGCGAATGAGCCGTTCGAGTAGACGGGAACGCTTCGGCCGATCCGTATGACGCCGCGCTCGGCCCCCGCACGGCCGGTGTGCGGCCCGGGCCGCGATCCGCCGTGGGCGGACGTGATGACCCTGATTTCGTGTCCCAGCTTCTCGAGCTGCGTCCTCGTGTTGTGCACGTTTTCGCTGATTCCGCCGAGGAGCGGGTAGTAATATTCCGTCACGATGCCTATTTTCATTGCTGATGTTCCCTCTGCGGGCCGCGCCGGGCGAGCACCCGCGCCGCCTCCATGAGGAGCCAGACGCTGAGAATCATGAGAACGGAGCCGCACACTCCCGAGATGGCCGCGTCGGGAGAGGCCGGCGTGCCCGCGAGGACGGCTCTCAGCCACGGGGCGATCTGAAGCACGAGCGACCAGAGCGTCATCACAAGCATGAACGCCATCGGCACGAGGGTGAAAAGGGCGTTTCGTCCCGTTTTGATGAGCCAGACCGAAACCGCGAGCAGCGTGAGGCTCGCCAGGAGCTGGTTGCTCGTCCCGAAGATCGGCCACGCGACGAGGTACGCCTTCTCCCGCGCGAGCATGAGGAACGCGGCGGGCATGAGGAGGGTGATGAATGTCGCCGCGACCCTGCCGGGCCACGATTGCCATCCGAAGAGCTCCTGCAGGATGTAGCGGGCCAGACGGGTGCAGACGTCGAGCGTGTCGTACACGAAGGTCGAAAACGCCAGAAGCGCGAAGGCGAGCGCGAGGTTGAAATCGACGCCGACGATTTTCAGATACGTCGCGAGTCCCGTGCCGTAGATGATGTTGGGGTCGGCCTTGAGGGCGGGATCCCCTTTCGGAATGAGCATCACCGTCGCGAGAGCCAGCACGGCGACGAGCCCCTCGAGTATCATCGCGCCGTAGCCCACGACGCGCGTGTCGGACTCGCGGCAGATCTGCTTCGACGTCGTCCCCGAGGCGACGATGCCGTGAAAGCCGGAGCACGCGCCGCAGGCGACCGTGATGAAGAGAATGGGAATGAGCGATCTCCCGTTCGCGAGGCTGCGGAGCCCCTCGACGTTGAACGCCGGATACTCGATCCGGAAGCCGCCGAAGAGGGCGCCGAAGAGCGCTACGGCCATCGTAAGGTAGAGAAACCAGCCGCCGAGGTAGCCCCGCGGCTGGAGGAGAAGCCACATCGGGATGAGGGACGCGACGAAACAGTAGGCCAGCAGAATGATCTCCCACTGCTTGACGTGGACGCCGAGGAGCGCCGTGACGACCGGCTGCGGAAGGCGCGTGCCGAGCCAGATCACGAAGAGCACGAGGGGGAGGAAGATCGCCGTCGCGCGGCCGAGCCCCATTTTCATCTTGAAGAGTGCGACGCCCATGAGAAGACCGAGGAAGAGATACAGGAACGAGCTCACCGCGACCCCCGGGCCGAAGGCGCTCTCCGCTATGACCGACGTGAAGGTCTGCGCGGTGATGTCGGTGAACGCGATGATGACGTAGACGAGGGCGAGCCACACGAAGATGAGAAAGAGGATCTGCGACGTGCGCGACATGTACCGCTTCACGATCTCGCCGATCGAGGCCGCCTTGTGCCGCACCGATGCGATGAGGCTCGTGAAATCGTGCACGCCGCCGATGAAGATCGCGCCGAGGAGGATCCAGAGAAGCGCGGGCAGCCAGCCGAACCAGATTCCGGCGAGGATCGGCCCCACGATCGGACCTGCGGCGGCGATCGCCGAGAAGTGCTGGCCGAGGAGGAGCGACGCCTTGGCGGGAACGTAATCGACGCCGTCACGCATCTCGCAGGCCGGGGTCGGCCGCGAATCGTCGAGCCTGAGCCAGCGCGTCACGACGCGCCCGTACGTGAAATATCCCGCGGCGAGGACGACGATCGAAACGAGAACGACGATCGCGATCATGGACACGCATTATACATGAATGATAATCTCCCCGAAAAGTCCAATGTTCTCGGACGCTGAAAGGTCGTCATGGCATGAATATCAGAATCCCGCTTCGAGCCCTCAGCCTCGTTTTCCCCGCCGTTCTTCTTCTGCAGGCGCCGCCGGCGTTTTCCCAGCAGGATACGCTCGTTTTCAGGGAGGGGCTCGCGCTGCCCTTGCCGAAGGGCTACGCCGAGACAATCGTCGCTCCGAATCCGGTCGAGGCGGCTCTCGCTCTCGGTGCGTGGAAGGCGCCGCGAGCGGGAGAGAGCGCCGCATGGCCGGGACGCGGGGAGGAGGCATGGCGCTCGATCGCTGCCGACGGGAAGGGCTGGTTTTCGGACAGCGTGCTTGCGGGCTGCTATGCGTATTTCGCCATCGACAGGGAGAAGAGGGACGTGATGATACTTCAGGCGATGGGAGACGAGGTCGCCTACGTGAACGGCGCTCCGCGCGCGGGGAACCCGTACTGCCTCAAGGACGAGCGCGAGTCGTGGGAGCCGAATTTCGACATTTCCTTCCTGCCCGTGATGCTCGAGAAAGGGCGAAACGATTTTCTCTTCCGCTGCGTCCGCGAGCGGCTCAAGGCGAGTCTCTATCCGCCTCCAAAGCCGGTGTTCTTCAACGCGAATGACGTGACCGTTCCCGACATCGTGCTCCTGAAGAAGACCGACGCGTGGGGATCGATCGTCATCATCAACGCCACGACGGAGCCGCGGGGAGATCTCGTCATACGGGGTGCGATTTCGGGTAACGAAGCGGCCGAGACGCCGGTGCCGATCGTTCAGCCCCTCTCGGTGAGGAAGATCGGTTTCCGTCTGATCGACGCCCCGCGAGTGGAGAGAGGCTCGACGATCGTCGAGGTGACCCTGCTGCGCAAGGATCGCGGCGCAGAGGCTGTTCTCGATGCCGCGTCGATTCCGCTGCGAGTCGTCGCGCAGAGCGAGAATCGCAAGGAAACGTTCATCAGCACGATCGACGGGAGCATCCAGTACTACGGGATCAATCCCGCGTTCAGCGGCGGCGCTCGCAAACCCCTCGCGCTCTTTCTCTCGCTCCACGGCGCTTCCGTCGAGGCGGTGAACCAGTCTGGCTCATACGGTCTCAAAACGTGGGGGCACGTCGTCGCCCCGACGAACAGGCGGCCATACGGTTTCAACTGGGAGGAATGGGGGCGCCTCGACGCGCTTGAGGTGATGGACGTCGTAAGGGAGCGCTACAACATCGACGAGAGCCGGATATACCTCACGGGTCACTCGATGGGCGGGCACGGCGCGTGGCACATCGGCTCTCTTTTTCCCGATCGGTTCGCCGCGATCGGCCCGAGTGCAGGATGGATATCTTTCTGGACGTACCGGTTCCGTGGAATCGATCTCGGCGACACGTCGGCCGTGCGCAGGATGATCCGCCGTGCGACGACGTCGAGCGAGACCTTCATGCACGTTCAGAACTACGCCCAGCTCGGCGTGTACGTACTCCACGGCGCCGATGACGACAACGTGCCGGCGAGCGAGGCTCGGTCGATGGTCGAGGCGCTCGGAAAGGGCCACAGGGACTTTGTGTATCACGAGCAGCCCGGTGTCGGGCACTGGTGGGACCTCTCCGACGCGCCGGGGGTCGATTGCGTCGACTGGGCGCCGATGTTCGACTTTTTCGCGCGGCACGCGCGCCCCGGTAAGGATCGCATCCGCGAGATTAATTTCCGCACCTCGAACCCCGGCGTCTCGGGGAGGAACAACTGGCTCACGATCGACGCGCAGGAACGACAGCTCGAGATGAGCTCCGCGGATATTCATCTCGATCAGGGCGATCTCAGCGCCGGCAGGCCGGGCCGGTTCGCCGGATCGACCGAGAACGTCTCGCGGCTCGCCTTCGACCTCGATATCCTTCAGAGCCCCTGGCCGATAACGGTCGAGCTCGACGGTCAGAAGCTCGTCGATATCCCCTGGCCGGACGCGCAGGCGCAGCTCTGGTTCGAGCGAAGGAAGGGCGCATGGACCGTCGCGAGCGAGCCGTCGCCGGACCTCAAGGGCTCCCATCGCTACGGCACATTCAAAGAGGCCTTCAGGAACAGGCCCATATTCGTTTTCGGCACAAAGGGGACCGCGGAAGAGAACGAATGGGCCTTCGCGAAGGCCCGCTACGACGCGGAGAAGCTCTGGTACCAGGGGAACGGCTCCATCGACGTCGTCGCCGACGGCGATTTCGATCCGGCCGCCGATTCCGATCGGAACGTCATTCTCTATGGAAACAGTACTACGAATGCCGCGTGGAATGGACTCCTTTCGGAAAGCCCCGTGCAGGCCGGAAAGAATCGGGTGAGAATCGGCGCCCGGACGATTCGCGGGAGCGATCTGAGCTGCGTCTTTATCCGCCCGCGCTCCGGGAGCCGCTCCGCGAGCGTCGGCGTCGTGTCGGGAACGGGCATTATCGGGATGAGGCTCGCCAATCGCCTGCCGTATCTCAGCCCCGGCATCGGGCTTCCCGACTGCACGGTGCTGGACGAGCGCGTTCTCTCGGAGGGGGATGCCGGTGTTCTCCTGACGGGCTTCTTCGGTCTCGACTGGAGCGTCGGAAACGGCGAGTTCGTCTGGAATCTCAGGTAAAACGCAGGTACGGTCCTGAATACTCGGGGTCGTCAGCCGGATTCTCCGGGCCGCTTCACGCGCGGCGGGCCGCCGCGCGGATGCGCCGGGTCCACCCCTGCGCGTCGTCGAGCAGGATGTAGATCGTCGGGAGCAGCAGCAGCGTGATGATGGTCGAGAAGGTGAGCCCGCCGACGATCGCGCGCGCCATGGGGAAGTAGGGAGGGCCGCCGCTCCCCCCGATCGACGTCTTGAGAACGGCGAGCGGAACGAGATTCAGCACCGTGGTCGCGGCGGTCATGAGGATCGGGCGCATCCTGTCTCTTCCGGCCTGGAGGATCGCCGTCTCGCGCGGGAGCCCCGAGGCCCTGAGCTGGTTGATGTGGTCGACGAGCACGATGCCGTTGTTGACGACCACTCCGATGAGAATGAGGATTCCGATCATTCCCATGATCGACATCGTCGTCCTCGTCATGAGGAAGAACCAGAAAACGCCGACCACGGAAAAGATGATCTGCGTCCAGATCGCCGCGGGGAAAAGGAGCGATTCGAAGAGCGCGGCCATCACGAAGTAGATGAGCGCGAGCGCGAGCAGCATATTGATGAGCATCGTGTTGAACATCTGCTTGTCCTCGGTGAAGCTCTCGCCGAAGTTCCACGAATAGCCGGGCGGGAAAGCGAAATTCGCGAGTGCGTTCGATATCTTTTTTCTCGCTTCTCCCATCGTGATACGATCGAGGTTGGCCGATACGCCGATGGCGCTCGTCCGATTCTCCCGGTGAATGTTCCGCGGGCCCGGTCGAACGAAAAAGTCCGCGACCGAGGCGAGCTTGACGGAATTGTCACCGCGCCCGATGAGCGGCACATTCTCCAGCTGATCGATCGTCTGACGATCCCGGTCCTGGAATTCGAGGCGCATGTCGATCTCTCCCTCGTCGGTCCGGAACCGGCGCAGGTTGATGCCGCGCATGGCGGCCGAGACGACCTGCGCGATCTCCTCCGTCGAGAAACCCTGCTGGCGCGCCCGATCCCGGTCGACGACGACCTGCACCTCTTTCCGCCCGACCTCCGCCTCGGACCGGACGTCCTTGAAGCCGGGAACCCGCGACATCGTCCAGGCGACGCTCTTCGCGAGCTCGATGAGATCGGCGCTCGATTTGCCGATGAGCTGGATGCGGACCGGTGTCCCCTGGCCCCCCTGGTTCCGGAAATCGAACGAAGGATTCGCGATGGCGAGTTTCGGGAGGTCCTTGCGGATCGCATTCTCGATCTCCTTCATCGATTTCTTCGTCCCCCGCCCCTTGACGAGATTGATCGTCGAAGTCGCGAAATCCGGCTGGTAGTACGTGTACACCGATTCGATCTCGAAGTCGCTCTTGCGGTCGAAGAGATACTTCTCGTAGATGTCGACCGCTTCCTCGATCTTGTCGAGCGTGTATGCGCCGTTGATGTTATAGAAGAGCCGAAGCCGCCGGTCCTCCTGCTCGCCGAACATGTCCATCTTGACGAACTTGACGGGCACGGCGACCGAGAGCAGCACGCCGACGATGACAAGCACGCTCGCGCGACGGTGATGAAGCGTCCATGCGAGGGCGCGGCCGTACCGGATCTGGAGCCGGTCGATCGAGGTCTCCTTCTTCCGCTCGGGAGGCTTGATGCGCGCCACGAGCATCGGCACGAGCGTCAGCGAGATGAGGAGGGAGATGCCGAGTGCGATGCAGATCGTGATCGAAATGTGCTTAAGGTAAATGGCGATCTGATCACGCGGGCTCACGATGTTCGGGAGAAACACGATGCAGGTCGTGATGGTGCCGGCCGTGACGGCGAGCGCGACTTCGCGCACGCCGAGCTGGATCACGCCCTTCCCGGCCGGATCGAGAAGCTGATGGCGCTGGATGCTCTCCGTGACGACGACCGCGTTGTCGACGAGCATGCCGATCGCGAGCATGAGCCCGAGCATGGAGAGGATGTTGAGCGAGACGCCGAGGAAATACATGAAGATGAGCGTGACGAGGACCGAGAGCGGCGCCGCGAGAGCGATCATGAGGGTCGTCGTTATGCGCCGCATGAAGAAATAGAGGACGATGACGGCGAAGCAGCCGCCGATCAACCCCGACTTGAGAATCTCCCGGAGGGAGCTCGTCACTCCATCGGCCTGGTTGTCCATGTAGAATATGTTGATCCCGCTCATTTCGGGGAGCTTCTTGATCTCCTCGACCTCGGCGAGAATGTTGTCCGTCACTTCGACGAGGTTCGCGCCCGCCTCCTTGAAGACGTCGATGCCGATCGCGTAGCGGCGGTTCAGGTGGCGGCCGTATTCGAGCTTCGGGTGCTCGTAGAAGATCGTCGCGACGTCCTTGAGGCGCAGCCCGTTGGGGCCGACCGCGACCTCGCCGATATCCTCGATACTCCCGAATTCCCCGATGGGGCGCACGACGAAGCGTCGCCCCTCGTCCGTTATCTTGCCCGCCGTGACGAGAAAGTTGCTCCGGCGAAGCGTTTCGACGAGGCGTGCGATATCGACGCGGTGCGCGATGATCCTATCGGCGAGGAGCTGGATGCGGATTTCCTTCCGCGAAACGCCGTAGAGATCGACCCGGGATACCCCGTCGATGCGCTCGATGCGGCGTTTCACGTTGCGGTTCAGCATGTCGTAGGCGTTCGAGAGGTCCCGGTCGCTCGAGATGCGCAGTATCAGCATCTGCATGTCGGACGTGGAGAATTTCCTGACGTAGAATCGCCGGAAATCGTCCGGGAAGAGATGGCGTATGCCGTCGAGCTTCTCCTTCGCCTCGAGCGCCCTGACGTTCGCGTCGGTGCCCCAGTCGAACTCGATCTGGATGTTGGCGCCGTTCTCCCCCGAGTCGGAGACCATGCGTTTGATCCCGCTGATCGTGGCGAGCGCCTCTTCGGCCGGCTTGGTGATCTGGCGCTCGATCTCCTCGGGGGTCGAGTTGGGGTAGGGGAGCTCGATGCCGAGGAACGGAGCGTCAAGGGAGGGGAAGAACTCGAGCGGCAGGAGCCTCGAGGCCACGACGCCGAGTACGACGCAGCAGGCGAGAATCATGAGCATCGTCACGGGTCGCCTGATTGCGGTTTCGGTGATATTCATGCGATCGTTTCCGGCCCCAGCCGTTCCGCGACGGTCCCGGGCGCTATTCCTTCCTGTCGAGCACCGAGTAGACGACCGGGATGACGACGAGCGTGAGGAGCGTCGAAACGCTCAGCCCTCCGATCACGGTGATCGCCATCGGGGATCGGATCTCGGATCCTTCTCCGATGCCGAGGGCGAGAGGGATGAGCCCGAGCACGGTCGTCAGGGTCGTCATGAGAATCGGTCTGAGACGCGAGCGTCCTCCCGCGATGATCGCCTCCGTCTTCTTCATCCCGCGCTCGCGGAGCTGGTTCACGAAATCGATGAGAACGATCGCGTTGTTGACGACGATCCCCGCGAGCAGGATGAGACCGATGAAAACGACGACCGAGATCGTCGAGCCGGTGACGAGAAGCGCGAGGACCGCGCCGATGAGCGCGAGCGGTATCGTGAAGAGAATCACGAACGGATGCAGGAACGACTCGAACTGCGACGCCATGACGAGGTAGACGAGGAATATGGCGAGAACGAGCGCCAGTATGAGCGAGCGGAACGACGCCGTCATCTCGCGGTTCTGCCCCGCGAGGCGGGCGCCCACGCCGGACGGCATCGCTATTCCCGCGATGATCGCGTTGATCTCGTCGGCCGCGCCGCCGAGGTCGCCGTAGCCGAGGTTGGCCGTGACGAGCGCCACGCGTTCCTGGTCGGTTCTCCTGATCTCGCCGGGGCCCGTGTCGATGACGATGTCGGCGACGGCGTCGAGCGTCACCGGATACGGGCTCTCCGGATTGATGATGAGCTTGCGGATCTTCTCGACCGAGTTCCGGTCGCTCTCGGCCGCGCGAACGAGGATGTCGATCTTACGGTCGTGCGAGGAGTAGCGGGTCGCCACGGAGCCGCGCACCTCGTCGACGACGCGCTGCGCGATCTGATATACGGGGAATCCGAGCGCCGCCGCGCGCTCGCGGTCGAAGCGTATCTGAATCTCGGGATGGCCGCTCCGCATCGTCGATTTCACGTCGGCGAAGCGCCGCGACGTCTCGAGACGGCCGGCGATCTCGTTCGAGATGCGCCGGAGCTCGCCGAGGTCGAACCCGACGACCTCGATCTCGATCGGCGTCTTGAAGGTGAAGAGCGTCGGCCGCGCGAACTTGTACTGCACGTCGGGCAACTCCTGCATGTGAGCGCGAAGCGCGCCCATCGCGCGCTCCTCGTCCTCGCGGCCGGAGCCGCGGTTGAGCATGACGCTCAGCTCGCCCCAGTTCTCGCCCCCCTGCTCCGGGTTCGCGTCCATGCGGTTTCCGGTGCCTGCGACCGAATACATCGTCGTGATTTTCGGAGCGTCGAGCGAAGCCCCCATCACCTTCACGATATTCGCGTCGGTCACCTCGAGCGGTGTGCCCGGCGGCAGGCGGAATTCGACCTTGAACTCTCCCTGCGAAAGCTGCGGAATAAGCTCGATGCCGAGCTTCGGAATGACCGCGACCGAAGCGGCGAACAGCCCGAACGCGACCGCGATGACCCGAACCTTGTGGGCGAGGGCCCAGACGATGAGCCGCACATACCGGTCTTCGGTGCGGTCGTACGCCCTCTGGAATCCCCGAAGGGCCGGCTCGAGCGCTTTCCTTATCCCGGTTCCGGCGCCGTCGCCAATTCTGTTCCAGAGTCTCGTCCAGAATACGGGGATCGCGGTGAAGAGGATCTCTCCCGCGCGCCGGGCGAATCTTCCGCCGCGCCCCGCGGGCGCCGCCGGAGCCGGTTTCGGCACGGTCTCCACGGCGGAGGACCGCTGAAGGGAAGCGAGCATCGGAATGAGGGTGAGGGCGACGGCGAGAGAGGCGAGGAGCGAGAAGGTGACCGTGAGCGCCTGATCCCTGAAAAGCTGCCCCGAGATCCCCTTGACGAACACGAGCGGCAGGAAAACGGCGACGGTCGTGAGCGTCGATGCGGTCACGGCGCGAGAGACCTCTCCGGCCCCGTCGCGCACCGCGCTCACCGCGTCCTTTCCCTGCTGGCGGTGCCGGGCGATGTTTTCGAGCACGACGATCGAGTTGTCGACGAGCATTCCGATTCCGAGCGCGATGCCGCCGAGCGACATAATGTTGAGGGTGAGGTTCGCGCCGAACATCATGTTGAACGTCGCGATGACGGAGACGGGAATCGAGAACGAGATGATGACCGTCGCCCAGAAATTCTGCAGGAAGAAATAGAGGATGATGATGGCGAGGATGCCGCCGATGACGGCGTTCGATATGACCTCGTTCACCGCCTGCGTGATGAACGTCGACTGGTCGGAGACCTTGACGAGGTCGGCGTCCGGGGGGAGGATCTCCCGCACGCGCTTGAGCTTCTTCGCGACCTCGCGGGCGACCGCGACGGTATTGGCGTCCCCTTCCTTGTAGATGGCGACCTCGACCGCCTCGCGTCCGTTCAAGCGGGTGATCGCGTCGCGCTCCTTGAAACCGTGCCGCACCGTCGCGATGTCGCGCAGGTAGACGGGTTTCCCGTCCTTCGTAGCGACGATGATGTCGTCGATCTCGTCGATCGACTGGAATTGGTTCAGGGTACGGACGAGGTACTGCTGCGTGCCCTCCTCGAGCCGGCCTCCCGACAGGTTCACGTTCTCGGCGCCGATCTGCCGCGAGAGCTGCTCGATCGGAACGTTGATCTGGGCGAGACGCCCCTGGTCGATGAGGACCTGGATCTCGTCTTCGAGGCCTCCGCTTATCTTTATCGCCGCGACCCCGAGCGCCGCTTCGAGCTCTTTCTTGATCTCCTCCTCGGCGAATCGCCGGAGAGATTTGAGCTCGTCCTCGTTGAAAACGATCGAGT
>Ga0315293_10006624_pt1 | contig 10821 bp, 6 predicted proteins | sample YL17G13_20_MG_FD_203071 | JGI IMG/M metagenome (GOLD analysis project Ga0315293, IMG submission 203071) | Sediment microbial communities from Yellowstone Lake, YNP, Wyoming, USA - YL17G13_20 | ecosystem: Environmental > Aquatic > Freshwater > Lake > Sediment | place: USA: Wyoming | collected... | reverse complement strand
GTAACCTTGCCTCCCATGGCGAATCCCTTCATCTTTGGCGGAGCGGTGGGCCACCCGGCCCATCAACTCTAACAGAGCTCCTCTACTGCTTCAATGCGATCGGCAATTCTCTTCGCCGATGACGCAAGCATTACCTCGGCCTTGGAGAGATTGTCAGACGCGATTTGATAGTTCTCGCTCGAGATCGGGTCAAACGTCCTGTTGAGGAATGTTTGCCAGTCATCTACCAACGCATTGTAATCGTTGATCTGTCTGACAATATCGAGGGTCTTGCGAGCAAGCACCGGTGCAAGAAAGAGCAACTTGTCGACGCCTGCCTGCAAGGACACTATCGCGTACTTGCGGGCGGCAGACCTAATTTCCTCTGGCTTTCTGAGATGACCTAATCCCCTTGCAAGGTCTGAATCACTCCACCCTGACATCTTAATCAGCAACTCTTTAAGATCACCCTCCAGTATTAGTCCGTCATAACCAAGCAGCTTAGAGTTGACCCAATTCAGTCCTTCACGGTCAAGGGTGCCGCGCCTCATTGTGATGTTGGCAAAAGTAAGCGCAAATCGCACTCCTATGTCTTTCAATTCAAGTGAGAGTGTCTTCTTGAACGCTCTGGCTTGCCAAGCATCGCGAATGCGATCCATTAAGAACGTCCCCGCAAAACCGAGCAACCAACCGGTGACAATCAACAACACGTCTTTCATAGAAAGCCCCAAACCTCAATGATCCCAACCCTGTTCCCAGTAACGCCGCGTCGCCCACCATTCATGGTGGATTTCCCTTCTCACCATCTACCTACAATTTCGCAACCAATTTGCATCTAATCCATCCCTCCGCCGCTTAGGTAGAAGGAGTGATCTGTATATTTATGATAAAGAATCATCTGCCAAAAAATCGACCCGCCCGCCGGGACCCCACAAACAAGAGCAAGAGCAAAAACGCGCGAAACGAACCCAACCTATGCAGTGCCGCAACGAGTTAGCTCGAAACAAGTGCACACATCGAACCAGTTAGCGGCCAGTCCGAACCCGTTTCCGGTCGCCCCGGAACCGATTTGGCCCACAATTGGCCGGTTCTCGTCTCCGCTCGAACCGACGGTCAGACCCACAGCAAGCTGTGGGGCACCGATACAAGACCGTTTATCAAGACGGTCAACGACCGCGTCAGCTGCAGCCGCTGGTGGCGCCGCAGGTGTCACACTTGAGGCATGTCCCGTTGCGGACCATCGTGAACGACCCGCACTCCCGGCACATGTCCCCCTCGTACCCCTTCATCCGCGCGGAACGAATTTGATAATGGAGACGGTGCTCCCCCTCTGGTCCGGCGCCACTGACTGCGGCTCCAGATTGGGGATCGCCTGCACTCCTTGCGGCGACATATGCAAGCACCGTCTCTTGCTTCTTACCTGCTGCCACTGCAGCCGACGACTCCAGCGATGTACCATGTCCGTTACCTCCATCGGTCTTTCCATGACCGTTTCCGCCGTTTGACTGACCATTCGACAGATGGGTGGTATGTATATCATCTGCTTTTCGCATTGCTGCGGCCGCCTCCGCCGGGATATAGGAAGGCGCCGGTTCCTCCGCCTCGAACTCAATCGTCTCCTCGCCGGGAGTGCCGATGGTGTCCATGCGCAAATCCTCTTCGGAAACATGCGCCAGTTCGTGACGGTCGAGATAGGTGATGGCCAGCTCTCGGAAGATGTAGTCGATAATCGAGGTGGCCCGTTTGATCGTCTTGTTCCCCTGCACCAGTCCGTTCGGCTCGAAGCGCGAGAACAGGAACGCCTCGACAAACTCCTCCAGCGGTACGCCATGCTGAAGTCCGAGCGAGACGGAAATGGCGAAACAGTTCATCAGCGACCGGAAGGCGGCTCCTTCGCGGTGCATATCGAGGAAAATTTCGCCGAGGGAGCCATCGGAATATTCGCCGGTGCGAAGGTACAGTTTGTGTTCGCCGACCACCGCCTTCTGCGTGTAGCCGCCGCGACGATTCGGCAGTTTACGCCGCTTGGCGATATAGCGGTAGACCACTTTCTCGGCCATTTTCTCGGCGGTCTGAGCGACGGTCAGCCCGTAACTCAACTCCTCGCAATCACCATCGAGCAACACCGCGTTGAGCGGCTGGCTGAGCTTGGAGCCGTCGCGGTACAGCGCGACCGATTTGTTCATGGTCTCCCAGGCGAGGCGATAGGCCCGTTTGACATCGGCGATAGTCGCCTCGGCGGGCATGTTGATGGTCTTGGAGATCGCGCCGGTGACAAACGGCTGGGCGGCGGCCATCATCCGGATGTGCGATTCGTACGGGATGAACCGCTTGCCGGTCCGGCCGCAACGGTTGGCGCAGTCGAAAATCGGCAAATGTTTTTCCTGCAGATCCGGCGCTCCTTCGAGCGTCATCGTGCCACAGCAATGTTCGTTGGCGGCCTCGATCTGCTCCTTCGTGAAACCAATCTCACGCAGCAGGTTGAAATCCCACTGGTCGGTATGATCCGCGCCGAAGCCGAGGGTGTCACGCACGAACTCCTCGCCGAGCGTGTGCTTGTTGAAGGCGAAGGTGATATCGAATACGCTGTCGAGCGCCTTTTCGAGCCGCTTGAGTTCTTCGTCGCCGAAGCCTTTGGCTTTCAGCGATTCGTGGTTGATGTACGGCGCCTGCCGGAGGGTCTTATGGCCGGTGGCATAGGTGATAATCTCGTTAGTCTGCTGTTCGGAATAACCGAGACGGCGCAGGGCGGTCGGGACCGAGTTGTTGATAATCTTGAAATAGCCGCCACCCGAGAGCCTTTTGAATTTGACCAGCGCGAAATCCGGCTCGATGCCGGTGGTGTCACAGTCCATCAGAAGACCGATCGTGCCGGTGGGGGCGATGACAGTCACCTGAGCGTTGCGAAAGCCGTACACTTCGCCCAACTCCAGCGCGTGATCCCAGACTTCGCGCGCCGACTTGACAATCTGCTCCGGCAGGTAGTTCGGGTTGATGCCGATCGGCTTGATGGTCAAGGCTTCGTATTCGGCTTTGTCGGCATTGTATGATGCGCGGCGATGATTGCGAATGACGCGAAGCATGTGGTCGCGATTGCGATAAAAACCGGGGAACGCCCCCTGCTCTTTGGCCATCTCTGCCGAGGTGACATACGCGCCGCCGGTAAGCAGGGCGCTGATGGCGCCGCACCAGGCGTAACCCGGAGCGGAGTCGTACGGGATGCCCATTCGCATCAGGACGGTGCCGAGATTGGCGTAGCCAAGCCCAAGCGTGCGGAACTCGTAGCTTTTCTGGGCGATCAGTTTGGATGGATACGCGGCCATCAGGACCGAGATTTCCAGCACGATGGTCCAGATGCGAATCGCGTGCAGGTAGCCGTCGATATCGAAATTGCCGTCGTCATCAACGAACTTGGCAAGATTGATCGAGGCCAGGTTGCAGGCGGTATCGTCGAGGAACATGTATTCCGAGCACGGGTTGGAGGCGTTGATCCGGCCATCCTCGGGGCAGGTGTGCCACTCATTGATGGTCGAATCGAACTGCACCCCCGGGTCGGCGCAGGCCCACGCGGAGTAGCAGATCTTTTCCCAGAGCTGGTTGGCCGGAATGGTGTCGGCGACTTTGCCGTCGATGCGGCGAATCAGCTCCCAATCCTTGCCGTCTTTCAGTCTATCGAAGAACGAGTTGGGAATCCGGACCGAGTTGTTGGAATTCTGGCCGGAGACGGTGATATACGCTTCGCTTTCCCAGTTAGTATCGTACTCGGCGAAACTGATATCGGAGATTCCCTGCGAGGCGAGGTCCAGCACCTTCTTTATATAGGCGGGCGGCACGGCCAGACGCTTGGCGGTTCGAATGGCGTCTTTGAGTTTCGGGTTCTTCTCAGGGTCGGTTTCATAGACCGAGTCACCGTTGTGGCCGGAGACACGCGCGGCGGTGAAGATGTCGTTTAGCTGCTGTTTGATGATTTTGGAACCAGCCACCAGCGCTGCGACTTTTTGCTCTTCGATCACTTTCCAGTCGATGAAATCGATGATGTCCGGGTGGTCGAGATCGAGCGATACCATCTTGGCGGCGCGCCGAGTGGTTCCGCCGGACTTGATGGCGCCGGCGGCGCGGTCACCGATTTTCAGGAATGACATCAGGCCGGAGGAATTGCCGCCCCCGGAGAGAGTCTCGCCGACACCCCGGATATTGGAGAAATTGGAACCGGTGCCGGAGCCGTATTTGAACAGTCTCGCCTCGCGCACCCAGAGATCCATGATGCCGCCGTCGTTGACCAGATCATCGGCCACGGACTGGATAAAGCAGGCGTGCGGTTGGGGGTGCTCGTAGGCGTTTTTCGTCTCGGTCAGCGTGTGGGTGACGGCGTCGACATAATAATGCCCCTGAGGGTGACCGGAAATGCTATAGGCATAGTGAAGTCCGGTGTTGAACCACTGCGGCGAATTGGGGGCGGCAATCTGCGCGGCCAGCATGTAGCAGAGTTCGTCATAGAACGCTTTGCCGTCGCGGGCGGAGTGGAAATAGCCGTGTTTCTCTCCCCATACGCGCCAGCAGCCGGCCATGCGATGAAACACCTGCCGGGAATCGGTCTCGCCGCCGGTCTTCGGCTCTCCCTTGTCGTTGAGAATCGGTTTACCCTGGTCGTCGTAGAGCGGCACGCCGGCTTTCCGGAAGTACTTCTGAGCGAGAATATCGATAGCCACTTGTGACCAGAATTCGGGCACCTCGACATTATCCAAGCGGAAGACGACAGAGCCGTCGGGGTTTCGAATCTCGGAACTTCGTTTCGCAAACGGAATGCGGGTATAGGGGGATTCATCTTCGTGCGTGAAATGTCGTTTTATCTCCAAGGTTCACCTCCTGTGGTCCTTTCGAGCCGGAAAAATTGGGCGGGAATATCCGTATTCGCGCCGATCCGCCGAGGGACTACCACCACGAAACCATATTCTCAATGTTTAAGAGCAAAACGCTGCCGCCGGAGACGTGAGGCGGGAGCCAACCAGTGTCTCGGCGCAGCGGACCCAATATATTGGGGTCAGAAAAATGCCTACCACAAAAAATTGTGGTTTTGTTGTGATTTTCCGTAGGTGATTGATACGTAAGGGACTGCGAAAATGACGGTAATCCGGCAGAATTTGGTTTTTAGTGACCCCGGACGGCACGCCGCTTTTGTGGAATTTCTAATACTATGCTAATCAGGAGGATATCTTCGTACAGAATCTCAATAGTGGGACGACTTGGTCTGTGTTAAGGGTTATGATGAGCCAAGTGGCTGTTTAGCAGGAAGTTACAATGACTAAACAAGTTATCGACAGGATATGAACAGGTTGTGGATTGCCGCGAAGGGGTGTCTGGATGGGTGCGGTGGCAATTGGAGTTTGGCACTTGCGTTATCGTACGATTGACACAAGGCTTCACAGCGTTTCCGCGAGCGAAGCTGACTCTGCCGATGCGGCATTACTGCTGTGCTACCGTGCAACGCGGTAGACCGTCAGTGATTGGGGTGGTTTCACATCATTTTGGGATTACTGTAGCCACGAACACTACGTTAGCATGGATTGACTTTGAGTACGGGCATGACGATCAGCACACGACTACAGGGCTATCTTCAGCTTACCAGATTGACCATTATGCCGATGGCGCTGGGATTATCGGCGCTGCTTTTTATCAGCTACCTGATCTATCACGCTCAGGTCGGCTCGGTGCCGTATCACGCACGACGATTGTACGCGAACGCTGTATTTCGTCATGCTGATTCCGCACAGCGTGCCGGCGGCGGTGATGGTGCCATTCATTCTGCCTGCGGTCCGGCATGCGCTCAAAGGGAGATTTGACCGACACACGCGCATCACGCGAATTCTCCGGCCGGTCTGGATGTTTGTTTCAATAAGCGGTGTTGTCGTGTACTTTATGCTATATCATCTTCAAGAAGAGGTTTGATGTTCGGGCAATTGAAATCATGGTTATCGAGAGCGGTCGTTGTATCTGCGGTCGTCGCTTTGACCGGGAGCGCGGCGAGTCAGTCGGTTGTCCCGCCAACGGGCATTACGGCAAAATACCCTGCTTTTGGGACGGTTTATGACAGCAGCACGCAGAAGCCAATTGCGTTTGCCACAGTGCAGGTTGTCGGATCAACGCGAACAGCGCTCACCAACGAATTGGGTCAATACAGGATCATTGTCGATAGGGTATCTGCGGAACTGAAATTCAGTCACGTCGCTTACAACTCGGGGCGGCTACAGGTCAGCAGCTCAAGCGAGAGCGCAGCCCACGATATCTATTTGCACCCAAGCGTCATAGAGATACCGGGCATGCGGGTGTACGGCCGTCAATATGAACCGGGAGAACAGATTATCGTGGAGGCGATCCGGCGCAAAAAGGACATCCTCGCCAAGCTCCGGCAGTTCAGTTGCGATGCCTACACCAAGATGCTGGTCCGCGATTCGAAGAAGCCCGACAGCGCCAACATCTTTCTGATTACGGAATCGCAGGTATCCTGTTTTTGGGAGGCGCCCGACAAGTACAAAGAGATTATCACGGCGCGCAAACAATCGGCCAATCTGAAGGCTGAGGAGAATCTGGTGGCGGTCGGCCGAATACTGAATTTCAATGAGAATCGGATCGCTTCGGGAATCGTATCTCCTACCGCAGAAGACGCTCTGGATTACTACCGCTACTATCTGCTGGATACTGCCGAAGTCGACAGCCGGCGCGTATTTGTGCTGGCAGTAGAGGCGAACAACGATATTGATCCGTTGTTTGAGGGGACTATTCAAATCGCGGATTCGACCTATGATGTGGTGGGTGTTGACGTTGGTATCGGGAAAGGGATACGACAGCCGATCATTACCGGAGCGCGCTACCGCCAGCGCTGCGCCCGGTTCAGCAACGACATTTGGATGCCGGTGGAGATCAGGTTGTCGCTGGATATTGCCTTTAAGGTGCCGATTCCGGGTGTCCCGTCGCAGCTCAGCCTGCAGCACGTTGCATCGTTGTACAGCTACAATTTTGCGCAACAGGAGAAAGCGGCGCTGTTCGATGAATTCGCGCTGGAAGTCGATCCGAAGGCGGATAAGGTCGATTCCTCGGCTTGGCAGACCCGTCAGGCAATACCTTTGACCGCACAGGAACTGGCCGGCTACCGTCGTATCGACTCGGTTAAGCGGGCGCCGAAGCCGATGTACAAGCAACTTCCCAAGATTATTGTTGGAACAGCACTGATCGCTTCATTACAGCGGGACCTGTTTCACTTCAATCGAGTAGAGGGGGCGTATGCGGGACTGGGTGGGCGGCTGCGTAGTGTCGTTCCCAATACCGACGTTCGATTGAAATCCGGCTATGCGTTTGCGGGCGAGTTCTGGCAGCACGCTTATGGGGCAACCTATCATATTCCGGGTCGTGCTCGCATGGAAGCAAGTCTTGAATGGCACGATGAGGTCAGACATCGACCGGCCATTGTCTTATCGGAAAACATTAACCCCACAATCCCGGCGCTCTTCTGTAAAGAAGACCCGCTGGATTACTACGGTGAGAAGGGATTTTCGCTCGGTTACTCGACCAAGGTCGGCAAGCGCACTCGGTTTGGCGTTACTTACACTGATGTGAGACAGCATTCGCTTTCAGTGGCTACCAACTACAGCATTTTCGATACGGAAAGCGGGTGGGCGCGAGGGAACCCGGCAACTGTCAACGGTAAGCTGCGCTCGATCGGTGCCGAGTTCAATTATGATTCCCGCTCGCTGTACAAGTCGAAATCCCGTATCGATACGCTTGCGGACCCGACCTATACTCATGTCGAAGCAGGGGCCGAGTACGCTTCGCCGTCGTTCATCATGACCGATTTCGATTTTCGGCGCTACTATGTATCGCTTTACTCGCGGCAGCGGTTACTCGGTCTGTTTTCGGTTCATGCGGTGTGGGGGGGATCGGACCGCGCCCTGCCGCCGCAGCGGTATTTCATGGTCAGCACTGATCCGTGGGCGATGTTCAACGTAAAGGGGTTTCAGACACTTGATGCCGTCAATTTCAGTGGCAGTCGGGTGCTGTTGATAACCGCGCAACAGGATTTCGGAAGGCGGTTGTTCGGCAAGAGCGGCCTGCCGTTGGTCAAGAAGATACCATTCACGGTGGGAATTCACGGCGGCCTGTTCTGGAGCGACTTCACCGGTCATCCGTATCAGCCGGGAGATGAAGATCTCGCCACGGCACATCGTGCCTATAGTGAACTTGGATTCAGCCTGGGGAATCTGACACCGTTCCTGTCACCATTCAACCTTCGCCTCGCATTCACCTGGCAACTGTCGCATTATCCGACCAATAAATTCGCGCTAAGCTGGGATTTTGGGATGTAAGGGGATTGGCCCGATTCAGAGAAGTTGAAATGAGCGCGGATATCTACTCCCAATCCCTCTACCGCTGCAAATTAGAATGGGGAGTAGCAGGGGCGGAGCGAGCCGCCGGTCGGGGTGAAATTGTCGTCATCGTCGACACTCTGAGTTTCTCCTCAGCCGTTGCCAATGCCGTCAGTCAGGGAGGATGGATTTACCCCTGTGCGGAAGCAAGCGGCGCCGCGGAAATCGCAACTATGCACAAGGCCGAAATAGCCGTGCGACGGCAAGAAGTTCCGCATCAGGGTCGATTCTCTCTGTCTCCTCTGTCGTTCGACAAACTCGTTCCCGGTACCCGGGTTGTACTTCCGTCACTTAACGGCGGGGTGTGCAGTCTGAGCGCGGAGAAAGCTCCACTCGTCGTTTGCAGCGCAATTGTGAATGCAACGGCAGTGGCGGAGTTGGTAACCGAACAGATGCAGCAGAGTCCGCTCTCGGTCACTGTGGTTGCATGTGGAGAGCGTGAACAAGGCTTCGACGGTCGTATTCAACTGCGGATGGCAATCGAGGATTATCTGGGTGCGGGGGCTATTCTTGCCGGTCTGGATTTCACTAAGTCACCCGAAGCACAGGTGTGTGAATCAGCGTTTCGGCAGAATCGGCAGAATCTGAGAGACATACTATGGGAAAGTGTGAGCGGCAGGGAGTTGCGCGCGGTCGGGTTCGAGGCCGATGTGCGATTTTGTGCTTGTCTTGACGCTATAGCAACGGCCCCGGCAATGATCAGCGGGGCGTTTAAGACAGCGTGATTTTATTGAGTGACTTCGCTCAGGATTGTGCGCGTGCGTCTCTGCAATCTCTTGGCAGACTTCTAACTACAGCGTCCCGCCCATTGAGCCGAGTGAAATGTCCTCAACCAGTACATCATCAGGTTGAGCCAGCGCCATTGCGACGGCATCGGCTATTGACTCCGGGCGCAGCATCCGCTCGCGCGGCCATTCTCCGGGAACGGCTTTCCAGATATCCGTGTCTGTGGAGGCCGGATAAATGTTGATTACTCGAATACCCTTTGGGCGAAGCTCTTCGCGGACGGCTTTCGCGAAGCCATCGTGTGCAGCTTTACTCATGCCGTAGCTGCTCCAACCGGGAAAGCCAACTTTGGCAGCAATCGATAAAATGTTCACGATGCTGCCGCCTCTCGGCATGTATGGGAAGAGCAATTTGGTGAGCAGAAACGGTGCGGTGACATTCACCGCGAGAGTCTGCTGCCAATCCTCGAGCGAATGCTCGGCCAGCGGTTTGACCACCGCAATGCCGGCGTTGTTAATCAGCGCGTTGAGGGGTTTCGTTCCAATCTGCTGTGCCATCGCCTGCACCTGATCCGGCGTAGCGAGATCACAAATCAGCGTCTCGGTTTGGGCGCCCCTCTGCTGTACGAGCGAGCTTGTTTCTTCAAGCGCTCGCTTGTCCCGACCATGCAGTAGGAGATGGCGATTGTTCTGGGCCAGTCGGACTGCAATCGCCCGGCCGATTCCACGACTGGCGCCGGTGATCAGGATTCGTTCTAACATACGCTTTCCTGCAGGTTTTTGCGCAAAGTGAAGCGGTTATTCGGCGTTTCCCAGAGACGGAGCCGCGCTAAGCTATTGTTGAGAGAATTGTTCAGTCGGGGCCAGAGAGCGTGGCAGATGTTTTCTCCGGTGCTCGATCTGTCGGCGAAATTCGATGTCTCAAGATCAAGATGCTTGTACTGCCAGGGTTCGAGCGCCTGCGACAAGCCATCGTGCAAGTCGCGCAAGTTGAACAGGGTGCCGCTCCGTTCGTCGAGTGAACCACCAACTGTTGCCTCCACTCGGTACCGGTGTCCGTGACCGGCAGGATTATTGCACTTGCCATAGATGGTTCGGTTTTCGATTTCAGTCAGACTGTGGCTGTGCAAGCGATGTGCAGCATGCAATGGCAGCTCATAGCCCAAGAGGGACTGTCCATTGGCATGGTACTCGGCGAAGAAATGAGCTGTTTCATACAGCCGAACGCGCGAAACCGAAAGGCCGGCCCTCAGTTGTTGCCAGGCAAATAGCGTAAGACACTCGGTCGTGATTGGAGAACCGACTAGTTGCGGGACTTCCACGTTCAGGTTCCTGTGGTCGAGCATGAGACGGAGTGCCTCAAGAGCGGCGTTGCTCTTATCATATGAAATTATCTGACCGGCATCCGGCACGACTTTACCGGCACATGCCGCGCTGAGTCGGTAGTTGTGACCGTGTCCCATTGGGGATGAGGCAACGCCAAACAACTTGGCGTTTTCCGCATCCGTCAAGTGCGGCGAAAATGTCCGTCGGGCGGCTGAGAATTCGATCCAATACTCTCGTTCGACCCTGCCATCAGCATAGGCAGTTGCGCCGGTTTCGGGCGTAACTTCAAGGTGACAAACCACCGGGCGGGCGGTGAGATCATTGAAGAGCGACGATGCCTCCTGCAACAGGTGCATGGCCAGGTTCTCAGGGGT
>Ga0315293_10006623_pt1 | contig 10821 bp, 10 predicted proteins | sample YL17G13_20_MG_FD_203071 | JGI IMG/M metagenome (GOLD analysis project Ga0315293, IMG submission 203071) | Sediment microbial communities from Yellowstone Lake, YNP, Wyoming, USA - YL17G13_20 | ecosystem: Environmental > Aquatic > Freshwater > Lake > Sediment | place: USA: Wyoming | collected... | reverse complement strand
CTGCTGCTCGATGCGAAGGCGGCGAAGTACGATGTCCGTCTGGATGGAAGCCCTGCGACTTCCGTTTCGGCCGGTGTCAACACCACCATCTTCAACGCTGATCGTTCACAGTCAGTGATCATCAACTACGCGCTGACCTCTCAGGGCGGCACGGAGACGATCAATGACACCGATCAGTCGCTGGTGTTCCAGATCGGCGCCAACGTCGGTCAGACAACGGCTATCGGCCTTCGCAACATGTCGGCGTCGTCGCTGGGCAAGAACATTCCCGGCAACATGTGGAGCTCGCTTGCCAAGATCGACGTGACCACCGTCCAGGGCGCTCAGGACGCCCAGTCGATCATCGATGCGTCAATTAACGAAGTGTCCACGACCAGAGGCTCGCTTGGTAGCTTCCAGAAGAACACTCTGGAATCCAACCTGCGTAACCTCCGGATTGCCTCTCAGAACCTGACGGCTTCTGAGTCGCAGATTCGTGACACCGATATGGCTGAAGAGATGTCGGAATATACCAAGAACCAGATTCTGGTTCAGGCGGGCATGGCTATGTTGGCTCAGGCCAACCAGATGCCGCAGACCGTTCTGCAGCTCTTCCAGTAAGAGAATGCGTAGTACATCGGAGGAGGCGCCCGTCGCCTCCTCCGAACCAGACAGTTTGAATAGACAGCTTATACCGACAGTGATGTCCGAAAACGTACAGGAGTAACATGGCAGGACTGACTTCCATCGACGGTCTCTCGTCAGGCCTCAATACGACTGAAATCATCAACGCCCTGATCACTGCTGAGCGACAGCCGGCTGTTTTGATGGAAAACCAGCAGGCGGAAAAGACGAATATCGTCACTGCCCTGAAAGCTTTGCAGGCCAAGCTGCTGGCGCTCAGTACAACCGCCGGGCGGCTGGCTCAGCGGGCAGCCTTTGATTCCTACTCCGTCAAGGTCTCCGACGATTCCTACTTGACCGCCTCGGCCAGTGGCAAGGTTGCCGCCGGTTCATACGATTTGCAGGTGCAATCGGTCGCCCGCAATCACCAGATCGCCAGTCAGGGCTTCGCCGACCAGTCGCAGGCTTTGCTCGGAACCGGCTCTATTACGATCAGCGTGGGCTCGGGCTCGCCGCGGACTATCACGATCGACTCATCCAACAACTCGTTGACCGGCGTCGCTCGTGCAATAAATGATGCCCGCGTCGGCGTGACGGCCTCGGTCGTTAATGACGGCTCGTCATCAAATCCGTACCGGTTGATTCTCACCTCTGCGAAGACCGGACTACGCAGCAAGATTTCATTCTCCGCAAATTTGGTCGGCCAGAACAGTCTGAATTTCTCCACCGCGCTGTTCGATGTCCCGGAAAAAGTATCCTTGAATTCCGCGTCAACATCAACTGTCAGCCTCGGAGTGACCGCTGCATTCACCGGCAACGCCAACAAGATTTACACGTTCACGGTCGACGGTTCCGGCTCCTATGCAGTCGGAACCGACAACGTCACGCTTAACTGGAGCGATGGAACGAATTCCGGTTCTATCATCGTCTCACAAGCCGATACCGAGGTGGCCCTGGTCGGAGCGGGGTCGGACGGCCTGAAGCTGACATTGTCCGCGGGACTTCTGCATGGCGGCGACAATTTCCAAGTAAGTACATTCGCACCCCTGCTTCAGGAAGCCTCCAACGCCAGGATCGCCTTCGGTTCAACCGGCGGCTCCGGATCACCCATCACCGTTGTTTCGGAGACCAATACGTTTAGAAATGTCATCAACGGTCTCACGATAGACGTCAATAAGGCCACCGAGACCGGCTCCAGCGTCAACATAAAGACCGATGTCGATGTAGCTGCCATCAAGGAGACAATCAACGATTTCATCAAGCAGTACAACGACATCAACGATTTTGTTAATACCCAGAATTCCTACGATAAAGACACGAAAGAATCCGGCGTACTCTTCGGTGAATACACACTGCAGACAATGCAGAGCTCGATGCGGAAGGTCATAAGCTCGCGGATCGCCGGAATCGACTCTGAATACAACCAACTGGCCATGCTCGGCATCCGCACCGGTTTTGACGGCAAGCTATCGATTAAGGACAACTCCCGTCTCGAGAAGGCGATTCGCGAAAATCTCGATGACGTCATCAACGTCTTCACCAGTTCCGGCGACGGCAGCACCGACAGCATCCGGTTTGTAGCCGCCGGCCCGAAGACAAAATCCGGCGTCGCCTTCAGTGTCGACATCACTCAGGCCGCTACGAAGGGGCAATTCGCGGGCGGAGGGATCGCCGATCCGGCTACCGCGCCGCTGACTCTTTCCAGTTCCAACAATCGACTGAAATTGACCATTGACGGCTTGGAATCGAATGAAATCGTTCTGACCGAAAAGACATACACGACCAGCGCCGAATTAGTTGCCGAAATCCAGAGCCGAATTGACAGCGACACCCGGATCGGCAATCGCGGCTTGACCGTCTCCTGGGAAGCAACGGCCGCCGCTACGGGTCGCCTTGTGTTTACCAGTTCCAGTTACGGCAGCAAGTCGAAAGTGAACACCATCACCTCCGTGGTTAACTCCGCTCTGGTGCCGCTTGGCCTTGCGGGCGGCATGAGTCGAAACGGCCTTGATGTTGCCGGCCGCATAAACGGCGAAGCCGCCACCGGTTCAGGGCAGACTTTGGTAGGGAACGAGAAGAACGCCACTACCGACGGGCTGAAACTTCTTGTCCTGCTCACTGAAGATCAGTTGAAAGAGGGCAGCGACGGCACGATTACTTTGGCCAAAGGTGTGGCTGCAAAATTAAATGACTTCGTTTCAAGCCTGACGGCGACCGGACAGGGCTTGATGGACCGTCGTATCAAGGCCTACGAGAACCAGGCGCAGGACCTTAAAGATCGTATCACCGAATTCGACAAACGGCTGGAGGCGCGGCGCGAATCGCTGCAAAAGCAATTCTATGCTATGGAACAGGCGCTCAGCCTCTATAGCTCGATGGGCGACTACCTGACTAGCCAGATCGAGAGCATCAATAACAACTGGAATTTTGGCAGGAACAGCAATTAAGCAATAGGACGGCCACATGAAGAAAAAGCTCAACACGTACCAGCAGATTGATACGGAAGGCAAATCGCAACTGGAGCTCGTAATCAAGATTTTTGATGGCGCATTGCAGTCTTTGTCTGCCGCTAAAGAAGCGTACGCCAAGGAAGAGTACCAGATCGGCTACCAGGACCTGGAAAAAGTGCGCCGTTTCGTCGTGCACCTGTACTCCACGCTCGATTTTGTAAAGGGCGGAGAAGTCGCCGACCAACTCGGCAAGCTGTACGTGTTCATGATGAGCGAGATCGATCTCATCGAGGCCACCAAGGACACGGCAAAAATCGAATCCTGCGCCAAAATACTGAGAAACCTTCGTGGCGGCTGGACCGGCTTGCGACCGGCGGCGACGTCGATTCCGACGGCGGCGGCTGCGAGTGAGCGGGATGAGATCGAATCATCGGTTCTGGCTACAGCGTGAGACGACATCATGGCTGACAACACGATCACTCAAATGGAGCGGGACCTCATTAGGGTACTGAATGAGGAATACTCGTTTTACCAGTCTCTATACATCTTGCTCGACAAGCAGCGCGATCTGATCAAATACGATAAAGATGAGCATTTGCTCGACCTCTTTTCCGAGATTGAGCGATGCCATCACCGAATTCACGATTCGGAGCAGAAGATCACGGTTCTGCGGGAACGGAATCCGCACGTTTTTCGGGTCGCGTCCGTTCACCCGGAAGTGCGCAAGCTGGTGAACTGCATCGTGACCCTGGTAAAGAAGAACATCACGCTGGTCACGGAAAACGAGGAATACGTTCGGGACCGCCATAACCGCATCAGGCAGGAACTGGAAGCGCTCAGGGTGAGCGGCAAGGTACTGAACTACTTGCAGGAGAACGAACCGTCGCCGCAGTTTGTAGACGGCAAACAGTGATCGACCTACAGACAAACGGCCTCTGTGACGATACAAAAGATAGCGACATAGGACGCGTAGGAGGTGCAGGATGAACATGGGACGTACCCCGCACCGGAAGCCGCCTTCAAGCCCGCAGATTCAGGGTCGGGAAGCAGCAATCGGTGATGAATCGAGAATCGATGGAGGAGCCGGCGATTCGTTGCAGCATTTGTCTGTGGCCGCCGCTACCGCTCGTCGCGACTTGCTGGCGTGCGGCGATATGAACCCCGCGGCGCAGTCGCTCGGCGGCAGGCGAGCGCGAATGGACGAGGTGAGACGAAAAGTGGCTGAGGGGTACTACGATCGGCAGGAAATTCGTCAAATGGTTGCCGATCGGCTAGCCGATAACTTGAATCCGTAGGAATTACGCGGGCGACCTTACTATGACCACGACTGCTATGACTGTTGAAAACCGGGTTCGGCAGGTTGTCTCAAATATCAGAAACCTCCCGACGCCGCCGGTCGTCTTCCACCAGATACAAAAAGTTCTCAACGATCCGAAAGTCTCCGCGGCGCAAGTTGCCGCCATTCTTGCCGAGGACCCGGCGATGTCCGTCAAGGTCCTCAAAATGACCAACTCGGCATTCTACGGTCTATCACGGGAGATTGAGTCGGTCAAGCAAGCGGTGGTCATTATCGGCATGGAAGCGATCCGGAACCTGGTCCTATCCGCTTCGGTGCTGGACATGTTCAAAGGCAAGGCCAACGACCTGGAGTTCCAGGAGAAATTCTGGCGCCATTCGCTCGCCACCGCCTTTTGCAGTCGTATACTGGCACGACGGCTCCGGTCCAAAGGGATAGTGGACCCGGACGCTGCCTTCTCTGCCGGACTACTCCACGATATCGGGAAGATCGTCCTCTGTTGCTTTCTCCCAACCGAATACGATAAGTTTGTTCAAGAACGCAATCAGAACCGCGCCTCAGCGTCATACGAGATTGAGGAAAAGGCTCTGGGTTATACCCATGCTCAGATCGGATCGCTTCTGGCTGTCCAGTGGAAACTGCCGACCAAATTAGGGGAGTCGATCACCTTTCACCACCAGCCTGAACTCCCGGTCGTGCCGGAGCCAATCTGTTACATAGTGCATCTCGCCAACTACCTCGCCAAAAAGACCTTTTACGAGGGGGTTGACAAGGACCTCGTCGGGTGCCCAAATCCCGGGGCTCTTGAATTTGTCGGCGGCAGCGATGCCGACGTGTGCGCTGTCAGCGAACTGTTGCGCGAAGAGTACCTTAAGTCCGAGACCTTCATGAGCATGGTCGGTATCGCCAATTGATTCGGACGCAAGTCACAAACGACAACCGCCTCCGCTCTGTCTCAATCAACCCTACCCTTCATCACCTCTAATCCGTTGTGCCACAGCGCGCTGACGGCGAATCAGCGGCAAAAATACCTATTGACATCATTCTCGAACCCGCATATACTTAGTGCTCTTTCGTTGGAGAACAGAGGTCTGTAATCCGATATGAGACGGGCGATTAGCTCAGATGGTTAGAGTACTTGCTTGACATGCAAGGGGTCACTGGTTCGATTCCAGTATCGCCCACCATTGTAAGTTTGCGGGATGCTGAAGGTGTTCTGTGCCCCGGCATTCCGTGTTTATTTGATAGGATTGTTTGATGTCGCAGGTGCAGATTACATTTCCTGATGGTTCGGTGCGGCCGTTCCCGTCCGGTGTGACCGGAATGCAGATCGCCGAATCCATCTCACCCCGATTGGCCAAGGAGGCGATCGCCGCCAAAGTCAACGGGGTAGTGCGTGATCTCAGTCTTCCGGTGGCGAACGACGCTTCCGTTGAACTGCTGACATTCGATAAGCCCCAGGGGAAGGAAGTATTCTGGCACTCCAGTTCCCATATCATGGCCCAGGCCGTGCAGGAGCTTTTCTCCGGCGTGAAACTCGCTATCGGTCCGCCCATTGAGGAGGGCTGGTATTATGATTTCGAGGTTGAACGCCCTTTTTCCCCCGAGGATTTGGACCGCATTGAAAAACGAATGGGTGAGATCGTAGCCGAGGACGCTCCATTTCGCTGCGAGGTCAAGAAGCGGTCGGACTCCGTTGATTATTACAAGGCTAAGGCCGCGACCTACAAAGTGGAGTTGCTTGAGGGGTTCGAAGACGACACCGTCACCTTCTATTACCACAGCCGATTTGAGGATCTCTGTCGCGGCCCTCATATACCTCGGACCGGAATTATCAAGGCCTTCAAACTGACGGCAACATCGGGCGCTTATTGGCGCGGCGACGAAAAACGACAGATGCTTCAGAGGATCTACGGCATCTCTTTCCCAAAGGCCTCGATGCTGGAAGACTATCTCAAGCGTCTTGAAGAGGCCAAGAAGCGTGATCACCGCGTTCTGGGAAAGCAACTCGAGTTGTATCATTTCTCCGATGAGGTTGGTCCCGGCCTGGTGCTCTGGATGCCGCGTGGCTCGCGCATTCGCAACGAGATAGAGACTTTCTGGCGCAAAGAGCATCTTGACTATGGCTACGAATTAGTCTACAGCCCGCACATAGCCCATCTTGATCTCTGGAAGCGAAGCGGCCATACCGACTTCTATAAAGAGAATATGTACGGCCCGATGTCGGTAGACGAACGCCTATACCAGCTCAAACCGATGAATTGCCCGTTTCATATCCAGATGTACAAGTCCCGCTTATGGTCATACCGTGACTTGCCGCTGCGTTGGGCGGAATTGGGTACGGTCTATCGCTATGAGCGGGCCGGCGTGCTGCACGGTCTAATGCGGGTGCGCGGATTTACGCAGGATGATGCGCACCATTTCGTGTCGCCGGAAGGAATGGAAGAGGAACTGGTCTGGCTGATCAAGTTCTGTGTCCATATCCTGAAATCGTTTGGATTTACCGATTACGAAGTGTATCTTTCGACCCGGCCACCGGATGCCATCGGCGAAATATCCGATTGGGACAAAGCCGAAAACGGCTTGCGGCAGGCGCTGGAAAAAACCGGTCTGGCATATCAGGTCGACGCCGGAGGCGGAGCATTTTATGGCCCGAAGATCGATATCAGGATCAAGGACGCGTTGGGCCGCGGCTGGCAGTGCTCGACAATTCAGTTTGACTTTAATCTGCCGGAACGGTTTGACCTGACCTATGTGGCCTCCGATGGCTTGCACAAGCGGCCGTTCATGATTCACCGGGCACTGCTCGGGGCCATCGAACGGTTCTTTGGCGTGCTGGTTGAGCATTATGCGGGCAACTTCCCGCTCTGGCTGGCGCCGGTACAGGTGCGATTGCTGCCGATAACCGACGCCGTCAACGAGTATGCATCCGGAGTGACCGAGAAGCTTCGAGCCGCCGGCATCAGGGTTGAACTTGACAGCCGCTCTGAGAAAATCGGCGCGAAAATCCGCGATGCGGAAATGATGAAGGTGCCGTACATGTTCGTAGTCGGCGGTCGCGAAGCTGAGAAGGATGCCGTGTCGGTTCGCCGCCACGGCGCCGGTGATGTCGGTGTGAAGTCGATCGAAGAGGCAACGAAGCTGTTGCTGGACGAAATAAAGAGCAAGGGCTTGACGGAAAGCTCTAAATAGATTGCCAGGAGGATTGTATCGCCAGTAAGGATGTGAGGGTCAACGAACGGATTCGCGTTTCTCCGATTCGTCTGATCGGCGCCAATGGTGAGCAGGTCGGCATTATTCCGACACGCGAGGCGCTTGATCGGGCTCGGGAATCGGGGTTGGATCTGGTTGAGGTTGCCCCAAACAGTCGACCGCCGGTCTGCCGCATCATGGACTTTGGAAAGTACAAGTATGAGCTTTCCAAGAAGGATAAGCTGGCCAAAAAGAAGCAGCACTCCTTCCAGTTGAAGGAAATGCGCTACCGCCCCAAGATTGACGAGCATGACTTCGTGTTCAAAACCAAGCATGTGAAGGAGTTTCTTGAGGACGGCAGCAAGGTGAGAGTATTCATGATGTTCCGGGGCCGCGAAATGGCTCACGTTGAATTCGGCAAAGTAATTATCGATCGTATCATTACCGAGTTGGCGCCTATTGCGAGTGTCGACATGCCTCCGAAGCTCGAAGGCAACACCATGAGCATGGTACTGACGCCCAAGCCGGAGATCTTGCGCAAGGTTGCAGCCTCAAAGACCGGCGCAAAGAAGAAGGAAACGAAAGAATCGACATCGGCGGTGAAGGAAGAGGCGCAAGAGGCGGTTGCGGAGACGGGAACCGAAGAGTAACCACTCTAGCAGGTCCGGTATTATAGGTTAAGTATATTAATTGAATGACATAGAGGATTGTGATGCCAAAGATTAAGACCAAACGCGGCGCAGCTAAGCGCTTTCGGAAATCTGCGACCGGCAAGATTAAACGCAAAAAAGCGTACAAGTCGCATATTCAGACAAAAATGTCCGCAAAGCGGGTGCGCCAGTTGCGCAAGGCCGGTTTCGTATCCAAATCGGATAAGAAACGGGTCGAGCGGATGCTGCCTAACTGAGCAAGTAAAAGAGACAGGAGATAAAAAGAGATGCCTCGCGCAAAAAACAACGTGGCCGCAAAGCGGCGGCACAAGAAAGTCCTTAAACGCGCCAGTGGCGCTTTTGGCGGTCGGAGCCGGCTGTACCGAAGCGCGCTCGAGACTGTTCATCGCGGTATGCGCTATGCCTACCGTGACCGGCGGGCCAAAAAGCGGGAATTCCGGGCCTTGTGGATTACGCGTATTTCCGCTGCGTGCAAGCTGTGCGGACTCAATTATTCCAGCTTCATGAACGGCCTGAAGAAGGCCGGTGTAACGCTTGACCGCAAGGTGTTGGCCGATATCGCCGCGCGCGATATGGCTACCTTCACTAACCTGGCCAACATGGCTACAGGCAAGTAAGGAGCGTGCACGCTCGGTATGGCGCTTCTTGACGAAGTCAATCGCATTGAGCAGGAAGCTCTCGAGCGAATCGGCAATGCCGATTCGCTCGATTCGCTCAAGGAGCTTCAAATCCAGCTTCTTGGCCGACAGGGGGCGTTGACCGCTGTCCTCAAGACACTCGGTTCGCTGCCGGTCGAGGAGCGCAAGGCCGGCGGAGCGCAAGCCAACCAGGCCCGCAAGAATATCGAAGAGAAACTACAGGCAGCTATTGAACGGCTGTCGCATCAGGCGCCGGTGTCGAGTTTCGACCCCACGCTGCCGGGGACCGGGCAGCCCATCGGGACGATTCACATCCTCAATCAGGTTATGCGGGAAATCTGCGACATTTTTCATGGGATGGGGTTTGAAATCGCTCGCGGTCCGCATGTCGAGACCGACTATTACAATTTCGAGGCACTGAACTTCGCACCCGATCACCCCGCTCGTGATGAACACGATACGTTCTTTGTCGAGGGCGGCCGGCTGTTGCGCACTCACACCACGCCGATTCAGGCACGCGAACTGGAAAAACGGAAACCGCCCATCAAGATACTCATGCCGGGGCGGACTTTCCGCCACGAAGATATCTCGACCCGCGCGCATGTTTCGTTTCACCAGATTGATGGTTTCATGGTTGCCGAGGGTGTGTCAATTGCCGATCTGAAAGGAACGATAAACGCCTTCGCTCACTCGTTCTTTGGCGAAGAACTCCGCCTGCGATTCCGGCCATCGTATTTCCCCTTCACGGAGTGCTCTAGTGAAGTCGACATCGCATGCTATCTTTGTCATGGCCAGGGGTGCCAGTTGTGTAAGCAATCAGGCTGGCTCGAGATTCTGGGCTGCGGTATGATTCACCCCAACGTACTGAAAATCGCCGGCCATGATCCGGAGAAATACACCGGTTTCGCCTTTGGCATCGGTGTGGAACGTCCGGCGATGCTGAAATACCGAATCAACGATATCCGGTTGTTCTTTAACAGCAATCTGCGCTTCCTCAGGCAGTTCAGTTGATATGCAAGTATCTTATCTCTGGCTGAAAGAACTCACCGGCTTGGATTGGTCGGCTCAGGAGATAGCGGACCGCCTGACTCTCTGCGGCATTGCCTGCGAAGGGATCAAGCCGACTGCGGCCCACATGAAGAACGTCGTGGTCGGCGAAGTGCTTGCGCTTGCCGAAGTCCCCGGCGCTTCAAAAATCAAGAAGGCAACCGTTTCAATTGGCTCCCAACAGCTTGAACTAATTTGCGGGGCTCCCAATGTGGCGGTCGGACAAAAGGTCCCGCTGGCGACTGTCGGTGCTGTAATGCACGGCGGCCTGGAGATCAAGACTGTAACGATCCGTGGCGTGCAATCATCCGGAATGATCTGCTCCCAGGCGGAACTTGGGATATCCGACGACCACTCCGGCATTATGGTGCTGGACAACGATGCTCCAGTAGGGAAACCGTTAGTTGAGTATCTCGATTTCGACGACTACATCCTCGGCTTTGAGATCACCCCAAACAGAGGAGACGCTCTCTGCGCTATCGGCATTGCGCGCGATCTTGCGGCGCTTGGTGGCGTCAAAGTGAAGCTTCCGACGGTCACACTCAAAGAAGTTGCGGAGAGAGCTTCAGATGTCGTGCGGGTCAGAATCGAAGACCCGGTCGCCTGTCCGCGATATGCGGCCCGCGTAATCCGCAATGTGCAAGTCGGCCCGTCTCCGTGGTGGGTCAGAAAGAGGCTGCTTACTGCCGGCATGCGGCCAATATCAAACGTGGTCGACATCACCAATCTGGTCATGTTGGAAAGCGGGCATCCTCTGCACGCTTTTGATCTGGAGCAGTTCGGCAGTCACGAAGTCGTGGTGCGCCGCGCCAGGGACAAAGAGAAGTTCGTTACCCTGGATGGATCGGAGCGGGAACTCTCTTCGGAAGTCCTGATGATCACTAACGGCCGTCATGGCGTTGCGGTCGGCGGTGTTATGGGCG